>Ga0209979_1000025_pt1 | contig 308686 bp, 317 predicted proteins | sample AnhtaG_FD_183114 | JGI IMG/M metagenome (GOLD analysis project Ga0209979, IMG submission 183114) | Deep subsurface microbial communities from Anholt, Denmark to uncover new lineages of life (NeLLi) - Anholt_01485 metaG (SPAdes) (version 2) | ecosystem: Environmental > Aquatic > Marine >...
TCCGGGAGGAAGCAGCGGTAAGTAGTCACTTCTGGGTGCCGCAGGGGCACCTGGTTGGAGCCAACTGGCCTCGGTAAGCCGGGCAGCCCGGATCGACAGAGGGTGCACGGCCTCTCTTTTCTAATCAAGGAGGGGCGGCCCGAACCTCACCCCTCCTAGGTTGAGGTTGATTCTCATTGTCATCGGAAGGCGCTATCTCTAAACCTGCGGCTCACGTGCTGGAGTTACCCCCCCCTTTGGCTCGCTGGCGCCCGCGAGTGGGGCTGGTGGTGATCTGCCTCCTCCTGGCAGCCACCTACGCCATGCACCACGCCTACATATCCACCCAAAGGGAGGTAACCCTATCCGTGGATGGTTACCCCCTCTCCTTTCGCACCCATCAGACCTCCGTCGATGCTTTCCTGGAGGAGATAGGGATGGAAGTGAACGAGGCGGACATCGTCCTTCCTGGCCTTCACACCGATCTCGACGATCAAGTCATTATTGAGCGGGCTAAGCCGATCATCCTGGAGGTGGATGGAGAGAGCTTGGAACGACATACCCACAGTAGGACGGTAGGTGACTTTCTCTTGGAGACAGGGGTAGTCTTAAGATCCCACGACCGGATCACCGTGGAAGGGGTAGAGGTGGACCTAGAAGCCCCCCTATCCTCGAGGCCCATATCGGTTCCGAGAGGTGTAGGCAAGGGTAAGGCTATGCCCCTTTCCCTGAATCCGCTATCCACTCGGAGGATGGTCATCCATCGCTCCGTCGACCTCCAGGTCTTCGACGACGGCGTGCTCACCGCCTTATCTACCATCGCTCCCACGGTGGGACAGGCCCTCAAAGAACGTGGCGTTCTCATCTACCTGGGGGATGGGGTGAAGCCGGGCTTAGGTACCTCCGTCTCCACAGGGATGCGAGTCTATATCAAACGGGCGAGCCCCTTGACCATCTTGGTCGATGGCCGGCGCATCGAGACCCGCACCCAGGCCGAGCGGGTGAAAGAAGCCTTGGAGCAAGAGGGGGTCACCCTGGGAGTCAGGGATTACACCGTTCCCGATAGGCTAACCTCCCTAACTGACAACATGACCGCGCAGGTGATAAGGGTCAAGGAGAGGTTCGTTATCGAGGAGGAGCCGATCCCCTTCGAGACGGTCTGGAGACCCGACCCAGAGTTGGAGATAGATCACCGGCGCTTGGCCCAACCGGGCGAGGATGGGTTAAAGAGATGGCTGGTCCGCATACGGTATGAGAACGACCAGGAAAAAGAGCGGGTAATCACAAACGAATGGGTGGCGAAGGAGCCTACCACCGAGGTGATCGCCTATGGTGGCGAGATAGTGATCCGAGAACTGGAGACACCGGAGGGACCGGTCCGGTATTGGCGCAAGATCAGGATGCTGGCTACCTCATATACCGCTGCTACTTCGGGTAAATCTAGAGATGACCCTCGCTATGGTATAACATATCTGGGCTGGAAGGCTACGAAGGGGGTCATCGCCGTCGATCCCACGGCCATAAACCTCGGTACCAAGATGTACGTGCCCGGCTATGGGTTCGGCACCGCCGCTGACACGGGAGGGGCGATTAAGGGTAGACATATCGACCTGGCCTACGATAAGGACAACCTGGTCCTTTGGTTCAAGTGGGTGGATGTTTACCTCTTGGAGCCGGTTCCCCCTCTCGAGGAGATAAACTGGATCCTCCCCTACTGGCCCCTGGAGGGGTGAAGGCGTGGGCCTAGGAGAGATCAGGCGGCTCCTCCGTGAGTTCGACATAAGACCCAAGAAGAGCCTAGGCCAGAACTTCCTAGTCAGCGACACGCTCCTCAGGGCCATAACCTCCGCCGCAGAGATAGATGAGAAGGACACCATCCTAGAGATAGGGGCTGGTCTGGGGACTCTCACCCGCGCCCTGGCGGAACAGGCCCAACGGGTCATCGCCCTGGAGATCGATGAACGACTCCTCCTCCCTCTCCGCAAGGTGCTCCAAGATTACCCCAACGTCGAGATCGTGCAGGGCGACATCCTCAAGATCGATATGGCTCAACTCCTGACAGGCCCGGGAGAGGCAGCAAAGGAAGTCAACTACAAAGTAGTGGCCAACCTCCCCTACTATATCACCTCCCATCTCCTGCGGCACCTCTTGGAGAACCCCCCAAAGCCCCAACTCTTGGTGGTCACCGTCCAGCGGGAGGTGGCTGAGCGGCTGGTGGCAGCGCCAGGGAAGATGAGTATCCTCTCCGTCAGTGTCCAGTTCTATGGACGGCCGCGGATCGTGGCTCGAGCCCCAGCGAGGGCCTTTTACCCCTCACCCAAGGTTGCTTCCGCTGTGGTGCGCATCGACGTTTATGCAGAGCCTCTCGCCGAGGTGGACGATGTCGAGGCTTTCTTCTCCCTGGTCCGGGCCGGTTTCGCCCAGAGGCGGAAGTACCTCAAGAACTCCCTTCCCCAGGGTTTAGGGTTGTCGGCCGACCAGGTAACCTCAGCCCTGCGTCGGGCAAGGATCGAGGAGACCCTCAGGCCTCAAGTCCTGAGCGTGGAGGATTGGGTCAGGCTCTATCGAGAACTGGCCCCCAAGATTGCGATAGACCCTCTCAAGAAGAATAGAGATCCTTGAAAAGCCTCCTCTCTTCACCCTCCACAGCCCGGATAGGAAGCATCGATTTGCCCCTCCCATAGTGTAAGAGTTATAATTAGAAGGACTATATTCAATAAAAGATGATCCTATGCTTCTCACCATTCTCGCCTTTCTAATAGTTTTCAGCCTCCTGGTCTTCGCCCATGAACTAGGCCACTTCTTGGTGGCCAAGTGGAGAGGCGTGAAGGTGGAGGAGTTCGGCTTCGGCTACCCTCCCCGCCTCTTCACCATCATGGAGATTAGGGGAACGGAAATCACGCTGAACGCTATCCCTTTCGGGGGCTTCGTGCGATTCCCAGGGGAGGACGATCCCACTGTGCCTGACGGTCTGGCTAGCCAAGGCTGGCGTGTGCGGGGCGGCGTCTTCATCGCTGGCGCGGTCATGAACATGGTGTTAGCGGCGCTTCTCTTCGGTGCCACGGCCCTGATAGGTGAACCGGTGCCCGTTACCGGTGTGGAGATCACGGAGGTGGCTTCTGGATCGCCAGCCGAGGCAGCGGGGATGAAGGCGGGGGATCTCATCTTAGAACTGGATGGGCTGGAGATAACCGATTCCCTCGTTTTACAGAGATACACCCACGAGAGAGTAGGCCAGGAGGTCTCCCTCCTCTTGGAGCGGGAAGGGGAAAGGCTCGAGGTCACCCTTGCCCCTCGCCTCCAACCCCCCTCAGGGGAAGGGCCTATGGGGATCACCATGCATACAGTGGTCGTGGGCACCAAGTTGGTGAGATATGAGGCTTGGCGAGCGATCCCTATAGGGGTCTCCCGCACCTTCAGGGCCGTAGGGGTTATCGCCTTGGGTGTCATCTATATGGTAAGAGGGCTCATCTCCCCGGAGGTGGCGGGACCTATCGGCATCGCCCAGGCGACCGGTCAAGTGGCTCAGATGGGCCTCCCCTTTCTCTTGCAATTCACCGCCTTCTTGAGCGTCAATCTGGCCCTGATCAACCTTTTGCCCTTCCCAGGGCTCGATGGAGGGCGGTTGGCCTTTGTCCTCCTAGAAGCGTTGCGTGGAGGCAGAAAGGTCGACCCCCAAAAGGAGGGGCTAGTTCATCTCATCGGCATGTTCATCCTCGTCGGCTTGGTGTTAGTGGTCTCCTATTTCGACATCTTGCGGGTTTCTGGGGGTTCATAACTCCTGTCCTGAGAGGAGGGAGGCATGGATTGGAAGATATTCGTCAGTACCTTCGGCCTCATTTTCTTGGCTGAACTGGGAGATAAGACACAACTGGCGGCTATGGCCATGGCCGCCCGTTCCCACTCCCCCTTGGCCGTCTTCGTGGGGGCTATGGCTGGCTTCAGCCTTGTCACCCTCGTAGGAGTCGCCTTCGGCGGCCTGATCACGAGATTGATTCCCGAGGCTTATGTGAGGTTGGCCGCGGGAGGTCTCTTCATACTCTTCGGCGTCTTTATCCTTATGGGCAAGGGATGGAAATGAAGTGCCACTGGTGCGGGGCCTCAATTCCCGACGAGGCGAAGATCTGTCCTCACTGCAGCGCTCGCCTGAAGCGAGAGGTAACCCGCTGCCCTTACTGTAAGGAGAAGATCAGAGCGGGGCTCAGCCTCTGCCCCTATTGCGGCTATGAATTGGGGAGAAGAAGGGTCTCCTGGTGGCTCATAGCAGGTGTGAGCGGAGCGGTGCTGGTCATCTCAGCCTTGGCTCTCTTCTTCCTTCCCTTGAGCCTCCCGTCCTTCTCTCTCCCGACTCTGATTTCCATCGCTTCCCCCACCCCGACGGAGATTTTCCTTCCTCCTACGGCCACACCGGAACCATCCACTCCTACACCGACCGAGACGCCGATCCCTGTCCCACCTACCCCCACCGCCACGGCCACACCTACCGAAACCGCCCTCCCCATAGCCACACCGACCCTTGCGCCGCCCACCAACACACCTACCCCAACGCCGACAGAAACTCCGGCCTTCAAGTACCAGGCTCCACGCCTCATGGCCCCTGTTGATCAGGCTGAATTCCAAGGGATCAACACGGAGATCAGGCTGGAATGGGAAGCGGTGGGAACCTTAGCCGAAGATGAATGGTACGCCATCAGTGTGCGATTTACCGGCTTAGAGGGACAAGTCGAGCATCGCGGTGAGCGGGTGCAGGATAGAACGACCTGGCGTGTGCGGCAGGAGTACCACAGTAGGGTTAGTTCGACGGAGCGCGCTTTCGAGTGGGATATAACGGTGGAGCGGGAGATAAGCAACCCTGATGGGAGTGTAAGCGGCATACCCCTGAGCCCCACCAGCGAGACGCGGGTCTTCTACTGGCGATAATTTGACGATGGGGAGCAAATTGTGGTATCATTCTAGTCTGTGTGGGGGCGTGGTGTAGCTGGCCTAACACACCTGCCTGTCAAGCAGGAGATCACGGGTTCGAATCCCGTCGTCCCCGCTCGCAATATAAAAGCATCGGGAGGGTTTTTCCCTCCCGATGTGCTTCATTGGCCCGGACAGAGAGGCTGTACGTAGAGTAAAAAGGATCTATCTCGCTCCATCGTGTGACCTGGCCTGAGCACCTCGACCCCTTTAGGATCAGGGGCCCAGGTTGAGGGGCAACGTGGGTCGCCGTAAGAGCCTGCCTTTGGGCCCCCACGAAGATACCACGCCACCTCCCCCAGATGTGAAATGAAGAGGGCTCCCAGAACTCTGGGAGCCCTCCTACTTCACCTGGCAGGAACTACTTCTATACTACCACCACGCCCAACGGGAGAAGTGGTCGACTAGGATCTCTCCCACTTCCCCATCTTGGTCCGCATCGATGGTTTCTACCGTGTTCCACTGCCCGTTATCCCAGTAGTGGACGACGGGCACGGTGCCGAAATCGATGAGGACCAGTTCCTCGAACTGGAGTTCGGGGCTCAACCTCACCACTGTCTGACCGTCGCGCACGAAGACCATGAGCGTAAGCCGCCTTGCGCGCTCCAACGCGTGGGGAGGAACAGCAACCCTTACCCCTCCTGCTTCTAACTCCGCCCCAGTCTCCGGTTGAAACAGTACCCTATCAAAGAACCGCTCACCGCCCCCGCCTGCGTAGGCTGCTGGCGCTAACAGCGCGAAGAGCAGACCGACCAGGACAAGAGCGGTGAAGGCTTTGAATACCCGCTTTTTCATTCCCAGCACCTCCTTCGGTAGCCCGGCCATCTTGGGAGACCCAAGATCCGTGGCTTTGCGTCCCACCCTCACGAGTGGTTTGCCTTTTCGGGGTGTGCTTGGCTACAACGCTATCAAAGCACAACCGTCGCCTGTCTTTTTCCTCCTGCCAGGCTGACTTCAATTATATAGCCCCCACGAATGGGGCGTCAATAGGAAAGAAGTACTAAGGGCCCCTAACTAGTTACCGCCCAGATGAGCCAGCCTCTCGCCCGCCTTTTGCCACCCCTCTTCGGCCCCTAACCCTTGGAAAAGCCGCTTCGCACGTTTCAGATACTCAGAGGCCTCTTTCCCCTCTCCTCTTTCCTCTAGCATTACCCCCAACTCAAGAGATGTCTCAGCCAGATTGAGCCTATCGTCCAACTCCTCATAGGCTTCCATCGCTTGGCGGAGGCACTCCTCCCCCACTTCGAACTCTCTTTCCTCCCTGTGGATGGAAGCCAAAACCCTAGCCGTATCCGCTATCCCCAACCGGTCGTCTATCTTGTGGAACAGTTCCCTCGCCTTATCGCAGAACCCCCTCGCTGTCTCCAACTCCCGCTGACCGAACCGGGTCTCCGCCAGATGGAGGTAGGCCAAGCCGGTATGATAGACATCTCCCACCTTCTGGAAGACCTCAAGGCTCCTCTCATAGGATCTCTCCGCTTCTCCCCATTCCTCCAACGAGGCGTAGGCGTACCCCAGGTTCAGGTACCCCAAAGCGGCATCGAGGAGGAGTCCCTCTCCCTCCAAAATGGCGATCGCTTTTTCATAATGCTCTATCGCCTTGCCCTCTTCCCCTTGGGCATCGTGAACGTTTCCTAGATTACCCAGGATCCTAGCCCTCTGCACCTCGTCGCCAGCGCGTTCCGAGAGCAGAAGTCCCCTCTCGTAGTGGTGGATCGACCCCTCCCAATCACCCTTCAAAAATAGGGCTGTACCCATGACGGAGAAGGTGCGGGCCATCTGACGAAGGCCCTCTACCTTTCGAGATATCCCCATGCTCTCTGCGCAGAGAGCGAGAGCCTGCTCCCAGTTCCCCATCCTCATCTGGAGATCCGCCATCTCGGTGAGGAGGTTCGACTCCCTGGTCTCATCTCCCAACTCCTTGCTCAACCGCAAAGCCAGGGCGAGGCTCTCTAGCGCCGCTTCCCGCCGGCTGAGGGTGGAAAGCAGACGCCCTCGCTTTCCAAGGATCTCTATCCTTTGCCCTTTGCTCTCCGGTGTCTCCTCTCCCTCATCCAAAATCGATAAGGCAGCCAGATAGAACTGGAGAGCCTCATCGAGGGCATACGACCTCTCTGCCCTATCCGCCGCCTTCAAGGAATAGACGAGGGCTTTCTCCGCGTTTCCTCCCCTGAAATAATGATGAGCCAGATCGTAGATCACCTCCTCCAGGGCGTGAGAATGGAGTCCTTCAATGCACCTTGCTATTGTCAAGTGATATTCCCGCCTCAGATCAGGAGGCAACTCATGGTAGACCATCTCTCGGATCTTAGAATGGGTAAAACTGTATCTCCCATCATCGGAGGTGATCAACTGGTGCCTTCGCTCCAAGACCCTGAGCCGCTTGAGGAGATCTAACCTGCTCCCTCCTAGGACAGAAACCAGGATCGTGACATCGAACCTCCGGCCCAAGACCGCTGCGCAATCCAAGAGATCCCGTTGTTCCTCGCCAACATCCTCCACCCGACGGGCGATAACGTCGTAAATCCCGGGAGGGATCTCAACCCCCGCTAGCCTCTCATCTACGCGCCAGCCAGCCTCATCTTTGGACAAGGCTCCTCTATCTCGCAGGAGTCTTAGCACCTCTAGGACGAAGAAAGGGTTCCCCTCCGTCTCCTCGAAAAGCCAGGCTAAGAACTCCTCTCCCAGACCTCCTTCGCGAAAGAGATCGCCAAGCATCTGCCATAGATCATCTCTGGTGAGGCGGGCCAACTGGATCTCCCTCAATAGTCCCTCTCGGCCTAGGCGGCGGCGCATCTCCAGAAGGGGGTGCCCTTCTTTCGCTTGCAGTTCCTCACTGCGGTAGGTCCCGGCCACAAGTATCCTGGTTCCCTGAATATTTCTAATCAGGTAGTGGAGGAGTTGGAGGGTTGTGGCGCTGGCCCATTGCAGGTCATCCAGGAGAAGAAAAAGGGGGCGCAGTTTGGAGATGCTGATGATGAGTTGGGCAACAGCCTCGAACATCTGTGTCTGGGCTTCCTTCCCCTTCAGGGTGGGCCTCTCTTCTGGCTGGGGACCAGCGTAAGGCAAGAGGTTCACCAGCCGAGAGACTAGCCTGTCGATCTCAGCCTGGAGGGTAAACCCGGATACGACCGTCTCCCCCCTCTCCAAGTAGGTCTCTAAGACCTCCACAAAGGGAAGGTAAGGGTTGGGAGCATCCTGGTAGAGGCAACTCCCGGCAAGACAGTTCACGTTCCTTGGCTTGGCCAAAGTCTGTAGTTCCTCCACAAGCCTGGTCTTCCCCACCCCCGCCTCTCCCCCGATGAGCACTAAACCACCTTGACCCCTTATCGCTTCTTCCAGATACCCCTTCAGTTCAGCCATCTCTTTCTCTCTACCCACCAAGCGGGGCCGAAACTCCATCGAACTTTCTGGCTCCTCAAACTCCAAGAATGAGCCGCCCTCCTCCAGACACCGCTCCACCGCCTGAGCCAACTCCCTTGCCGATTGGAACCTCTGACGGGGGTCCTTGCCTAAGAGCCTTAAGGTCATGCTCTCTAAGGCGGGTCGCACTTGCGGGTTGAGACGGCGGGGAGGAACCGGCTCCTCATTCAGGTGTCTGTAAATGACGCTCACTGGTGTCTCTCCCTCGAAGGGGACCTTGCCGGTGAGCATCTCGTAGAGGATGGCTCCTAAGGAGTAGAGATCGGCCCTGGCATCTACCCTCTCCCCCCTCGCTTGCTCAGGGGAGATGTAGGAGACGGTTCCCACCAAGTCGCCACTCTTGGTGAGGGCGGAGAGATCGGTGATCCGGGCCAAGCCGAAATCCATCACCTTCACCTTCCCCCCCTCGTCGATCATGATGTTGGCGGGCTTGAGATCGCGGTGCACGATACCTTTCTGGTGAGCGTGTTCCAGAGCAGCGCATATCTGGCACAAGAAGGAGAGTACCTGTTCTTGAGGGAGAGGGGCCCTCTTCAAAAGTTCCTTGAGAGTTTTGCCAGACAGATACTCCAGGACTATGAAATAGAACCCCTCTGCCTCCCCCGCCTCGTAGAGGCGGACTATGTGGGGGTGGTCAAGTCTGGCCACAGCCCCCGCTTCCCGCAAGAAACGTTTCACCCTCTCCGGATCGGAAGCCTGTTCTGGAGGCAGGATCTTGATGGCCACCTGGCGATGGTTGACCTCATCGACCCCTTTATAGACGGCGCCCATCCCGCCAGAGCCCAGGATATCAAAGATCTTATACCGTCCCAGATTACGTCCTATCATCTATACTGCACACCAGGTTCCTGCCTCTCGCCTTCGCCCTATAGAGGGCTCTATCGGCGCTCTCTATAAGTTCCTCTGCGCCTTGGGCGTGGCGGGGGAAAGTGGCTATCCCTACGCTGATGGTGACGCTGAACTCCTCTTCACGGACGAAGGGGTGCTTCTCCACCAGGCCTCGCAACCTATCTCCCAAGATGCGTGCGCCCTCCGTCTCGGTCTGGGGGGCAAGGAGTATGAACTCCTCTCCCCCGTACCGGGCTAGGGTGTCTTCCCTCCGCACGCTCCTTCCTAGAATGGAGGCCATCTCTTTGAGAACCAGATCACCTGTGGAGTGGCCGTACTTATCATTGATGGCCTTGAAGTGGTCGACATCTATCAAGAGCAAGGAGGCGACCAGGTTATGCCGCCGGGACCTGCTCAGTTCATCTTCCAATACTTCCAAGAAGTATCGCCTGTTGTGAAGCCCGGTGAGCCCATCCCGCGTCGCTCGACGATACAACTCCTCTTCTCGCTCCGCTTCCAACTTATCCACATAGCGGAACTTGATGACCGTCTCCCCCAGCCGGATCAAGTCTCCGTCCTGGAGATACCTCTTCTCCACTGGGGCCTCGTTGACGAAAGTGCCGTTGGTACTCCCCAGATCGTGGATCTGGGGGCCTTTCTCGGAGAGGAGGATCTTACAATGGCGGCGCGATACCCTCCCATCGCGAAGCAAGAGATCGACGCTTGGCTTTCGACCTATCACCGTTTCCATCTTGGTAAGGGGGTACCTCTCCCACAAACCTCGGCCAGCGATAGGTATCAGGTAAGCCTCCTTGGCTGCCAAGATCGGCTCCAAGATCTTCGCTCGCCTGAGGAATACCGTCTCCTCGTCGGCGGGGTGAGCGCCTCCATCCGATGGCTCTCTTCTCATGGCCAGAACTTCGACTAAATCCGGCGGATGAGTTGGATCCGGTCGCGGTTAACGAGCACCACCTGGGAGGTGAAAGGGGGTATATGCTCATCGTGGGGGTAGGAGACCTTCGCCTCCGTCACGGCCATGAAGGGCTCGGGGGAAGAGATGATGTCCAACTCCGCTTCCTCCTCCTGACGGATGAAGATCTTCCCTTCGATCTCCATCCGACCCACATGAATCAAGGCCGGCAGGGGGTATTTGGGCACGAACTTAGGGTGGTGAGAGCGGTTGCCGGTGGGCAAATCCTCGCAAGGCATGGCGATCACTATCTCTTCCAAGCGTACCATAACGCTCTTCACCTCCTCCCGGATCGCCTTGCCCGAAGGATCCCGGCGGAGAACGACGGCCTCTTCCAGAGGGAGAAAGGGGTGAAACCAGTTCTCCAGAACGTCCTTGAGCCTTTCGTGCCTGGTCCGAATAGCGCCCAGCACCGTATATTGCTCCGTGTGGAGCTCTACTTTCAAAGCCCTCTCCACTCTAGGTTCCTCACCTTTCGCCTCGACCCTCTTCATTGATCCACTCTTTTGTGACTTAAACATTTGAAGACCCTCCTGAAGATCGCTCTCCAAGAAGATCCTCGATCCTCTCCTTAAGTCCATCGAGGTTGGAGGGATGCACCTCCCCTTCCTGAGGAGCCTCGAAAGCCAGAACCCTGACCCGCCCCCTTTCTCTCTTGAGTCGCCGACACAGTTCTACCCCCTCGACTCCTGACATCTTAGTGTTGACTACCACCAGATCCGGTTTGAACTCAGCCAACTTCATCCCTACCTCCAAGGTATCGCTCGCGGTAGAGAACCGATAGGCGCGGAAGGCGCGGGTCAGAAGATCAACCGTCTCTTTTCCCTCATCGACCACCAATATCCTCTTCCCGCGCTCTGGAAGACGAACTCTACTCCTCTCCAGATATTCGTTCAGCATCTCTAGGCTATAACGCCTGTGGCCTCCAGGGGTGCGAAAGGGCACCAGCAACCCTTCCTTCTCCATCTTGCCCAGGGTAAATAGGCTGATATGGAGATATCGGGCCGCTTCCCTCGCCGTGAGAAGGGTCATGCGCTCATCCCCTAAGAAATCGTGCGAAACGTTATAAAACACCAAACTCTAGTGTACACCCCGGTGTCTTCTTTGACAATAGGAAATTCGTACCCCATGGCCAAGCGTAGTAATAGGCCAACAGATCGTGACCACCAATGAAGGGCTCCCCTCGGGCCTGCATCTCGGGGCAGGCTGGAACACGGCAGTCCAGAGGGACAGGCGACTTGGGCCAGGGAGGGAGGTTCTACTCTCTTTCAGGTAGAGCCCATGAATCGCCTTCAGGACCCCGAAGAAGGGAGCACGATCTCTTGGCTCACCTACGATTTGGGCTTGACAGGAGAGGGCAAAGGTGCTATGCTAGTTGCAAATGATTTGCAATGGCACAAGGAGGCAGCCTTGATGGAAGGTGAGTTAGTTCCCCTTGGCGCGCTGGGAGCCGGGGAAATTGGAGTGGTGGAGCGCTTGGCCGGGGGACGGGGCCTGACCAGCCGTTTGGCTACTTTGGGCTTCACCCCTGGTGCCAGGGTGAACATGGTGCAGAACTTCGGGCGCGGACCGGTCATTGTGATGGTGCGTGGTACCCGCATCGCCTTGGGTCGGGGTGAAGCGCAAAAGATCATCGTGACCCCCATAGCGGAGGGTGGGGAGTGATGGCGGAACATGTGATTACCGTTGCTCTGGCCGGGCAACCCAACGTAGGTAAGAGCACCCTCTTCAACCTGCTGACCGGCCTCAACCAGCATGTGGGTAACTGGCCAGGGAAGACCATCGAGCGCAAGACGGGCACCTGTCACTTCGACGGCCACACCCTGGAGATAGTGGATCTCCCTGGTACCTACAGCCTGACTGCCAATTCCTTGGAGGAGCAGATAGCGCGGGACTACATAATTGGGGAGAAGCCCGATGTAGTGGTGGCCATCGTCAACGCGGCTAGCCTTGAGCGCAACCTGTACCTGGTAGCGGAACTGTTGCCTCTGCCGGTCCCGGTGATCGTGGCTCTCAATATGATAGATGTGGCTGAGGCCGAGGGGATGAAGGTGGAGGCTCATGTACTGGAGGCTGCCTTAGGGGTGCCGGTGGTGCCTATGGTGGCTACCAAGGGGCAGGGGGTAAGACTGCTCTTAAAGGAGATCGACAGGCTAGTTGAAGGGGAGGTCGATTACCTTCCCCACAGGCCCCAAATCAGAGAGGACCACCTCGAGGTGGTGGAGGAGATCGAGAGTCTGGTCAACCCCTACGTGCCGGAGCCCTATCCGCGAAGTTGGGTGGCCCTGAAGCTCTTGGAAGGGGATGCCGAAATAACGGAGATGATACAGGAGCGGATGAAGGAGGATAGTTGGCAAAAGGTTCACGCTATTCTGCATCAACACGAGGATGCAGTGGTAGCGGTGGCTAGCGGTCGGTATGATTGGATCGCGCGCATGATTCGCGCTGCCTTAATACGCCCCAAAGTGGGTCAGATAAGTCTAACTCATCGCTTAGACCGCTGGGCTACTCACCCCTTCTGGGGCCTTTTGCTCCTTTTGGGCATTGTGGGCCTTATCTTCTGGCTAACCTATGCGGTGGGTGCACCTCTCCAGGGGTGGCTGGATACCTTCGTCGTGGGCGGTGCCGCTGACCTGGCCGGTGCGGCCCTGAGCGGAGCCCCCGACTGGTTGACCAGCCTGGTGGTGGATGGGATCATCGGCGGGGTGGGCACAGTGCTCACCTTCCTGCCCATTCTGATAATATTCTTCGCCTCCTTTAGTTTTGTGGAGGATGTGGGCTATATGGCCCGAGCGGCCTACGTGGTGGATCGGTTTATGCACCTTATGGGGTTGCATGGCAAGTCCTTCCTGCCCCTATTCTTGGGCTTCGGTTGCAATGTGCCCTCAGTTATGGGCGCTCGCATCGTCGAATCGCCTCGAGCCCGGCTCTTGACCATCCTCTTGGCCCCCCTGATGCCCTGCACCGCCCGTATGGCTGTCTTGGCTTTTCTCACCCCCATCTTCTTCGGTGCAGCGGCTCCATTGGTTTCCTGGGGGATGGTGGGATTGAGTTTGGTGGTCCTTGCTCTCTCAGGGATACTCTTCAACAAGGTGCTCTTCCACGGGGAACGGGTGGCTTTTATCATGGAGTTGCCCCTCTATCACCTACCTGACTGGCGGACCATTGGCCTCTTGATATTGCAACGGAGTAGGGCTTTCTTGGCGCGGGCAGGCACCATTATCCTGGTCGTGTCGGTGATCATCTGGGCTCTCTCTGCCCTGCCCACCGGAGACGTCGACACCAGCTTCTTGGCAACCATTGGCCACTTCCTAGAGCCCGTAGGGCGGCTGATGGGCCAAAATTGGCGGATGATGGTGGCTCTGCTCACCAGCTTCATCGCTAAGGAGAACTCCATCGCCACCTTAGGGGTGCTCTTCAGGGCTGGCGAAGAAGAGGCCCAACTGGCTACTGTCCTGAGCCAAACGCTCACCCCGGCGGCTGCTTTGGCTTTCTTGGTGGTACAGATGCTCTTTATCCCCTGTGTAGCCGTCGTGGCCACGGTCAAGCAGGAGACCAACTCCTGGAGGTGGACGGGCTTCAGCGTGGTTTACCAATTGCTCATCTCCTTGGTGGCTGGTATCTTGGTCTATCAGATAGCCGGTTTCATGGGGTAGCGAAGGGGGTAAGCCATGCTAGACCAGGTATTACGCATCGTAGTTCAGGAGGGTATTCATACCAGAAGAGAATTGGCCCAGCGGTTGAATGTGAGCGAGGAGTTGTTGCAGCAGATGATCGATGAGTTGGTGCGCATCGGGTATCTCAAGTCTGTAGTCGGCGATTGCCATGATCGCTGCACCGGTTGCCCCTTTGCTGCTGAGTGCGCCATCGGCGGGGCGGGTCGCATCTGGACCTTGACGGAGAAGGGGGTAAGAGAGGTCGAGAGGCAACTGTGACTCGATATTTTGAGCAAGATGTGCTATCATAGGAGGAGATGATTTCTAGGATATCTCTTGCCCAGCGGGAGAGGACGAGATAGTCAAATAGCGGGAGATCTATGTGAAGAGGGCAAGGTAGAGGCCCTCTCTTTGTCTGTACCACCGGGTCTATATAGCATCACTTGTCATTCCTGCTTCATCGCTTCTTGGGTAGGTTGCCCCTTGACGGCAAGGGGCGTTTTGGTGTATCATAGCATGGGTATCAAGCCCCTGAACCGGTGTGGAAAAGGCGCGTAGGTTGTGAACTTCTAGCGACAAGGAGGTCGAAAGTTATGACAACTCGATGGGGAGAGTGTTACGCCCAGCGGACGCAGCGGATGGGTAGTTCCGTCATCAGGGAACTTCTGAAGTTCTCTCAGCAGCCAGAGATGATCTCTTTCGCCGGGGGGTTGCCAGCCCCGGAACTCTTTCCGCTGAAGGAGTTCGAGGAGGCGAGTTGCAAGATCCTGCGAGAGAAGGGGGCGCAGGCTTTGCAATACGGTACCACGGAGGGCTACCCACCTCTGAGAGAGTTCATCGTGGAGAAGATGGGCCGTTATGGCATCAAGGCTACGGTGGATAACGTGCTCATCACCCATGGGTCTCAGCAGGCCTTGGATTTGATAGGCAAGGTCTTCCTCGACCCCGGGGATACCGTCTTACTCGAAGCCCCCAGTTATATGGGGGGGATCCAGGCCTTTACCGCCTACCAAGCCCGCTATATCACCGTGCCCATCGACGATGAAGGGATGAGGGTGGATTTGGTGGAGGAGGAGTTAGAGAAGGGCTGCCCCAAGTTCATCTACGTTTTGCCCAACTTCCAAAACCCGGCCGGGGTAACCCTCTCCGAGGAGAGGCGAGAGAGGCTGGTAGTTTTGGCCAACGAGTATGGCGTGCCTCTCATCGAAGATGACCCCTACGGGGAGTTGCGCTACGAAGGCGACCATATACCCCCTCTGGTAGTCCTCGACGAGAGGCATCTCTCTAAGAGGTCTGAGGGTAAGGCCAACGCCGAGGGGTTCTTTGAGGGGAACGTCATCTACATGAGTACCTTCTCCAAGACCCTGGCTCCTGGCTTGCGCTTGGGTTGGGTGGTGGCTCCGGTGGAGGTGGTTAGCAAGCTGGTGCAGGCCAAGCAGGGAGCAGACCTTCACACCAGCACCTTCACCCAGATGCTAGCCTATGAAGTAGTGCGTACCGGCTTCCTCGATGGCCATGTGAGGGAGTTACGGAAGGTCTATAGAGAGCGCCGGGATGTGATGTTAGAGGCTATGGAGGAGCATTTCCCAGAAGGAGTGAGATGGACGCGGCCCCAGGGAGGGCTCTTCCTCTGGGCTACGGTGCCGGAGGAGATAGACACGGCGGAACTCCTGAAGGAGGCGGTGGAGGAGAAGGTGGTCTTCGTGCCTGGCTTCGCTTTCTTCGCCGATGGCCGGGGACACAACACCATGCGGCTCAACTTCTCCAACGCCCAGCCGGAGATGATCCAAGAGGGGATAAGGAGGCTAGGGAAGGTCATCGAGAAGCGGCTGGAGAAGGCGAAAGCGGTGGCCTGAACAACGCAGTGCGCTGGCGATAATGTAGGGGAGGGGCTTGCCTGTCCTGAACTTGTGGAAGGGTCCCCTCCCTTTCTTTAGACGTAGCGTTGGGCTTTAGCCCCTGACCCAGATCAGTCAGGACAGGCCGACGTTTGATTATGATGGCCGCAGATAAACGTCGCCCTGAAGGGCGACGCTACAAAGGGTATTCAAGGCCGAGGCTAGGGAAAGCGTACGGTGAACCCCTTAAAGAGGTCCCCCAGGCCTTTGCCCAAGTCTTTCAGGGGGCCACATCCCGTGAGCAAGGAAAGGATCACTAAGGCCCAAATGAGTTGTCGTCTGAGTGATCTCACTTTGCGCTCCTCCTCTTGCGCTCCTCCTCCCCTATGCACCGGTCATAGTAGCAGAGTCTTAGGAGCGAGGCCCTGGCCCACCCCAGCCCCTGGCCCGTTGATGCCAGGACGGGCAGGATAAACAAAAGAAGCAGCCCCCGGAGCCTTTTCTGGGGGCTAGAGGTCTTCTGGCGCTCTATTCCTTGGCGTGAGGGCCAGCCCAATCGGGCTTGCCGTGGCCCTTTGCCCAGGGCGGCGGCCCGGCCCAAGGAGGCTTTCCTGGCTCTAGGCCCTCCTCTTTACGTATCTCTCCCCAGCCCATTCCCGCTTCGCGGTCGGCCAGCAGATCTTCAGCGCTCACCTCTAACACGCTAGCCAGGGTGTAAGCCTTCACGATCTGGCCCCAGCCGAGATCACCCGTCACATGCATCTCAACCAGGTCGTCCCATTTGACATCGGGGAAGACGGTGGTCAGGAAGTAGGCTATCATGATCTCGCCCAGGCCCACGCTTACGCCGTCAACTTGGTAAGCCATCAGATCGGTGCAGGGGAGGTCTAGTTTCTCCTTGAGGAAGGTGGCCAGGGGGTTGCACGGGGGCTCCTCATCTTGGGAAGGGGGGGCGGCGATGGCCCTCAGGGGAAAGAGAGTGGCGAAGAGGCCACATATCAGCGTGACCAGCAAGAGTCTCTTCATCTGATTCCTCCTAACGTTACTCCAGAAAGCACCTCAGCACTCTTCTTATATTATACCACAAAAGTAGCGGATTAGATACGGCTTCTCGCCTTGGCCTCTCCATCCTGTAGGATAGCAGAATTTCACGCTTGTCCTTGCAGGTTTGGGCAAGGGGGAGAGGCCCTGGCCCACAGATGCCCCTGGCCTAAACCAGCCAGGACAAGCAGGACAGGCAAAAGAAGCGGCCCCCAGAGAGGGGACTCTGAGGGCTCGCTTGCGAAGCCCCGTTATGAGATGCGTTTTGAATGGGCTTATGATAGCACCCGGGTCAGCGTTTGACGGTCGACTCCTCGTCTTTCGAAGAGGTAGCCGAAGCCCCGGACGTTGAGGATATGTCCTGGCTTTTCGGGAACGGTTTCGATCTTCTTTCGCAGGTTATGGATATGCACCTTCAGCAACTTGCGGGCCTCTCCAGAAGGGCAATCGTAGCCCTGTACCTGCCTCACCAGGCTGCGATAGGTGAGAGCACGCCCGGAGTTGTTCAAGAGACAACGCAGTATTCCGAACTCAATAGGCGTGAGGTCCACTGGCCGATCCTCCACCCTCACTTCGCGCCGAAAGACGTTTATGGCTAGTGTGCCGATATCGAACTGTCCAGCATGGCCCGGCCGGGACAAACCGACACGGCGCAGCAGGGCATACAACTGCGACAGAAAGATCCGCGTGGTGAAAGGCTTGAGGAGGTGGGCGTCACCCCCGGCATTTAGACTACGGGCCAAGGCAAATTCCTCCACTCTCCCTCTTTTCCCCACCACAAGCAAGGGAGCGATAGTCCGCTCCCGTATCTCCCCGCACAGTTCCTCCTCCCAACCGCCCGGCAGACCTACGCTCAAGACCACGGCATCTGGAGCCTCTTCGTCGAGGAGCCGCAGGGCCTCCTCCGCTCCCGTGGCGGTGCAGCATTCCATCTCCTCCCCTTGGAGGATCTCGGCCATGCGACCCACTATTCGGTTGTCAGAATCAACTACAAGAACGTTGGTCAAGTGGAAGTCTCCTTCTGCGCGTATGAATCGATCATAGGGTATGCACAATACACAGAGCATTAGTGCACGCGCTTTCTAGCCTCCTCCGTGGTCCTATCTAAAGAAGAAGTCGCTGCTACGTCTCACCTCCCTTCGCTTTGGCTCAGGACAGGCCCTTCGTTGTGACTTCCTTCGGCTTCGCTCAGGACAGGCCCTGGCCTAAACCAGCCAGGACAGGCTGATGCCACTAAAACGGCTTACGGCGTGGGGGTATCGGCCGGGGTAGGGGTATCGGTGGGGGTAGGCGTGTCGGTTGGTGTGGCTGTGGGAGTCTCAGTGGGCGTGGCTGTGGGCGTCTCGGTCGGAGTGGCGGTGGGTTCGGGGGTGGATGTGGGGGTAGGCGTCTCTGTGGGCGTAGGCGTCTCTGTGGGCGTGGGTGTGTCGGTAGGCGTTTGTGTTGGCTCTTCTGTGGGGACGAGAGTTGCGGTAGGCTCCGGGGTCGGAGTCCCTGTAGGTGTTGGGGTGGGAGTCTCGGTTGGCGTGGGGGTGGGCGTAGCGTCAGGATCGACGAGTTTGACGGTGTCTTTGCCCTCAAAGGAGACCCCTGGCGGGGAGATGGTACCCTTCACCGTGAACTCCACCGTCGTCGGGGCGGTGATATCCCATACTAAGTCGATGACGGCGGCTCGGTCGAAGGTGACCTTGAGGTCAGCGATGCCGTCTGTGTCGTAGTCGCCTATCTTAGGCTTGGCGCCGGGGGCGCCATCTCGCGTAACGCAGCCTTTCTCGTCATAGCAGAGGCGTATTGTGTCCACATCTATGTCTTCTACCCTGTATCCTGAAGGCAGTTCGATGTAGGCGGTGACCGACTGGCCCTGGCTGCGCTTCTGGAGGGAGTCAGGCTTGATGTCTATGGTGGCGGGGAGAGGAGTCGGGACTTCGACATGGACGGGTATTACGAAGACCTGGAGAGTGCCGCCCTCAACCGTGAGCAGAGCAGCGGAAGCGGTTACGACGCCGAGAAGCACCGCCATCAGCGCTATCGCCACCAAAAGACGACTCATCGTCTCAGTCCTTTCGACTTTATGGTTTCCTTACTGGCGGAGCCTTCTTCGGTCACCATGTACTGGTAGGTCACGGCCCCATCTTGGATGAAGTAGAGGTGGGATTGAGGCGCCACTTCCTGGTGCAGGATCATTCGGCCGTCTTTCTGGGCCAACTTCACCAGGTCCTCGATGGACGCAACCACAATTCTCTGCCCGTCCTCTTTGAGATCGGCCTCAGCCACGGTGATGAGGAGCGAGCCGTAGCGGGCCTGGATGCGCGCCGCTTCGCCCTTCCGCAAGAAGAGGACCGCGGCGAGGGCCCAACCGCCGAGGGCAGCGCTGCCGGTAAGGGCCAACCCGACGGCGCTCAGCCAGCGGGCTTGGGCGACCGGAATATGGAGGCCGAACAGGGAGAAAAGAGCGGGCTCCGTGATGGTGTCGGTCGGCTGGCGGAAACTCAAGACGGCGAGCGCGGCGAAGCACACCGCTAGAATGACCGAGAGCCCCAATACAACCAAGCCCCAGCCGGGCCAGGCCGGTGGAGAAGTGGGTCTCGTGGGGCCGTGACGCCGCCCTCGGGGAGCCCCTTCGTCGTCTCTTAGCACGAAGAGCATACCCAAGAGACCGGCCAGCGTTGCCAGGGCTATGGGCTGGCGCAGGGAGAGCACGTAGAGCCCTCCCCGAGGGACGCTGAACCACATTCTGCCCACTATGTCGTTCGCGGTGGGCCGCCAGAAGTCGGGAGATTCCTTATTGTCACCCTGGACGGTGTAGCCCTCTTCGGCCGTGCCGCCGACGATGCGGTGGATGACAATAGCCCCCTCACCGGGTTCACCCTGCGGCACCCGGAAGGCGACGATCTCTCCCTCCTGGTAGGCGGGTTGCTGTCGGGCGAGGGCGAGGTCGCCGGTGTGGAGGGTGGGCTCCATGCTGGCACCGGCCACGATGATGTAGGAGGCCGGGCCACCGAGGAAGCCCGGCCGTAGCAGGAGGAACCAGGCCAGAAACAGACCTAGAGCGGCTATAGTACTCAGTCTTCGTGGCATTGCCACCTCGATGGCCGCCCCCCATTGATAGGGCTGGCCCGTTCTATCATTATAGTTGGCTGCGCATTCAACCGCAGTGTCTAGATGAAGGAGGTGATTCCCCTTGGGACCCACTCCCCGGGGAACCGCCTGTGGTTAGCAGGCCTTTAGCAATTACGGATGCGCTTGGAAGGTCCACACAGGCTAGCCTGGTCGTTTTGCGCCCTTGTTGCATCGGCAGCAGGTAGATGCTTAGTGGAAGGAACCCCGGCCGCGGCGAGGAACCGCCCAGACCGGGGCTCCCTCCGGGTTTCGGCCAATGCGTGTGCGCGACTAGCCGCCTTCATAGCGTCGGCGACAGCAACCTGGCTTCGCTACGGGCCGCGTCAGTCAGATTATTCGCCAGAGGCGAAGCCGCTCTTTACTATGAGGTGGACCTGTTCGACTAGCGACACCAAGGGCCCCTGGCCACAGGTAGCAATGTGCCAGGTACCACCAGTCTCGTAATACGTGTCCACAACAACCACATTGCCTGCGATGGCGGCACTGGCTTTCCACATACTAGGATTACCGGCCGGCAGCCAATTGCCGGTGTTATTCGTCAGATACGCCAGCACGACCTGGCCATTGCAGTCAGAATGGAAGTTGGACAGCTCCAACCCGAAGATCCGGGCGTCGCCACCCCCGCCCGCACAGGTCCTATATACTACGTTCACAGGGATCTCTGGCGGCTGACATGCCAGGTCGGTGTCTTTGCCGGCCTGAATGGTGCCTCCCTCTACGGTCAGGCTCGCCGCTGCGCCGAAGACCACCGCGAAGAGGGCGCCGCCGACTAGCAAGGCTATTAGGAACCGCTTCATCTTTTTCTTCCTCCATGATAATCATTGGGCTGGCCCTTACGGGCAAGCCTAGCGGATGACCAGGTCTTACTCGCTACTCATCACCTCCCTTCGTTATGGGTTGGAGGAGCGGCCCCCTTTGCCCTCGCCATTTTCCCCTCTCCCAAGAGGCCCGGCGCCTTCTTCGGGGGCCGCTATCTAGCAAGGTGCGACCCTCTCGTTGTGGGTTGGGGCGGGCTCGCCGGGCATGGGCAAGCGAGTCCGCGCGCCACGGTATTTACTGTGATTTGACTGTAACGGTCAGGCCCGGTTCCCACTGGGTCGCGATGACCGTGCAACCTTGGTTACCCAAGGGGTTTATTGCCACCTGTATCTGGTATGTTCCATCGGGAAGCTCATCGGCACGGAGGTTGAGGTGAAAGCTTCCGTTCCCTTCGGCATCGGTGGTAAGGGTCGCGAGTTTGTAGTAGCCCAGAGGTACGTAGACAGCCAGGTAGCTCCCGGTGTACCCGGTCAGGTCTCTGACCCACACATCATATCCTGCATTGGGGGGCAAACCCTTGACATTGCCTTGCACGATGAGAGACACGTCACCCATTGGGTCCACTAACACAACCTGGCCCCCTGCTAGATCGGACGACACCACGTTCGAACTGCACCCGTAGACTATATAGAACGGCGCCTTTTGAGCATCGACCCACTTGCCCCCCCCAGCTGCCGCGGGAGCGACAAGTACAAGCAATGCGAGAATGCAAGTTGCGGCAAACAATACCTTCTTCTTCATCTCTTCTCTCCTTTGAGTTCTAGAAGTCAACAATCTAAAGAGCAAATCGCCGCTAGACCTCACCTCCCTTCGTTATCACTCAGGACAGGCCTTTCGTTGTGATCAGGACGGGCTGACGCCAGGGCAGGCGTTCAGGGCTCTTCTTGGCTAGGCCCTCCGAGAACCCGCTTTACCATCGACCTGAGTTCGTCCAGTGTAAACGGCTTGTACAAGCACCCTTTGGCAGCCAGCAATAACGCCGTATCTGCCCGTTGGGGGGAGCGGGTCATGAGAATGAGGGGTATCCGGGGGTCGCAGTTGCGCATCTCTGCAACCGCTTGCTGCGCTCCCATATCAGGGATCTCGATATCGATTAGGGCTAGATGAAACCTTTGCCTGGTCATGGCGCGAATGGCCTCTAGGCCGCTCCCCACACTTACGGCCTCATACCCCATCTTCTTCAGGGTATGGGTTATGATGTACCGTATATCCTCGTTCTCGTCCACTACTAAGATTCTTGCTCCGCTCTTCATCCTGGAAAAGGTTGGGGCTCGCCGGGTATTGCGCCCAGCGAGCCCCTGTGCTATAATGAGGGTGCACGAAGGGTGCTGCGCGCCCCGAGTGCATGGTCTCGGTCGGCCGCCACCGCCCGGGACCACTTTTCTTTTGTCAAAAAAACCGGCCAAACCTCCGGCCGGTTTCACTATTGGCTCCACGGGGCCTCAGTGACCACTCTACAGCCCCGCTTCCTCGCCTCCGGGATCGTACTCCTCTTGATACAAGAAAAGCGCCAATCACCCGCTCCTGTACTATTATCTCACACTCTTCGTCTTTGCACATCGCCCTTCTTAACCGTTCTAACTAGTTAATCAACCCAAATTGACTAGTCACCGCCTTCCCCGTTGACGAAAAAGACTTTCCCTGGGGAAAGTCTGCTCGGCGGCTCAGCCCATGCGCGAAAGCCAAAAGACCGAACTACAATTCCAAAATCACTCTCTTATCCCGTTCTAGTCTCGGTTGCCCTCCAGGTCTCTGCTGCCTCATACCTGCTTGAGACCCGCATCTTGCCCAGGATGTTACTTACGTGCGTGGCCACTGTGTGCGGGCTGATCACTAGCCGGCGAGCGATCTGCTGGTTTGTCATGTCCTGGGCCACCAAAGAGAGTACCTCGACCTCGCGCTTCGTTAGGGCTTCCGTGGGCTGGGCCTTCCATACAACCTCATCAGGGAATAGAACCCTACCGTCAAGGACCTCAACCACGGCCTCATGCCATTGATCATCCGTCAACCCCTTCGATACACACCCTGAAGCCCCAGCCAGAAACCCCTGCGTTTGAGTAAGATCAGCCTCCTCATTGTAGTCCGTGGTCATCAAGAGTACCCTTAGAGTCGGATTCCGCACACGCATCTCCCGACAGGCAGCGATGCCGCTACCGCCGATCAGGTCTACGGCCATAATCACCAGATCTGGTTCAGTCTGGGTTAACTGCTCCAGAGCCCTATCAGGCGTTTCTGCTTCTCCGACCACGGCGAGGCCACGCTCCTCGAGGCAGGCTCTCAGGCCCCGGCGGAACATAGGTTCATCATCCACAATCAATATCTTGACTTGCTTCATTCCACTATTTGTATGCCACGCAGGCGGAGTTAGTGGTCGCTGTGATGCCTGTCACCGGTCTATCCTCGGGCCAAGCAGTCGCGGGGACGATGCCGTGCTCTGTCACCCGCCACTTGCCCAGGAGAGCGAGGAATTCATCGTTTGAACGGGGAGAGTAGTCTCCCCGCCCCTTCAGCATCTGCACGAGAGTCGGGTACTGTCGGATCTTCTCATTGGCAAAAGAGAAGATGATGTGGCTGCCTTCTTCCGCCCACTCGTATAGTGACTGGAGGGCATGAGCCAGGGCGTCATCGGTCAGAAGGTGGGGGAGATGGCTGAACCCGATGCCCACCCGTCGCTCTTCACCCAGCATCTCCCTCACGGCGGTTGAAGCCAGGAGGACTTCCGGATGGCCGGCGTCACATTGTTCATACCGGACGTTGTCCGGGTCGGTGATGGCCAGGATCTCGCGACCGTAGGCCACAGTGGTGGGACTGATGTCGCTGTAGACGACTCTTGCTGAGGGGTGGAGGGCCAGGACAACCTCATGGACGTTCCCGCAGGTGGGCAGCCCCGATCCAAAGTCGATGAACCTGTTGAGGCCTTGCTCCTTGACCAGGAAGGTCACCGCCCGCTTCAGAAACTCCCTGTGCCTGCGCTGGAATTCCGGCACGTCAGGCAGAGTAGCCTCCACCTGATGGGCCACTTGGCGATCCACGACAAAGTTGTGGTGGCCTCCCAACCAGTAGTCTACTACCCGTCCTCCACCCGGTTGGCTTAGGTCTATTTTCATCTTGACATCCTTTCTATGGAATAATCAGCTCGTGCCCTCAATGTGGTAGAACGGCTTCTCAAAACAAACGCGCCCATCATCCGCTACTCTAGCGGGAACGATCAGCCCTTCTTACACCTCTCAGTTCCTCCTTCCGACCACCTTGTACGGAGGAAGACCACGGCTACTCCTGGCCCAAAAATGCCAGCCCGTCCTGGCGCATGACAGGCCAGGGGACAAGTGCACCACGCTGTCACGGAGGAAGACGAAGACTACTAGATGATAGTTCTGCGCACTAGTACTTTAGTACTAGTCTATCTTTAGAATATCACATTACAATCTCCTTGTCAATAGCGCGGCCTTGCTAAATCTTATAGAAATAGGTTGAATCCGTTTGGGGTGAACCTTGAAATTCCACTTCGTGGAACGCTCGCCTCGGCCATTTCCAACCTTAAAATTTCACCCGGGTACTTGACAAGCGAGAAAGTTGTGGTATAATTTGTTATAGAACAAATGTGCTAACAGGGTAATGGTTGATGGCTGATGTGGAGTTTATGGCCCGGGTGCGGGAGTTGGGGGTTCACGAGAGGACGGTGCGTGCCCCTTCGCAGTTGAAGTCGGAGAGGACGCGGGTTTTCACCTCTTTGGAGAGGCTTTTGGCTTTCTTGGAAGAGTTGCCCGCCGATGCGGAGGTAGAGGTGGCTCGCAAGAAGGATAGGTACGTGCTCTACATCAGGCGGTAGGGTTAACAAAAGAAAGTGCCCCTCTCCTGTACGGAGAGGGCTAACCGCTCCCAGAGCGAATCCCGCGCGGGAGCCCGTAAGGGTTCTCGCGCTTTCCATATCTTTGGTAGAGGGTGGTGATCCTATGTCCAGATTAACGGTATCGGTTCTTTTGAGTTGGGCTTATGAGTTGGCTTTCGGGGTCCTTGCCGGGTGGGTGGTGAAGGGCAAGCGGTTTGAGGCGGCAATAGATGGCCAAGGATAGGGAAAGCAAGAAGTGCGCGAAGCCCGGCTGCCGGGCCTGGGCCATGAGGGGCGAGGAACTCTGCTACGCCCATCTCCGTAAGCGGGGCCTCTATCGGCGCTTCTTTACCGATGAAGAAGTCCAGGAGATAGAGGAGGTGGCCTCCTCGAATGAACTCACACTCGACGATGTGATCGAGGTGCTCAAGGTGCTTATCGGGAGGGTAGTGGATCGAGAGGAGGACTCCAGCAAGGCCCTTCCTTTAGTGGAGAGAGGTGTGCGGTCGCTGGTGTCGGCGCTCAAGGCGAGGCGGGCGCTGAGCGGCGAGGCGGCCGATGGGCTGGCCGCGGCCTTCGCCCAGGCTCTAGATGAGTTGAGCACGGAGTTGGGGATTGAGTTGTGAGGTATGAGATGTCTTTGGATTTGGGAGAGGAAAGGCCCTCGCCTCTCACGGGCGAGGACAGGCTGAGGGAGGCTATACGCCGCTACAGTCGTACCAAGCGGCAGAAGGGGCTCACCATAGACCAGAAGCCAGGCTGCATCTATGGGATGCTCCTGGGGGACGATGTGAAGGATATGCAGGGGGACCTGGACGAGATAAAGAAGACGCTGCGAGGCATCTACGTTTCTGTCTTCCTCATGCTCTTGGGGCTTATCGCTGATATAGCCCTCCGGGGTATGAGGTGAGTAGGATTTCCTTATCCTTACAGGATCCCGAGGGACAGGATCCCGAGGGATAGGAGGGGTGTTCATGGATATTAAGGAGCGAGTGGCTGGATTTCTTTTCGGCGATGTGATCGAGCGGCAGGTACAGGCCGCGGTGAAGGTGGTCGATGATAGGTGGTGGAGGCAGGTCTCAGGGGTGGCGGGGCCCCAGGATAAGCCCTGGTATGAACTGGTCGATGACTTCGCCGATGCTCTGGAGGCCTGGCGGACTAACCCCTTAGCCCTTCGCATCGTGGGGCTCACCACCGACTATGTGGTGGGGAACGGGATAACCGTCTCCTCGGAGATAGGCTACCTCGATGACTTCATTCAGGCTTTCTGGCACCACCGGAAGAACCGGATGCCCCTTCGCCTCTACCGCTGGTGTGACGAGTTGACCCGGGCGGGGGAACTCTTCATCGTGCTTCAGACCAACCCCGCCGATGGGATGAGTTACGTGCGCCAGATACCGGCGGCCAAGATAGACAAGATCGAGACCGACGAGAACGATCTAGAGAGGGAACTCCGGTATCACGAGGTGACGGCGAAGAGCGGAGGGCGGTGGTGGTCGGCGGAGGATATCGAAGGGCCAGAGGTGTTGCATTACGCCATCAACCGCCCTGTGGGAGCGGTGCGAGGACAGAGCGACCTAGCGCCCCTCCTCCCCTGGCTGCGGAGGTACAAGGAGTGGCTGGAGGATCGGGTGCGGGTGAACCGCTTCCGCAACGCCTTCCTCTGGAAGGTGACGGTGAAAGGAGCGGTAGGGGGAGACTTGGCGGGGAAGAGGAGTCAGTACGCTAAGGCCCCGGAGCCGGGGAGCATCATCGTCACCGATGAGAATGAGACCTGGGAGACCGTCCAGCCCCGGATAGAGGCCCACGAGGCGAGGGATGACGGGAAGGCCTTGCGGCTCATGGTGGCTGCTGGGGCGGGGATACCGCTCCACTTCCTAGCCGAGGGGGAGAGCGCCACCCGGGCCACGGCCGCGGAGATGGGCGGGCCCACCTGGCGCCACTACGAGCACCGGCAACTCTTCTTCTGCCAGATGCTCCTGGATGTGGTAAGCCGCGTCATAGAGCGGGCCCAGCATCTGGGGAGAGTGCCTATGCCCAGGGGAGGCGATTTGCGACTCTCTTATCAGGTGCAAAGGGTGGCCGAGGAGGAGAGCGAGGCCTTAGCCAAGGCGGTGGGGGAGGTGGTGAAAGCCCTGGTGGTTATGAAGGAGCAAGGCTGGATCACCGACCGGCTGGCCATGGAGATGATCTACAAGTTCGCGGGGCAGAAGGTGGATATTAACGCCCTTTTAGAGGAGTTAAAGGAGGCGGAAGATGAAATACAGATGTCCGAGGAGTGGCTGCGGGAGGGAGTTCGGTAGTGCAAGAGCGTTGGCCATACATATGGCTAAGACACACGGGGAGCGAAGGTCGCACTCTAAGGGAGTTACCGGTCCGCCGGAGTTGAGGCAAGCGCTCAAGGCTTTGGGGATAGCCCCCCAAAAAGTCCTCAGTTTCAAGATCTATGATGATCGGGTGGTGATCATCGAGGGGCCGGGGGGCAAGAAGCGGGTCTGGCAGAAGCCAAAGGAGGAGGTGGTGAGAAGTGGAAGATAGACATCGTTTGCAGTTAGCGGCAGCCCTGGAACCGACCGCGGGAGATGGCCGGGCCTATGAGGTCACCCTCATCCGGGCGGGGGAGACGCTGCACGGCTGGGTCTTCCCTCCCCAGGTGCTCAGGGATTCTGTGCCCCTCTGGGAGGGGGTGACCAGCCTAGTGGACCATAGGCGGTATATGCAGCACCCCTCGGTACGGGATGTGGTGGGAACCATCGGGAAGGTGCGGTTCGAAAACGGGGCACTCCTGGGGGAGTACAGGGTTCTTGACTCTGCCGACTGGCTTACTCGGATGCTGGACCAGATCATCGCCGACCGGGAGGCGGGGCTACCCGTGCCTCGAATAGGGCTCTCGGCCGACATGCTGGTGAAGGCCCACCGCAACCATGAACGATATATCGCGGCGAAAATAGGCAAGGTGCTGAGCGTGGACGTGGTCTTCGACCCGGCAGCCGGAGGAGCCTTCGAGAGGGTGCTGAACAGCGTCTTAGCCACAAGTGAAAGTGAAGGAGGTAATGAGATGAGCGATAGAGATAAGATGGTGGCAATCGAGGGGAAAGTGGAACTCTCTCCCAACCAGAAAACCCGATGGGAGGAGATGGAACGAGCACAATGTGCCCATCTCTTGCGGGCCAGCCTCAACGCCTCGGACCTCCCAGCCGCCATGAAGGAGGAGATCAAAGGCCGATACGAGGGGCGGGTCTTCGCCGTGGAGGAGTTGAACGAGGTTATCAAAGGCCAGGAGAACCTCCTGGCTAAGTTAGTGGAGGATGAAGTGATTAAAGGACTTGGAGAACCGACGCATCCGGTGGTGGGAGGGATGTGGGACAGTTTGGATCGGATCCAGTTGGCGGCCGACCGGCTGTTCGGAGTGCCCATCCCAGAGGCCCATAGCGATATCCCCAGGCTTTCGGGTATCCGCGAACTCTATCTCCTGCTGACAGGGGACTGGGATTTCTATGGCCGCTTCTTCAGGGATAGGGTGCAGTTGGCCAACGTTACCACCAGCACCATGACTTCGGTGGTGAAGAACGCGCTTAACAAGGCGCTGCTTGCGGCTTACAACGCTCGACCCAAGTGGTGGGCGCCCATCGCCTACGAGGAGGAGTTCCCCACCATCAACGACGTCACCTGGATTAAGACGGGGGGCATCGGGGATCTGCCCACGGTGAATGAGGGGGCGGTCTACACGGAACTCTCCTGGAGCGACAATGAGGAGACCTCTTCTTTCGTCAAGAAGGGGGGCTATCTCGGCATCACCCTGGAGGTGATAGACCGGGACGATGTGGGGGCCGTCCGAAGGATCCCGCGGGAGTTGGGACAGGCTGCCTGGCGAACGCTCTCTCAGTTGGTAAGCAACCTCTTCACCGACAACTCGGGGACGGGCCCAGTGCTCTCGGACGGGTACAACCTCTTCGATGCCACCAACCATAACAATCTGCGCACGGCGGCGCTCTCGGCTCCGGAGTGGGACACCGTCATCCAGGCGGTCTACAAGCAGACCGAGCCCACCAGCAACAAGCGGCTAGGGGTCAGGCCCAGGCACCTCTTGGTGCCCATCGAGTTGGAGAAGACCGCCTTGCAGATCATGCTCTCCGAGGGGGAGCCGGGGACGGCCAATAACGAGGCTAACGTCCGCCGGGGCTCAGCGGAGGTGATTGTGGTGCCGGAGTGGACGGACGCCAACGACTGGGCGGTGGCCTGTGATCCCTCGGAGGTGGAGGGGGTCTGCATCGGCTACCGGTTCGGGAAGGAGCCGGAACTCTTCATCGCCGATGACCCCACTGTGGGGTCGATGTTCACCAACGATGAGATGCGGATCAAGTGCCGCTTCATCGTGGCCGTGGGGATCGGGGATTACCGGGCGCTGCACAAGAACAACGTAGCGTAACACGAACCGCATGAAAGGAGCGGGGGACTCTCCTTTCCTCTGGAGTGGCGGGGTGTGGTGCTCCTGCGCCGCGCCCCGCCCAGGTCAAACGAGAATAGGAGGCGAAATGGATATCGCAGCACACAAGACGTTGACGGCTGATGGAGTGGTGAAGAGCGGGCCGGGGGCGCTGGTGGCGGTGGCCCTCAGCGGGGGCACGGATGCGGCCACGGTCGTGCTCTACGACAACACGGCGGCCTCGGGAACGGTGCTCTGCACCCTTAAGGCGGGGGCCAACGAGAGCGTGATCTTCACGCCGGCTTTGCCCTACGCCTTCGCCAAGAGCTGCTATGCCGACCTTTCGGGCACGGGGCCGGAAGTCACGGTGGTGTACTTGTAGGGCACGCACAGCCCTACATGTTTCTTTGCTGTGTCAAGGGCTCTCACGGTCGCGCTAGGGAAAGCAGCGCAGGAAAAGGACATAGGTGGGCTGCTCTAGCTCCCTGATTATCTCCTGGAATACCTGCTCGATCTGGGGACCCAGCAAGACTAGCACACCAATGATGCCGACGGTGACGAGGATGCACGGCACCACCAGGAAGAAGAGCAAAGCCACGATGACTAGCGTCTGGGAGATCTCCTTCTCGGCGACGACATAGGTGGAGGCGATCTTGTCATGCCAAGTCTGCTTCTCTGGGTCGAAGGCGGCCCAGAGGTAGCCCAGGCTGATGACCAGGGAGGAGACGATCGAGCCCAAGAAGCGGATGATGGCTTTGCCGAAGCCGATGGGCGAGCCATCCCGTTGCACGATCCTGAGGCCGAGAAGCCTGCCACCAGGGCCGGCGCCTAATGAGGTCCAGCAAACCACGTAGTACGCAGCGAAGATCAGCGAAGAGAGACAGGAAGAGCAGCCATAGACAGCCTGGAACTCATCGGACCCCGGCCACGCGCCGAGGGAAGAGAACAGCAACACGATGAGGAAAACGGTGAGGAAACTTACGACCATTATGATATAGTTGTCGATGATGAGGGCCAGCCAGCGCACGGCGAAGCCGGCCAGGGGAAGAGAGGGTTTGGTGGTGAAATCTTCCACATTCGCCTCCTTTCTGAGAAGTCTGGAGTTGAGGATAGCAAGGATTATAGTTTGATTGTCCAGAAGAGTCAAATTGCGAGGTGAGCCATGAACCTAGCCACTATGCGTGACAACGTGGAAGCGGACCTGGATGATGCGGGGAACGCCATCTGGTCCACGGACGAGATAGACCGGGCCATCACCCGGGCGCTGGTCGAATACTCGAAGGTTGCCCCCTTGCGAGCCGTGACTACTATAGACGTCACCTCCGAGACGCGGGAGTTCGACCTCTCGGGGGTCTCAGGGCTCCTCCGCGTGGCCATGGTCTGGTGGCCCTACACCGCCGCAGAGCCGGAGTATCCTCCCAACTGGGTGAAGTTTCGCCTCTGGGCAGATACCCTATATCTTCGGACAGAAGATGAGCCCCAGTCAGGCGATGTGATGCGGCTTTATTACCTCAAGAAGCAGACCATCGATGGGCTGGAGGGGGCCACGGCCACCACCGTCCCCGCGGACGATGAGGAAATGATCATCTTAGGGGCTACGGCCTACGCCGCCTTGGAGAAGGCGCGGACGGCGATCGGGACGGTGGGCGTCTCTGAGGAGACGCCAGAGCATTGGCGAGAGTGGGGGAACGAGCGGCTCTTGGAGTTCAAGGCTGGGCTGGACTTCGTGCGGGAGCGGGAGGCTACGGCCGAGGACGCCCGGGTGGGGCCTTGGGAGATCGAGGGTGTGGAGGGTGGCATCTGACAGTGTCCTGGCAGGTGAGAGTAGCCAAGCGCCTCCTCTCCGACATCTGGCTCTTCAGTCGGTTAGTGGTGCGAAGGGAACTGCGGGGTTATCAGTTGGAGCCGGCCAGGGCTATCTTGGACTCGATCCTAAACCGGAAGGGGCTCACTTTTGCCGTAGTGATGAGCCGCCAGGCGGGGAAGAACGAACTCTCGGCGCAGTTGGAGGCCTATCTTCTGAACCTCTTCCAGCGGGCTGGGTGGTTCATGGTGAAGGTAGCGCCCACCTACCGGCCACAACTCATCAACTCCAAGTTGCGCTTGGAGGCCACCTTGGAGAACGCGTGGAACAGGGGGAAGTGGCGGGGGAGGGAAGGGTACATGATCTTCTTAGGTAAGGCCGGATGTGTTTTCCTCTCCGCCGATAGGCGGGCTCAGGTGGTGGGGGCTACGGCTAGCCTGCTTTTGGAGTGCGATGAGGCGCAAGATGTCTCGGAGGAGAAGTGGCAGAAGGATTTCGCCCCCATGGCCGCTTCCACTAACGCCACCCGGGTCTTCTACGGGACGGTGTGGACGAAGAGGACGCTTTTGGCCAAGGTGATGCGGGAACTGGAAAGGGAGGAGGCGAGGGACGGGGTGAAGCGGGTCTTTTGTGTCCCCTGGAAAAGGGCGGCAGAAGAAAACCCGGAGTATGGGGAGTATGTCAAGAAGGAGATATCGCGGAAGGGCCGGCAGCACCCCTTGATTAGGACTCAATACTTCTTGGAGGAGATAGACGCCCACGGGGGGCTCTTCGACGAGAGGAGACGGGCGCTGATGCAGGGGGAACAGAGGCGGCAACACGCGCCCACCGAGGGGAGGATTTACACCGCCACCCTGGACGTAGCCGGGGAAGATGAGGAGATGACGGGGGAGGAGTTGCGGATGAGCAAGCCGCGCAAGGACTCGACCTGCGCCACCATCTTTGAAGTCGACCTTTCCACCGTCGAGGATCCGCTCCTGGGAGCGCCCACCTATCGGGTGGTGGACGTCTTCTACGACACGGGGACGCGGCATACCTTGCTCTATGGGAAACTGGTGGCCTACTTCCGCCATTGGGGCGTTCACTGGATCGTGGCCGACGCTTCTGGGGTGGGAGCGGGGCTGGTCTCCTTTCTCTCGTCGCCCCGGGCCTTCGGCCATAAGGTGATCCCCTTCCAGTTCTCGCCGCCCAGGCGGAAGAGCGACCTGGGGTGGGCCTTCCTCTCCGTGGTGGAGACGGGTCGGTTCAAATATTTCGCCGATGACGGGAGCGAGGATTGGGCGGGCTTCTGGAGGGAGGTGGAGGCGGTGGAGTACGAGGTCTCCGAGGAGAAAAGAATGAGGTGGGGCGTGCCCGATGGCGTGGTCGTGGAGGGAGTGGCCGTCCACGACGACCGGGTCATCTCCGCGGCACTGGTCGCCGAGTTAGATAGCCTACCCTGGGCCAGGCCCAGCGACTCTTTCATCATCGAGGGGGGTGATCCTTTGGAGGAGATAGACAAAAGCGGATTCTAACCTAGCACCATCAGAAAGAGGAGGTGAAGGATGCAGATCTCGGAGGGGATGCTGTTTTTGCAGGTGGCCTTTTTGGCCTTGATAAACACCAAGATAGTGGAGTGGTTCGTAGCGCCCATCTTCGACTGGCGGGGGTGGGATCGGAGTTGGCTCCGGTATGTCTCCGGGCTGACGGGGCTGCTTCTGGGGCTGGCGGCGAGGCTGGACCTCCTGGCCGAGGCGGGGATCGTCCTGGACTATCGGTTGGGAGTGCTCTTGACGGCGCTCCTCATCGGCGGCGGGGCGGGGCTCATCTATGACATCTTCACGGACCAAGGCGAGCCCCGCTTACCCCCGCGGGACGGGCCCAGACTGCCAGGGTTGGAAGGATAAGCCTTCGGTTGAGGGTCAGGAGTGGAAAGGATGGTGCAGGCTTATGAAGTGGAGAAGAGCGGGGGCGGAGTGTGGATGCTCCTGACGCCCCAGGAATTCGAGATAATATTTGAGCGCTTCCTGCGAGGGATGGAGGCTAAGGACCTGCGGGATGAAGAGGTGGTGCGGGTGATGAGGGGATTGAGGTGGGTGGATAAGGTGGTTAGGGGGTCAACGGATAGGGGGAACGGATAAACGGATGACTGGTGGAAGACGTAGTGTCCGAGTTCATCTCGGACGATGCAAGACGTCCCAGACAAGCTGCGACGCTACGTGCCTGACTGTCGGGATACAGCGGCTGGGAGGCTATCCGCCCACGAGGGCTATGAACGCTGGGTTATCTAAGATGTTGTCGAAGGCTTCATCGGTGAGGGCGATGTAGCCGTAGTCGGGGGCCAGTTCTAGGACCTGGGAGAGGGCGTCGATGGCCGCGGGGGCATCACCCAAGAGCGAGTAGGTGGTGGCCAGGCCGTACCGGGCTTTGGGGTCTTCAGGAGCCAGGTCAGCGGCTCGCTGGTAGTCCTGGAGGGCCTTCTCGTAGCGATTAGCGTTGGCGTAGGCCAGGCCGCGGTTGTAGTAGGCTGCGGGATCGGTGGGGTTGAGTTCGATGGCTTTAGCGTAATCTTCGATCTCCTCCTGGTATCGCTCCAGGAACCCCAGAGCCACCCCCCGGTTGAGGTAGGCTCGTGCGTCCCAGGGGTCGAGTTCTATCAGTTGGGTGAAATCTTCGATGGCCGCTTCGTAGAGGCCGAGGGTGGTGTAGGCCAGACCCCGGTTGTGGTAGGCGGTGGTGTAGGTGGGGTCGAGTTCGATGGCTATAGTGTAGTCTTCGATCTCCCTCTCCGTCTCGCCCAGACCACCGTAAGCGGTGCCTCGGTTGGCGTAGGCCTTAGGGTCGGAGGGGTCTAACTCGATGGCTCTGTCGAAGTCGAAGATGGCGGCCTCGTTCCGCCCCAGGTTAGAGTTGGCGAGCCCCCGGTTGTAGTAAGCCTTAGAGGCCTGGGGGTCCTTGACAACGGCTTCCGTGTACTTGCCAAGCGCCTTTTCAAATTGGCCCAGGAGGAAGTAGGTGTTGCCCATCTCGATAAGATCATCGGTGGCCGGAAGGGGCACTTGGGGGACGGCGATCTCTAGTCCATCGATGCGGGAGATGATGCTAGCCAGTGTCTCCCTTGTCTCTGGCTCAACCTTCACCGCTTCCAGGTCCGGGGGTTGGTCGGTAGGGAGATCGGCTGTCAGACCAGCCTCCTGTAGTGCTTGGCGAAGACGCTGCCTCTCTCCCTCCAGGGCGGTGAGGGCTTCCTGGGCCGTCTTTTCCTTCTCTTCTATGCGGGATCGGAGGGCGGTAACCTCCCCTTTGTAGAGTCGCCAGAGGATGAAGAGGCAGGCAAGGGTGACGGCGACATAGGCGACCAGGGCGATGAGGAGCCATACCACACCCAGAACGATCACCATCTCGAAAGCAAGAGAGACGGGGAAGGATGCGACTAGCGGTCCAAATGGGATACTGACCATCATGAGGGTATTGTACGACACAACGTATGACAAGTCAAGGGGGAAGAGATGAGATACCTATCCTCGGCCCTACTGGAGGCCCAGAAGCAGAGCCAGGTTCAACCGGCGGTGCGGCTGATCGTCCGGGACTATCAGGCGTTAGATGTGCGCCTCGACTGGTCTTCTCTATATTCCGGGTCGGAGCCCGAGGGGCCCAATTGCGCTCTACAGGCGGCCGATGGATCGCTGGTGCGGGCCCGGGTGGACCCCTCAAACGGTAACCTATACCGTCAGAGGGTGACCGACCCCACCCAAACCAGTCAGTGGACCTCTTGGACCTATGTGAAGAGCGTTTCCGACAGCGCCCAGGTCGCTCTAGCGGCCGACCGAGCCGACGCTTCGGTCTTTCTTCTCTTCGTGGACCCCGACAATCGGACCATCAAAGTGGGGTGGTTACATGCCGAACTTCGGGGATAGCGCCCCGGATCGTTACGCCACCATCAAAACCTAGCGTCACCGCAACCTCCAGGGCTTCGAGGGCCAGTCTTCGTTCCTTGAAATCTAGGCGTTCCAGATTGTCGTGAACGCGCTTGCAATACTCGCGAACCGTCAATTTTTGCTCGGTGACTCTTTCCTTGGCCTTTATACGCTCCTCTATGGCGGCTTTCTCCTTGAGCCATCCTTCCCTCTCGGTGCGGACCTGGTCGATCTCGTCCTGTAGCTTCCTCTCATCGAATTTGCCCTGACCATACAGACGTAAGTATCGACGTTCTTGAAGATCGAGTTGCGCCAGGGCTTGCACGGCTGCCTCTAGGTCTCTCTCTGCCAAGTTCGGCTCGCCTGTGTGCATTCGGTCTAGTTCTGCACAGATGAGATCGGGATTCTGGAGAGTTGCCTTGATCTCCTTCCAAACAAGGTTCTCCAGTTTGTCAGCCCTCACCGCATGATGACAAAGGAACTTGGCTCGCAACCTATCGCGCCCATGACAACGGTAGTATCTGTACCCCTTAGTAGCATCGCCATACATGCGCTGCCGGCATTCGCAATAGAGCCTGCCGCCAATAAGATAGTCGTGTTTCTTGTTTCGCTTTGCGTTGGCTTTGTTCCTTTTCAGCTGTCGTTGGGCCGCTTCGAACGTCTCCTCCGAAACTAGCGGCGGTGTTGTTTCGGGTAGTTCTACCCACTCCTCGCGTGGACGCATGATCTTGCGAGTCTTCCTGGTCTTCGGTGGGCTCTTGCGACGGCTCTTGGGTTCGACGTGCTTCCATCTGAGGGCATAAGCCTTTCCAGAGTAGGCGGGATTCGTCAGAATGCCGTAGATGGTCGAATGGTTCCACGTCTTGCCCCCGCGAGGTGCAGCAACCCGCATCCTTTTGAGGCGCTTAGCAATCTCGTAGATCGTCACGCCTTCTTCGACGATCCAGGTAAACACGGCTTGGACTATGCTGGCCTGGCGAGGATCGATCTCGCGAACCCCGTCTCTATAAGTGTACCCATAAAGCGGGGAAGAGCAGAGCCCCTTGTCTACTGCCCGGCTTCGCTTGCCCCGTATCACCCGCTCCTTGATCTTCTCCCTCTCCAACTGAGCAGCGAAGGCCAGTGCATCACGGATGAACTCCCCTACCAGGCCGCCCTCTGAGGGCTCGGTGATAGAGATGAGCCTGACTCCAGCCTTTTCGGATTCGTACAGAATGATGGCTTGCTTGCGTCTGTTTCTGGCGAGGCGGTCATAGGCGTAAACGAGCAACGCATCTATCTTGCGCTCTCTAATGAGCCCGCGAATGAAAGTGAAACCCGGCGCATCCAACTCGTCTCCGGGCCAGTCCTCTTTGACCACGTATTCTTCGGGAACTTCATAGCCGTTCTGAAACGCCCATTCGTCCATGGCCTGGACTTGGGAATGGAGGCTCGTACCTTTTGTCTTCTGCTTCTTTGTGCTCACCCTCGCATAAATGGCTGCGGTCTTCATTCTATCGTACTCCTCCCATAGCGCTAGTGTACATTCCCAAAGTGAAGTACTCCCTCTTGCCGTGAGCCTCGCTATGCTTTATAATAGGGTATGCGCAAAAGGCCTTCCGGTCTTTTCCGTAGGGGCTAGGTGCCACCAACATCTAGCCCCATTTCCATACCCCTATTATACAGATATGTCTGAATATTGTCAAGCCCGTTTCTTGGGCTTTCGACCGGGGCGTGGCTTGGTGGCTATGTAGCGCTTGACCTCTTCCCTAGTGGTCAACCAATCTCGGCCCATTTTCCGCCCCTTGATGATCCCGTGGCGCAATAGATGGAGAATCTGATCCCGTGAGCGCCCGGCTATCCTGGCGGCTTCTTTAGTGGTGATGATTTCCTTTCCCAATTCTTCGAGCATAACCTCATTATAGCACGGGTAACGCCGTTGGTGCATTCTCGCGCGACTCATTTTGCCTCATGACTAGCGTGTCTTGGTTGTTAAGGCTTCCCATCGATTCCGCGGCGGGTCTTCTGAGGCCCGACTTCATGCTTACACTGGCACGACGCTTTCCCCAGACTGGTGTCATTGCTCACCGGGTTGTGCACTGGCTCATCTTTCCTTGTTTCCCGTCTTTCCCTAGGGGTTATAGAGGGGTAGTGGAGGTCCGCTGAATAACAAGGAAACAATGGAAAGAGGAAATATGAGTATAGATATCGCTTCATTCTTCCCCAGCAACGCGCTATCTTTCCCCATCTTGCCATGTCTCATCCTTCCCAGGCCTTGGGAAGCCAGTGGCCTCTATCGGGAAAGATGAGTGGCTTAGGTAAGGCGGTAGACACTATAGGTCCGCTTGCCAGATGTCTTAGGCTCACCCACGATCTCTCCCGACTCCACCAGGGTCTCTAAGATCGGTGTCAACTGCCTGGCTGTGAGATGGCGGCACGCGCGCAGGAAGTCCGAGCGTCTCATCGGACCTCTTGTCGCCAGCAGGTCTGTTATGATGATTCGCTGCTTGCCTATCCACGAATCGGAGAACCGCTCGGTCACGCCTCGGGTCAGTTCGTGGACACTTTCGAGAAAGGTGGTGGCGTTTTCAAGCGCGGTCGAGCCTATTTGCAACGTCGGCTCCTCAGCCATCTGGAAAACGACGGCAAGCTTAAGCGCGTATGCCCCGCTGCGGGAGTACAAGCCAGAGAATTCGGGAGGTATTCCTGCCGCAGCAATGCGGCTCTCGTAGTCTTTGAGCCAGTTATCGAATGGAGCTAGGACCTGGGAAAAGTCGGCCGTTCCCTTGATCTGAGCGATGGTTTGCAGGTGGCTGACAAGATCGTTCTGAAGGGCAGCGTTTGGACTCACACCTGGCAACACGCGTTGACCCTTTAGCTGTGCTGGCAGGAACAGGAAACGCGGCAGCAAGCCTCCACGCAGGTCCTCTCCCTTAACGCACTTATGGAGCCAGTCCTCAGTCGTCGCACCAAGAAGCGAGATCGCGACCCCCTTGACGGTGATTACGCCTCGCTTTATCCTGGCAGCTGTGTAGGAGGTGGGCGAGTCAAAGAGTTCGGCGAGCATCTCGCGGGCGCCAGCCATGTAGTCGCGTGCCATCATCCGAAGGAGTCGCGAGAACTCGTGTACGATGAGCAGACCAGACGATTGATCGGCGAGAATCTCTACGAGCTTCTCCGGTGTCCACTCGTCGGGCAGAAGACGCTTCGGCACTGCCTGTTGGAGCAGATTCCTGCCTTGTCTAATGGCCGTGGTCTTGCGTAGGAAACCCGAGCGCGCGACCAACACAATCCAAAGGTTGGGGTAGAGCGGAATCCCGCCATAGGCAGGTATCTGCACAAAGTTGCCCATGGCTGCCGCGAGGATGGTCAGAGCAACCGCAAGAAGAAATAGCCGGGGAGCATCTGTTGTTGACCCGTAGTAGTCGATATACTTTTTGACGAAGCCGTTGGCAGCGAGCCTCTGCACTAATGCCTTTTCGTTTGTCATGGGGATATGACCTCCCTGGGGAGGGATCGAAAACGAGCGCGAAGGCGGTAATAAGGCTTGGTCTTGCCTGCCTGAGCAGCGCTCGACCCGTCTGTGGTTGATTCCTTGACATCGCTACCGTTTTGGTGTAGACTGTTAAACGGAGGTAGCACTTTCATTGGTTGCCTCCTTCGCCCGCCGGGGTTCTGGTCGAGTCGCGGCGGGCTCTTTTGCTGTCGGATTTGCCAAGAGGCGGCGCATAAGTTGTATCCAGGCCGCGGTTGGAGGTCCGCGCACGAACTTCACTTGCACGACACGGAGCCGTGGCGAACGGTTACTCATTGGTGGCGGTCCTTTGTAGGAGGCGCCACGTCGAACTCATGCGACGTCGTCTCATCGCTGAATTCACGGACCAGCAAGGTGCGTACCAAATCGCTCTTGCTGCGCCGCTGTAGAAACGCCTTGAGCCGGATCGCTTCCGCAAGGGATTGAGGGATCCAGGCACTGATGACCACGTGCTGTCTTTCTTGCATACTCGTCCCTCCTCAGAAAATGAAATAGGCTAGGAACTAGAGTTTCTAGCCTAAGTATACCCTACGCGATTCCCGCCCTGACTAAGCTGCTAACAAGTTAGTCACCTTGAGCCTCTCTCTGCTTCTTTTCCCGATCGTAAGCGTTGCGGACGTCGTAGAACTCTAGATCCAATTCCTTCTCCGAAAACTTCATATCGTCTCCGAAAGGACGGTATTTTTCTCGGAGGCGTCGAATCGCGATTTGCCTCATCGCAGCGCGGGGGGACACTGGTTTTGGAGTCTCGTCCACATCAAAGGGGTACCAGTCCTGGCGTGTTTCGACAAGTTCGTAGATTCGGGCCTCCTCCCGTTCCCGAGGCGATGGCGCATCAGCCCGCCAAATGGAATCTAGGCTCTTAAGTGTTCGCAAGAGGTCACGCATTTCCCGGACTGACGGGAGTCCTCTGAACCGAATCACGGTCTCGACGTGCCCTTCATACCCGACTGGACCAGTCCATATGTAGGCTCTGGAGACCGGCATAGGCATCTCATCGATGCTCTCCAGGTATCCAACGACGTAGCCCGCGAAGAACTCGCGCCACACCTCATCCTTAAGTCCAGACTTCTCCATGATGCGGTCGATGCCTTGCCAGAAGACGGTGAGCTGATCCTCTTCGGGGGGTCTTCCCGCGTACTTCTTCTGAGCCCGCGCATACACGCCAGCCCACCAGTTGTCTACCTCCTCTATCCAGTACTCTCCTTTTTCGAACTCGATCTCAAGCCCTTCCTCGGGAAGTCCTACCTTCTTACGAAGCGCCTTGGCCTCCTTTTTTAGCCATCCGGTTTGCAACAGTCGCTCGAGTTCGCGCCTGCGCTGCTTTCTTGCCTTGCTGCCGGTTGCTGAGGATTTCTTACCCTTGCGATTCTTCGCAGCTGCCATAATAGTAGCTCCCTCCTAACCACTGGCTTGCGAGCGAAGTTATTGTGAGTTGCCATCCTGGGTCTCGTCGGCCTGCGCCGTCGCCCGGCAACCCATCCAAGCCAACACTAGCTTGGGCAACCCCACTCTTTAATGATACCACAATGTCACAGTCGAGTCACATGGAAGTTTTCGCGTGTGTGTCTATGTCGAGGGAGAGTGAAAACCTCCGCGACCACGCCCAAGAGCCGCAAATCAAATCTCCGCGACTTGTGAGAATTCTGCCTGATCTGCCAGCCATCGAGAAGAAAAGCGCCAGGGTTTTCACGCACTGCCCCCCTCTTGAGCCCCCAAGATTCCAGGGCTCCAGGGACACAGCGGAAGCTCGTCGCTCTCCCCAGCGAGGATCATCAGTGAACCATCGGCCAATTCCTTCTAGACATAATGCACAACGGGTGATCTTGACATTTGGCGCAGGGCAAATCTTAGTGGGAGCGGAAAGTGAATTCTGAGATCTGCCACCCCCACCTACCGCAAATCGAAGATATTTCTGGCAGACCTATGATGTCAAGTTCGGGTTCGATTCCGAATTTGGATTCTTGATGGGAATTGGCCACCAAATTTGGGAAAGGAAGCAAGCATGGGCTTTGAAATTTGGCAAAACCACAGAAGCTATCGGTCACGGTGGTCACACCCTCAAATTTCCTCTTTTCCCTGATCTGCCCAAGGTTTTCGGAAATCCCATCTTCTCATCTCGAGATTGGCTTGAATTTGGATTTCAACTCGACAGATTTTCGTGAATTTCATAGCCCCCTAGCAAATCTTTCCAGAGATTCTGCAGAGCGATAGATTTCGAAACAAATTGCCGTGCGACTCTTTTTCTAAGTCATCACAAATTTCTATAGAAATGGACTGCAAGTTTCAATCTGCGCGAAAATCCTACGAAATTGCGCCGTGCCCTTCCGAATTGTAGTGAGCAAGTGCAGGGTGGATGGGAGGTGAGGGCCAGTCGCCTATGCTACGGCATGGGTGAATCATAGCTCGCAGGTTCGCTACGGGGCCCACATCGAACTACAGCCCAATACTTGGCTACGTGCTTATTCTCATTCCCAAGTTTGCGCAGCCCCTCTGAGGGCCCTGCCAATAGGAGGGGTATCTGAGAGCAGAATCTGACTCAACGTCTGAAATGAGAGAGAAATGACAGACTGGAGGGCGAGCGTGGCAAGGGACCGCCGAAGGGTCGAGGCCCTGCTGGAGGCCTGAGGTGGTCCTGAGGCGGAGGCGAGCCTAATAGGGCGTCTGCCTTGTGGAACATATCTGGGGCCTTCTTTAGTTTCTCCACTGACTCTTAGGAAGAGATGACCCCAGGGTGCATGCCAATCGCATCTGGCCCGCTTCGAATGTACGCCGGAAAACCAGCATATCGGGGTCTCTCACTGCTTACTCCCTCGCCCATCCAGGTGGCAGGACTCAGGTTAGACCAAGTGGTCACTATTGTTCCTTCACACAGGCCCCAAAATCTGCTGGCACATCCGAAAAGGTTTGGTGCGGCTGGAGGTGGTTAGGCAGTCAAATCCGGGCAGCATAGGCTAGAACAGCGACTGATACGCTCTGCGCTCCCTTCGCACGCAGTAGGCTTGCTATTTGAGCGGTGGTGGTGGCATGGGCGAGGACATCGTCAACCAACAGGATACGCTTCCTCTCGATCCGGGTGGGATTCGAGAGAGCGAAGGCGTCGACTAGTTCCGCGGCCCTCTTGTCTGGAGGTAGGCCCCTGAGACTCCTCACCGGCCGCGTCAGAAGGAGACAGTCGGAGATCGGTATGCCGAGTCTCCTTGACACCGCCATAGCGAGCATCTCTGGTATGGAAAAGCCTCTCTCTTGGAGGCGTCGAGGGTCTGTCGGCACGTGAAGGATCAAATCTATGGGCAGAAGTATCCCTATGCTTGAACCGAGCAAATCGGCTATGAGGAGACAGAGTGTATCCAGTGATCGCTGGTCTCCCCTCTTGGCCTTTCGGATGAGTAGGCTGAAGGGGTTGGAGGCCTTGCGGTGTCTGGTGGGGTAGTAGGTTCCCATGGCATGGATCGCATTTAGAGAGGGGAGGAGGAGATACTCAGGGATGCGCGGGGGATCCATCGTTGGGATGATGTCCTCTGCCTGGCGAACGGTGTGACCCAGTGCCCGCCATCTTTCATCCTGCCAAACGGCAGTCGGGATATTCGGCTCTGCATCTGATAGGACTACTACCCCTCCTTCATGATCGCTATCCAGAGTTCTTCGATGAAATCCTCTAGGGTCTCCTCGTGAATTCCCAGGATCATCTCACGCTCGCGAGGGTCGAGATCGAAGCCTGAAAGTGTGTCTTCTGGATGCCGCAGGAGGTGGAATCGAAAACGACGGTTCACAAGAGCCATTCCAACTAGGAGCTCCAGGGCCTCTCTCGACATGAGGAGAGGCTCCTTCAGCCGTTGACATCGCGCTCTGAGGAGTTGGAGTTGGCTCGACCGCTGGATAGAGTGTGGGGTAGGGGAGGCACGGGCCTTCTGGCACGCGACGAAAGCATAGCGCTTTGAACGAACAGGAAAGCGCCGGCCGCGATGAGGACATCGCCTGGGCTGAAGGCTGTAGGGGAGAAGAAAGGAGGATCAAAGGCGAATACGTCAGACAGGATCCAAAGACGGGTTTCTTCCCTTGTAAGCAGGACATCCTTGCTATGCAGCACGCGATAGCCTGACTCCATCTTGGTAACCATATGCTGGTGTCCGAAGTTCTCCAGAACCCCCGGCTGGATAGGCATGAAGCCCCCATTGGCCATCATCACCGTCAAATTCAGCAGGAGCCCCAGGCCAATAGCTCGAAAGCCAGATAGCCTTCTGTTCTTCCAGACTACGCCGAGTATGAGGAGGTACGAAAGAAGCAGTAGGCACCGTTCGAAGTTGACGTGACCGGATGCCTTTTCCGCGGGAAAGTAGAGGAGGGGTAGTTGCATCAGGAAGGCGACGATAACTACCGCACGGCCTCGCATGGGTAGAAAGGCCAGGCCTCGTACGGTGCCGCGTCGCAGTAAGGCAACAGGGAGCCCTGCCAGAGTTGCTAGCAGAAGGATCATGAAACCCTGTGCACCTCCTGTCCCGGATTAGGGCGATGAAAGTGAAGCAGGCTGGCAGCCTAGAGTCGAAACCTTTGTATCTTAGTGACCACCCACCACGTACGGCGCGCCGGCCGACAGAATCAGGGCAAGCGTCGCCAGCAGACTGTAGATGAGAGCGAGAACGAATCGTCCGCGCTCCTCAATGCCGGGCGACTTATAGAACAGTTTCCGCATTGTAGTTACCTCCCTCTGGTCTATGCTGCACTTGTTTCTGTGGTTGTACACCGCCAGCCTGCTTTCACTTGCAGTCTATGTCAGGCCAGTATCCAGCTCGGTCTCGAAATGGTCTCAGAGGGAGGCTAGTGCTACAGGGGAAAGCAAAAAGGGGACCATGCGTTCACATGACCCCCCTGGGGAGATTCCGGTGTTGCTCAGTTTCTACTGTTACTTACGGCGAAGCTTTCGTAGATGCATCGGCTCTCAGCCTACGGTGGCTGTCTAAACTCTTCCACTTCCGCTGCTCCCCCCAGTCGTTTCCAGCTTGCCCTCGGCGATGCGAAGATACATCTCTTTTGTCTGTGGTAGAGGGGACAATCCCATTTCCTTCTTTAGCCTGTCCCTATAGCGTTGGAACTGTTCCAGGGCTTTGCTGGGAGTGCCGGCGAGCACGTAACAGCGCATCAGTGTTTGCAGTACATCCTCGCGGTAGGGTTCCTTGGACAGAGCCTTGCCGTAGAATCGGCTCGCTTCTTCGAAAGCTCTCTCTTCAAGGTAAGAGTTGGCCAGTGCTATCAGCGCCTCTACATACTTCTGCCTTAGTTCTTCCCGTCGCTCTTGGCACCAGTCGCTGTAGATGTCCTCGAGGTAGTCACCCCGATAGAGGCCTACGGCTCGTCGCACAAGTCGTCGGCTCTCCTTCGATCCCTCCGGCCATTTGTGGGCCTCGGTGAGTAGCCGTTCGAACTCGTGGACATCTGACCAGATGGCTATTCCCTCGTTGAAGAGATATTGGTCCGTATCTCCATCGTAGATCACACATTGCGGGAAAACTGCTTTCCGAAGCCGATAGAGGGCGTTCTTGAAACCCCTTGTCATAGCTTGGTATGACGCCTCGGGCCAGAGGACCGCGCCAATCTGTTCCCGCCGTTGGGCACCACTCTCGAAGAGATAGAAGAAGAGTTCCTTGGTCAGCGGGCCGCCCCAATTGGTCTTGGAAACGCGGCGCTCAGCGACATGTACCTCACCGTCACCGAAGAGATAAACCCGAAGAGTTGGGAGGGGGGCGATGGCCTGTCGACGACTCCGGATTTCGCGCAGACATCGCCTTCGTGACTCTTCGGCTTGACGAAGCCGCGCTGAAAGGCCAGGGTCGTAGTCCGACAAATCGATCTCGGCCGGGATCGCCTCGACGAGGAAAGGTCTATAGGTCGCTGTGCTCCGGGCCAACTCAATGGCTTCGTCTAGGTGTTCGTGGAGTCGAGCCTCGTCCTTTTCGTTGTCGCATACCGATGCTAGGTGTAGGTGGGTCGCAACCATCTCTTCCAAGATCCTGCCACGAGCGAAGGTCAGAAGTGCTCGCGAAAGGTGAAGCGCTGCCTCGGCTCTTCGACCCTTATCCCGCGCCAAGAGGCCCATCGTGCGCTCGGTAAGGCCCAGCAGGTAGTCAGACTGGCTGGTCTTAGCGATGTCGTAGGCCTGGGAACCAAACCTTCGGGCGGACGCGAAATCTCGACTGAGGCGATGGAGGTTAGCCAAAGCATCAAGGAGGTACGTCCTCAGGAGAAGCGATTCGACCTTCTCCGCGATTTCAAGAGCCTGCCTATACAATTCCTCTGCCTCTTCTAGTTCCCCTAGATCACGATATATATCTCCCACACTAGCCAGGATGGCGCTCTCTCGGTGCAAGTAATGTATTTCTCGCGCCTTTTCCAGACCCTTCTCAAGAGCCTGAAGGGCGGCAAAGAAGTCTCCCTCTTGGTGGTAGACCACGCCGATGTTGTTTAGTGCTGAGACAAGGTCATATGCCTGGCCGGTTTCCTGGGCGATCTGGTATGCACGATGAAGAGAACACAGCGCCTCAGCTGGTCGCCCGCTCTGGCGCAAGATGGTCCCCAAGTCAAGAAGGAGTGCTGTTACGTATACCGGGCGCTCATGCCGTTCGTACAGTTGTAGCGCTCGACGGGCTTCGTCTTCGGCCTCGGTCAGACGGCCCATCCGAATATAAGACTCGGTAAGGACTTTATGAGCCTCCGCCGCGACAACCGACTCGCTCAAGTCAGGTCCAAGGAGGTCCAGAGCCTTTCCAAGCTGCTCGGCCGCTTCCTGATAGGCCCCCCTCATGCGGGCGATGATGGCCCTCCTAACCAGTGCTTCCGCTTGCCCAGAGGCGTCCTCCGCTTCGATGAAGCCTTTCTCTGCCTCATTGAGTGCGGCCGCGGCCAGCTTTAGATTTCCCTGTTCAGTAGCGATCTTGCCCTGAAGAAGGAGAAGCCTGGGGCGAGCGTTGACGATCTCATGGGGCAAGCCATTGAGCCACTCTGTCAGTATCTTCAGTCGACCGGCCTCAAATAGGGACTGGCCTGAAGTTTCTAGGATCTCAGAGACGCGTCTGTATGCGGCGCACTCCAGGTAATGGTAGATCGCCTCGGACCAGACGCCTTCCTTCTCCCAGATCTCCCCAGCCTGCCTGTGTAGCAAGAGCAACCTATCCTCGTCTCTTTGACGAAAGCGGCTGAGGAGAAACTCTCGAAATAGCGTGTGGTAGATGAACCAGCCAGGCTTGGGGCCAGTTCGGAACAGGAAGAGGTTACGCGTTTCTAGTGCAGTTATTAGTTGGGCCGAGTCATCAGCCTCCCTTAGCTGATCACACAAGTCAGTGCTCATTCTCCGGAGGATGGCTGACGTCCCCAAAAAGGAGCGGATATGCTCAGGTTGACAGTCGAACACCTGCTCCCCCAGATAGGCGAAGAGGGCATCATGATGCTCGCCTAATTGACTCGGGTCGGGCGGCTTCCCCTTCCATGGATCGGAACCACCTAAAAGGATGGCGGTGATCCATCCTTCTGTCTGTTCCGCCAGTTTGCGAGCCTCTTGATCTGATAAGGAGAGCTTGAAGGTTCCCCTGAAGAGCTCTTGAATCTCCTGTGCCGAAAACTGGAGATCCTCCGTGCCCAACCCGACCACCTCTTGCTGCGCGGACAGCTGTATGAGGGGGAGAGTCGGGACTGTTCTCCCGGCCATCACCAGACGGCAGTTAGAAGGCAGATATTGCAACAGGAGGCCCAGGGCTCGATTAGCATCATCGCTTCCGTCGAGTTTATTGAGGTCGTCTAGGATCACGACAAACCGTTCAGGGACGTGTAGACGGATATCTCTAATAAGAGAAGCAGCGATCTCTCGCACATCAGCTAATACGGGAGCGCTTGGTTCCCTTCTTGAGATCATTCCCGGGGGGAAGCCTGGGAAAGTGTGCTCGATGGTTGCCCTCAAGCCCTCTAATAGAACAACGGGATCTCGATCTGCCTCATCTACAGAGTACCAACAAACTGGCAGCGAAGTCCGATCGGCAAAGTCAAATAAAAGGGAAGTCTTCCCGTACCCAGCCGCGGCAGAGATGAGGATCAGTTTGCGGTCCAGATGCTCTTCAATGAACTCGACCAAGCGGGGCCGGTGCAATAACCCTTCTCGCGCACGAGGGGGTTCTATCTTGCTCTCGATGAAGGGAAGAGAGGGGCACGGTCCTTGCTGCTTCATGACCACCACACCCTATGCTGAACGACCGCAGAGTCACAATGATAGCCTGCCTACATTATAAACGGACAAAGTGTAGGGTTCAAGCTTGCGCCTACGTTAACCTCTGAGAACGGAGCGCCGGGCTAATCACAGTGGCTCCTTTTGGCTTCCGGGTGCGCCAGCCGAAACTGTGCTTCATGCTTTCGGAAACAGTCACAGTTTAGCCGCTAGATCCGGGCAGATCCATAGTCGCTCGTGGTGAGACAAGGCACGTCACTCATCGCTGTTGGGCCACTGGACGAGGCAGCAAGACGCCGCGGAAGTGAGCCCGCTACTGCCCGAACATGCTGAGTTGCGGAGGCCACACAGAGCGGGTGTCCACGGGTGATAGACCGAGTATCTCCTTGAGTAGATTGACTGTTCTTGGAGCGTGACCCCCATAGCGGTCGTTGAAGAACCCATACACCTCTTCCACCTGCGAGGCGACTCTCCTCACCCTCCTCACCGATACAACGAACTGGTGTGTAACGTCTATTGGCTCCAGGGTGGGGTTGCCGTTCCGAGGTGGACGACCGAGCCAGCGGAAGTATGCAAAGTGCGTTGTAGAATCTTGTGACAGGGGCATCCATTCAAGGTCATTGAGGCATAGAGCCATATTGTGCTCTCGCAGGAAAGAGAGAACATCTTCCCGTAGAAGCGAGGCGTTTCTGAACTCGATAGCGAAGCGAAACTCTTCTGCCGACTCGCGAAGCAGGCGAACGAACCGTCGGAGTGTATCCAGGTTATGATAGCCGAAGGTCGGGGGCAACTGAACGAGAATAGGGCCCAACTTGTCACCGAGCAGGCTGATCGTCTCGAGGAATCCGGTTAGGTCTTCATAGCCACCCTCGAGTCCATTGGTGTGGGTGATCACCTGAGGCATCTTGGCAGTGAAGCGAAAGCCATCAGGTACTTTCCCGGCCCAGGAAAGGACAGTTGATCTCTTTGGGATGCCGTAGAAGGTGGTGTCGATCTCGACAGTATCGAACACCTTGGAGTAGAAAGCGACATACTCTTCAGGCCTGGTGCCAGGCGGATAGAATCTACCTACCCAGTGTGGCCAGCCCCAGCCCTGGGTGCCCAATCTGATTCTTGCCTCCGCGGTTGATTCCATTGGCTATCTTCTGCTCGTTGGTTCTATCTGAAATCGTGACTTGCTGATTTTAGCAGTTGCGAGGTGCGCAGTCGATTGAGAAACCTCTCAGCCAGGACGTTCCTCACCTTTCCGTCAACAACCACTCTCCCCTCGATCAGCGGGAACGGCTCTCTGCGCACGATCTTGTGATACCTCTTCACCACGTGGGGTCTCACAATTACGTTGATATGCCCGAACTCATCCTCTAGGCTTATGAAGATGTGCCCCTTAGCCGTTGAGGGTTGTTGTCTGACTATAACGAAACCAGCAACACGAACCTTCTGACCGTCTTGAAGGTGGTCTAAGTCCTTGCTAGCCACTACTCCGATTTTACGCCACATCTCCCTGTAGTAGGTGGCGATATGTGGCCCTGTGGTAAGGCCTAGGACGAGGTAATCGAGTCCTGTCTTCTCCCAGGGGGTCAGATCCTCGAAAGAAACCGCTTCGCCCGGCACCGTTAGGGAGAGCGCCTTCTGCTTGGTGTCTCGGTTCTTCTTGATCTCTCCCAGTTGCCAAAGGAGATCCCTCCTGGGAATGCCCAGGCTGTCGAAAGCCCCCACCATGATCAGGTTCTCGATGGCAGGCGTCGCCAGCCTGGTTCGCTCGCAGAACTCTCTGAGCGATGAATAAGAACCCTGCTCTCGCTCTCTTTCAAGGGTCTTCAAAGCCACCTCACCAATCCCATCAACGTATTCGAGACCGAGGCGCAAGGCTCCGTTCTCTATGGTACACCTCCCGTGAGATCCGTTGATGTCCACTGATAGCACGGTTACGCCGTGTCTCTTGGCATCTTCCACGATGACACAAGGGGCGTAGAACCCCATCGGCTGGTTATTGAGGAGGGCGGTGTAGAAGGCGAGAGGATGATACAGTTTGAGATAGGCTGTCTCATAGGTGGTTCTGGCGAAGGCAGCGGCGTGGCTTTTGCAGAATCCGTATCCACCAAAGGCTGCCAGTTGGTCGAAGACTTGGTTTGCTTGGGTTACTGAAAGTCCGTTCCTCATTGCTCCCCTAACGAAGCGCGTCCTCAGTTTCTCTATGTCCTCATAGGAACGCTTGCGGCTCATGGCCCTTCGCAGGAGTTCGCCCTCCCCTGGTGTGAACCCCCCGATGACCGATGCCACCTTGAGCACCTGCTCCTGGAAGATAATGACCCCCAGGGTGTCCTTCAGGACAGGTTCCAACTTGGGATGGGGATAGGTCACTTTCTCGAAGCCTTGACGGCGTTGCAGATAGGGGTGGACCATCTTGCCTTGGATGGGGCCTGGCCGAACGATGGCTACCTCCACTACGATGTCGGAGAACTCCCTTGGTTGCATCTTGGGCAGCATCTGGATCTGGGCTCGGCTCTCCACCTGAAAAAGCCCGATAGTGTCTGGCTCGCACATCATCTCGTAGATACCAGGATCATCGAACGGGGTCAGGCTGTCTAAGTCCAAGGATACCCCTTCTGTCTCCTCGACCAGCTCCACCGCTTCTTTCACCAGGGAGAGCGTTGCAAGGCTGAGTAAATCCGTCTTGATGAGCCCCAGGTCGGCTATGTCGTCCTTGTCCACCTGGATAACCACGATGCCTTCTTTTCTTGCCCTTTCCAGGGGGATAACCTCTACCAAAGGGGAACCGGTGATGATCATCCCTCCCACGTGCACGCTGAGATGGCGAGGGTAATCCCAGATTTGCTCACATAAGGATATGAGATGTTGCCAGGGTAAGGCCTCCACCCTCCCCCGAGCATTGGTCATCGCACGGGAAAGTGCCTCGGTGTCAAAGCCATAGACGGATTTGGCGATTCTGTCCAATAGGTCAGGCGGGAAACCAAGGGCCTTGCCTACCTCCCTTATCGCACTTCTGGCCTGGAAAGTGATCACCGTGCAGACCATCGCCGCGTGATCTTCCCCATACCTCCGATAGACGTACTGGATCACCTCTTCCCGCCCTTCGCGTGAGAAGTCGATGTCTATGTCGGGAATCGTACCTCTCTCCTCAGATAGAAACCGCTCAAAAAGAAGATCGTGCTCGATGGGGTCAACACGAGTGATGTCCAAAACATAGGCTACCACGGAGCCTGCAGCCGACCCCCTGCCTTGGGCTGGAATGTCGCGCTCTTGGGCATAGCGGCAGATGTCCCAGACGAGGAGAAAGTAGTCCTCCAAGCCGACGCGATGGATGACGGAAAGTTCGTGCTCCAGCTGGTCGATTACTCTACGGCTCACGGGTTGATATTTCCTCCTCGCCCCCTCGTAGCATAGCCAACGGAGATACTCGAAGGCGCTCAAGCCAGTGGGGACAGGGAATTCGGGAAGGCGATGCTCAGTGAAGTTCAAGTCCAATTGGCACTGTTCGGCGATTCTGGAGGAGTTGGCAACCGCCTCAGGGTGATCGGGGAAGAGATCTAGCATCTCCTCCACCGACTTCAGGTAGAACTCGGAGTTTGGTCGGCGCAGGTCTCCCAGTTCATCCAAAGGGGTATTGTGCTTTATGCTCGTCAGCACGTCCTGGAGAGGCCGACTCTTGGGAGCGGTATAGTGGACGTTGTTGGTGGCCACGTACCCTATTCCCAGTTCCTTGGCCAACACTATAAGGTCGTTGGAGAGGCGATTATCATAGCCCACAAGGTGGCGTTGAACTTCGATCCAAAAGCCTCCAGGCCCAAAGACCCTCAGATACCTTTGGGCGGCCTCCATAGCCCCCTTGGTGTCTCTGCGGATCAGGTGTTGCGCTATCTCCCCCCTATGGCAACCAGAGAGGGCGAGGAGGCCGTCTGTATGTCCATCAAGATACCTCCAGGCTAGGGAGGGATCGCCCTTTTCGTGGTCGAGTTGCGCCCTGGTGATGAGACGGCATAGGTTGGAGTAGCCGGTCTGATTCTGAGCCAGAAGGGTAAGATGATAGCCACCATCTAAGGTCAGTTCAGCCCCGATGATAGGCTTGATCCCTGTCTCCCTGGCGGCTATGATGAACTTGACCATGCCATAGAGCCCATCGTGGTCAGTAAGCGCCAGCGCAGGCATACCCAGTTCCTGAGCACGAAGGAGCAACTCTTGGGGAAAGGAAGCCCCATCTAGGAAGGAGTAGTTACTGTGGCAGTGGAGCTCAACATATCCGGACATGGCAATGGCTTTGCGGAGAGGTCAAGAAACCATTTCTTCTCTGGGCGTTGGTAGCAAAGGACGAGTATCTTCCCGTCGATGAGAGTGACTCGATAGTAGTCCCTGCTGCCCCCACCATTCCGCCAATCTTCTTCCACTCTCCAATGCTCGGTGACAGCCTCTACCAAAACCCATCTCCCGTTGTGCTTAACGAACCAAGGTTTCCCCAAGGCAGTGGGGCTGACCTCTACCAGGATAGGCGAGGGCGGGCCGATTTGACTAGCACTTTTCACTGTTCCACCTCCCATCATCTCGTTGATACGCCTTACGACTTGTTTCACTCTCTCCTCTTTGGCCTTCTGCAGATAGCCGAAAAGGCCCAGCTGCCGAATTCCATCATGGAAAGGTCTAAGAGGAAAGAGATGGACAACCGCCTCGGTAACCCCGGCTTTGAAATCCAGCGACGCTAGAAGGGAGCCGAGACGCAGTGTGATCCTTGCCGGGTCGCTAGTGGCTTCTTTGAGGTGGGTCCCCGTATGCAAAGTGGCATCGCCTTCAAGGGTCAGTTCTAGGGCGATGCCCTGGGCCTTCCGTCCATCTCTCCGCATAAGGATGGCCAAGTCAGACACTGCGCGCCCGATCTTGGCTTTAAGTACGATTAGATCAAAGACGGGATCCTCAAAGGAGATCTGGCTTCTAAGTGCGGGTTCCTCTGGGGTCGGGGAAAGGGGCCGATTATCGTATCCTAAGGCCAGGTCGTGAATGAATACCCCTTCGGCTCCGAACTGCTTCGCTAGAGCATCTTTAGGCATCTGAGCCACTTGCCCGATGGTGTTGACCCCCAAGATGGCCAGGAAGCGTTTGGCCTGCTCAGAGGCGGGCAGAAAGTGGATAGATAGGGGAGCCAGGAAGGCTTGCTCCTCTCCCTCGGGGATCACTTGAGGCTTGCTGTAAGTGGCTAAGTGGGCAGCTACCTCAGTCACGAACCTGTTGCTGGCTATCGCTACCTGGGAAAGCAGGTTAGTCTCCCTCTTGACGACATCTCGTATAGAGCGGGCGAGCTTCTCATCAGGCCCATAGAGGCGTTTCAGCCCCGAGGCCTCAAAGCAGACCTGGCCTAACTCTACCGTCTCGATGACGGGGGAGAAGGGAGCAAGGGTCTTGAGCAGCTGTCGATGGATTTGTTGGTATTTCTCCTCGTTGATGCGTAGAAAGATAGCCTGAGGACAGACTTGCTCTGCCTGGCGCAGAGGCATACCAGGGCGAACGCCATCCCCTAGAGCCTCTGCGGAGCAACAGTAAACCGTGCCTTTCTCCCAGGGCTGGCCTCCGATCACCAAGGGTTTAGCTGCCACCGAGGGATCGTCAAGCCGCTCGACTTGACAGGGGAAATAGGGCATGAGAATGTGAGCTAACTTCACAAGGGTGCCCCTCTTGGTTGTTGAGATGGGTCGAACAAGTGTTCTATCCCATAGTATAGCACGGATGTTCTAACAAGTCAAGAGGGAGGATCAAGTTTTAAGGTGGGAAGGATCCATTGGTGGGGTAGAGAAATCAGATCCCGTCCAAACCTGGAGTTGTTGCGCCTCCAGACGGAACAGTAACAAAAGCCCCTTGCTTGGTAAGGACACCCCTGCTTCAACTACAGAGCATATCCTATTAAGGGGCTGTTCTTACCGGGTTGGCATCGTGGCGGACAAGGCATCTTCAAACCCACGGGAGGCCGTCAGTTGAACAGCTCAGGGGATAGCTATCCAATATTCGCAAGCGCTCCAAGGGCCTCCGGAGGGTCACGAGAGGGCGGGAGAGGTATGCGAAGGGGAGAATCAGGGCTTGAGGGCACAAAGCAACAGTCCCTTCCAACTTCACTCAGAAGGGCCTGCTGCATCGTGCGCGAGTTCGTCTTGCGAAGCCGAGCTCTGAGCCCCTTGTCAGGTATCCACGATGGCTGAACAGCGGTCTCCTTCCGAGAAAGAGGCACTTACTTACTGTCCCAGGATCTCGGCCTCGGCTTTGATCTCGTTCAGAAACATGTGAGACAGTTGCAAGGATGAGCAAGAGGGGCCATCCTTCTCCCACAGGGATCCTTGATGGATGGGTGAGACTTCCAAGAAGGAGGTGGCCCCATGCGGGTAGTTGGACTACCCAGAGCATTTTACTACCTCTCCCGTCATAGGCCAATCGTCCTGAGTCCCAAGGCCCAGGAAAGGCTGCGCTGGCTCCGCTGCTTCGAGGCCCTCAGAAAGCAGGGCCTCTCCAGCACCCAGGCCAGCCAGACCCTCTTCATCCCCCGTTCCACCCTCTACCGTTGGCAGAAGAGGCTCAAAGAGGAAGGACCCAAGGGACTGGAAGAGAAGAGCCGGAGACCTAAAAACCCCCGCCGGCCCACCTGGAGCGCCGAGTTGGCCCAGGCGGTGCTGCACCTACGGGAAGAGTACCCCCGCTGGGGGAAAGACAAGTTGGTGGTGCTCCTCAGGCGGGAGGGGTGGCAGGTCTCCACTTCTATGGTGGGGCGCATCCTCACCCATCTCAAGGCCCGTGGGGTGCTCAAAGAGCCTATGCGGAATAGGATCTCCGCCCGTAAACGAAGGCACCCTCGCCCCTACGCCATACGCAAGCCCAAGGAGTACCAGATCCAAGAGCCAGGGGACCTGGTGGAGGTGGACACCCTGGATGTGCGACCTCTTCCAAGGGTGGTGCTGAAGCATTTCACCGCCCGGGATGTGGTCTCTCGCTGGGATGTGGTGGAGGTGCACACCAAAGCCACTTCTACTAAAGCGGTGGGCTTTCTGGACACCCTGTTCAAACGGATGCCCTTCCCAGTTAGGGCCTTGCAAGTGGATGGGGGAAGTGAGTTCCGAGCAGCCTTTGAGGAGGCTTGTCAGGAGCGAGGGATTCGGCTCTTCGTCCTGCCACCCCGCTCCCCCAAACTCAATGGCCATGTGGAGAGGGCCCAAAGGACTCATACTGAGGAGTTCTATGAGGTGGTGGATTTCCCTCTGGAGATCACTGCCCTCAATCAGACCCTCTTGGCCTGGGAGCACACCTACAATACCTTCCGTCCCCACCAGGCGCTGGACGGGAAGACCCCAATGGAGTATATTAGAGAATGCCACCCAGATCTGGCCTCCACAGCCCATCTGTCTCATATGTACTGAACGAGTACACATCCTTGACTGGACGGTCCCTAAGTGTATAATTTAGGAGAAGTCCATTATCACCACCCATCAGTAACGGGACCAGCATAGCAACCGACGATCACAGTCCAGAGATGGCGTCATGAGCAGAGGGAGACGACATTTGACTTTCCGTGAGTCCGCGCTTCCATGGATGGTGGCAACTGTCCGATGAAGAGGCTGAAAGTCCTCATGATCGCTCCCACCTCCTTTTTCGCCGACTATGGGTGTCATGTCCGCATCTTGGAGGAGGCTCTGATACTCCAGAAGATGGGACATGAGATCACCATCTGCACCTATCACAACGGTCAAGATGTGGAGGGGTTAGATATCGAGCGCGCCTTGAGCATCCCTTGGCGGCGGGAATATGAGGTAGGTTCCTCCCGCCATAAGGTTGTTTTCGACTTTCTTCTTTTCTTCAAGGCGCTATCTGTAGCCTTGCGCAAGAAGCCGGACATCGTACACGCCCATCTTCATGAAGGTGCCTTCATCGGCTATCCTATCAGCCTCCTCTCGCGCATTCCGTTGATCTTCGATTTTCAGGGAAGCCTCACTAGTGAGATGATCGACCACCACTTCCTGCGGCCTGATGGGTTCTTCTATCGTGCCACGCGGCGGTTGGAGGAGATCATCAACCGCCTGCCGGGAGCGATCATTACCAGTTCTCAACACGCTATGAACCTCCTGTGTGACGAGTTCGGCTGTGATGGTCGGCGGATTCATATCATCCCTGATTCCGTCAACGCTGAGTTCTTTCGCCCTCCCGAAGGCGAAGAGGATAAGGCCCTATTGAGGTCTCATTTGGGAATTCCTGCTGGCCATAGAGTAGTAGTATATCTGGGGCTTTTGGCCGAGTATCAGGGCATTGGGCTACTTCTAGAGGGAATAGCGCGACTCCGCGAAAACCTTTCAGAGACACATTTCCTGATCATGGGCTTCCCCAATGTAGAGTACTATCGAATGCGGGCGCTGCAACTGGGTGTCGGGGATCGCGTCACCTTCACCGGGAAGATCCCGTATTGGGAGGCTCCGCGATACTTGGCCCTGGGCGATGTGGCAGTTGGCCCCAAGATCTCAGCCACTGAGGGTAGCGGGAAACTCCTCAATTACATGGCGATGGGCCTCCCTACGGTAGCCTTCGACACACCGGTGAGCCGTGAGTACCTAGGGGATTGGGGTGTTTACTCCGAGCCGGGGAATCCCGTGGCTTTAGCCGAGGCCATAAGCTCCCTGCTCAGCGACGAAGAGCGGGCCCTAGAACTAGGGCGCCGGTTGCGCGAGAGGGCTGTGGAACACTACTCGTGGGAGAGAGCGGGAAAAGAGATGGTTGAAATCTACAATGCTTGCCTAAGATCATAGCCTCCGCTGGGCGGCTTGGCTTCTACACCTACCTGAATCGGTCCCCGTTTCCCTTACCGCTCCCGTTCCCTTCCTTCTGCAAGGGATCACAGGAAGTTGCCACAGAAGGGAGGTTGTGCTAGAATCTACAGGTGATCTCTGTGGCAAATGGTGGTTTTCTGTATAAGGGGGGAGAAAGACCGCGGTGGTTGCTAGGCTGATAGAAGTGATCACCTATCGCGAGTTGGTTAGGAATCTCGTTATCCGGGACCTTAAGGTACGCTACAAGAACTCAGTCTTGGGCTTTCTCTGGTCCCTCCTGAACCCCCTAATGATGATGGTCATCTTTACTGTCGTCTTTACCATCATGTTGCCCAACAACACTATCGATCGCTTTCCAGTCTTTGTCCTCTGTGCCCTTCTCCCTTGGAACTTCTTCTCCAGCAGCGTGATGACATCCGTCCATAGTGTCGTTGGTAATGCCCATTTGATAAAGAAAGTGTACTTCCCTCGGGAGGTGCTCCCTCTCTCCACCGTGCTAGCCAATTTGGTGAACTTCCTGCTGGCCATGATCGTTCTCTTCGGCATGATGTTCATCTTCAGGACACCCCTAACCGTGTGGGCTTTGCTTCTGCCGGTGATAGTTCTTGTTCAGGTGATATTCATACTTGGTTTGGCCTTCTTTCTCTCCACCCTCAATGTGTTCTATCGGGATACGGCGGCAGTAATGGACGTGGCCATGCTGGCATGGTTCTTCCTAACCCCCGTGTTTTACCCCATCACTATCTTGCCTCATTACCGGACTCTATTTGGACTGGCTCTGGATATTCAGCGCCTGGTCTATATCTTGAACCCTATGGCCTCCCTCATCGCTTCTTATAGGGTGATACTCTACGATGGAGCACCTCCCGCTTTCGACTTCCTCGCTAGAACCGTGGTGACCGCTTTGGGCTTCCTCGCCCTGGGCTATCTAGTCTTCACTCGCTATAGTAGGGTCTTCGCAGAGCAAGTATAATTTGACAACCGTCTGGTTTGGGATTGCATACACACCTATAACGGATTGTCTATTTCCGAGGCTAGACGCCACGACTCGCTTGGCATCTTCTATCCTTAAGGGAGTATGTAGGTCTTGCCAGTGGGGGTATTCTTACGGAGCGCCCCCTAGGGTCAGGGGTGTGGCCGGTGAATCTGGTGGTGAGTGCTTCAGTCAGTGCCCTGTGATAGAATGGCAAGGACGAGGGACGAAATTTGCCAGTTGAATCTTGACAGGAGCGTTCATTTCTGCTATCTTAATCACGAAATATGTCCGGTCATTTGGCAACCCGGCGGCGAGACCGGATAGATTCTGTTCGTTTCGGTTACGTACCTTGTAGGATCGAGGGACGCTAATCGACCAAGTCCAATGTTCTTCCTGTAGTCTGCCCCGGGGACAGTGGCTTTTTTGTTAAGCAGATGGGAGGTTCGTCACTGAATAAGCGAATCGGTCATGCGTACAGATTCGACCAGCGCAACCAAAAGAGGTATACCATGGAAGATGAGATCGATCTAAGAGAATACCTTGACGTCATCATCCGTCGCTGGAAGTGGATTGTTGGGCTTACCCTAGTGGCCACAATCACCGCTGCTGCGATCAGTTTTGTGCTGCCTCCGGTCTATGAAGCCACCGTCATCCTTGCTGTAACCCAGCCAAAATATGTACTCCAGTTTGACCCCCGATTTCAAGCACTGGAGGAGAGCATAACCGCTCCCTTCAAAGCCTACTCCGCCTTGGTGAAGAATCCTGAGCTTGAGGAACGGGTGCTCGATGCCCTCCAAGGCTTCATCCCTTCTGCGAAATTCACCCACCAAGATTTGGAAGGCATGGCAACTGTCACCCAGGGCGACGATCCGAGCGTGATCATCCTGAAGGTTCGCCACACCAATCGGGAGTTCGCCGCCCGCGTGGCTAACATATGGGCGCAACTGTACGTAGAACAGATGAGTGAACTCTACGGTCATTCACCCTCGGAGGAGAGTCATTTCGAAGAACAACTAGAAATCGCCGAGGCGAACCTCAGCGCTGCCGAGGAGGCGCTCATCGATTTTGAAGGGCACAGCCGCATCGCCGTGCTGGAAAACACCATCAATGCCAAGAAAGAGGCATTGGCCAGCAACTTGGCAGCCCAAGAACGATTTCTGATCATCATCCAAGACGCTGAGAGCCTCCAGCACCAACTACAGCTAGAGGGCTCTCCATCTTCAGGGCTGGCCAGTAGCCTCTCCATCCTGATGTTGGATGTCAGCTCACTATCCTCCCAGGTAAGTCTCCCCCTCGATCTAGAACTTTCCATCGATGAATCGGCCTTCCTCAATATGAGTATTCAGGAGCAAATAGCGTTTCTGGGAAATCTCGTGTCTACGCTGCGAGCGAAACAAGAGACCATAGCCGCTGCCATCGAAGCGCTCTCCCCTGAGATCCTTCGCCTGCAAGGGGAATTGCAGGAGGAGCACACGGAGAAGGATCGATTGGTGAGGGCTCGGGATATAGCCAATGAAACTTACCTGGCGCTTTCGCGCAAGGTGGACGAAGTTAGGATCGCTGTAGCCTCGGAAGATAGCGGTGTCCAAATTGTGAGCCGAGCAGTTACGCCAGAGAGACCAGTGGCGCCGAGAAAGAAGTTGAACGTGGCCCTCGGTGGGGTACTGGGCCTGATGGTAGGGGTTTTGGGAGCTTTCGTGCTGGAATATCTCCGGCCTCCAGCGATAGCAGAAGTTGCAAGACGAAAGCAATGAGTTCTCGCCAGATATTGGCCAGCCTCTCGACTAGATTTCCGGTAGTGGTCGAGCGGCTTTTCTCCCTCATCAACGTAGGCCTTCTAGTGGCAATTGCACTATCGATCTGGCCTTACCTTGCCAGTGCGTTCTATTTGTACCAAGGCAGCAACATGTTAGAGAAAGCACTGAAAGAGCAAGGGCTGGAATCCAGCGAGTGGGAGGTCATAATCTTTGCGTCCATCAACCGTTACTCAAATGGTCTAAAAGCGAAACTCGACTCCAGCGCAGCCTACCTCCAACGGGCTATAAGATGGGATGTCAACAACGCTCAAGCCCACAATTCTATGGCTAAGGTCCTCTACCTTCAGGGGCATCATCTCCTCGCTATAGATGCTCTCTCTCAAGTGAATGAGTTGCGGCCTCAGAACCCACTGGTCCACCTTACAATAGGCGATCTCTACGATGGTCTGGGCTTGGCCGAAGAGGCGATAGCCGAGTACGAGAGAAGTCAGATGGAACTAAGGGGTAGTAGTGTGGGGGAAAGGGCGGAGGTGAACTACCTTAAACTGGCCGATGCCTACCTAAGGGCTGGTGACCCCAATAGGGCCCTTCCGGTGCTGCAGAAGATCCTAAAGATAGACCCCTATAACCCCTATGCTCTCTATCACCTCGCTAAGATCTGCGAGACCATGGGGGAAGGTGAAAGGCTTCTAGCCCAGGGACTTTACGAACAGTTGCATGCGTTGCAGATACCAACCTGGGGCGATAAGCGCCTTTATGGGTACTTTGCGGAATTGGTTCCCCAACTGGTGGAGGAGGAAATCTGGTCTCAGGAGAAGGCTTTGCGCGCTATCGCTTTTCTGGTGTTCCGGGATCTACCAGCCGAGGCTCGGGCGATAGGGGATAGCATAGGAACCTATCCCGAAGAGTCCGACCTCTATCTCTACCAAGGCTTGGATACCATACCGGAAGGATGGCGCGGAGAGGTTTTGGTTATTGAGAGTTTCGATAATGTGACGGAATGGTGGCCTCGTCAGGAGAATAATGTTTCTGAGGGCCGTTTTGCTTCCGATGGGTATATAGCGGACATGTCCTACCTCAACAATGTGACAGAACGGGATATTTTCGCTTTTGTTCTCTCTTTGGATGTCGACATCGGTGAATTTGGTTCTATGGCGTTGCGCTTCAAGGCAACCCCTGACACCCTTTGGACAATGGAGATTGTGGTGGATGGGGAGCGTAGCAGGCCCATCAGCTATCGGCCAGGCAACGGGGCATGGGAGATTGTAGAAGTTCCTCTTCGAGGCTACAGGTTGCAGGAAGTTCTGTTATCGATCGGGGAACTAGATAATATCGAGAAGCAGAGAGAGTACCGTATGTCGTTGGACTGGATCGCTTTGCGATGAGTCTAGGATGCTTGTCGGAAATAAGAGCGAAATTCACACGCTGGCGGAGACAAGACGAGATTGGGTCTGCTCTTTTTGCTCTCCTGGGTGATTCGCTGGTGTATCTGGTCGGGTCGGCTTCCATTGGCCTCGCTGGAGCCATTCTCCTCCCTTTGTACACCCGACACTTGGATCCTGATGCTTTTGGCGCGTATGCGCTGGTGGATGCCGCTTTACAGGTGACATTGATCTTGTTGGGCATGGGGTTCAATGTCTCCTATCTACGCTGGTATGCCGATGATCCGGACCAACCCGAGTTGCTAGGGAGCGTCTTTCTGTTGAGTGTGGGCGTAGCCCTGGTTGGGGGGCTGGCGCTCTGGGCTGGCCTAGCCAGCCCGTGGGGTGCCGCACTGGTACGATGGCCCACAGGTTCGTTTGCCTGGACGGTGGCCCCTCTGTGCGTGCTAGGAGTGATTATCAACCTGTTCCTAACTGACCTACGGGCTCGCCGGGCGGCAACAACGTTTTCGGTGGCCTCTGTGGTTCGCTTCGTAGGCATGGTGGGGGGGGCGGTCTGGTTTGTGGCGGTACGGAAGGCTGGCGTGGCTGGTGTCTTATACGGACGGGTGGCAAGCGACACACTCACGGCGATAGTGTTGTCTGTAGTCTGTATGCCCCGTATCAGATGGCAGGTGATCTGGCGACTCATTCGGCCCATGCTGCGCTTTGGTCTGCCGCTGATCCTGAGCGGGTTGGCAATGATGTTGCTAAACATCTCAGGTCGCTACTTCCTCAGCCACTACGCCACGCTGAAGGAGGTGGGTCTGTACACTGCTGCGAGCAAGGTGGCCAACGTGATGCAGTTTCTCTTCGTCCAGCCCTTTGGAATAGCCTGGGGGGGGCTGATGTTTCAAATAGCGAAGTGGGAGAGGGCGCGTACGATTTACTCCAAGATTTTCACCTATACCTTCGTCGCCTCCATAGTTATCGCTTTATTGGCTGCGCTCTTTGCGCCTGCGCTGTTCGCCCTATTGACCTCGGCTGCCTACATGCTGGCCATTGGTATCTTCCCGCTTCTGCTACTCTCGCTAGCGCTATTGGCACTACAGTACCCGGCCGCGATTGGGATCTACCTAGAAGGGAAGACATCCCTCTTTCCTACTATCTTTGCGGCAGGCCTGGGCGCTTGTCTGGCTGGGAACCGGCTTCTGGTACCTGCCTATGGCATGTTGGGGGCAGCGGTGGCCGGGGTCATAGGTCAGGGAGTCATCCTGGTGCTGATGATGGTTCTGGGACAACGCTACTATTCGATCCGGTATGAAGTAAAGTCGATGACGGTGATAGGTCTGCTTTGTGGGGTTGCCTTTGTCATCGGGCGATGTTTTGCTCCAACCCTGGGTTTCGAGGATATGGTGTTACAAACGGTCCTGGCCGCAAGTGTACTCTTGTCTGTTGGGCTTTTCGTTTGGTGGGATCTCTCGCGTACGCGGGCTCGTATGGGGGCGTATGTATGACTTCGCCTGATACCACGACTCGCTTGTGGTCTGAATACCTGGAAGAGACGACATTGTTTGACACGGCTATTCGACTCCAGACGATAATCCGGGTCATAAAGCGCACCGTACCATCGGGTGCCCGATTGCTCGAAGTGGGGTTCGGCAGCGGGACGACGGCCGTTCTGCTGGCGGACCAGGGATACCAGGTAACCGCGATAGACCTCGACCCAGAGTTGGTTGGTCGCTTTGATTCCCAAATTGGGTTGGGTATTGCTGATTTTTTCTGGCGTAGCGTATGTACTCTGGGGAAGATGGATATGGCCTCAAGCGTTAAGTGGTGAGAAAAAACAGGCCGTCGTGAGTTCAGAAAAATGAGCAACGTATTGATTTTCTTGCTCTTCCTGACACCTACGATTCAATACCGGGTGGAACTAGGGCCGTTTAGTTTTGCCCTGATGGAGCCATTCGTCTTGCTGGTTTCGGCCATGTTGCTGGCCCACCAGATTGTCAGCCGGCGGCGATTGGTCATCTTGAAAAACCCGCTGGTGTATCTGTTCATTGGTATGACCCTATGGGCTTTCGTCGTCCGCCCCTGGGCGACTGATTGGAAACATGGCCTGAGCGACGTGCGGGATTGGGCTATCCCGGTGTTGGGATTTGTGGTTCTTGTGTCAACTGTGCGGAGCGGTTGGCGGAGGAAAACACAGATGTTGATGATCATAGCGATCCTGCAAAGCACAATTGCGATCTATCAATCGCTGACAGATAGTTTCCGTGTATTTGTTAAGGGAGGTAGCGCACTGTACAAAACTGGGTTCTTTGCCAGCCCAGGAGGTTCCCTTCCGTTAGCATCTTATGGTCTTGGCTTCTTTTCCCACCCTAACGGATTTGGCTACTTTGCCTCAATAGGGTTGCTAATCTGGCTGGGTCTTTATGCATCGTCACGAAGGCGACTCAACATTCTTCTGCTTCTCAGCGGCATTGTGTTGGCAAGCGCGCTGGTTTTATCTTACGCAAAGACTAGCATTTTAGCGTTTGTGATATCAGCGCTACTTATGAGATTACTGAGGTATAGAGAATTACATCGTCTAATGCCTTTGGCTCCTGTATTGGGATTTCTTATATCCTTTCTCGCGTTTTTATCGGGGCCTTTAGCGTCAATCAGATACGTTCCTCCAGAATTTGCAACTTCGGTCTGGCGTCTCGAACTATGGCAAGACAGCCTGGATCTTGTCGCGAGAAACCCTACAATTTTGTTGGTAGGTAATGGCGACTCTGCATTATGGTCGTTAAGGTCCATAAAATTTTTGCATCCTCACAATTTGCCCTTATATTTTCTAATCTATTATGGCTTACCAGGAGTAGCATGGCTGACTATCTACACAGTTGTTCTTTCGCGAATTGGTTCAATTCGGATATCTTACCTTAAGAGAGTGCCATTACTTGCCGCCCTTTATCTTAGTCTATCCACTCTTTTGCTGACCGGTATATTTGAGGTAATGCTTAACGACATAAATTCTCGGATGATCATCTTGCTTATTTGTTCCTGTTTTGTCGGGTTAGAACGTGAAACAATCTCTTCTGCGAAAGGTGTGTAGGTTCAAAATGTCTGACGCCTGGCCACAGATCCTCACTCTCTCTGAACTCTTCCCCAATCCAGCCTGGCCGGCTTTAGGCATTTTCGTCGAGCGTCAAGCATATCATCTACTTCCATTTTGCGACGTGACTGTAGTGGCCCCTGTCCGCGTCTTCCCACATCTGCGTCTCTGGAAGCATATCCTTGCCCCCAAACGCTTCCAGGCCGAATGGTGCAGGTGGCGGGCGGACCTGGCGCGGATTCCATTGCGGGACAAAGTGAACGAGATGTCGGTTTTCTACCCGCGCTATACTTCCCCCCCCAAGCAAATCTTTCACGGGCTGTGGGGCTTTTTCGCCTACCCTTTCTTGCAACGGTTGTTGCGCACGCTGCACGCGGAACGCACCTTCGACCTGATTCACGCCCACTATGCCAGCCCGTGTGGGGTGATTGCCCTGCTGGCCCAACGCTGGATGAAGGTCCCGGTAGTGCTGAGCATTCACGGTGCCGATGTAACCTATACGGCCAAACAAAACCCCCTTAGTGCCGCTATCATCCGCTGGGTCTTTCGCAACGTGGATGCTATCCTTGCCAACAGCACCTTGACAGCCCGTCAGATTGTGCGTTATGGAGGCGATCCAGAGAAAGTGCAGATCGTGCGACTAGGCGGAAACGCCTCGGAGAATATGGATCAGCAACGCCGACCTTTGCACAACGGAACAGCGATTCTGCTCTCGGTCGGCTATTTGGAAGAGCGAAAAGGTCATGCGTATGTTTTAAGGGCCTTAAAGGAGTTGACCAAGCAAGGCTATGAAATTCGCTATGTAATTGTGGGTGATGGGTCACAAAACGAGAATCTGCGATCTCTGGCAGATGAGTTGGGATTAGCAGGTATTGTCTCGTTTGAAGGATACAAGACGCACACCGATGTATGGCCGTACTTCGCCGATTGCGATATTTTTGTCCTGCCCAGTTGGAACGAGGCTTTTGGCATTGTGTATATTGAGGCGTTGAGCTTAGGAAAACCCGTGGTGGGCTGTGAAGGTGAAGGGGGACCAGAAGACCTGAGAGCCCTGGGTGATTGTATCGAGTTGGTAAAGCCGCGAGATGTCGAGAGCCTGGTGCACGCCTTGAAGCGCCTGCTCGACGACCCGGAACGACGCCGACGCATGGGCGAGATAGGACGAGAGATTGTGCGGACACATTTCACCTGGGAGCGCAATGCGGCCGATACCCTGAGAATCTACCAGCAGATTCTGGAGGCATATGGTGCATAGCCAGCGAGGGTTTTTGTCTTACGATGCCAGCCGTGATCGCTATGCTATCAACTGGCGTGAGACGCTTTCAATAGTGGTGGGCGAACTTCTCTTAGAGGAATTACTGGCTGCCCGTTCCCATATTAAGGGCCGCCTGCTCGATGTAGGGTGCGGCACGCGACCCTATTCTCTGATCTACGAGCCATTAGTGGATATGAGCGTGGGGACCGAGGTGGCCTTCTCGCCCCACGGCATAGAAGCAGCCGATGTGATCTGCTGCGCCGAGGCTCTTCCTTTTATCAGCAATAGTTTCGATACGATCTTATGTACGGAGGTACTGGAACACACCCGCCAACCCTTTCAGGTAATGCAGGAGTTTGCCCGCCTGCTACACCCAGGTGGCTATCTTTTGCTGTCGGTGCCCTTTATCTACCCTGTGCACGAGTCTCCGCACGATTATTGGCGATTTACAGCCCACGGCCTGGAAGCAATCTGCGAGTCGGCAGGGCTCACACTGATCTACGTTCATTCCAAAGGCGGGATAGTAGCAACACTGGTGAGTCTTTGGATCCATCTGACTGTCCGTTGTGTAAACGCTCTGAGCAAACTGCTGGGTTTATCTAAGCCACTGCGCGAGGAAAGGGCAGTTCGTTGGTTCTTGGCTGTGCCGCAATGGGGATACCTTTGGCTCTCAAGGCTTTCGAGGACGAGAATAAATCTTGCTTGGGTTAGTAAGTTGGAGTGGTGGATGAGCCCAGGCTATGTCGTTCTAGCCCAGCGCCCGATGAGGAGGTGAGTCTCGGTGGAGTCCTCTCCACGGTCGTTTCTTGGGATGATCTCGGATTGTGCGGGTGTTGTCCCTTTTGCTAGTAGGGTTCGGAAAGGCATCAGGACGTCTTTCGCACTGCCTTTGTACGTGCTTACCGGTTGACTTCCGCATTGCTTTGAAGAGTTCTTTGCTTATGAAGGTACTTATGGTCCACAACCATTGTCAACAACGGGCCGTCGAACGGGTCGCGGAGGAGCCCGAGGTTTCGGTGTTGCGAAGGCGAGGACAACAATGGGCTCTCTTTCTCAACTCCCTGTTTGGGTCTCATCCGTTCTATTGGCTGCTTGGAAAGGGTGGCTCAGTCGCGCAGGGTCATGTAGGAGGTTATGGCTTCTTTGCTTCCGACGAGCCGCACAATGACTTTATCCGCATCTTACACGCATATGGGTTCTTGGGCTTGAGCGCTTATTTGCTTTCCTTGCTAGGCTTCTTCGTGCAAAGTATCTGGCTCATGCGCAAGGCCACCAAGTCATTCTTGAGAGATGTAGCCCAAATCTTCTCCCTTGATCTCGTGGGTGTCGTGTTATTGAGTATCACGACTGAGCCAATGCGGTATCCAACAGCAGGGTGGTACTTGTTTGCCTTTGCGTCGGTAGTTGCAGTGAGAAATAGGATGGTTGCGGAGCCAGGGGAACGATTTTGAATGAAGATCTTGCTTTGCCATAACTACTACATAGAACCGGGTGGAGAGAGTCTCGTATTTCAGAACGAGATAAGGGGTCTGAGGGAGCGAGGCCATAAGGTCATCACCTATACTCGGAACAACCTGGAGACGATAGACTATTCGATTTACAACAAGGCAACTTTGCCGTTCAGTGGTTTCTACTCCAGACGGACACAGTTGGACATATCGCACATCGTAAAGCAAGAAAAGCCGGAGGTCTCCATCGTCCAGAACGTATTTCCTCTAATCTCTCCATCGATATACCGTGCACTCGGTGAGGCGGGGGTTCCAATTGTTCAGGCCGTCTATAACTACCGTTTTATCTGTCCTAATGCCCACCTCTACACCCAAGGGGAGATTTGCCAGTGTTGCACTAAGGGCAACCCTCTGCTTGCTATCGTTAAGCGTTGCTACCGTGACAGTTACGTGTTAAGCGGCTGGTATGCCTCGATTCTGTGGCTTCATCGAAGGTTGCGCACCTTTGCACGCTACGTAGACATATTCATGATCCCTGACGAGTTCTTCGGAGAAAGACTGATTGAAGGAGGGATCCCTCGGGGAAAGATCAGGAAGAACGTCAACCCTTTTTTCGTTGCTGACTACGACGCGCACTATCATAGCGGGAATTACATCCTGTACGCTGGACGGATCGTGAAACAGAAGGGAATCTTGACCTTAGTTAGGTCTATGGCTCTAGTGCGAAGCGACGTCCAGTTGCTCGTAGTTGGTGATGGCGAATTCCGATCCGAGGTTGAACGATTTGTGCAACGCCAAGGTCTGAAGCGTCGAGTGGAATTCTTGGGTACTCAATGGGGAGAAGACTTCCGAAATCTCGTGGCAGAAGCGTTGTGCGTGGTGATACCTTCAGAGTGGTATGACAATCTGCCTCTTATTCTCTGCCAGGCTTATGCGATGGGCAAGCCTGTAATCGCTTCAGCCATAAACGGCATTCCTGAATATGTGGCCGATGGTGTGGATGGATTACTATTTTCACCGGGCGATGCTGAGGACCTAGCGGAGAAGATAGATTATCTTACTCAGCAGGGTGAACTGCGCCAACGGATGTCTCGTCATGCGCGCCGAAAAGCGGAAACAGAGTTTGATTATACTAGACACTACGAAGTGCTTCTGGAGATCTTTGACGAGGTCCGGAGGAGGAATTGATGGGGCTACGGTACAAGGAGATTTACGCTGGTAGACGGGTGCTGGTTGAGGAGAAGTACAGTTGATCTACCCATTATGACGCCTTGATGAAGATCTATGCCCAGGTGGTTAAGTGACGAAAGCCGCCGTGTGTTCGCAAGAGCCTCCAAATGCTAATAGGAGAGTGATCGAATGTGGTCGGTTGCCAAGCGATGGTTATTACATACATGGTTACATCCGAGATACCTTGCACACCGTGAACTCTACAGCATAATGGCCCTTGAGATGCCCAGACTCAAGGGCAGGCTTCTTGATGTAGGTTGTGGTCGAAGACCATATGCTGAGTTAGCAATTGGAGTGCAAGAATATGTTGGACTCGATATGCCAACTACTATGCACGGCACGAATCGGGTAGATGTATTGGGGTCCGCCGTATCTTTGCCCTTCGACAACTGTGTCTTTGACAGCCTGGTGTGCACAGAAGTCTTGGAGCACGTCCCCGAGCCGGCCTTGGCTTTGCAAGAATTTGTGAGGGTGATGCGTCCTGGGGGTGTGATGATCTTGACCGTTCCTTTGAGTGAGCAACTTCACGAAGAACCTCATGACTATTATCGCTTCACCAGACATTCTCTCCATTACTTGCTAGAGCGTTATGGGCTGAGAATTCAGAGCACATACGAACGTGGAGGTGCTTGGCTTGAGATCAGTTATCGGACCTCTAGTTTTCTGTACAGTTGGATGGGTGCGACCGTTGAACCATCAGGTTCGCTAAAACCGCGCCTTTTGCTAGGCCCTGTTGCGGTTCTTCTTTGCACGATCATACAGTTGCTAGGAGCGCTCCTCAATCGAATCTGGCTTGTGCGTTTAAGCACTATCGGATATGGAGTGGTTGCAATCAAGGGGGAGTAAGGAAGAGCATGGAGGCCTCACGAGGGCAACCTATGGAGATCGCCTTCATCACGAATATCTGCCCCCATTATCATATTAAGACTTTCGAAGTCTTGGCTCACTACTATGATGTGGACTACTGCTTCTTCTCCGCTGGCGACGAGTGGTACTGGGAGCAGAAGCACGGCATGCGGATGGGGGAGTTTCGCTACAAATATCTCCCCGGTTTTCACCTGGGGCGGACCCGGGTGACACCTTCGCTGGTGACCAGGCTCTGGCAGGGGAACTACGATGTCTTCGTCAAGTGCATCACCGGGCGGTTTGCCCTGCCCGCCACTTTCCTCATCGCCAAACTGCGCCGCAGGCCTTTCGTCCTGTGGACGGGAATGTGGATGCATCCCCAGACCCTTTTTCACCGCCTCTCCTTTCCGGTCACGCGTTACATCTACCACCACGCGGACGCTATCGTCGTCTACGGGGAACACGTGAAGCGGTATTTGGTGGGATTGGGGGTGAAGGCGGAGAAGGTTTTCATCGCGGCGCACGCGGTGGACAACGACCTCTATTCCAGGTCAGTCTCAGAGGAAGAGAAGGCCGCCTTGCGGGACCGGCTGGGGCTCTCGTCAGCCCCGAAAGTGGTGCTTTACCTGGGCCGGCTGGAAGAATCCAAAGGACTATGCTATCTTATTGAGGCTTTTGCGATGTTGCCAAGAGATGACACGGTGCTCATCTTTGTAGGGGATGGCGGTTGGCGCGCCCGGCTGGAGGCTCAGAGCCAGCGCAGGGGGCTCGCTGGAAGCGTGCGTTTTCCTGGGTATGTGCCACCGGGAGAGACTCTGCCTTACTATGCCCTGGCCGATGTATTTGTCCTCCCTTCCGTAACTGTGCCTGCTGGGAAGGAACCCTGGGGCCTGGTGGTCAATGAGGCAATGAACCAAGGGGTACCGGTAGTAGCGACTGATGCCGTCGGGGCAGCGGCTGGTGGACTAGTGCAGGATGGGGCCAATGGCTTCGTAGTGCACGAGCGGGATAGCGTCGCGTTGTCCCAGGCGATAGAGCGCATTCTCAGCGATCGTGAATTGCGGCACCGGATGAGTCAGAACGCGCGCCGGATTGTTGCCGAGTGGGACAATGAGCGGATGGTGGAAGGCTTTCGACAGGCCGTTGAGTTCACGCTGGGTTTACAGAGACGAGACGCTTGGTTATGAATGACAGTTCGCAAAAACTACACCTGGGTTGTTTTGATCAGGTGCTGCCGGGCTGGATCAATACAGACATCACCTCGCACATCTTTGTGTCCCGGATTCCAGGTCTGGCTCTACTACTTTTCAGAGTCGGTTTACTTCCACAGCAACGTTACGAGCAACACAGGCGACGGATGTTTCACGCTGTACGTTATCTTGACGTTACAAAAAGATTGCCTTATGCTGATGGCACGTTTGATTACGTGTATAGCTCACACTTGCTTGAACACCTTTATCGTCAACAGGCGGTCTCTTGTCTCGGTGAAATCCATCGTATCCTAAGGAAAGGAGGCATTGTCCGACTAGCGGTGCCCGACTTGGATAGAATTATTGCAGGTTATGATCCTCAGCATCCGGAAGAGTTTCTTGAAAGCATTTTCGAGGCAAAACAGAAAAGCGATAAGAACAAACATCACTGGCACTATAATGAAATGTCCCTGGGTAGGCTTCTGAACGAAGTCGGATTCCGCGATGTATATCGCTGCCAATTCCAACAAGGCCGTTGTGTAGATGTCACTCTGATTGACAACAGGCCAGAATCGCTGTTTATCGAAGCCGTGAAGTAATGTCGCATGAATATTCACTCCCTTTACCAGCCTTTTCAGCGGTTTTTTAGAAAGAAGACGATGAATCAGTTTGTTGATCTCTTCTCGGTTGATGAATCCACCAGGATATTGGATGTCGGCGGCAATCCGTTCAATTGGGCGCTAATATCGGCGCAGCCGCAAGTTACTATGGTCAACTTAGCTGCTCCGTCGGAAAAGAGCGGCGCTTGGATGCACTTTAAATGGGTCATAGCCGATGCAATGCATCTCCCATTCAAGGATAACTCTTTTGATATAGCATACTCAAATTCAGTAATCGAGCACCTCTATTCCCTTGAAAACCAGCAGCGGTTTGCTGGGGAGATAGGTCGTGTCGGTTCAAGGGTATACGTCCAGACTCCAAACAAGCACTTTTTCATCGAGCCCCATCTACTTACCCCTTTGATACATTTCTTTCCCCAAAGAATACAAAGAATGCTTCTTCGCAATTTCACCGTCTGCGGGCTTGTCACGAGACCGTCACCTCAACAATGCGAGCATTTCCTGAAGGAAGTGAGGCTGCTTGATCGTGGTGATATCACACACTTGTTCCCAGATCACAAGGTCATTCGGGAGCGATTTCTTCTATTCACCAAGTCCTTTCTAGTGGTTTCCGACCCAGTGTTGGGATAATCAAGCAATCTCTCGAGACATAGGGGGGAAAGATGAATTGGCAGGGTAAAAAAATCTTAGTTACAGGAGGAGCTGGCTTCATCGGTTCCCATTTGGTGGAACTTCTGGTCGAGGATGGTGCCGATGTCACTGTGGTCGATAATCTAGAGCGTGGCCGCTTGGACAACCTGCGTGCTGTCATCAAGGACATTACCTTTATTCAGAAGGACTTGCGTGACTTTGCGGTATGCAAAGAGGTTACTAGAGGTATGGACGTGGTGATGAATCTGGCCGCTAAGGTCGCCGGCATTCACTATAACCGCTATCACCACGGCGATATGTTCACGTCCAATATCCTGCTGAGCACTAACGTTCTTGAAGCGGCGCGCATTAACGACGTCGCCCGCTTCACGGTGGTCAGTACGGCCTGTATCTATCCCCATGACGCCATTGTTCCTACCCCCGAATCAGAAGGGGAGCGAGGCACGCCAGAGCCCACCAACGAGGGCTATGGCTGGGCCAAGCGCATGGCCGAGAAACAAGGCCAGTACTACGCTGAGGAATATGGCATGGAGGTTGCAATTGCCCGTCCTTTCAATGCATACGGACCCCGCGATTGCTTCGATGAGGCCACATCGCACGTGATGCCTGCTTTGATCAAAAAAGTCCTGGACGGTGACGATCCAGTGATCGTCTGGGGATCGGGCAATCAAAGCCGGGCCTTTGTTCACGTCAAGGACTTCGCTATGGGCCTCAAGCTGGTTACCGAGAAATACCCTATAGCCGTTCCGGTCAATATTGGCCACGACCATGAAGTGACTATCAAAGAGTTGCTCCAAACGATCACTAGGATGACAGGGCAGAATCCCCGAGTGGTCTATGACGTCTCGATGCCTGAGGGCTATCCTCGGCGGGCAGCAGACATTACCAGACTCAGAGCAGCAACAGGTGGCTGGGAGCCCGCTATTTCCCTTGAAGAGGGGCTGGCAGAGACGATCGAGTGGTATCTTACCAATAAAGAGCTGGAGTAAGTGGGCGAAATTTGTGGGATATGCTTGCTCTAACGATGGACTGTGACTCTCCGAGAGCGAGTGTCGAAAGAACCAGAGAACGACTGGTGGGCGAGGGGGCCAAAGCATGAATCCACATCGTGCCAATGTGCTGGGTGTTGGCATCAGTGCAATCGACATAGGGGATGCGTTGCGGATGATAGAGCGGTGGATCGAGAGCCGCGAGCAACACTATGTCTGTGTGTGTGTGGTTCATACGATTATGGAGTGCCAGAAAGATCCCGAACTTCGCAAAATCGTAAACTCAGCTGGCTTGGCTACTCCTGATGGGATGCCTCTTGTTTGGCTGGCCAAACTCCGCGGATTCCGAAACGTGGATCGTGTCTATGGGCCTGATCTCTTGCTCGCGTTTTGTGCCCTTGCAGAGAACAAAGGGTACTCCAACTTTTTCTACGGCGGCGCTGATGGCGTTCCGGAAGAGTTAGCAAAGAACCTTCAACAAAGGTTCCCTAAACTGAAGATAGTAGGGACATTTTCACCTCCTTTTAGGCCCCTGACGCCTGAGGAGGATCGGTCTATTGGGGAGATGATAGACGCGGCCTCTCCAGATGTAGTGTGGGTGGGACTCAGTACCCCTAAGCAAGAGAGGTGGATGGCTGATCATTTGGGGTATATAAGAGTCCCTGTTATGATCGGCGTGGGCGCAGCCTTCGATTTTCTCTCTGGGCGGGTAAAGCAGGCCCCCAGATGGATGCAAAGAAGTGGCCTTGAATGGTTGTTCCGACTCTCTCAGGAGCCTAGAAGGCTCTGGCGACGCTATCTAATCTACAACCCCTTGTTCATATACAATCTGGTTCTACAATGTACCGGCCTAAAGGATTTTGAGTAGGAGGTACTGTGTCAAACCATCATCGGCCAACCATGAACTTTAGGTTGCGCACGGGCGTCCGCATAGGATTTGCAAGTAACAACGATGCTTAGAAGATCTACCGCTTCCGTTATCTTCCTTTGGCTATCCGATCTTTCATTCGCGATCCTTTCCCTTCACCTGGCTTATATCGCTCGGGTGCGCTTGCCCTGGGGCAAAGAGATCTATGCCGAACGAGCCCAGCCGGATCTTCCGGTCTATCTCCTGGCGCTGGTTATCTGGTCTGTAGTCTTTGCGGTCTTATCGGTGTACGACTCCACGCCCTCCCAAAGGGTATTGAAAGAGTTGCGGCGACCTGTGGTCGCTCTTCTTATGGCTACTCTCGTCTTCGCCGGCTCCCTATACCTTTCATACCGTGATGTCTCCCGCTTGCTGTTCGTGTATTTCTTCCTTATCGATCTCTTTCTGATAGTCAGTGTTCGCATCCTTCTACGTTTCGTCTTGCACTGGCCGGAAGACGGCAAGTATGCGGTGAGGAGCGTCTTAATCGTCGGTGCGGGCAAAGTGGGGCGCAAAGTGGCTCGGATAATGAGGCAAAATCGAGCGGGTGGCTTAAGATTGATCGGCTTTCTCGATGATGACCCCGCAAAACAGGGAAAGCGGTTCGAAGGGGTGACTGTCTTAGGCAAGTTGGGGAGCACGTGTCAGATGGTGAAAGAGCACAAGGTGGATGAAGTGGTGTTTGCTCTCCCGCTGTGGGCCCATCGCAAGTTAGTGGACCTAGTCATTGACCTTCAAAGGCTGCCCGTGAATGTGAGAGTGGTTCCCGATTTCTTCGACCTAGCCTTTTTCCAAGCTACGACCGAAGATTTCGGCAGTATGCCCCTGATCAATCTGCGCGGGCCGGCCATCGATGGTTATCAGAGAGTGGTGAAGCGAGCGTTCGATCTGATAGTAGCTGCCATATGGATCGTTTTTCTTGCGCCCTTGATGGCCTTAATAGCCCTTCTCATCAAGATTGATTCCAAAGGGCCGGTGATCTTCAAACAAGAGCGAGTGGGCGAGAACTGCAAACTCTTCCAAATGTACAAATTCCGTTCTATGGTCCCCGACGCCGAGGAGCGCCTCGACGAAATGCTCACCCAAACTGAGGATGGCAAGATCATCTATAAGGTGGAGAACGATCCCCGCGTCACACGACTGGGCCGCTTTTTGCGGCGCACGAGTTTAGACGAATTGCCGCAAGTTCTCAACGTCCTCAAAGGTGAGATGAGCCTGGTGGGTCCCCGCCCCGAGATGCCTTGGCTGGTCGATCGCTACGAGCCGTGGCAACTGAAGCGCTTTTCTGTGCCTCCAGGCATCACCGGCTGGTGGCAGGTCCACGGACGAAGCGACAGACCCATGCACCTTCACACGGAGGACGATCTCTACTATATCCAGCATTATTCTCTCCTTCTTGACATCCAAACCCTATTTATGACCATTGGAGCCATACTGAAACGAAAGGGAGCGTACTAGCATCTGCGGCCGAGTTGGAGCCACGTTCCCGGAGGTTGGGCGGAGGAGCAGGCTAGAACCGTGAGAGGAAAATCAGCAGGAAAATGGGCAAGGGCATACCTTCTTTCAGCAGTCGTTCTGGTCATACTGTCACTAAGCACATCGGTCAACTCCGCACACCCTCATGCGACGGGGAACCAGAGCGAGATTGTGGCTGCGGAAGTCCTCACCACCACAGTGTACCTCCCTCTAGTAGCAAGGTACTACGATCCCAGTTGGGTCGCGCCCTTTGGTACGGAGACTCACGATTATGAACTCCTTGCCAGGGCTACGGAGGCCCAAATGAAATGGATGCGCGTTAGCCTAAGATGGGATGAGGTGGAGCCAACTAAGGGTAGTTACAACTGGGCCATCTACGACGACAGGTTGGCCAAGGTAGCCGAGGCAGGTCTCACCCCTATCGTTTATATCTGGAAGAATCCTAGTTGGGCTGCGGCTACCAACTGCGGACCACTCTACAATGATCAAGATCTGGCCGATTTCCTTACCGCTGTCGTCGGCCGTTACAGGGATAGCCCTTACGATGTCAAATACTGGGAGATCTACAACGAACCAGACCATTGGCAGAGTGGTACAATAGGCTGCATGGGGGACGACGTCCCCGAATATGTGAGTCTTCTCGAAGTAGCCCATGATACCATCAAGGCGTTGGATCCCGAGGCTCACATCCTTCTCGGGGGTTTGGCCATGGTCGGTAGCGTAAACCTCGATTTTCTAGAGCAGGTATTAGAGGAGGGTGGAGGCGACTACTTCGATATTGTCAGTTTTCACTTCTATGCAGAGCAGATCAACGCGGCGTACACCTGTTCAGACCCTCCTGAATGCACCGTAAGGGGATTACTGGGCAAGGCTGCTATCATAAGGGATACCCTGGCTCAGTATGGCCACGATAAGCCTCTGATGCTGACTGAGACTGGCAAGCGCTGCCTTTCTGCATACCCTGATGTGGCACCGTGCAGCGCTGAAGAACTAGAGATACAAGCTGACTACGTCCCTATCCTCAACGTGCGCGGGATGTCCACGGACCTAGAGTCCATCATCTGGTACACCCTTGAGTGGCCCGGATTCTATCATAGTAGCCTTTTAGACCAAAGCGGAACCCCCAAGCCGGCTTACCTTGCCTATCAGACCTTGACGGAGGAGCTTGCTGGGGCGAGATATGGCCGGCGCATAGAGGATCCGTACCCGTACTGTCCCGAGATCGAGCAGCATCTCTTTTCCCTGCGAGGTGGCAGAGCGGAGAAGACAGTCCTCTGGACCAATCCAATAGTCGCTTGGGATGAATCAGGGCAACCCATCTATTGCGGGATCGACACCAGATCATTCGATTTCCCTACTGAAGATCTGCCATTTGGCATGCTCCGCCTAGTCCGGAGGGAGGGAAGCGAATACGCAGAAAGCATACTGACCGACGCGGACGACGGACAGGTGGATGGAGTGATCACTCTTTCGATAACCCCTAGTCCTATCTACGTGGAAGCGTATACCCCGTAGTAGCATGCTTAGGTTAGCATGTGACGCGTAGTGCTGGTGGAGTATCACTCCCCTTCCAAGGGCAGCATCATCTTGTAGCATTGTCGGTCTAACAACAGTCGTCGAGCCCGATGTGTCAGGTCCAGGCAGAATTGCTGACATCCCGGAAATCTAGAAGGGAATCATTTGTTTAGACTACGAGGTCAGCTTAGAAGATTCCTCCCCCTGCTCGTGGCGCTTGCTTTGGTTAGAGGAACGATATACTCCGTCGTCGTGCCTCTCTGGCAAGCCCCAGACGAGCCTTCTCATTTCGAATATATCAAACTCATCTTAGAGAGACGAACTCTACCCCAGGAAGGCGACGTTTCCTTACACATAAGGAAAGAGATCGTCACCTCTCTTATCGAGCAGGATACCGGTCGCTATATGCCGGGTTTCGTTATCCCTAGGGAGGTACTCATCGCCCCTGAACCACCGCAAATCCCGGGGCCTAGTCAATCGGTTCATCCCCCACTGTACTACCTTCTCAATGCGCTCATCCTACTTCCCCTTCAATATCAAGAGGTAGCCACTCAAGCATATTGGGCACGTCTCGTTTCGGTAGCGTTGAGTGCCCTGCTGGTACTCGTTGCCTTCTTGACGGCTAGGGAGCTTTTCCCCGAAGAGCCCTTCCTAACTCTGGGGATCCCCACCCTCGTGCTTTTCATACCCGCCCACACTTTCATGACCAGCACCATCAACAATGATCACTTAGCGGAACTTATCTGTAGCCTGTTCGTCTATCTCTCGGTGAGGGCCTTCAAGCATGGGATCTCCTTGTGGTCAGGCCTCTCCTTTGGCCTCTTGATGCTTCTCGGTATTTGGACCAAGTCAACGGCGCTGGTGATGATCCCCTTCGCGGGAGCCGGCCTCCTCTTGTCCCTTCCAGGAAGCGCCGTTCTAAGATCCCGCACACGGCGATGGGCCTTTCTCGGGCTAGTGGTAGCCATGGGGATAGGCATCATTGTTATTGCGGTCGATTTCCGGCCCGGAGAGGCTGTGCCGGAGACAAGCGCAGCCAGCTGGCATCTAAAACCCTGGGTCTATCGGGTCGCTAGAGATTGGTTGCATCTTCGTCTCACGCCGGCCGTCGTTCACTCCTTGCTAGATTGGAGAAGGTCAATCCAGTATCGTCAACTCTATCTATTCGAGATGAAACTATTGTTCGAGACCTTCTGGGCACGCTTCGGAGTGCGTTACTTGGGGCTGGACTCTCTGTGGTACGTTGTGGTGGCAGTGGTCAATCTCGCTTCCGTAGCGGGGTTGGCTCTCCTTGCCGCCAGAGCATGGAGAAATGGCAAGCACGTGGCTTCCTGGCAATTTAAGAGCCTGCTCTATCTGTTCGCCTGCGCAGCGATCACCTTGGTTGTGGTGGTCCTTCGGATACACCCTCTTGGACCCTCCTCCTATCTGCCTCATGCTCGATACCTCTACGTAGCTATCGTTCCCATGGCCACCTTGTTCGTGGTCGGGCTGAGGGAAATAATCCCCTCGCGCTGGCATCTTCTTGCATTTCCCACATTGGTCACGAGTCTCTTCCTCTTCGACACAGTCTGCCTTCTCGGATACGTGGTGCCCTTCTTCGGGGGCTCATAGTAGACTTTGTCCTTTCGCCAAGATGGGATATAATCTACATTGGTTGGGCTCTCTTTCCTACTTCGTCCTTTCGTTCTGCCGTTGGCCGAGAATCCATCGCTAGCATTCCTGCTCCACCATCGCTGCTCTTGCAAGAGCAGAAGTCGTTCAGATATGGCTAGAGGCTGCAAAGAGGAACGGGTTGGTCTAGGTATGATTTCTGTACTCTTCTTGGTTCTCCCCTTACTAGGTCCCCCGCTGGTCTGGGGCATGGCCTGGCAAAAGGTCACCTTTCCTCGTACAGAGCAACTGCAGAATGGCGAGGTAGTTGGTCCGCTTCACGGGTCTCTTCAAGTGGGCCAGAGTTTCTCTTCTCCCTACTCTGGACTCTATCGGATAGATCTGCTCCTGGGAACCTATGCCAGAAGGAACACTCATGACATCTTCTTTCACCTGCTGGAGGCTCCAGATTCCCAAAGGGAACTGGCCCCTGTCCGCTTCAATGCCAGGGAAGTCGAGGACAACGCCTATTTCAGCCTCGTCTTCCCACCCGTTGCCGATTCAGCCAGCAAGACGCTGTTCTTCTACCTCGAGTCTCCAGAATCGACACCGGCCAACAGCATCAACATACGATCGACTTCCGAGGACTTATATCCCGACGGGATGATGTACGTGAATGGCGCACTGCAAGGGGGTGATCTCGCTTTCGTCGCCTACTACAAAGGCAACCCGCTGGAAGCTGCGGCTCTCGTTCTCCAAAGGCTAACCGCCAACAAGCCCTACTTCTGGGGGGATCGGAATTCCTACATTCTCCTGGCAACCCTCTACCTATCGCTCTACCTTACATTCATCTATCGAATCATCATCTACTCGGTCGACAGGGAGGAAAACCCACAAGATGACCCGGGTCATCCAACTCGATAAGGTTTCCAAGAGGTTTCTCTACCGCCCTGAGCAACCTCGCACCTTACAAGAAAGCTTCACTAACCTTTTCGGCCTCAGGAACCGCACCCCTGCACAGGAGTTGTGGGCCGTAAGAGATATAACCTTCGCGGTAGAAAAAGGCGACACCGTGGGCCTTATCGGCCCGAACGCTGCAGGCAAGAGCACACTACTCAAACTCATCGTCAGGATCCTTGAGCCCACATCGGGGCAAATCACGGTAAAAGGCAGGATGTCGACTCTACTGGAGCTAGGAGCCGGTTTTCACCCGGAGCTCACCGGTAGGGAAAACGTCTACCTGAACGGCTCCATCCTGGGCTTAACACGTAAAGAGATCGCTGAGAAGTTTGACGAACTGGTGGCCTTTGCCGAACTTCAACGTTTCATCGACGTGCCGGTTAAACACTACTCCTCCGGCATGTATATACGCCTGGGGTTTGCTGTAGCCATCCATGTGGATCCAGAGATTCTGCTCGTTGACGAAGTATTGGCTGTAGGCGATGAGTCATTCCAAGGGAAATGCTTGGTTCGGATAGGCGAGTTGCAGGCACAGGGGGTGACTATTCTGTACGTTTCCCATAACCTGGACAGTGTGCGCAAGATATGCTCCCGAGCCCTCTGGCTTGACGATGGCGTCATACGGGCAGAAGGGAACCCGGAGACAGTCGTTGAGCGTTACCTGGACAGCGTCAGGGCCAAGGAGGGCGTTGAGCCTTCGCCCGCAGTCTCGGAGGAGAGGAGGCGATGGGGGAGTGGCGAGGCGGAGATAGTGGAGGTAAAGTTCCTCGACGCCCAGGGGAAGGAATGTGACCTCTTTACCACAGGCCAGATGATGAGGGTCAAGATTGGGTACCGAGCCCACAAGACGATAAGGAAGCCTGTCTTTGGGGTGGCCATCTATACCAGTGATGGCATCCATATCAACGGTCCCAATACTAGAACCTCGGGCTACGACATCGACCATATCGAGGGAGAGGGTGAAGTGGAGTTTGTGATAGACCATCTACCTCTCCTACGAGGGGAATACGACTTCACGGCGGCGATCTATGACCATAATTCGATCCACCCCTTTGACCACCACCACCGTATGTACAGCTTCAAAGTCGATACAGGGGCGGTAAAGGAGAGTGAAGGAACGGTCTACATTCCATGCCGGTGGATACATAGTCCAAACGTCCCTCGTCCTTGATTCTTGATCTTATCTAATGCGGAAGAAGACCGATGAATAGAATATCGGTAGTAGTACTGAGTTACAATGGAAAAGGGTATTTAGAGGATTGCCTAAGGTCAGTACTGGCACAGAGTCATCCCCCCTATCAACTCATAGTGGTGGACAACGCATCCAGTGACGGCTCCCCCGAATTGGTAAGAGAGCGCTTTCCCCAAGCAGAGCTGATAAGAAACCATCGAAACCTGGGATACGCTGGCGGGATGAATGTGGGTTTGCGAGAAGCGCGAGGAGAGTTGATCGCCCTTCTGAACCAAGATACGGTTGTCCAGGAGAACTTGCTTGCGGAGTTGACGCGAGCCTTTGAGATGGACGTGAAGATAGGCATAGCCGGCTGCAAGATCCTCCTTGCCGATGGCGTAACCATACAGCATGCCGGAGGGATAATAAGATACCCTCAAGCGTTGCCCGATCACTACGGATATGGCCAACTCGACGAAGGGCAGTATGACCAGATGAGGGAGGTAGACTACGTTACAGGGGCGGCGTTAGCCGTTCGAAAAGCCGTCTTGAAGGACGTGGGATACTTTGATGAGGCTTTCTTTCCCGCCTACTATGAGGACGCCGATTTCTGCTTTCGAGCCAGGGAGGCGGGGTACAAGATCGTTTATGTACCCCGGGCGGTGGTCTTGCATCATGAATCTTCTACCCTGGGGAGGGATAGCTACAACTACCACCGCGCTATGCATAGGAACCGCCTTAGGTTCATCTTGAAACGGTACAACCTTCGCCAGTTGCAGGAGGATTTCTACCCCGCTGAAAAGGAGTGGCTGAGGGCACCGAGATCAGAGAACGAGCGGCAAGGTTTGCGACGCGCTTACCTCGAGACATTGCTTCTCTGGCCCTCCATGCCCTGGGCGAAAGCAGAGAAGGAGGAAGAGCGTATGGCTGATACAGATGAAGAGAGACTGGGCGTACGCGAGATTCTGGGAGCTCTGCACAGGAGTCTCCTAGAAGGAGACCATCAACACGGGTCGGCTGAACCCCCGACCTTACACAAGGGGGTTCAAGAAGCCAAAACGGACGACCTGCTTCAGCCGTCCTTTGGAAGCCAACTGGTGGAGGGACTGGCCAGCAAATGGCACGCACAGGAACGCCCCTTCGTCTCCCACAAGCCGCTCATCGGCCCTCTCATCGCCTTCATTCGCGAGATGTGGAACAGCGTATCCACCAAGTGGTTCGTGAGGGCCATCCTCCAGCAGCAAAACGAGTTCAACGAAGCGCTAGTTCGGGCTGTAAGTCGCAGCCTAGATGAGCTGGATATTCGGATTGGCGCCCTGGATACCCGGGTGAGTCGAAGCCTAGATGAGCTGGATATTCGGATTGGCGCCCTGGATACCCGGGTGAGTCGAAGCCTAGATGAGCTGGATATTCGGATTTGCGATAACGATAGGGATAGCACGGCGCTCGCTGTGGAGATAGCCAAAGTTGGCTACCGGCTGAATCGGATAGAGAATCAACTAGCGGCTCTCGGCGAACGCCTCGCTGGAATAGAGCAGGCTCTGAAGCCCAGGGGCTCGGCAAGCAACGAAAGCAATAGGATCGAATCGAGTTGACCATGAGGATCGCCTATTTTAGCCCTCTAAACCCTATGCCCTCGGGTATCTCCGACTATAGTGAAGAGTTGCTGCCCTATCTCGCCCGCCATGCCCAGATCGACCTATTCATCGATGACTATGAGCCTAGCAATCGAGAGATTGTAGATTCCTTCTCTATCTTTCATCACCAGGAGTTCGAACGCCTGGCAAGAGAGAGAAGATACGACATGTGCCTATACCAGATGGGCAACAGCCCCTATCACGAATACATCTATCGCCAGTCGCTCCGCCATCCAGGGGTCACAGTGTTGCACGATTATGTGCTTCACCATTTCCTAGAGTTCATAACCGTAGGCAGAGGAGATCTGATCGGTTACATCCGTGAAATGGGCTATGCCTACGGCCTTGAGGGCACAGGCCTAGCCCGGAGGATGTTCGCGGGAGGGGAGCGGGTTCAACGCTATCAGTATCCCCTTTGCGAGCGGGTGGTGGACTCCAGTTTAGGGCTCATCGTTCACAGCGATTATGTGGCGCGTCTACTAGACGAGATCCGTCCCGGGACAAAGGTGACCAAGGTGAATCAGCACCTGAGCCTCAGAAAGGTGCCTTCCTCGGCAACCGCTCGAGCCTCCCTGGGTTTGGGGGGCGATCAATTTGTGGTGGCCTCCTTCGGCCTTATCGCTCCCGGTAAGAGGATAGATCTGATTTTGCGAGCCTTTGCGCGCTTCAAGAAGAAGCACCCCAATGCGATCTACCTCCTGGTGGGAGCGTTGGTACCCCCTTATCAGATAGAGGATGGGGTTCACGAGCTGGGGCTGGACGGGAGAGTTAAGGTAACCGGGCATGTGGATATGGATACCTTTCAAGCCTATATGGCTGCCTGTGATGTAGCCATCAACTTGCGATTTCCTACTGCGGGCGAGACCTCTGCTAGCGTGATACGCCTCATGGGAACTGGAAAGCCGGTGATCGTGTCCAATGTCGGCTGGTATGCGGAACTGCCCGATGATTGCTGTCTCAAGGTGGACCCTGCGGAAAGAGAAGAGGAGACACTTCTTGCCTATATGGAGTTCCTGGCAGCCAACGAAGGCGCTCGTCAAGAATTGGGGACCACTGCTCGTGCCTACATCGAGAAGAACCACTCCTTGGTAGGCTCGGCCCAGGGGTACATAGCCTTCATTCGTGATATCCTGTCTAACTTGGCCTAGAGATGGGGAGGGAACTAAAATGGCAGAGGATGATATCATCGAGATCAGGGATCCAGAGGTCGATGTGGAAGAGATCATGCAGCGCATCAGAGAGCGCCTTAGACAAAGGGCTGGCAAGAAAGCCGACCCCTGGTTGCCCGCTTTCGCTTCCGAGGTGCCCCAAGTAGATGCCTCTGCCGGGGTTTTCACCCCCGAGATGTATTACGCCCTCCAGCAGGCGAGGGAGCAAGCCAATAAGATCTGGGTGGATCTCCTATTGACCGAGACCGCGACTCAGAGGATCCCCTTCCTCGGTGGTCTCTGGCGAAGGATCCGAAGAGAGGCGCATAATCTAGTCCTCTTCTACGTCAACATCTTGGCTGCTAATCAGGCAGCCTTCAACAACCACGTTGTGCGTATCCTGAGCGAGTTGGTTGGCAAGCAAGAGAAACTTCTCGACCAAGAAGATGCGCTCAAGCAGCTACGGGAAGAGATCGAGGCCTTGCGGGCAGATCTGAAAGAGCTACAAGCCCTCTTCTCCGCCCGGCCAGAGTAGAGGAGAAGAAGCGGTGGCGGGAGATGGGGGTAGGATCGCCATAGTTGTTCCTCGCTACGGAGAAGAGATCCTGGGAGGAGCAGAAACCCTCGCTCGTGGGCTCGCCGAGAACCTAGTCGACCGCGGGTTGGAGGTGGATGTTCTGACCACTTGCGCCCGCGATCATTACACCTGGCAGAACTACTACCGCCCAGGCAGTGAGATCATAAACCACGTCCATGTGAGGAGGTTTCCGGTCAATCGAGACCGAGACGTAAAGAGATTCTTGGATCTGAGCCGCAAGATCGCTACCCACCAAGAACTGACCACCGAAGAGCAATACGGCTGGATCAATGAGGGCGTCCACAGCGCTTCATTGTACGACTATATAGACAGAAGTGGGGGTCTGTACGACCTCTTGATCTTCGTGCCTTATCTATTTGGGACCACCTACTACGGCTCGACCATACGGCCGGAAAAATCGATTATCTGGCCCTGTTTGCACGATGAACCCTATGCATATTTTGAAGCCACGAGAACCATGTTAGAAGAGTGTCGAGGGATCATGTTCAACTCTTGGCCAGAGATGGAGTTCGCCAAGGAGAGGCTAAGGATAGTAAACGATGGGATGAGGGTCATAGGGTTCGGTTTCCATGGTGTCACAGGGGTAGGGGTCAGGTTTCGCAAGAAGTATAGAATAAGAGAGAGGTTCATTGTTTACTCTGGAAGGCTAGAGGCAGCAAAGAACTTGCCTCTCCTGGTCTCGTATTTCACGAAGTATAAAGACCTCAACCAGAACGACCTGCTGCTGATCCTCATGGGCACCGGTCCAGAGATTCTGCCTCGGCGGCGCGACATCGTGCAATTGGGTTTCAAGCAGGGGCAGGAGAAATTAGACGCTTATGCGGCGGCCACCATCCTTTGCCAACCCTCAGTGAACGAGAGTTTCTCTATAGTGCTGATGGAGTCCTGGTTGAACGAAGTCCCCACCCTCGTTCACGACCTTTGCGCGGTCACGAAATACCACTGCCAGAAGAGCAACGGAGGCTTATACTTCGGTAACTATGAAGAGTTCGAGGAGTGTGTGAACCTCCTTCTGGAACGGCCTGATCTTCGTCGTCAGATGGGCGCCAACGGTCGGAGATATGTGCTCACTAACTATAACTGGGATCGCATCGTTGGCAAGTTCAAAGCCGCCTTGGAGGTTTGGTGCTAACTAAGGATGATGAACTCCTTTCCCCTGACCAGTCTTAGTTCCGCGATTCTGTGAGAATAATTAAGTTGTTACGTTGGAGAAATTCACTAGCGCACCTTCGCTTCCCAAGGGCGGCCATTCATCAGATGTTGGTAGGGGCCGTCCCTGGGGATGCTATTTGCGATGAAGCGTTGCTGATAAGGGATAACCTTCGCCAATGGGGATATGACTCCCAGATCTACGCTGAGAGCATCCACCCTACCTTAGCAAAGGAGGTATTGCCCTACAGGAGATATCGATGCCGAGAGAGGGGCGATGACTTCCTATTCTTCCACCATTCCATAGGCTCCGAGGTCTGTGATTATGTGAGGTCTCTGCCCGTAAGGTTGATCCTGATCTACCACAACATCACGCCGCCGGAGTATTTCAAAGGTGTAGATGCCCATATCTATAAACAAATGGTGAGAGGAAGAAAGCAACTGGAAGGGTTGAAAGATCATGTGCTTCTTGCCTTGGCCGATTCAGAATTCAATCGCCAGGAGCTCTTGAAAGTGGGTTATGACCGAACAGGTGTCCTCCCCCTTCCCTTTGATGTCCAGAGATACCAAGCCCCTTCTAGTGAAGAGGTGATGAAGAGATTCGGGGATGGTTCCGTTAACCTCCTCTTCGTGGGACGGGTCGCCCCCAATAAGAGGCAGGAGGATGTAATCAAGGTCTTCTACTATTACAAGCGGATAAATCCACGCTCGAGGTTGTTGTTGGTTGGCTCGTCGTGGGATCCGGGAGGGGTCTATTTGAAGTGGCTCCAAGGTTTGGTCGCCTACCTGGGCTTGGCTGACGTGCATTTCTGCGGCCATGTGCCACTTGAGGAACTGGTCGCCTACTATCGGCTAGTAGATCTCTTCCTTTGCATGAGCGAACACGAGGGTTTCTCTAAGCCACTTCTGGAGAGCATGTACTTCGGGGTGCCCATAGTAGCCTATAGCAGCACGGCTGTTCCCCATACTCTGGGTGATTCAGGCATTTTGATCAACGAAAAGCGATATGATGTCATCGCGGAATTAATCGAACTTCTAGTGACCGATAAGACTTTGAGGCAAAAGATAGTAGCCAAACAAAGGGAACGCCTGCAAGAATTCGAGAAGGAGAAGGTGATGTCTATCCTTCACAATTACATTGAAGAAGAGGTCGGTGGCCCCGCTTACGACCCAAAGGGGAACTATGCCAAGGAGGTGTGACGGTGACCGATGTTTACCAAGACGCCTAGCCTGGAGGAGATCAGGGACTATCTACTAAGCTTCGACCGCTTCGGTGGAACGGACAACGAAAGCCTGAACTATTTGAAGGATTCCCTCCGCAGGTTCCGAGATACTCTGGATCTGGTGCTCCAGGTTCACACCGATGGAGGAAAACTCTTAGAACTGGGTGCCGGGCCTTATTTCCTCACCCAACTTTTGCTCCGGTATACAAACTACGATCTCGCTCTAGCCAACTACCATGGCGAAGAGGCTAGGGATTGGGAGCATTACCAACAGATTGAGGGAACCAAGTTTCACTATGCTTACTTCAATGCCGAGACCGATCCTTTCCCGTACGATGAGGGACAATTCGATGTGGTCCTCTGTTGCGAGCTCATCGAGCACTTGACCGTCGATCCCACTCATATGCTGTGTGAGTGTCACCGCGTGCTAGTGGATGGTGGTTACCTACTGGTGACCACCCCTAACGTCCTAAGGCTGCAGAACATCGAGTATCTGCTACGGGGGCACAACATCTATGACCCCTATTCTGGATATGGGATCTACGGACGTCACAATCGGGAATACACTCCCCGTGAATTGGTTCACTTGCTTCTGGAGTGCGGGTTCGAGATCACCCAACTGCGTCTGGCGGACAAATATGAGCACCCCTGGGCGCTGCGCCTTTTGAAGGCTATCCGATCTCACTGGCGTGATAACATCTATGTCTTGGCTCGCGCCGCGGGGGGGCCGCGCTATCGCTATCCGGCGGGGCTATATCGAAGCATGTACGGGGCTATGAGATTCCCCGATGACAAACTGAAGTTTTGCACGGTACACAGAGTGACTAGCGACAATATCGTGATGGGCAAAAACGATGTGAATCACCTGGGCTACGGTTGGTATGAGTTGGAAAGGGCACCTTGCTTCGCCCGATGGACGGGGAAAGAGGCTAACGCGTATTTGCTGAATCGAGGCAAGCCCCGAGCCCTCTGCGTTGAGGCCAGTGCCGGTTCTCTGGCCTTAGGAAAGGTGGCGGTAAGACTCTCAGTAGGTGGAAGGAATAAAGAGTTCCTTCTGGAGGGTGATAGTTGGCAGGAACTTCACCTGGAGTTGCCCGATGACCTTCCTCCCATCATCGAAGTACTGATCACCACTGACAAGACCCGAGTCCCTGCTCAATTGGGCCTCAATGAAGATGGCAGGGAATTAGGGGTGAGGGTTAGGCGCATCTCATTGCTTTACTTCCACACAGTGTCTTGAGTCTGAGACCAAAGCGAGGATGCGCTGGGCAAGGGCAGCGATGGAGAAGAGGTGAAGGATCACCTCCTCAATTCGGAAAGAGAGGGCGGCTAGATCGCGGTTTCGAGGACCAAGAGAGGGAAAAGAAGACCGTAGAGCATGGATGTCAGCGGAAGAGTGAGAGATATCATTGCCGATCGGTCGGTCAGAGAAGCCCTGGTTCTGGCCTTCTTTATAGCGGCCGCCCTCTTTTTTACCTATCCCCGGGTACTTCATCTCCTCGATGGCGTCGAGCATTTCGGTGGGGATCCTCTCCTGAACATTTGGACTCTCTCCTGGGATACGCATCAACTGATCAGCGACCCATTTCGCCTCTTCGAGGCCAACGTGTTCTACCCCTATCCCCGAACCTTGGCCTGGGGCGAGCATCTCTTGGCTAGTTCCCTCCTTGTTTCGCCAGTACTCCTCATCTCAAGGAATCCCATCCTGGCCTACAATCTGCTTCACCTCTTCTCCTTCGTTATGTCCGCCTTCGGGACATACCTCTTGGTCACCCATCTGACCAAGAACCGGTGGGGAGGCATCATCGCTGGGCTCATCTTCGGCTTCTGTCCCTATAGGTTCGCCCACCTGGGTCACCTGCAAGTGATCACTACTCAGTGGATGCCTTTCACCATTCTCTATCTCCACAGAGTAATGAGGAGTAAGGCCAAAAGGGACCTGGCTCTTCTCACCATCTTCTTCAACCTCCAAGCGCTGTCGTCCTACTATTACGCCTTCTTCATGGCTATCTCTGTGGGGCTCTTACTCCTTCTCTACATGATGTTGGAGAGGCGTCTTTGGACCCACAACTTGACCCTTCTATTAGTCCTCTTTATCTTGATTACCGGGATCATCAACCTGCCGCTGGCTAAACCCTACTTCGACAATAGCCGAGAACTGGGCTTTGAGCGTCCGTTAGGCGAGATCAAGTGGTATGGGGCCACCCTCGTTGACTACATAACGGCGCCAGCGAACAATTGGCTCTATGGGGGCATAGCGCGTTCCCGAGCGGAGGCCGATCCCTATTTGAATCTAGCAGAACACTCCCTGTTTCCCGGATTCGTCACCATTGGTTTGGCTATCCTAGGCATGGTGACTGCATTGGCCCCCAATCAACTTTTCAGCCGCGGCACGCCAGGCAACCATCAAGTCGATAAGAGAACCTGTCTCATCTACCTCCTGCTCGTTACGGTGTCTTTTGTCCTATCGCTGGGCACCGGCGAGCAGTTTGGGGGGAAGCAGACGTCTCTCTATTTCCCCTATCGCTGGTTGTATGATTACGTTCCGGGATTCCAGGGGCTCAGGGTGCCGGCCAGATTCGGCATCATGGTGGTATTGGGTCTTAGCGTGCTGGTAGGCTATGGGGTCTCCAACCTGTACAGATGGATCGAAGGATGGTCACGAGCGCCGAAGCAGGGCCCCGAAGTGACAGGAGCCATTAAGGGCTCTATATGGCTGATTGCGGTCTCATTAGTGGCTATTGAGTACATCTCGATACCAACAAGGGTGGAGTCCGCGCCCTATGGCCAGAACATCCCTGAGGTCTACCGTTGGTTGGCCTCGCAGCAGGATGATATAGTAGTGGTCGAATTGCCCCTCTACACCCTTACCAAGGAAGTATGGGTCGAGGCCAGGCGCGCGTACTACTCCATCTACCACTGGAAGAGGCTGGTGAACGGATACAACGGTTTCTTCCACGATCTACACCTTCAGATAGCCCGTGGGTTAGAGGAATTCCCCTCCATCAGGTCCTTGGAACTACTACAAGGCTTGGGAATAGACTACGTGATCCTTCACCAAGCCGAGTTTCCGGAGGAGCAATGGAAAAGCATCCGAGAGAGGATGCCTCGTCTTTCGCCGTATCTCACAGAGGCGCATCGCTCAGGGGACGACTACGCCTATCGACTCAGCCCGCTGATTGACTACCCCACCCTCTTGACTTCCTACGAGGTCCCTTGCCAAGTGCCAAAGGGAAGTCCCATTCTTCTCTATGTGCGACTATATAACCGGGGTCGCAGCAGTTACGTGAGGGATTCCTTGACCCCCTATCGGGTTAGCTACCAATGGATGCGGGATGGGAAGGGGATCGCCTCCGGGGAATCATCCCTAGAGCCGCCCTTAATCATCACCCCGGGCCAACTGATAGATGTTCCCTTTGTCATCGAGACCCCCGATTCATACGGCCCGGCATCTATCTCCCTCTCCTCTGACTGGAAAATCCTCGAGCCTTATTCGACCCCAGCCGGATGGGTATCCGTTATTGAAGATCAGGAACTTGTGGCCAAGGATCTAGTCCTCCAAAGCAGAGGTCGGATACCCTCCCCGCTCAAGATAGCCCATCCTATGCAAGTTGACCTGGGGGGAAAGATCTCCCTTTTGGGTTATGCCTTAAGCGAGGAAGAGGCAACAGGGCGAAATGGGCTGTGTCCAGGGCCCATATTGAACCTTAGTCTCTATTGGCAGGCTCTAGAGGAGTTAGAAAAGGACTACTTCGTTCGAGTCGCCCTCTATAATGAAGAGTATCATCTGTTGTGGCAGATCAATGACCAGCCGCACAGCAAAGGTTTCCCCACGACGCAGTGGGCTAAGGGGGAGATCGTCCAAGATGAGTTCTACATCCCCTTCGATCTGCCAATAGGGATCTACCGGCTGGTGCTTGACATGTATGGTGACATAGACGGCCAGGCGCGATCGCTGCCAACCCTCGACCGCCAGTCAGGCCTTAGAAGCACTAAGATTGAGCTTCCACCAGTGATCGTTAGGCCGAAAGAGTTCATCGACCTTGCGGCCATAGAGCATCCCTTGGAGCTCAGCCTGGGGGATGAGGTGGCTTTGCTTGGCTATGACATGGATGCCGGCGCTGTAACTCCAGGGGAGAGGTTGCATCTCACGCTCTACTGGCGAGCGAAGCGGACGATGGATGAGGACTACACAGTCTTCACCCATTTGCTAGACGAGAGTTCCAAGATATGGGCACAGCAGGATAACCAGCCCTTGGGAGGTTGGTATCCCACATCCGTCTGGGAGGAGGGCGAGGTAGTGAGGGACGAATATGATCTTCTCGTTTACGATGATGCACCTCCGGGAAGATATCAACTAGAGGTGGGCATGTACCTCCTCTCCACGATGGAACGCTTGGCAGTGTTGCATCAAGAGGGGCAAGTGCAAGGAAATAGGGTCCTCTTGGGGGAAGTGACGGTCACCGAGCCCTAAACAGTTAGTACCTTCTTCCCATTGACACCGACGGCAGGGCGGGGAATACTGGGCATAGACTGAGCAATACAGCCCGGTCGGAGAGGAGAGGGGCTTTGATGAGAGAAGTAAGAAGGGAAGAGGTTATGCGATGGTTGATCTCTTCCCTTTGGATTGTAGGGTTTACTTGGTCGATTTCGGCTATTCGCACTCCCGCTGATTCTGCCCCCCTTTCCGCCTCTACTAAACCGGGCTTCCCGGTGCAACTTCCAGGCGGCCAAGTGATCGAATCGTCTCCCATCTTTGCCGACATCGATAACGACGGTTACGACGAGATCCTAGTGGGTACCACAGCGGTGGGCACCAGCAACGGTAACCCGTACTGGCTGGTGGCTGTCAACCATGACGGGAGCATCCTCTGGCAGAGGAATACCGAGGCCCCAATAATGTCCTCACCTGCGGCGGGAGACATTGACAACGATGGCGGCATCGAGGTGGTCGTCAGCGTAGGAGGAGATGCAGGCGACCTAGCCCACCATGGCGGTGTGGTGGCCTACAACGGGGCCGATGGGGGCTTTCTCTGGAAATTCTACACCCGTGACGACAATGGGGGCGCACCCGACGGGTACACTGACGGCGTCTTCTCTTCCCCGGCCTTAGGAGATGTGGATGGCGACGGCGACCTGGAGATCGCTTTCGGGGCCTGGGATCGATGGATCTACCTGATCGATCACGATGGCCAAAAGATTTGGGAGTACGATAACTGGGATTCCATCTGGTCGACTCCGGCCATAGCGGATCTGCGCCCCGATGTGGAGGGCCTGGAGATCATCATCGGAGCCGACATCACGGGCAATTCCCATATCACGCCTCCCACCTACGACGGGGGATACCTCTATGTCTTTGACAAGAACGGCAATGTCTTGGTCAAGAATTGGATTGACGAAACCATCTATTCATCCCCGGCGATAGGCGATATCAACAACGATGGCTATCTGGAAATCGTAGTCGGCACTGGTTGGTATTGGTGGGCCCAGGGCAATCCCACTACCCTGGCCGTCTACGCTTGGGACAGGAATGGGAATCTCTTGCCCGGGTGGCCAGTGGCCACGGATTTCCCCGGCTTCAGTTCCCCAGCCCTGGCCGACCTCGACAATGACGGTGGTCTAGAGATCATCATCGGCTCAGGAGACCTCGAGCACGGAAAGGTCTACGCCTGGCACCACGATGGTAGCCCAGTCGCAGGCTGGCCCGTCACACCTCGGAATGGCATGGGCACCAATCATTTCATCCGCTCGTCCCCTACCGTGGCCGATTACGATGGGGACGGAGAACTAGAAATACTCTTTGCCATGCTCTGGGACATTCAGGTCTACGGCAGGAACGGCTCCTTGGAAGAGATTCTGCCCACCACTTTTTCCCTCTTCAGCTCACCGGCCATCGGCGACATCGACCACGATGGTACACTCGAGATCTCTATCGGTGGATCCGACTATTTCGACCCCAGCCACGGCTATCTCTATGTCTGGGAGGCAGGCCCTTCCACGGACAACGATCTCCCCTGGCCGATGTTCCACCAGAACGCTCAGCATACCGGGCTATACCCTTCCCCTCCCACTCTCTCTGTCGACAAGGAGTCTCTTTTATTTCTTCATCAGGAAGGTGGGAGCACCAGCCCTTCCCACTATGTCATCACCATAAGAAATCGAGGTTTAGGCAGCATCAACTGGACGGCCACGGCGAGCCAACCAGAGGTCGTCTCGGTGACGCCCAGTTCCGGGACTGCCACCGCCAGTTCCCCTTCCCAAATCATCGTCGCAGTGGATGCCTCAGGATACCCGGCCGGCACCTATGATCTCGGTTCGATCACCATCGATGGCGGCCCAAGCGTACTCAACAGCCCCTACATCATCCAACCCGTGACCCTCTATGTAGGCCCGGTGGAGAAGTTCTTCTTCCCCGTCGTCGTGAAAGGGGGAGATTAGAGTGCGTGATCTCGTATCGGGTCTGCCGTCAGGTTCTTGGCCTTGAAATCATAACCTATCTGCCTGTTGCAAACACCGACCACCGTCTCCTCCTATTCACCCCTCGGGTGAAGCGCCCAACCGTAGCAAAACGGGATTCACAATGTCCAAAAACGGCTCTTAGAATTTTACACGCCTCGAGTGTACCTACAACTCCTCCTGCATTCCACTCACGACTCCTTCCCTTCTGCAAAATCTAGGATACACAATAACCGTGGCCTCTGCCTCGTAACCATTGCTTGCTAGCCATTTGCCCATCCTCACTCTCCACCATCCATTTTGGTATCTTCGTTGACTGCACTCTCACAATGCGCTATACTTTGCCCAGATTGATAGACAATAGGTCAGGCAGAGTATGAAAGTCTTGCATGTTTCTGCTTTCTACTGGCCTCATATCGGCGGGGCGGAGACTTACCTTCAGGAGATCTCGGAGAGGCTGGTGGGGGAGGGAACCCGGGTCACCCTCGTCACCAGCGACGCAGGAGTAATTGAGCACATCTGGGCTAGGGGCAAGAAGCGGATAGAGAGGGAGAAAGAAGTCCATAACGGTGTGAAAATACAGCGGTGCCCAGTTCGCCATCTGCCCCTGACGCCTTATTCCTTTTACCTCCTGCGGAGATCGGCCATTGAGATCTCGGGGTTGCCTTTCGACACCACACCTCTCCTTCGGACTATGTCCCGCTACATGCCCTGGGTGCCAACCCTGGAGAGGGTTTTGGCTGCTCAAGAAGAACCCTTCTCCATCGTCCACGGCGTCAATATATCCTTCGAATGTCCGGTGCTTATGGCCTGGCGATACGCTCGCCTTCACAACCTACCCTTCGTCGTTACACCCTTCGTCCATGTGGGGGAGCCGGGGAGCGATCACGTCGTCCGCCACCACACGATGCGCCATCAATTGGAGGTCTTAAGAGGAAGCAGGGTGGTGATCGTCCAGACCAGGATCGAGGGAGACAAATTGATACAACTGGGGGTTCCTGAAGAGAGGATACGCCAAGTAGGGATGGGGGTGAACCTGGAGCGAGCCCAGGGAGGGGAGGAGAACCGTTTTCGAGAGAAGCACGGCTTAGAGGGTCCTATCGTGACCTTCATGGGCGCGGTGACCTACGATAAGGGGGCGATCCACCTCATCCAGGCGATGAGGGAACTCTGGGCTGAAGGAGAGAAGGCGGAGTTGGTGGTCGCCGGCGTTCCGGCGGGGGGGGTTGAGAACCTCTATCATCGTTTTCCCCCAGAGGTTCGATCTAGAGTCAGGCTCCTGGGGCCAGTGGTGGGACAAGAGAAGAAAGATCTATTGGCTGCCACTACGGTATTGGCTCTTCCTTCTCGGGTCGACGCCTTCGGCATCGTGTATCTGGAAGCCTGGGCCAACAAGAAGCCGGTCATCGGAGCTTTAGCCGGGGGGGTGCCAGAAGTGGTCGAAGACGGCCAGGATGGCCTACTAGTTGCCTTCGGCGATGTTCCCGCCTTGTCCCAGAGCATAAGGTCAATCCTGGAGAATGAAGATCTGGCTCAGCGATTGGGAGAGCGAGGGTACGAGAAGGTCGTGCGCTCCTACACTTGGGATATAATCTACCGGAAGATTAAGGGCATTTACGAGGAAGTCGCTCGCTGAGAGACGATTTATGCGCATCCTACAGGTAGTCCATCAATATCCTCCCCAGAAGATCGGGGGCACTGAGATATACACCCAAAACCTGTCTCGAGCCTTGAAGAACAAGGGACACGAGGTCATAGTCTTCCGACGGGGAGAAACCTCAGCCGAAAGAAGGCTGGGAATGAGAGTGGGCTCCGACGGCTTGGAGGTATATACCCTTTACGATATGGTGGCCCGAAACCCTTTATCGCAATTCCTCTCTTCCTTTCGCAACCCTTTTGTGGACGAAAGTTTCACTGAAGTGTTAGAGGAAGAGGCTCCCGATTTGATACATTTTCAGCACCTTAAGGGCCTCTCTAATAGGTTGATCGTCATGGCCAAAGAGCGGGGCATCCCCACGGTTTTGACCTTGCATGACTATTGGTTTATCTGCCCTAATGCCCAACTTCTGCGGTGGGGAGATAACAAGTTGTGCCCAGGCCCTAGGCTCTGGCTCAACTGCGCTTATTCTTGCGCGGCCCCTAGAGTTGGGTTCCCTGCTCCCCTCTTTCCTGGACCCCTTGCCGCGGGCCTCTTTGCTTATAGAGATAGACTCTTAAGAAAGGCCCTCGCGGCGACCGATCTGATAATCTGCCCCACTGAGTTTGTGCGTTCCATCTTCTTGAGATGGGGCCTCCCGAAAGAAAAGGTCCGCCTCATAGAACATGGGATAGAGCCTCCAATCGATAGCTTGCCTGGGCGAGCCAAGGATGGCTTGAACTTTCTATATCTTGGGGGGATCGCCTGGCAGAAGGGACTTCACACCCTGATCCAGGCCTTCCAGAGCCTGGGCTCCGTCTCGGCCACCCTCGCCGTATGCGGGGATGAACAGGCTTTCCCAGATTACGCTCGCGCGCTAAGAGAGATGGTGGGGGACTCCTCCATAACCTTCCGCGGTCTCATCCCCCGTTCACAATTGTGGTCTACCCTAGCCCAGGCTGACGTCGTCGTTATCCCCTCCTTGTGGTACGAGGTGTCCCCCCTGGTCGTAGAAGAGGCATTCGCCGCTGGAGTTCCAGTAATTGCCTCAGGCATAGGCGCCTTGGCGGAAAAGGTGCGCCATGGCGTTGATGGGTTCCTATTTCCTCCTGGCGATGTTGCCCATCTCTCCCATCTCTTGCGAGAGATAGTGGCTAACCCATCTATTCTGGAGGGCCTGAGGAACAACATACAGCGGGTGAAGACTCTAGAGGAACACGTGGGGGAGATAGAAGCCCTTTACGCCAGATTAGGTGCACAGAAGGAACACTCTGACTAGGATCGCTTCTCTCCCATCGGACGGCACGAGAGGCAAAGGCGAATTTCCTTCTAAACCAGAAAGGTGCGCGAGTTGCTCAACTTGAGCGCCGTTCTACAAGCGTTGATTTCGTTGCCCCTCTTCTTTTTCCTTCCCGGCTACGCCACCTTGGCGGCGTTCGGGGCCTTTAGACCCGAGGCGCTACAGACCGAAAGCCAAAAATCTAAAGAGGATGTGCCCGGTCTTTGCTTTCTTTCCTTGCTCCTTAGCGTGCTCTTTACTTCCTGGATCGCTCTGCTGCTCGGAGAGATGGGTTGGCTTACCCTTCGCAATTTGGTCTTTCTGCTCTTCGGTTACCTCTCGGCAGTTGTCCTATACCTCCTCCGTGCGCGCTCTGTAGCTCTTCCGACAGTCCGCTGGCATCCGTCCCGCCACACTCTCGTGTTAGTGGGCATTCTTGCCCTGGCGGCAGCGCTTTTCTTCCACCCGCACGAATACCTCTTTGGAGGGGCCGATGCCGGCGTCTATGTGAGCCAGGGAGCTAATATCGCCGTTACCGGTTCCCTCCGCATCGAAGATAAGGAACTGAACGAATTGGATCCCCTGCTAGCTCCTCTTTTGCTCCGCGAGCAGCCTCCAAGTTCTACCGCCCGCTACTTGAGGTTCCCCGGTTTCTATATCATCGACTTGGAGAGGGGCCTGATCAGCCCCCAATTCCTGCCCTTGCATCCCCTCTGGATAGCTCTCTTCCATCGGCTCTTCGGCCTGAATGGTAGCCTTTACGCCACTCCTTCCTGGGGGCTGCTAGGGGTATTGAGTGTGTATTTCGCTACCCGGCGACTCTTCGACGCTCGAGTTGCCGGTCTAGCCGCGTTCCTCCTTACTATCACCGCTACCCAGATTTGGTTCGCCCGCTACCCTACCTCGGAAGCGCTATCCCAGTTTCTCATCTTCAGCGCGATCTATGCCTTCGCCGCTTGGGTTGACGGGCAACGACCCCGACGCCTCTTCGCTCTGGCGGCGGGGCTCTCCCTGGGCGCGGTGTTTCTGACCCGCATAGACGCACCTTTGCTCCTGATCCCTCCTTTGATTTTCTTCCTTTACCTGAGCCTCTTTCGCCGGCTGAGAGCCGCTCACGCTTGGTTCTTCCTGCCTTTGCTTTTCATGGTTTCTCACTCCTTGCTTCACTGGCGGGCTTTTTCTTGGCCCTACGTGAACGACACTTATGGCCAGATGCTGGAGGGCTTCGGCCTCACCTCCACCCAAGTTATTTGGGGCCTCTCATTGGCCTTGATGGGCTACCTTCTCCTCCTAGCTCGAGCCGATAGGATCTCCTGGTTAGGGGATGCTGTATGGTCTCGCCGGAGGGGAATCCTGGGGGCACTGATCATTACGGTTTGCCTTCTGGCCCTCTATGGCTACTTTGTACGGCCTGCCCTCGGTCATGTTGAATCCTTCTATTATTGGTACCTCGACGCCCGGATCCCCAATTACGATCACCAGAACCTGGTACGGCTGGGGTGGTACCTCTCGCCTTTGGGGATATGGCTGGCGGTACTGGGTGCCTCAGCCACTCTTTGGCGAGACGTTTCGCAGAAAAACCTCTACTTCTTGGCTATCGCTTTCCTTTTCTCCACCTTGTATCTGTATCGCGCTCTAGCCAACCCCCACCACATCTACGTCATGCGCCGCTATGTGCCAGTAGTGATCCCCTCTTTCCTCATCCTAGCCGCCTATGCCCTTCTCTTGGTCCGAGATAGCGCACCTCTCCGAGGATGGGAGAGGTACCTTTCCTTGGCCCTCGGGGCTCTCCTCATTCTCTTGCTTCTTCGGGTCGATCGGCATATTATAGGACACGTGGAATACCAAGGGGCCGCGAGCCAGTTGCAGGTTTTGGCAGACCTTCTTCCAGAAGAAGCCATCGTGCTAGTCCCCCAAAGCCAGGCGGTAGGGGTTGGCGAACTTGTCGGTACGCCCCTCCAATACATCTTCCAGAGAGAGATCTTCGGCTTTCGGGGCACCAAAAGGGATATTCGGGCCCTAGAGAAACTAGTCAGAGATTGGTGGCGAAAAGGGAAGGAATTGTTTCTGGTCAAAGGGGATGACGCCCCAGCCCTATTCTCGGATGAGTTCGTTCTCGTTCCACGTAAGGGGCTCTGGATCGACGTTCCAGCCTTGGAACACTCCTATGAGCATATCCCGACCCAGAGACTCCGCTTTACTCTACCCCTTGAGATCTACCTCATTCTCCCGACCGAGGAGGCCCACAGCGCGGATAGCTACCCACTGCACGTGGACATAGGCTTTCTAGACTCGAGTTTCCTGCAAGGGGGATTCTATGAAAAAGAGAGGGCCTCGGACCAAACGGACTTTCGTTGGACGGCGCGGACCGCGGCCCTGGTGCTGCCTCCCATCAGTGCGGGAAGGGACCTGGTGGTGACTCTCCGGATGGCGAGTGCCCGGCCGGAGGGAGCGCCCTCGTCCAACGTATCCCTCCATTTGAATGGAGTGTTACTGGATGAGTTCCAACCCGGTCAGGAATTTGAGACCTATCGGATTCGCGTGCCAGCGAGTTTCCTCGACAACCTCTGGGGACGCACCCTCGTCCTCCGTCTGGAGAGTGACACTTGGAATCCCAGGGCCATGGGGGTTAGCGAGGACAGTAGAGATCTGGGGACAATGTTAGACTGGCTTGAGGCAGAGGTAGCGGAGTAGTGCGCTCGGGCAGAGGAAGAACATGGCCTTGATCAGCATCGTGATCCCCGTGTACAATGAGGAAGAGGCCATCGGCGATGATCTCGACTTGATCATCGAAACTATGGAGCAGAGCGGCCTCGACTACGAGGTCATCGTAGTGGACGACGGCTCTTCGGACTCCAGCCCTGAGATCGTGAGGCGGAGAAGAGGGGTTCGATTGATTTGCCATCCCTATAATCGGGGAGTAGGCGCGGCGCGGACCACGGGAGTAGAACAGGCCCGAGGAGAGATCATCGTCATGACCGATGGCGATGGCACCTATCCTAATCAGGATATCCCCCGGCTTCTCTCCTATCTTGGCGAATACGATATGGTCGTCGGCGCCCGGAGCCAGGAGAGGGGAACCCTCAGGTGGCTGCGAGCCCCAGCCAAGCTCTTAATTCGACTCCTGGCCTCTTACCTCACCGGAAGGAGCATACCTGATCTCAACTCCGGGTTTAGGGCCTTCCGGAAGGAGCTGGCTCAGCGATATCTCAATATCTTACCCACCAGTCATTCCTGGGTAGGCACCATCACCATTGCACTTCTCTGCGATGGCTACACGGTGAAATACCTACCTATCGACTACTACCCACGTAAAGGGAGATCTAAGTTCCACCCTGTCCTAGACACCTACAATTATCTATCCCTCGTAGTGCGATCCGTCGCCTATTTCAACCCCTTGAAAGTATTCATGCCTCTTAGTTTGATCTTGTTTCTGGTGGGAGCCTTAAAGATGGGTTACGATATTTTCGCCTATAGCTTCCATTTCGCGCCATCGACGGTGATACTCATCCTCACCGCCATCCAGGTAGGGACCTTTGGGCTGCTGGCCGATTTGATCGTCCGGAGAGGGGGCAAAAGATGATCATCTTCATCACTAGGAAGTATCCGCCCTCCATAGGCGGGATGCAAAAACTGAGCTATGGGTTGACCTCCCAGATGGCGAAGTTAACGGATGTTCGCGTCATCAGTTGGGGCGGCTCGCAGGCGTTCTTGCCCCTTTTCCTTCCCTACGCCTTTCTCAGGGCCGTATGGGCCCTTGTCCGCCCTGGGAAGGTGCAACTAATTCACGTGAGTGACCCCGTTCTCTCCCCGCTGGGTTTGGGGCTGAAGAGTCTATTCAAACTACCTGTGGCTACCACCGTTCACGGACTGGACATCACTTTTCCTCACCCTCTCTATCGATTTCTCATCCCTCCTTGTTTGAGGCAGTTCGATCTTCTGGTCTGTATTAGCCAGCGAGTGAGGGAAGAATGTCTCAGCGTCGGAGTGCCACCTCCTCGCTGCTGCCTGATTCCCCCGGGCGTTGATGTCGATGAGGAGCAGCTTTCGCGTGCCGAGGCGAGACGAGTGGTGGAGGATCTGACCGGCCAGAGCCTAGAAGGAATCAAGATCCTTCTCTCCGTGGGGCGACTCATCAAGCGCAAAGGGGCATTGAACTTCATAGGCCGGACGCTACCGTTGATCGTAGCCCAAGAACATCGCGTACATTATCTGGTCGTGGGTGGCGGTCCAGAACGACGACATATCGAGGAGAAGATGCGGGAGGCAGGTTTGGAGGGCTGGGTTTCATTGCTGGGGCAGTTGGATGAAAGAAGCCTCAAAATGGCGTATGTGGCAGCGGACCTCCTCATCATGCCTAATGTTCCCGTTGCTGGCGACCTAGAGGGGTTCGGGCTAGTGGCTTTGGAGGCTTCTGCGCACGCCTTGCCCATAGTGGCTTCAGACCTGGAAGGTATCCGGGACGCTGTTGTGCCTGGCAGGAACGGCATTCTGGTGCCCCACGATGACATTGAGGGGCAGGCCGAGGCTATCCTGTCGCTCCTAGCTGATGTTGATACGAGATTGGAGTTAGGGTGGAAGGCCCGAGAATACGTCAAAGAGCACCATGGTTGGGCTGAAATTGCGCGGCGCTACTTGGAGGCCTTCACCGAGATTTCAGCATAGAGAGAGATTGGTGAACAGGAAACGGTGGGAAAGTACTTACCTGAGGCTCAGGAGGAATCTGAAGACTCGCGAACGACGCATTGAGTTCTTCGCCATCGGCAGGGAGAAAAGGATACTCGACATCGGTTGTGGGGATGGGCTAGATCTACTGGTCTTTCGGCGCCTGGGATACCGCCACATCTGTTGCCTCGATATCTCAGAGGGACTTCTTCGAAGAATTGATGGTTTTGATAGGATATGCGCTGATGCCTGTCACACACCAATCATGTCTCACTCCTTCGATGTGGTCTTCGGGGATAACATAATACATCACGTAGACGCAGAAGAATCCCTGGCCGAGATCAAAAGGATCCTACGACCAGGGGGCGAGCTCTGTCTAATAGAGCCGGCTTCATCTCTCTGCAGAAGGGTTCTGGACGCAGTCACCTTCTCTCCGCTGGCGCGGCCATTCCCCTACTTACGCTACAGACGGGACCATCTGCGAGAGGAATGGCCCCACTATTCGGCCTGGCTTGAGAGAGAGCGAGGCTTCCCTTCGCTCCTCACGGGTTATGCCTTCGAGGTGGTCCTTTATCGACGGACGCCTTTGACGGTATTCATCAAGTGTCGGTCTCCTTGAAAAGAGGCGAGCGTATTGGGGTTCCTCTCTGCGCGATTCTGCGTTTGGTGGTCGTTAAGCCTCTCCAAGTCTGTGGACGAGTCTGGGATAGCATGAAGAGACACAGAACAATAACATAGCCCATAGTTCTTATTGACAAAAGGGGGAATTCGTGGTAAACTAGAATTTGCACGGTGCCACTGATGATGTTGAAGCGGTATGTTTCACCAAAGGGCGGAAGGAGTGAAAGATGAAGAGGCGAGTGCGTTTGCTAATTGTGGTCGGTCTGCTTCTCATCCTGGGAGCCCTGCCCGTTTGGGCGGATGGCAGTTATCCCGCTGCTACGTTTAACTCGCCGTTCGTGATCCAAAATATGAGTACTACGGACCCGGCCTCCGTGGTAGTGGAGTTCTACGATGTCCCCACAGGTGACCTGATCTCAGCGGCGACCCAAAGTTTCTCCCTCGAGCCTGGGCGAGCCGAGCCCGTGCGACCGTGGCAGATTTCTGGCCTTCCCAATAATGCAATGTACTCCGTAGTGATAAGTTCCGATCAGACGCTAGCTGCCGTAGCGAACTATCAGGATACGCCCGGTGGTGACACCAGGGCGATGAGCGCCGTTGGGTTCCCCAGTGGCGGGGAGAGCGCGTATTGCCCAAACATTACCAAGGAGTACTATGGGTGGAACACGCCCTTTTACATCCAGAACACGGGCGACTCCTCCACTAACGTGACCATCAAGTTCTACAAGTTCAGTGATGGCACCGAGGTCGGCGCGGCTCAGAAGGTGATACCTTTGGATCCTGGTAGGTCCTACGAGTATGACCCGGTCGACGAGGCTACGCTTCCGGGTGGTGCCCAATACTCGGTAGTGGCTACGGCGGATCCCGGGGGCACCGTCGTGGGTACGGTGGCCGAGTTCGTCACCGCCGGGCAGGTGGAGATGGCCTATAACTGCTTCAACGGCGGGGGCACCAGCGCATACCTCCCTAATATCACTAAGAGCTACTTCGGATGGGATACCCCTTTCATTGTGCAAAATACAGGAGGGGTGGATGCCACCCTGACCATTAAATACTATGATTTCACCACCGGAGCTTTGGTCTACACCGTAGATCCTGCGCCCACCATCGGCCCCCGCATGTCCTACACTGGCCGCCCATGGCAGATTTCCGATTCGGACCTCCCCGCCAACAAGCAATACTCGGTGGTCGTGGAGTCAAGCGGCCCCGATATTGTGGCTGTGGTCAATGAACAGAATCCGCTTTCCGGTTCGGCCCAAGCCATGTCCTACAACGGCTTCAACTCCGGCGCTTCGTCCGCTTACTTGCCCAACCTCACCAAGAGCTACTACGGTTGGGACACCCCGTTCATCATTCAGAATGTGGGGGGGGCAGATGCCGATGTGGTGGTGAAGTTCTATGATTTCACTACGGGAACCGAGTACACTGCTGCTCAACAGAACATCTCTTCTCTGGGGTCTGGAAGGTCTGCACCCATCAGGCCCTGGCAGATTGCTGCCCTGGACACCCACAAGCAATACTCGGCTGTGGTGGAGGCTACGGGGTCCACTATTGCAGTTGTTGTCAACGAACAGTGGCTCTATGACACGTCTATAGACCAGGCTATGGCTTACGAGGGAATACCTAAGTAGGTGAGAGGAGGTAGGCAGCTTCTCCTCGTGAAGAGCCGTTTATTGGGTGTTGGAGGGCCTACGGGTCGGTAATGGGTCGTCAGCCCTCCTTTTCTACGTTCTGGGGAAAAAACCCAAAGGGGCGAGACGTGAAGAGGTAGTTCGTCAAAGCAATATGGTCACATCGCAGGGAGGCTCCCCGCCGCCTCAGGTGGCTATCGTGAACCAAGTAGGCACCGTGCCTGGAGGGTCCGCAGTGGAAGGCATCTCGCAATAGCCATCGAAACCTTCTCAAGTATCGAAGGCTACCCGGGTTTCTCAACCTTGGTAGTCTTTCTTTGTGCGATGCGAGTTTTACTTGGCTCGGCCAACTATTGGTCTCCTGATCAGCCTGAGCTACAATAATGTGGAGAGCCTGGGTAGCAATAGGGCTACTGGAGGTGATTGGTGAAGGTAGCCATGATCGGTCCCTTCGCCCTGGGGCCCAAGGGAACCATGAGGATGCGAGGCTTACCCATGGTCCGGGGCCTGACGGCTGGAGACCATGAGGTGGAGATGTTCCTAGCCCCCTGGAGCAACCCTGAGGATTCGGGGAGGCAGGAGGAGAGAGGTGGGGTCAAGATCCAAACATCACACTCCCGCTCCCTATCCCCCTCTTGCGCCACCTCATCGTTATCTGGCGACTTCTCTCCCAGGGTCTGAGGAGCAGACCGGATGTCGTCCATTGCTTTAAGCCAAAAGCCTGTTCCGGCCTGGTGGCCATGGCCATCAGACCTTCTTCAATACTCAGGGAATAGAAAGACGCCTGTTTTCGCAGACCTCACCACCCTCCTGAGCTTGTCACTCAGGGTATGCTTGGTCAAATATTCGGTCCCATTCAAGGAAAGAGGGCCACACGTCTCCAAAACGTCCAGGAGGTCGAGAGCTCAATTCCAAGTTCCCTCCAATTCGACCAGGGTGCTTTCCCGCTCTTCCCCCTTTTCGACGAAACGCAATATAATAATGCCTGTCTCCCCAATATACTCGCGTAGCGCCTGATCAGGTGCCGGGGTAGGTCTGGAAGTGTGCGTTGGAGTAGGTGCAGGAGTTCGCGCTGGGCCACACCCCCTGCTTCGGTTGCGAAGCGGGTTGCTGTCTCCCTCGAAGGGGGCGAAAACAACGGCTGATTTTTCAGGTCCACAGAAGAACGTGGCCATTGATTCCTGATAGATTGCAAGCACAAACATAAAACTCTCGACAGGTGGCCACCGTGTGTGGGTCCAGCTCCATACTTGACTGGACGGTCGTTGAGGGTATAATTGGGGAGGCCCATTATCACGGCTCCATCAGTAAGAGGACAAGCGTGACAACCGACGATCACAGTCCAGAGATGGCGTCATGAGCAGAGGGGGACGACATCTGGCTTTCTGTGAGTCCACGTTTCCACGGATGGTGGCAACTGTCCGATGAAGAGACTGAAAGTCCTCATGATCGCTCCCACCTCCTTTTTCGCCGACTATGGGTGTCATGTCCGCATCTTAGAGGAGGCTCTGATACTCCAGAAGATGGGACATGAGATCACCATCTGCACCTATCACAACGGTCAAGATGTGGAGGGGTTGGATATCGAGCGGGCCTTGAGCATCCCTTGGCGGCGGGAATATGAGGTAGGTTCCTCCCGTCATAAGGTCGCTTTCGACCTCCTTCTATTCATGAAATCGTTATCTGTGGCCTTGCGCAAGAAGCCCGACATCATACACACCCATCTTCATGAAGGTGCCTTCATCGGCTATCCTATCAGTCTTCTCTTGCGCATTCCGTTGATCTTCGATTTTCAAGGGAGCCTTACCAGCGAGATGATCGACCACCACTTCCTGATCGTCTTCGGTCGTTTGCCTTCAGCCACGCAGTAGAGGTGGCCCTCCTGGCGTATCTTAAGGGCCAAAAAGAGGTAGCCGAAGAGGCGAGGGCAAGAAAGTTCGGGAGGAAGTCGATATCGGGCAGAACGCCTACCGAAAGAGAGCGAACGATTCTCAGAACGTTCCGAACGAATCTGGAGACCTCCCTGGCTGAGCTGGGCAGAGTTTTCGGCGTCTCTGAGACCACCGCTGCCGGTCTCGTGAAGAACTTGATAATCCCGGGTTACCTTCACCGCGAAGAGAGGCACGTATACGTAGTGGAACCAGCTAAGAACGGTAGAGGAAGTTGACCATGCTAGGGACTTGCCTCCGGATGAAGTCCGAGAGCTACAAGACCCAAGGACGTGCCTAGTTGGAGGCCACATAACTTCCTCTTCAAGTAGAGTGCCAAGGTTGTCGATCGTCTGAGTGAGTCCAAAAACCAATGTCTGTCCTTTGAGATATCCTCGGGCCCGATCTGGAGGTGGCCAGAACGTGAAGCGTACACGAACCTCGTGGATCAGCAAGGAGCCTAGAGGGGCCCTGCACAATGCTCTAGCTGACTGCCACATGAAGGGTGAGAACCCGTTGAGTGCTGTCTCTATTGAAGGCGGCGTCCAATCGAACACACAACCTTTAGTTGAACAGCTTTGCCGTCTTCTGGCAAAGATAATGGCTCGTGCACTCAAGAGCCATGATGGAGCGAACTTGACAACGAGTGCAAGATCACTAGAATCTGGGATGGCGGAGTGACGTGAGGGCCGCATTGTATGCCCGTTGTAGCACGGAAGAGCAAACTGAAGGGTATTCCTTAGACGCACAGCGAAGGGCTTTTGAGGAATACTGCCGGAGACAGAGTTGGGAGATCGCCGAAGAGTATGTAGAGGAGCAGGGCGTCTCCGGCAGGTCAACTGATCGGCCTAAGTTCAAGGGCATGATGGCGGCGGCCAGGGCCGGATTCTTTGATGTTGTGGTAGTTCACAAGCTCGATCGATTCTCCCGTTCACTAAAGGATACCCTCAACCACATAGGACGCCTCTATGACTGGGGCGTCTCTTTTGTCTCCGTGCAAGAGCAGTTTGACTTCACCACTCCACACGGTCGACTGCAGATGCATATCCTGGCCGCCATAGCACAATGGTATTCTGATAATCTGGGACAGGAGATCGAGAAGGGACTAGCGGAGAGAGCACGGCAAGGCTATTGGCTCGGTGACCTTGCGACTGGCTACTGCCGAGGGTTGTGCGCAAGCTGTCGAGACGAATGCCCACGCGCACGCGGCGAAGACCTGGGAAATGGTCGCATAGCCATACCTCATCCTCAAGACAGCCAGGCAATACGGCTGGTCTTCGAGATGTACTCTACTGGCAACCATACCTACGAGACGATAGCTACTACCCTCAACTCCCGTGGATACACAACCAATAGGAAACAAGGCCGTCGGCTCTGGACAGTCGAAGCTCTCAAGAACACTCTGTCAAATCCCTTCTACACGGGCAAAGTTCGATACAAGCGTGAGTTGTACCCAGGCAGACACCAGGCGCTGATCGACCAGGAAACCTTTGACAGGTGCCAAGACGTGAGGAGGCTGCATAGCCGCAGACCCCGCACCTATGTGCCGAAGTTCAGAACCTACATATTTTCGGGGATGTTGCACTGCCAGGGCTGTGGAGAGCGGATGAAGGCGGACTTCTGCTCTGGCCACAAGTACTACAGATGTGCCGCTCATAAGAGCGCAATCGATTGCCCTGCTCCTCAGACGAGAGTGCGGGAAGACGCCTTGGAGGGCCAGATAGGTCCCGTCATTCGCAACCTCAGGCTTCCACCAGCTTGGCAAGATAGAGTCGTTGACTTGTTGTCCCGCCAAGATGAAAGAGAGAAGACTCTGAGAGAGCAGAAAAGACTTCGGGAGAAGTTACGGCGTCTAAAGCGCTCGTACCATGAGGTGGAGATTAGTGAGGCAGAGTACAGGAAGGAGAAGATGGCGACCGACAGAAAGCTAGCAAGTCTGCATGTGCCTGAGCAGACTCGCCTTGCCGAAGCAGCATCCCTCTTGGAAACCTTGGCCACGGCGTGGGATCATGCCAGCACCGAAGAACGTCGCGATATGATCCGTCTTGTCTTTGACAGGATATGCTGCGACCCTGCCGACAAGCGACTGGTTGCTCTTCAACCCAAGCCCCAGTTCGTGGTTCTCTTCCGCCAGGTTGCGATTTTGCAAGAAAAAGAGGGCCTTTTCCCGCCCTACGTGCGAAGAGATGAAAACCCGGGCATTGGTGTATGAGTGCCCCCGACTGGACTCGAACCAGCACGCCCTTGCGGGCACAGGCCCTCAACCTGCTGTGTATTCCAATTCCACCACGGGGGCACACTATCATTATACACTCCTCATCTCGATTTTGTCAACCGCGCTTAGAAAGTGATCGCGTCACGTTTAGTCGGGATTTTCTGAAGGCATCTACTTTGCAGGAGTGCTCACCTCCTCCCTTTCCTCAGCTCATAACCTCGCATAGCCAGTCCTGACCATTCTTCTGGGCTCTTTCCTTTGCCATCCATAGATGGTTGAAGTTCTCCGCCCCACTATCCGTCTTAAAACCATCCATAGGCTTGGTCCTGCTTCGATACTCCCTGATGGCTCTCTCCACCCGGGAGGTAGTAGGTGGGCCCCCCTCCCTGACTTTCTCAGATATTCTATCCCCTTCTTGAGTTGAGGCCAAAGATATCGGGCCAGAGGGCCATCCTCTTGGGCCAGAGCCCTATACCGCCCCATAGCCTCTTGGTAGCGAGAAGCGGGGCATTCTTCACGATGCACTTCAGTGGCCTTCAGCAAGCGGACACCAATTGTAGCCGGCATGGTGTCGCGCTCCTGAGCATAATATGCTTCGTAGAACTCCATGACCCTTTTTCCTGTCATCTCGGCCCGCTGACTTGACTAGACCGTGCGTCTAGCGGCGGTAGTACCGTATCAGAGAGATAACAGCTTCAATGACATCTTGGGCATCCTTATCAGATAACTTCGGTGATAGAGGCAACGAGATGGTGCGTTCGCCGATGAATTCGGCGTTCGGGAAGTCACCTGGCCTAAAGCCATAGGTCTGGGCATAATAGGCATGGAGATGCAAAGCCGTAAAGTGGATGCCCGCTCCGATGTTTTCGGCCTTAAGAGCCTGTATGAAACCATTCCGATCGATGCGCAACATTTCCAGCCGAAGAAGGATGGTGTAAAGATGACGCGCATGTCGGATTCCATCTTCCTCCCTTGAGGTAATAATTTCAGGAATGTCCGCGAAGGCTTCGTTGTAACGTTCCCAGTGTTTTTCTCGAACTTTCAGATTCTCCTCTAGTCTAGCCAGTTGGTGAAGACCTAAAGACGCCTGCATATCCGTCATGTTGTATTTATATCCAGGATAGAGAGTCTCATAGGGTACAAAACCAGAGGCGGAATACCGCTCCCAGGCATCTTTGCTGATGCCATGTAGGCTGCGGATGCGTATAGCCTCACTCTACTGGTCATTGTTGGTAGTCAACATACCCCCTTCCCCAGTGACAAGATTCTTAGTGACATAGAAGCTGAAAGCAGTAATGTCGCCAATGTTACCAACCTTCCAGTCCCGATACCACGCTTCTATGGCGTGAGCTGCATCCTCTACAATGGCAAGATTGTAGCCAGAGGCAATCTCTTTTATCCTATCCATCTTGCATGGACGTCCACACATATGCACAGGGATGATAGCCCGGGTGCGAGGGGTGATTTTCTCGACAATCCTCTTGGGGTCAATGTTATATGTGTCACGCTCAACATCGACAAACACGGGTGTAGCACCAGCATGCACGATCACATTTGCAGTGGCCGCAAATGTCATAGGAGTAGTAATGACTTCGCTTCCCTGTTTGATTCCTAGTACATCTAGCGCTAGGTGAAGGCCAGCCGTACAAGAACTGAGGGCTACGGCGTGCTTGGCGCCAGTGTAGTCTCTAAACAGTGCTTCGAATCGTTGGGTCTTTGGACCAGCACCGAGCCAGCCAGAACGCAGGGTGTCTACCATCTCTCGGATTTCCTCTTCCCCGATCAAAGGACTCCCAAAGACCAGGAACTCATCTCGTATTGGGTTGCCACCTTCAATGGCGGGAATTCTCCTATTGATCATCATAGTACTGGAGTGTCCCCCTGTAATTTCCCACTATTTTGTCCCATTTTAAGCCAGTACTCCCAGCGACTCAACCCGATACTCCATGGATGTTACGTAGGCCAGTGCCGAATGAAGATGAGTATAGTTGTACCTCTCCACCCAAGCCCTGATGGATGCCCTAGCCTCTGCTAGGGTCTCGTACTCCTTGGGGTAGACCTCCTCCACCTTCAGAGTTTTGTGCCAGGCCTCCAGGATTCCCAGGGACTGGGGATGCCGGTAGGCGGTGCGGATATCCTCGATCTCCAGACTCTTCACGAACTCCCGGAAGCGCCGGCTGGTGAACTGACTGCCATTATCATGGACCAGCCTCAGACCTCCCCCCTTGGCTCCCTCGGGGAACGCCTTGTTCAAAGCCTCGTCTAGGACAGCCAGCGCCTCCTGAGTTCTACACCTCCCGAAGAGATCTGAGACCAATATCGTCCGGTCAAAGGTGTCGATAGCGGTGAAGAGGTACCCCCACCCCTCCCGCAGCGTGGGTATTGAGGTGAGGTCTATCTGCCAAACGTGGTTGGGACCAGTGGCAGCGTCCGGCCTCCTCCCCACTCTCCGCTTGGCTTCTTTTTGGGCCACCGGCAGGGTGTAACCCATACTGCGCAGGGCTGCGTGAACCGTTTTACGGCTAACTTTAACCCCTTCTCGTCTCAGAAGAGCCCACAGCCTACGCACACCCCAGTGAGGATGAGCCTCAGCCAAAACCTTGAGCCTCTCCCGAATCCGCTCCTGAGAAGGGCAAGGCCTCTGGCGTCTCTTCACAGTCTCTTCTCCCCTAAGCCTTCGGCGTAGGGTCTTTGGGTCCATTTCCAAGGTCTCGCAGATCAGTTTACTAGTAGCTCGTCCCATCTCGATCTCTTCGATCACCTTCTTCCAGCCCTCAGGCTTCAGCTCCCGCCAGGGAAAAACTTTTTGAAAAGGTCCAATTGATAGACTAGCTTCCCTACTAATCTCTCATACTCGGAGAGCTTTCTCTGCAGATTAGCCTGAGTAGGATCCTTGCGACGCGTCTCTAAGGCTGCCGTACCACCAGCCAAGAAGGCCTCCCGCCAACGGTAGAACTGTGATTGATCGAACCCGCGACGGCGACAGAGCTCAGCTATGCTGGTCTCCCCTCGCAGCCCCTCTAAGACGATCTGGGCCTTCTCTGCAGCGGTCCATCTCTTGCCTCTGCTCATCCGATCCTCCCTCCTGCCCCTCGGGGGCTATTCTACTTGGGAGGACTGGCTTAAACAAGATGGGACTCTTAGAGGGGTACGCACCAGGCCCAACCACACTTGCAGCCTATGCCCTTGAAGTAGACGAAGCCATCATCCCTGATGGAGGATACGATGTACTCCTCTCTCCGTGTATAGATTTGACCGTTGTGCTTAAACTGGCGCTCGCGGGCAACCTTGTCCCCAGGTTTCAAATTCATTCCCTCTACCGCTCGCTTCTCCCGTTCCAACAGTGCATCCTGGATCATGGCGAAAGCCACACGAAAGGAGTACGCGGTTACATCAATCCCTAAACTCTCAGCAAATGCAATTTGCTTATCGGTCGGCTTATCGTAGGGTGGTACATCTCCGATTGCAGGACCTACCACATCGAGAATTCGCGCCGCCGCAACGGCTTGAGTATCTTGCGAAAGATCGAAGCCGAGTCTTTTCCCAACTACAAGTTGCTCTTCGGTGACCCTCGGTACGTATGTGTATTCAGGTATTTGTGCTGCCCCTTCCCCCTATACGACCCCACCACTAAACCGAGGATCCGGGCGTCCTTCAGTCCCAACGTAACGGGCTCACCTCCCAGTTGCAACAGACGAGCCGTTGTGGTAGAATCTGGATGCCAGGGTGTCCGTTGCACACCTTCGGCCTTTGCCTCGATGGTTAGGCGGAAACCACGAGGCTTTTTCTATTCTCTTTGGAACCATTCTAGCCTGATTTTCAAACGATGTCAACAGTGGAGCAAGGTCGGGTCATCTGGAACCGAAACTCCAGTCATCCCCGCACGCCGAAAGCTCCTGGTTGTGCTCTCGTTCCATATTGATTAGGGGTAGTAGCCCAGGAAGCGTTGCGAGCGATGTGTGCGAGCAAGGGTTCCTGGGCGTATTCTGAGGCCCACAGTGCACCACCTCTCGTATCGTCTCCTTCATATCATCGCCACAACCACAGACCTCTTCAGCCTCCCTGAGCCCCTTAAAGACCGCTTCGGCTTCGTAGAGGCCGTGAAATTCTATAAAGAAGATGAATTAGCCGAGATAGCCCTGAGGAGTGCTAAGCGGCTCAAGGTAACTTTAACCGAGCCAATAGCGGAAGGTATCGCCAAGAGAGCCAGGAACACTCCCAGGCTTGCTAACCGTTATCTCTTGCGCCTTAGGGACCTAGAGGCCACGGAAGACGCCGATGCCATGGAAGAGGCATTTGACCTTCTAGGCGTCAATGAAGCAGGGCTAGATGAAACGGATTCGGAATATCTAAGGCTCCTGATTGATCGTTTTAATGGCGGGCCAGTGGGGCTAGAGACTATTTCCAAGGGCATGGGGTTTGATAGCCGATCTGTGGCTAAATATATAGAGCCCTATCTTATTAGGAAGGGCCTAATTGAGATAGGGGCTAGGGGGCGCAAGTGGCGATTCCCAAAATAGAATTAGAAAGCCCTGACGACCTGAAATTTCTCATTGATCAAACACTTCTGTCTCATGAAGAGCTAGAGGGGTTCTTCGCAAGAGAGAACCCTGGGCTCTTGGTCATCATTTCTCACCTGGTTAACGCAGGCGTTCAAATTTCAGGGACGCATGGTGTTGAATCAACCCTATTCTGCTCGCTAATAAAACTCGTTCAAGTTCTCAATGCTTATGATGACCTTATAGCAAAACGATTGCTGGAGGAATAATGCCTATTTATGAAATCTCCTGGGCCTGGGAGGAAGGTGAGATGCATGATATCTTGGAGCATGAGAAAACCTTCTCCCAGAAACAACTTAAAGAAATGTTACGAGTGGCATTTTGCAAAGCCATCGATGAACTCCTGGCTGCTTCTGAATATAAAGGTTTTTGGATTGGCTTAGAAGATGCATTCTATTCTTCTTATGCACTGGATTTCTCGGTTGCTGGCATCATGTGTAAAGAATTCGGTTTTAAGCAAGTTGAAATGACATGCGCTTCCGAGGAGGGTGGCTTGATCATTGAGGGTGATTGCGAAGAGGACGAGCAAATCGGGCAGTGGTTAGGGCCTGATCGATATAAGGCAGTGTTAGAGCATAATGCTCAAGTGCAACGGAAAGGATTAGGATTGGAGGAATAATATGGATGACGAGAAAGTCTTTGGCCATGAGCACCGCGTATTCAAAACCGAGAAGATGCTCCTACTGGAACAGAAACATGGCAAACCGATAGATGACCTAATCATAGAAGCCTATAACAAATATGGCTTCAGGGGCACCTGGGAGTTCCTGGGGATCACATCTGGGACCTTGAATAATTGGCTTAAGGACTTAGATATAGTCACTTTTAAGGGCGCAGCAAAGAGGGGGAGGTTAGAGGAATTAGGTCTTAAGGTAGAGCCCAAGCAACAGCCCGAACAACCAGAATAGCGAAGGGGCCTTCTTATGACAAAACAGCTCACTGGTCCCATCGAAGATGAAAAGGCTGTAGCTCCTGGGGCTCAAAGGGAAATCGAGCAATCTCTTTCCAGCGCCACGGTATTCCAGGAGATCTTCATAGCCAAGGGCGAGAAGCCTGCGGTACCTATCAGTGCCAGGATACCGCCATCGCTAGATAGGCTGATCGAGGAACTGGTGCTACATCCCGCGATACCGTATAGGACCAAATCAGACTTCTTCAAAGATGCAGTGTTCAAGGTGGCTAGAGGCTTGACGGTATATCTGAAGGTGAAGGGGTTCGACATTGGGAAGCTGATGCCTTTTCTGTCAAAGCTTGAGACATTGCAACTAGAGGCCGAGAGGCATCTCGCTCTCAAGCGTACTGTGGATGCTATGGCTGACGTAAACGAGAGCGTAGGGCTATATATCCAAGAAGAGGCATGGAATGACCTGTTGGATATGTTAGAAGAATACGCGAGGATCCTGAACGAGATGTCTGATGGGTTCTATAAGCAGTTGGCTATCTTGAAGTTTTTCACTCAGAGCAATGTGGCTGAGGCGCTAAGGGCTTTCAGGGCTAAGAAAGTTAATTTTCCATCTAATCTGAAAGTGGCGGAGATGAGGTTTAGAGGGCTAAGGAAATGAACCGAACGAGCTTGCTATTCTGGTTCCCCAAAATAAAAGGCCTTGGAATTCCTGTGCCTAGAACTGAGATTCTATCTATTGCCAGAGATGATTTGTTGGGGATTTTAGATGGTGACGATTGGCCCCCGGGCTTTATCGAAGAGGCAAGGCGAACGGCACAGAAGATTGGTTATCCATTGTTTCTGCGGACGGATTTGGCATCTGATAAACATAATTGGAAGCGAGGCCCCTACCTTGTGAACGAAGAGGCTCTGCCATCCTGCATTTTCGCAACTATAGAGTTTAATACAGTTGCTGATCTTCTAGGATTACCTTTCACGGCTTTGATTTTCCGTGAATTTATTCCGCTAGAGTCAGCATTCACAGCGCCCCGCTATGGGGATCTGCCAATCGCCCGAGAGCGCCGATATTTTATTCATAACGGGGATGCTCTATGCCATCATCCCTATTGGATCGAAGAGGCCGTAGCCAAGGGACAGCCCGTAGAGAGCAATTGGGTATCAATGTTAGCAAAATTGAATCGTGAGGGCGATGCTGAAATTGCTTTGTTGACTCATTATGCGAAGAAAGTCGCATCTATTTTAGCCAACCACTGGTCCATCGACTTCGCGAAAGCCGCTGATGGGCGTTGGCTCTTAATTGATATGGCAATTGGTGAAGAATCCTGGCATCCAAAAGACTGTCCCAATGCTAGATCGGCGAAGGGAAGAGAAGATGAATGTCCAGGAAGCGCTTAAAATCTACGCAGAACGAATCCGTGCCGAGGGCGGTGAGGCAAGTGAAGAAGCGAGCCAAATGGAATGGTGCCCTCGATGTCAAAAGAACACCATGCAGACAGCTAGCGAGGTTACAAAGCGTGATTTTACGGAACTCTATGGTGTCATAAGCTACTCGATTTACTGGAGATGTTCAGTATGTAACGCTGTAACATTCAAGCAAGGCTGGCAGGAAGAAATCTAGGCTTGAACGCCTACGCAATCCAACCCCGTCAAGATGTATTGCTCAGCAAAACCAGCTTCGCAATACACTTTCCAAACCCAGGATTGCATAGGCTAGCATTGAAAGCACAGTCAATGGGGTTGCCCGTGAATGTTCCTACGGTTATCAACTGCGGCTTAATCCGGGATGCTAGAGCGCCGAGGTTTGAGAGGCGAGAAGAATGGTTTCCCGAGCCATTCAATGAGATGGGCGAGATTCGGATTTGCGAGGAGAGGTGATGGCTCATCTGAAGTGTATTCTCATTCGAGCAAGGGATGAGGATGGCACACGGGGCTGGTTTGGCTCTAGACCAAGCAGGAAAGAAGTCTTGGATGCCTGCAACAGGAGTGCAGACCCGATTGTGCTGCCTTCTGCTTCGATCAATTTGGGCCTGGATCCTGTGTACGATCTATGCCTGGAGGGCTCTACGCTTATCAAGACCGACAGCGGTCCTAAGCCGATAGCCTCCATCAGGGTGGGGGACAGCGTGCTGACCCACAAAGGGCGTTACAGGACCGTTTACAACTGCATCGAGCGAGAGTATGAAGGACCGATGGTGGCGATTCGTACTCACAACGGGGCATGGATCAAGATCACTCCAGAGCACGAGATGTATGCTTGGTCAGAGAAGTATTTCCCCGGTTATAGAGGCCACCCTGTACTTCGTCAAGCAAGCATGGTGGAGAGGGGCGATTATCTCTATGAAGTCTATCCTGCTCGAACATGCCATCTGCTGAAGGTAGAAAAGGTGAGATCTGAGGCGTTCGAGGGGAAGGTCTACAATCTGCAGGTTATGCAAGACGAGACCTATGTCATCCATAAGGGACCAGCGGTTCACAGTTGTTGTTCCCAATCATCGCTGAGACCCTATGTCTCTACTGAGGTTGAACGGGCTGGAGGACGCGCATAGAGACAAACTAGACCATTCCCTGTCAGCACCCTCCCCTGCACACTGACGGACTATGCTGATAGCAGAACAACATGGTTCCGATAAGTACGATTATCGGAACGTCTAAGGAGGTTTTGAATATGGGAAATATGGCATTAGCTATTGAAAGAGGGGCCAAGTCCTTCACCAACCCCTTCATCGAAGGCCAGCTCTCCGAACATACTCGTCGTGCCTATCGAGGAGACGTGGCCGCCTTCCTAGGGTTCATTGAAGTGCGCAGAGAGCAGGCGATCACCGACCTTGAGCAGGTCCTTCCGACGATTGACAAGGTGGAGATCTTGGCCTTTCGCAACGCCATGGTGACGGAAGGTTACTCACCCTCGACCATCAACCGACGGCTCTCCACTATTCGGCAACTCTTGGAGGATGCCAAGGAGCGGGGTATCTTAGAGCACAACGTGGCCAAGAAAGTGAAGGGGCTGCCTGATGGCTGGATGCCAAGATCTTCTGCCCTCACTTCCCAGGAGGCCCAGGTACTTCTGGATGCCCCTGATACAACCACGTTGCTGGGGAAGAGGGACAAGGTTATCCTGAGCTTGATGCTCCTTTGTGGCCTTCGTGTGTCTGAGGTAGTGGCTCTAATTCCGTCCCAGATCACCACTTCTTACGGTCACCACGTGCTCCGCTTCATGGGGAAAGGGAAGAAGAGAGCGATGGTCAAGATCCCCGAACCCTTGATGGACCTCATCGAGCAGTACCAGAAGGCGAGCGCCTTGGCTGGTCGCCGCATTGGTCGGAACGACTCTTTGTTCGTACATATCGTCAAGCGCCAAGAAGATGATGGGGTTCAATATCTTCCAGCCTCGAACAAGGCACTCTCCACAAGGGCGGTGGCCAAACTGGTCAAGCGGTATGCTAAGCAAGTAGGGCTAGATCCCGAGGAGATACACCCCCATGTCCTGCGACACACCTTTGTAACTCTGGCCATTGATGGTGGGGCGAAGGTCTTTCGCGTGCAACGAGCTGCACGCCATGCTAGCGTTACCACCACGCAACGTTACTACTCTCCGAAAGAGGATCTAGACGACAATCCATCTGACTACATTCTGGAGCAAGTGAGATTGTGAGCTGCTCTGACTACGGAGCCGGGCAGGCTGTCATCAGGGCGGCCACCACGCGGGTCTACTTGAACAAGCTGGCGCCTAGGAGCGCGAAAGCGGGCAGGGCTGTCCAAAAGGCGATAGAGGAGACAACCTAGAGGCTCCCTGGGGCTCCGAGAGCCGTTTTTCCCCGTTGGCTAGACCCTGGTGTCTACGTCCGCCTCCAACGTTTCTCATGCGTTACAAAACCCTTCTTTACTACCACCACTCCCTGAGCCGGACGAGCACAGCAGGTCTCCGCTATCTGAAGTTGGGCTTGATGTTGGTATCGATACCGAGAGCGATCGCTGTTTTGACCAGCGATTCCAATTCGCGTATCCGCTCGTTGACATGAGGCTACTGGGTACGGCGGCACTCAGTCTTTGCCTCCTGATTGTAATCGCCGCTCGTGTCTAGAGATAGAGTAGCGGTTGCCTATGGAAGTGTGGAAGTGATGTTTCCGCTCCAACTTGCGACAAGACTGCCGGGAATGATGGTAAAAGTTTTCTCGGATGCTACAACGTCAAACGCTATGGCAATATACTCTTTAGAACCGGGGTTCATGGAAGCACCACTTTCAGCGCCATATTTGTCCTGCGCGCGCCAAGTTGCAGGGCGGTCGTCTTCGTACTCTCGTCCATGCGGGTCCCGCAACATGATGGTCGCAAAAGCAACAAAAGTATCGTTTTGATTGCCTTCATTCGTCAAATAGCCCAAAAGAACAACATTTTGCCGAGATGTGTCTTTGCCGGGATCTGAGCGAACTTCCGTAATTTCAAAAAGCCAATGGTCAACCTTTAGTGTTCCAATTGGTTTCGGTGTCGCCGTTGGTGGGACCGGCGGGACCGGCGTGGCCGTCGCTGGCACAGGCGTAGGGGTGGCGGTCGGCTCCGGTGTGGACGTCGGTGTAGAAATTTCGGCGGTAGCCGTTGGCTTTGCGGTGGCAAGCTCTATGGGAGCTTCAGTGGGACTTGAAGTAGGGGCCTCAGCCGTAAGAGTAGCAGCGAAGTCACGAACGGCCTGAGTCTGCACGGCGGCTATGTCTGGTGTTTGCAGTACCACCACACGCCGTCAAAAGGGACGAGGTAATGGCCATAACCACAATGCATTGAATCACCCTTTTCATCGTTTCCTCCCTTCTTATGGCGTTGGGAGTCACTTCCTTGCCGCACTTGGTCAGATTAATCGCTCTACGCACTTTCATCTTGTTACCTCCTTCCCACCACTCCCTGAGCCTCTGCAACCCATCAAGTTTCCGAACTGCCTAGAATGGCCCGTGCGCTGCGAGGAATCCTCCAACCTCTAATAAGGATAGGCCGCTGGACTTTTTCGGCAGGCGTCTGGGCAAACCTCCCCCCTAACCTGTCGCATGACTCGGACATACTCCTCTGTCGAGCTGGCCAATTCCAGCCAGTGTCCTTTGTAGAATGCCTCGCACCTTTTGAGACATTTTTCGTATTCACTAGGCGTAAGCCAGACCATGACGGCCAGAGTCAAGATGGCGCAGATGGTTAAGCCAAGGAAAACCCCTATGGCGACCTTCGCCACATCTTTCATCTGCCCTACCTCCTTCCCCACCACTCCCTGAGCCGCTGCACCGAAGAGAGTCAGGCTTTTGCATATGCCGCAATCTAGACGCAATCCCATAGTTGAAGCGTATTGCGAACTCTCGCTTCACCATTTCTCGCGAAACAGCGACAGTACAGCGATGAAAGCGATGATAGCTAGCATGTGGAACGAGCCTTCGCTATAAACCTGCGTCACTTGTACCGCAGATTTTGCGTAGATACGGAAGCTTTCTGTGTCAAACCATATGAAGGCCATAAACAGAAGCAAACATACCCCGAAAATGATTCTGGCAACCCTCATTGTCTTACCTCCTCTCAGAGTGTCAACTGCTCTATCTCCTTCCTCACCGGTCCTTGGCCGTTGGCCCCAGAGGTCTGGCTGCTATGCCCTTGCACGCCGCACAACTGCCCAGTTACTCAGAGCTTCCAATGTAGGCGGGCGTTGCTACTGGCTAGAGCAAGCCGCTATGGCCGCTTCATGCCTGGCATTCTCCGCATCAATCTCCGCAGCTTTAGCGTTCTCGGCCCGCTCTAACTCCCTCTCCCAGTGCCGTACGGCCACAGCGTCGCGATCTATGGTCGCGCGGTACATCTCAGCCCTGATGAAATCTATCGTCGGTTGGTAAGCAGCATGAATGTACGCGACCATCATATCGTGGTAGCTGTTCTCGGTTTCTATGCATTGCCACGAAAGATCTGGGGTAGGTGTAGGTGGAATTGGAGTGGGCGTAGGTGGAATTGGGGTGGGCGTTGGTGGCATAGGTGTCGGTGTTGGTGGTACTGGCGTTGCGGTTGGCGGGATCGACGTGGGCGTAGCCGGGACAGGTGTAGGAGTAGCTGTGTTAGTCAGTGTTGGAATAGGTGTTGCCGTCGCCGTTGGAGTCTCGGTCGGCAACGAGGTTGCGGTTGGAGCTTCTGCTGTCAAGGTGGCTATTACATCCGCGGCCGCTTGGGTTTGGATAGCGGAGATGTCTGGAGTGGGGGGTAAGGTAACCAACGGGCGCGGCGTCTTGGTAGGAGTCGGAGTAGAGATAGGACGCGGGGGACCACAACCCACCAGGCAGAGAAGGACTAGAGCCACCAGCGCGAAGGCCGTTGAAGCGATCACTCGCCAAACTACATGCCTTGACGTAGCCCATATCATTCCTTCTCCGGTTTTTCTCCCTACCCGTGTAGAACAAGCCACCGGCACTCCTCTTCTCACGCCACCGGCACTCCTCTTCTCACGCCACCTGCCCTTCCACCACTGCCTGAGCCCCCTGACCCGAGAAGGTTGCTCACAGTTCCAATTCGTCAAGCTCCAAAGACAAACCCGACCATCTCCCAGCTTCGGCCGGGAACACACTCGGCTTCACTTTCACACCACTACCTCCCACAACGCTCTATTGCGGTGCTGCTGCGATGCGGGCAGTTTGGGACTTGTCTAGTGCATTCTAGCACACGCCTCTGGTGAAATCAATGCGATCTGGCACTAAGGTGGCAGTGGGAACGTGAGGGCGTGCCACAACCGGCTTGTTGAAGAGCAATTGTGTTCGCTGGAAATTTAAATTGCGAGGGGACTGGATATACAGCTGTTGCCTGAGTGGAGATGCGAGGATTGTTACCGCTTCCTCTTGTGTGTTGACCAGAACGGCCTGCAAATCGGCTGTCATAGATGCAAGGCGGGCTCAAGTCAACGCTCAAAGAATAAAGTTGTGCCCCCAGGAAACGAGCAATCTGGGGGCACAAGACCTAACGCCACTTCATTGCTTCACTTCATTGCTAAACTGGCTCCAGTCACGGAAAGCCTGTTCATCCAGTTTACCCTCCCAGCGCCAGTATTCTTGTAGGGCCTTCTGGATTTTGGGGAGGAGGCGCATCACATCTTCATACTTCGCTCCCTCGACGATCTGGACTCGGACTGGTATGCACTCATCGCTACTCCGCAGGTCATAGTTGTAGCCAATCCATATCGCGTCACCTTCCTCGTCCTGTCCTCCGTAGCCGAAGTCCTCCATCCATCCATCGAGTTGGAGGAATCGTCTTACTGGCTTGCGGGCATACTTTTCATAAACTTCTTCCCTCGTCGGTCGTTCCACTTTTCTCACCTCTTTTCCTCTCGATTATGTGCCGCCCCTGGTAACGGGAGTTTCGCGCCAGGAACACATCCCTGCGCCCAAAACTGGCTCTAGGCGTCCAGGCGCGAAGTGACGACCTGATCTAGATAGCCTGGTGCAAAGCCTCCAGTTTGTCATCCCTCTCTGCTGTTCTTGCACAGAACTCTTCCCACGATGTCCAGTCTTCGATGCTCGCGACTCTCGGGGCAAGGGCTTCTAGTCGATCAGCTTCTTGTCTTAGTGCCTGGGCCTGCGATTCGATACGCTTCGCAGCACCCTCTGGCCCAGCCCTGACGCACTCGGGGCAAACTTCCCCGAGGCGGTCTTCTGGGTTGCTGGACGAGACTTCCGATAGGATAACCGCTGCCCCGGGCTGCTCGTGCCAGTTGCCGCAGAGATCGCATGGAAATCTGGAATGCGCGTTATGCAACCAGACCGTGGTCTTTAGCTTCGCCATCTGTTGTCACCTCTTTTCTTTCTAAACCTGATCCTCTATCGGTAGTGTCCACGCGAGTTCTGTAAGAAACCCCCCTCCGGTGTTGCTCTTTATTCACCCGACTTCTGTACCGTTTTCCGATCTATTCCCCAGGGGGGAGTGAGTGTAGAAAGTGAGAAAGTGTCACTTGCTCCACTCACTACACTTTCCCCCCATTCGCACACCCCTCTTGACTGATGAAATCCTCAGAATCCCAACACATCTTCCCGTCCTTTGTTGCTCGGCGGTATAGAAACTTGTCAGAACCTCGACTGGTCTTCGCAGGGCGCCTCCCCAAGAGCCCATCCGCGTGCATAGCTTTGAGGGTCTTGCTCACGGGCGTGTAAGTTTTCCCCACCTCCTCCGCTATGGTTGCCACGTCAGCTTCTTTCAGCTCATCCAGGGCATCAAGGATATCCTCTTGCACTTTATTGCGAGGTACCTCCCCAATTCTTCCGATCAATTGCCAGGAGAAAGTATTTACAAAGTCACGTCTGAGCTTCAGCTCCAATTCTGGGCCATCACGGGAGACCGTACGCAACATGTACGCTTCCTGCTCCTTGTACAGCCCAAGCAGAGCATCGCAGCCTGCCGGGGTAGCAGTAGACCCTCTAGGGTCGTACACGGGGTCCCCTGTGCCTTTCTTTCTGTGGTGGAAGATCAGCAGGATGCAGCACCGGTGTCGCTGAGCTACCTGCTGTACTGCGTTCATAAGACCGGCCATGTCCCCCGCCTTGTTCTCATCGATTCGGCCAGTCTTCGCACTGGCCAGGGTGTCTATGATAACCAGCACATAGGGTCCCCACTTGCTACCCTTCGCAAGCCTCGACCCCAAATCGTTTGTCCCCTGCAAGTTCAGGGGAGCCCACTCAAATTCGAAGTCAATGGGCAAGGGCACAGCATCAGCGCCCATCAGTTTCAGACGATCCTGGATGCGCCGTGCCCCATCCTCAAGGGCGATGAAGAGGACCGGACCAGCCGTGGCTTGGTACCCCAAGAACTGTCCGGCTGAGGCGGCTGCCACGCCTATCTGAAGCCCCATGAACCCTTTCCCAATCTTGGGCTTACCGGAAAGGATACCCAGCCCCTCGGGGAGAAGGTTCTGAATTGTCCATTGCATCGGAGGAAAGGGCTCTGCCATCAGCTCTTCGTGTGTCCACGAGTGACGCGGAGCCGATGCGACTTGGGGCTTGTTCTTGACCTCGCCGTTAGAGAAGTTGAGCAGGATCGAAGCTCCGACTGGGCTTCCTGAATACACTTGCTCCATCTTCCTACCCATCTTGACCCCTTCCCTTGTGTGTCTGTGCCCTAGTCGCGAGATCTGAGGGTGTTGGAGCGATAGAGCATCCTCGTTCCGTCGTGATTTCCTGTTGACTGGGGGAACGCAAATAGCTGTTGCCTATCAGCCAACCTACGACCAGGAGCCGCGCCAATGTTGACGCCTTGAAACCACATTCGTCGCTCGCGGCGCGGAGAGCATGCGCAGTGCCCATGTCAACTCTGATCGCTCCAGCTGCTCATCTTCGCGCTCCTCTTGTGTCCCTTCCCCGCAGTTCATGCCCTGTAATATTCGAGTTGATCCCAGTAGTCTCGCCTCGAATCGAAATAGGGGTCTTCGGTTTCGACTTCAAGTGAGGATTCAGGCTGATCTATAGCGTTCAGTATCTCCTTTTCTTTGTGGGATAGCTTCTGCCTCGCTTCCTCTAGCTCATCCTTGAACTGTGATAGCTTCAGCCGCAAGGGTTCAAGTATCTCCTTGCTGGCTTCTTGCATGGCCCGAGATGCTTCTGAATTGATTTCTTCAATCTGCCTCGTCAGGTCGTGATCGATATAGGTGTCCAGGTGCGAAGAGACGATCTTGGCTAGATAACCGGGATGCAAAGCTTCGAGAGCGTCCAGCTCCACCTTTTTGCCTGGCTGTCCTCGCTTCCTGGGCTCTGATGGCAGGTCTAGATGTTCTACTTGCTGCTTCGTCAAGATGATGGGGAAGAGATGAATATCAGCGAACTTTTTAGTCTTGCATAAAAACTCCAAGTCACGGGAGACGTGTCTGGGCATTGACTCTCCGGCTAGGTCGTAGTCGCTGATGTAGAAGATGCGAGCTGGCTTGCCGATATCCGAAATCCTTCGGTATGCTTCCCAGATTCTCGTCGTTGATTGATAGCCTTGCCCAGTCACCAAGACTGCGCCATATCGCTCTACTAAGGGCACAAGAACATCATTCATTGTCTGCTTTTCACACCAGACTTCTAGGTGATAGGGTTGATAGGCTTGGGCATCAAGGGGCTCATAGAAGCTAGGTTGCAGCGATAGGTTCGCCTCCAAGTCATAGAGGTCTCCTGCGTCCCGATAGTGTGTTTCCACGTTTATCGCTTCTGGGTTACGCCGATCTTCGATGTATCCCCAATGTATCAGTCCCTGGTATCTCGCCATCTTCACCCCGGCGAGTAGTTCACACCAACACTCATTTTCGTTCCGGTAAGGTCTGCCGTCATAGCGCAGGCTGTTGCCTTGTCCCACCAGCCAATAGTGGATACGTCTCACATGGAACGGCCCAGATCGAGTCTTTAGTATCTCGTGGAAAATGCCTGCTGGCCACTCAGCCAATAGCCAGTTCTTACCTTTCTTCGTTTTGCCTTGGCGACACCAAGCATTGAAGGGATCAGTCGTATGGGCCTTGGCAAGAGCATCGGTGCCACGGATTCCCCATTCATGCGCTTCGCGCTTGATTCTGTCCGTTAGAGTTACTTCGCTCATGTTCGTCGCTCCTTTCCAGAAAAGAGGTTGGGGGCCTCAGTGAGCCGTGAGGAATGTGCTAGCTCGGTGAGGTTGGGACTTGGGGACGGATTGACAGCTAGCCCTAAGACCGAATACCGCTATGCTAATCCAACACGAGCTCAAACGGCACCTCAACATTTTGTCTATTGCATTCTAGCCACGACTATCGTGGGGTTGCCGTGTGGTGCGGCATCTACCTGTAAATAACCCCCTTTCATACTCTCACCTCAGGATGCTTGTACTACCCCAGATTCACTTGGAGAGCAAAAGGTACAGTAAGGGATTCTGACATGTCGCCACCCGACCAAAGCGATGGAATCGTCGGACTATGGGGCCTCCTTCTCCGCAGAGGTGCAGGTGGTCCAGGAGGGGAACGGCGCTGAGGTGAAGGCTCTGGCCGGCGAGGTGCAGACAGATGGGGAGCCGATCCTCTTCTATGGGGTAGACCCGGCAGGAGGCGGAGCCGATTCGGTAGTCAAGGTGGTGAAAAGGAGCGGGGGTAATTGGGGCAGCCCCTCTACTTGGGACAAGGGGGGCAAATACCTCATACAGGCGCTGGCTGTGGTGCGGGAGCGGGACTATGAGATGCTGATCACAGGGCGAGATGATGCGGAGGGGTACCCTTGGAGGCTCTGGTCTGTCGTCTATGGAGAAGGGGTGGATGTGGCCGCTGGTACCTGGAGCGCCCTGAACATTCTAGAGAAGGCCGATACCGATCTCCCTTTCCAGTATAGTTATCCCACCCTCAGGTACCTGGACGTATATCGAGCCGCCTTCGTGGGTTCTTACACCGGTTCGGGAGGGTATGAGCGGCTGCATCTCATGAGGACGGCGCAAGGTTCCGATTTCATCTCCTCCTATTGGACAGACCCGGCCCCCTTTGACCTTTCCGCCTCCTACGGGGCCGCCTTGGCCTATGACTCCCCCAGCCAGTATATCTATCTCATCGGGGCTAACTTCTCTCAGCGAGCCTCGGTCTCCGGGGCGGCTTCCGTTGATCTCTCCTCGCGAGTGGTGAGGTATAGAGCCACGGACGGATGGGGCGAGGATGGAGCGGTGATAGAGTTGGACAACTCGGACGGAGCCCTGGCGGAGATAGGGCAAGGCTCTTACGCAGCCATACGTCGAGGGGCTTTGGTGGAACTCTCGCCAGGGTATCTCACCAGTGAGGGCCCCAAGCACCGTCAGCGGCCCTGTCTCTGGATAGGGGATCATGAGTTCGTGGTACGAGAGGGGACGTCGAGGTTAATCCTCTATTGCATAGGCGGATGGGGGTTGCTTAAGTCCTGGCGGGCCAGCCGCCAGTACTATTGGACGACTGGAAGCAAGAACGTCTTCCAGATCGCCTGCCGTATTTTAGGCTTCGTGGGGTTGGATCTCTCCACGGCGGGGGAGGCCTCATCGGAGTTGTCTAACTTCTACCCCTCCTTCACCATTCATCCGGGGGAGGATGGTCGAGGTGCCCTCTTGCGCCTCCTGGCCAAGGTGCCGGACTATCTCTATTGGGACTTGGGGGTCGCCTACGCTAAAGAATTTTCCGCCTCGGAGGGTTCGGATTACAGTTATGGGGGGCTGGGAGAGCATATCATCTTGGAAGGCAGGTACGGCTCTCGTGCTTTCGATTTCAACCATTTGGAGGTCTTTGGAGCCTCGGATAGTTTCGGCGAGGCGGTGGACTTCTCCCAGATAGGGTTGGTAGGCCATCGCTTGTGCAAGGTCTTCGACTACACCTACGACACCAACAACGAATGTGCCAGCCGAGCGGCGGCGGAGCTCCGCTACCAGCAGGTCGGGGGGAAATGGGGCCAGATAGTCATCTACCCCAACGTAGGGCAGGAACTCTTCGATGTGATCGCCATCACGGATAGTCGAGTGGGGCTCTCGAGCACCTTGCGGCGGGTTATGGAGATCCGCGAGGAGTATGGCGCCGAAAAGGGGGTATATCGCCAGATCTTAGAGTTGGGAGATCGATAGGAGGAAGAGATGGATATCCGACGGGGCATAATCCGGGCCTTCGACAGCGGCACCTACTTGGCCGATGTCCAGATTGTGGGCTCCATGGCTACCATGCTCACCGGGGTGCCGGTAGCGAAGCAGATCGGAGCGGACCTTATCACGTCTGGGATCAAGTGTGGGGTTCTATTCTTCGATGAGACGAACCCCGCCGATGCCTGCGTGGTCTTTATCTATGGTGAGGCCCACCCCGGACACATCACCATCCCCCAGGGCAAGGAGTTCCGGCCCGGTGGAGATGCTGATTCTGCTTTAGGGGAAGATGGAGACAGCAACCTTTACCTCAAAGACCTCATTGCGGGAACGAAGACACTCACTCAAATTGGCGGGAGGCCCAGTGGTTGTCATGGCAGTTCCAACCCGATTAGCAATCAGACAATCTACCAGGGCCAGGCTTATACCTCTGGCGATTTAAGGGATGGCACTGTTGTTCCCAGCGATGCAGTTGGAGTGTGGATGATGCTTTATGGCATACCGAGTGTTTACAATGGCGTCCTGGTGATAGACTCGGCAGACGATACTCCCGACTATTACAGTTCCCGCCTGCAGGGTGTTGTAGCGGGCCATCCACACGCTGGATTGGTAATGACTCGGCTCGGGACGGGAGCCAACGCTGGCAAAGTAAAGATAAAGGCTATGATCGGAAACTGGTCTACCGTGTACGCTTGGCCTGTAGGATATTGGAGGTAATCGTAGACTTAAACGAAATCCTAAGAGTCATCAAGTGCCTACCTCGAAAGGGCGTTCTCCCACAGGATGGGCTGGCAATTGACAGGCCGGGCTCATAAGAGCGATGGCCGGGAGATGATATAGTTCTCCCAGCGACCGAAGGGGAGGGAGGAGATGAGGAGGTGCATCTCTTGGATGGTGAACCCCCGCTCGTAGAGGAGGGAGACGGCCTCGGTATTTATGCCCGGAACGCGAACGATAAAGGTATCCACACCTTGATCGGAGAGACGATCGATGGCGAACCCCAGAATGGGGCGTATATGTTCACCTTTCAGGGTAGCCAGGGGACCTATATGGCCCTCATCGGAGAGATAGGCGTAGGCGATGGCTCTCTTGCCCTCCCTAAATAGGTAACAGCGCATCTCTGGTGCTCCCAACCAGTACCGATGATCTATGTGGCGTCTGGCTCCGCGGATCTTCTCATCGATCTCCCCCAGCGCAGCCACCGTCTCTTCCGATAGCCCGGCCACTTGGAACTCAGGTGGCTCTACCTCTCTCTGATCCAGCCTCATGGAGACGATGCTTCCTCTCATGCGAAGGACGGGGACGCGAGGGAACATCCCATGTCGAGCGTATAGGGAGATGGAGGGCCAGTTGGAGGCATCGGCGTAGGTGGCGATGATCTTTGCCTCCTCCCGCTGGGCTCCTTGGAGGGTCCTGGCCAAGAGTTCCCCGCCGATCCCCTGGCCTTGGAACTCCGGGAGCACCATGAGGTGGGATAGGAACCATAAGCCGTCCCTCACAATGCTACAGGCGAAGCCGGCCAACTTTCCTCTCACCTCCGCTACCCAAAAGCCCTCGTCGCTGGTGGCCGAAAAATGGTGCCAAAGAGGCAGATAATCCTCGAAATCTACCTCTACCAAGGGGCGGCCCATCTGCAGGGCGAATTGATCCAACGCTTCCACCATAATGTGATGGGCGCCCTCTAGGTCTCTCTCCTCAGCCAGACGATAGTTCACCTTCATCCTCGTAAGCCCTCCTGTCTATGGTCAGCCCCCGGCCTGTCATCGCCGGCCCGTCCTGGCATCAACGGGCCAGGGGACAGGCAACGATGATGTGCCAACACTGAGCCAACGATCTCAGCCCGTCCTGGCATCAACGGGCCAGGGTGTCCTGTCCTTACAGGATCCCGAGGGATAGGACGATCACATCATACTGTAGTATCTGACCATCCTGTAGGACGGGGAAAGGGATAGCCCTCTTTATTATACTCTTCGCGTCGAGGGGATGTCAATGCAAAGGTGTAGATGAACAAGAGATGGTGACCACTTTCTCAGGGTTCTGAAGGGGGGCGCTCTCTCCTACAGGATGGTCAGCCTGCCTCGGTACCCTGGCCTGGTACGCCTTGGGGCAGGCTTGCCAGGCCAGGGATCATTGCCTGCCCCGGTACTTGCCAGGCCGGGGGCTGACCATTCGCCGCCAAGCCACGAGAGCCGTTGCTCCTCCCAGGATGAGGAAGGCTCCAAAGAGAGCCCCCTCCAAGAGCCTGAGGGTAGGGAGGAAGGCGGAAAACCTCTCTGGTCTTTCGCCGGCATAGGTCACCTCTTCTGGAGCAGGTGAGGGAAGGGGAGATTCGGCGGCCGACACCATCTCGGGGGTGGGGGTGGGCTCGGGTGAAGGGAGCGCAGCGCCCAACCTTTCGGCTGGTGGGGTGGCCTCGGCGAGAGGGGCTGGGGTTTCCTCCACCTTCTGAGCCTCCATGTCTAGGGCCTCTCTAGCGGGAGGGGTCTCTCCAGGCACCTCCATCTCTGCCTCCGGAGCCCCGACGGTAGCCTCTAGGGCCATCGGCTCGAAGATCTCCATCCTGGGAGCCCATAGATATTGAAAACCCAGGTCTCCTGCCAGGAGGACGATGAGAAGGAGTGCAGCCAAGGCCGTGGCTCCCTTGAGATAAACGTATCCCCAGGCCCATGGCCGCTCCGGCACCACCAGGTGGCTGATGGTGAAGGAACGGGGAGGGGATACGGCGGGCAGTTGCCGCACCAGGTTCACCGTCTGGCGGAGGGCCTCTAGGTCCTTAGTGCAGGCCCAGCACTCGCGGAGATGTTTCTCCACCAGGGTGGCTTCCTCGATGGAGAGTTCTCCGTCTATGTAGGCGGACAGGAGTTCTTCTACCCCTTCGTGTTCTGAACGCTTGAACCTCTTGAACATCTCCTCACTCGACTATTGTAAAGCCGTTAAGTGCGGCCCTCAACTTTAAGACGGTACCGAGGGGGCAAAAGTTCCCCTTGGGCCAGAAGATAATCCCGAAGGCTGGCCCGGCCACGGCTGAGACGGGATTTCACAGTCCCCACACGGGTACCCATCACCTCCGCTATCTCCTGATAACTTAACCCTTGGATGTCGGAGAGGACTAAGGCTATCCGTTGTTCCGGGGGTAGGGTAGCCAAGCCTCGCTGGATTACGCGGCCCAGTTCCTGGCGGAGGGCGTACTCCTCTGGCTCTTCGTTCTCTGGCCAAGGGGGTGCGGAATCGAGATATACCGCTTCTAAGGAGGTGGTGGGCTGGCGCTTCTTGCGGCGGAGTTGATCGTAACAGGTGTTAGTGACGATGCGAAGTAGCCAGCCTTTGAAGGAGCCGCCACGGAACTTACCGATGGCCTTATAAGCGGAGAGGAAAGCGTCCTGGGTGGCGTCGCTGGCTGCCTCCTCATCGCCCAGGATGCGATAGGCGACGTTGTAGATCGCACTCTGATAGAGGCGCACTAGTTGATCGAACGCCTGGGTGTCACCCTGGCGGGCGGCAGCGATGAGGGCCTCTTCTTCCATCCTCTTCACTTGACTTCTGGGGACTCATGTCCTATACTCATAGGCGCATGGGGCCGAAGTGGCGGAACAGGCAGACGCGACGGTCTCAAAAACCGTTGAGGGCAACCTCATGTGGGTTCGAGTCCCACCTTCGGCACCTCTATTATATAGGAGGGCTCCCCTGTTCGCAAAAGGTAGTCGCCAAGTTCCGCCGTCCGTTCTTTTCTTAAGATGATGGGTCCCGGACGCAAGTTCGCTTTGGGGATATCGCTCTTCGCCTTGAGCCTGGGGCTAGGGCTGTTTGTGGGCCGGGTGCTCTGGCCGGTCCAGTATTATGATACCGACCCTTCAAACCTCCGTTGGGAGCATAAAGAGAGTTACATCGTTTTGGTGAGCGCTTCTTACGCCCTTCATAACGATCTGACTCAGGCCAGGACTCGCTTGGGGGAGTTGGGGGAGGAGGATATCGGCTCCGTGGTGGCCGAACTAGCCAAGCAGTATATGATAAGGGGGGAGGAGCCAGAGGTGACCCGCGACCTGGTGAAGTTGGCGCAGGATCTGGGCGCGCCTGCCTCGCCGGAACTCATCGCTTACGTGGCTACCGCTACCCCCACCCCTACTGAGACGCCCACTCCCACGGCGACCCCCACTTCTACACCCACGCCAACGGAGACGCCCACTGCGACGCCTACCGAGACCCCTACGCCCACTATCGCTCCGACCTCGACGCCTACAACGGCCCCTACACCCACCAGTACCTCAACCGCTACCAGCACCGCCACCGCCACTTTCACCGCCACCCCTACGGAGAGCCCTACGCATACATCAACGCCTGGCTCACCAGCGCCGTTAGACCCAGGATATTGGGATCCACGCCTCGACGACCTAGGGACCATAGGGTTGACCCATCCAGCATTACCTTCTGGCCAGGTCTATTGGTGGCTGAAGGAGGCTCACTGGTTGGATCGAGAGGAAAGCCACGATGAGCCCAATATCAATATCGAGGTCTTGGACGAATACGGGACCCGTTTAGTGGGGATACAGGTGTGTCAAGCATGGGCAGATGGTAGCGTTTGTCAGCCCACTCAGGATAAGGAGCTCTGGGAATACCCCTTGAGTATGCGGATGACCGATACCCTCGGTTCGTATACCGTCTATGTGGAGGATGCCGGTCTGAGCGATCGGATCGGGGGACTGGGCCTGGGGACGCCAGAGCACCCTAACGCTACATTGCATACCGGTTTCTTCCTCGTCTTTCAGCGGGCTATCATGCCTTGAGGGGTGATAAGTGCGAGGCAGTGCGCAATGAGGGTCTTATCCCATTTTTGGATTTTTCGCCTTATTGGCTCCAGGCGAGTATAATGTGGAGGTAAACGAAGCGTCTAGCCAGGTAGTGGGGCTCATGGCTGAGCCCTGTCAGAGGGGAAGCCACCGCGCTTGGCGAGTGGTTTTCTAGAAAGTGCATTGAAGGAGGAAACGGTGAAAGAGCGCCCGCTTGATAGTTCGTTTCTCTTCTCTACCCTCCTAGCGAAGGAAAGATCGCTGCTCTCTAAGAGGATGGAAACTCAAGAGTTCTCCCCGGGAGAAGAGATCTTCGCTCAGGGGGCTCCCAGCAAGGCCCTATATCTCATCGAGTCTGGCTGGGTGAGGCTCACCAGGGAAGAGAAAGGCGAAAAGTTAACCATAGCCACTCTCGGTCCGGGGGATCTCTTGGGGGCGGAGGGCTTCCTTCTGGATCGTCCCTACTCTGTCGGTGCGGAGGCGATCTCCGAGGTCACCGCCTGGAAGTTAGCCAAGACGGACCTTTTAGCCCTTGTAAAGAAGGAGACCCGGTGAGGTGGCAGGCTCAGTTTCGGCTCTCTCTCCCCGCTCGGCGGGTCTCCTTAAACCAGGGAATACGGGCGCTCGTGACCGCTTTTCGAGACCTGGTGAGGTGGCAGGCTCACCAGAGGCGAGCCACACGACTTCAACTAGGCGTAGTTGTTCTTCTGCTCATCTGGCTGTGCGGGATCAGCGCTCCCACGGCTGTGATCTCCTCTATGACGGGAGGGGAGGGGGTGGCGGCCCTTCTGGTCACGCCTACACCCACCTTTACCCCTTCCCCGATGCCCACGGATACGCCCACCAGCACGCCTACCTTTACCCCTATGCCTACGGATACACCTGTGCCCTCGCCTACAGCCACCACCACAGAACTGGCCGTGGCTACACCGACGGAGACACCGGTGCCCTCTCCTACCGCGACGCCTGAGGCGACTCTCGTGACGGCCGCGCCAACCGCCACCCCTGTTCCACCCACTCCCACTCCTACTCCCACACCTACGCCGGTGCCCGTTCCGGTTACAGTGGTTTACGATATGAACAATAACCTTAAAGATATGAACTGGGTAGCGGAGACCTATGGTAGTTCGATAGAGAGGGGGACCCCAGGAGCTGATGGTTCGATATTTCGCGTTGTGGAGTTGAGGGAGATCGAAGGGCCCGTGACCATCAAGGTGTGGGTGAAGGATGGGTCGGGTAACCCCTGTCCGGGGGTGAGCGTACGATGCTCTTGGCCCGGGGGAGAGGAGATCAAATCCACGGAAGAGGATGGGTCGGTTTCCCTATGTGCCATGGGAGATTACATTATCCCTTGGGGCTCCGGTGGAGGCCGTTCAATGGAGGTCCTGGGTGGAGCGCCGTCTGACATCGCCCGGGCTTTGGGAATGCTAGGGGCGACTAACCACAGACATCTAGATGTGGTCTTTCAATTGATGCCCTAAATAAATCTCTTTAGAAAGGAAGGAGACGATGAGCGACAAAATCACATTGAGTGTCATCAAAGCGGATGTGGGTGGCTATGTGGGCCACTCGTCTATGCATCCGGCCCTCATGGAAGAGGCGGAGGAGCGGTTGGAGAGCGCCAAGAGCGGCGGGCTCCTGGTCGATTTCCACGTCACGCGGGTGGGGGATGACCTGGAACTGATCATGACCCACCGCAAGGGCACGGACAACGAGGAGATCCACCGGTTGGCGTGGGAGACCTTCGAGGAGTGCACCGCAGTAGCCAGGGGTCTCAAACTGTACGGCGCAGGCCAAGATCTCCTCTCCGACGCCTTCTCGGGCAACGTGAGAGGGATGGGGCCCGGGGTGGCGGAGATGGAGTTCGAGGAGCGGAAGGCGGAGCCGGTACTGATCTTCATGGCCGATAAGACCTCCGCTGGGGCTTGGAACATGCCCCTGAGTAAGATGTTCGCCGACCCTTACAACACAGCGGGGTTGGTCATCTCCCCCGATATGCACGAGGGGTTCAGGTTCGAGGTCCACGATGTCCTGGAGAACAAGAGGATATTCTTCGATTGTCCCGAGGAACTCTACGACCTCTACGTCTTCATAGGGGCTCCCGGTCGATATAGCGTGAAGGCGGTCTATCACAAACAAACAGGCGAGATCGGTGCTGTCTCCTCCACCACACGGTTGAGCCTCATCGCGGGGAAGTATGTGGGCAAAGATGACCCGGTCTGCGTCGTGCGCTGCCAGAGTCAGTTCCCGGCCGTGGGCGAGGCTCTAGAGCCTTTCGCCCTGCCCTACATTGTCGAGGGGTGGATGCGCGGCTCCCATCATGGGCCTCTCATGCCCGTGGCTGTCCGAGAGAGCAACCCCTCTCGTTTCGATGGGCCGCCGCGGGTGGTAGCCTTGGGCTTCCAGTTGGCCAACGGGCTTCTGGTCGGCCCGCGGGATATGTTCGATGACCCCAGTTTCGACGAGGCGCGCCGCCTTTGCAACATCATCGCCGACTACCTGAGACGTCACGGCCCCTTCGAACCCCATCGCCTTCCCTTGGGGGATATGGAGTACACCACTATGCCCCAGGTGATGAAAAGGTTAGCCGAGCGCTTTGAGCCTCTGGAAGGCTAGAGGGGCGGACATAAGGTCGATATCATAGGTAGGGGACGGGGGTTTGCCTCGTCCCCTACTGGCAAGAGGATGTATAAAAGGCTAGCGGTGACCCTGGTTGGGCTATCCTTGCTCCCTTTGGGGCTAGGCTTTTTGGGGGCCTATCTCATCTTGCCCTTTCTCTATAGGGGTGTCGATCTCTTGGAGGTGAGTCTAGCCCTGGCATCCCTAGCGATCTTGCCGCTCGGTTTCGGCTTGGCCCTGACCTACCAAGGACTCGGAGCCCTCCTGGGCCGCCCCTCGAGAAGGTTCGCCCCCCCTCCCGCTCGGTTTATGGCTCTAGGTTTCATTCTGGCCTTGGCGAGCGGGGAGATGGTTTTGCTTTTTTCCCCTCCCCGTCTGGCTTCTTTCCTCTTTCCTCCCCTTCACATCTTAGCCTCCGCTTTGCCGGCCGGGGCTGTGGTGGCCTTCGTTAGCCACCGGGTGGCCTCTGACTCCACTTGGCGAGCCATCACTTTGCAGGCCTCCCATGGAGCGCTCCTCTCGCCCCTCTTGGCCTTGGGCCTGGAACTCCTCACCCTCCTTTTCCTCATAGGGGGCGTTGTCCTCCTCTTCAGGCCGGATAGGGGAGCGGGGCTTGACTGGTTGGAGGATCCGGTTAACCTCTCCCGCCTGATCCTCTCTCCTCCGGTCCTCATCGTCGGGGGAGTGATCTTCATGATCGTTGTACCCTTTCTGGAGGAGTTCATCAAATCTTTGGGGGTTCCCCTCTTGGGGTTCCAGGAGAGAGGCGACGCCTTCCTATGGGGAGTGACCTGCGGGGCTGGGTTTTCGGCTCTGGAGGGGCTCTTCAACGGAGGGGTGGCTCTGGAGGGGTGGTGGCTAGTGATGCTCTTCCGCTGGGGGGCCACCCTGATGCATGCTCTGGCTAGCGGGCTCATGGGGCTGGGGTGGTACGGCTTCCTTGCTCGGAGGCGACCTTGGCAGTTGCTGGGAGCCTACGGAGCCAGCGTGGGGGTTCATGCCCTCTGGAACGGCGCAGCGATGGCTCTCATCGCCCTCTCTTCCTTGGCCCTGAGTAGCCTGGAGGACCCCTTGGCCCTGGTGGGAGTGGGGATGGGCGCTCTAGTAACCCTTCTCTTCATGCTGGTTCTCACCGTGGCCATGGGTGGGGGCTTATTCTATCTGGCGAGGAGATGACAAAAGTGAAGGTGCACCGGCGACCCAATGTAATACCCTTGAGTTTGGCCGCTTTCTTCAACGACACCGGTTCCGATATGCTCTTCGCTTTCTACCCCCTCTTTCTGGTGATGATTCTGGGGGTTACAGATATGAAGGTGCTGGGTTTCATAGAGAGCCTGGCTCTTCTCGCAGGGCTGCTACTCCGGCCTCTGGCTGGGCGGGTAGCGGACCTCAGGGGGAGGATAGGCTTCATCTGGGGCGGGTATGTCTGTCTCGCTCTCTCCAGGGTGGGGCAGGGGTTGGCGAGAACCTGGTGGCATCTCATACCCCCCAAGATGCTCTATGAGATAGGACGGGGGGTGCGCAACCCGCCCCGGGAGGCGCTTCTGGCCGAATCGGTCCCCCAGGAGGAGAGAGGTCTAGCCTTCGGGATCCTCAAATCGATGGACACCGCGGGAGCGATCCTGGGGCCGCTTTTGGGTCTGGGGATTTTCGCTTTGCTCCGAGGTTATCTCCCCTTGGAAAGCGTCTATCGAGCCATCTTCTTCTTCGCTGCTTTGCCTACCTTGGTGAGCATCTGGCTCGCCTCCACACGATTACGAGAGAGTGGGTTAGTCGAGGCAGAAGGGCGGGAAGCAGGGGACGTCTCATTAGCGAGCAGCGCCTTCCGGAGCCGGGCCCTCTTCCTTTTCACGGTCATCAGTTGCCTCTTCTCTCTCTGGGCGGTGACGGAGAACTTCATGCTGGTGAGCGGAGCCCGGGTTTTGGGGGTGAAGGCCGGCCAGATCGAAGCGGTAGTGCTCCTCTACTGGTTCATCAATCTCACCTTTGCGCCCACGGCGCTAGTGGCTGGCCGTCTCTCAGATCGCTTGGGGCGCAAGCCTTTCATCGCCTTGGGTCTCCTGGTGCTGGGAGCGCTCACTGCGCTCTTCGCTTGGGCTCGAACTTTTTGGCAAGTGGGGCTCCTCTTCGCCGCTCATGGGGTCTATCAAGGCTTGCTTTCGCCCTCCCAGACGGCCTTGGTGGCCGACTTGGCTCCCCCCGCTCATCGAGCCCAGGCCCTGGGGAGATATTCCATGTGGGTGGGTCTCTTCGCCATCCCCGCTCCCTTCATCTTCGGATGGCTATGGGATTCCTGGGGACGCTCCTTCGCTTTTCTACTCAGCGGCGCCTTGGTGGCCGTAAGCGCAATACTTATGCTTTTCCTGGTGCATCCGGAGAGAAGCGCACAGTCTAGTTAAATGTTCTGGATCATCATAGGTACAGCGATACTCTTCGGTTGTGGTGCCCTTATTATGGCCTTCTGGGGGAGCAGCCAACTCATCTACCCTCCGGAGCCAGACCCAGAGGGTAGTCCCAGCGATTATGGCCTCCCCTACTTGGAGGTGATCTTTTCCAGTCGGGACGGCCTTCGTCTCCATGGCTGGTTCATCCCCGCTGAACGGTCGCCCCTTCCTTCCCTCGCCGATGATGACTGGTCTGGGGATAGCAAAGGTACCGTCATCTTTTGCCACGGCCGCTTCGGGAGCAAGGACCCGGACTTAAAGTACGCGCCTTTCTTTCGAGGGGCGGGCTACAATACCTTTCTTTTCGATTTCCGGGGCCATGGCCGGAGCGAGGGGGAGTATAGTTCCTTCGGTTATTATGAGCGGCTGGATCTTCTAGGAGCCATCGACCTTCTCCAGTCGAAAGGGATCTCCCGCTTCGGGGTGCTGGGTTTCTCTTTGGGGGGAGGGGTAGGGATAGCCACGGCGGCGCAGAGCGAACTTATCGTGGCCGTGATCTCCGATGGCGGCTTCGCGGAGTCGAGAAAAGTGGTGGAGGCCGGGAGCAGGAAAAAGGGCTTTCCCGCCCTTCTAGCAGCCTTGGTTGCTCCTCTCATGCTTTGGATAGCCGGTCGGCGGCTGGGGTGCGACCTCTCAGAGGCCGACCCCCTACGTTGGGTGGACAAGATAACCCCCCGAGCCCTCCTTCTTATCCACGGGGCAGAGGACCCCTATATCTCCGTAGAGGATGTTCGCCGTCTCTATGAGGCGGCCGGCGAGCCTAAGGACCTCTGGATAGTGGCTGAGGCAGGGCATCGCCAAGTCGACGAGGTTCGACCAGCAGAGTATCGTCGGAAGGTCTTGGGCTTCTTCAACCGCTATCTAGCCTCTGAGGGGGCATGATGAGTGGTTATGAGCCTGATGGGGTTGCGAGGTGTGGCAAGGGAGAAGCCAGGCAGGTCATGGCCTGGTTGTGGACAGCGAGAAGGAGGCGGTCTGGGCCCGGGCCTATGAATTCATGATCCGACATGCGTAGAGCGAAAGGGGAGCCATGATGCGAAGACCGCGGGCTATCGATTATCTCACCATTAACGTCTATTGGTTTGCTCTCTCTTACTTAGCCAATAGCATGGGGGTCCTGATTCAACCGGTTTTGGTAGCCGCCTTGGTGCCAGAGGCGGTCAAGGGAACCGCCTTGGGGGTGATGAACGCCTTAGGCTTGGTGGTGGCCATCATCATCCAGCCGGTGATGGGGGCGGTGAGTGACCGTTCCACTTCCCGATGGGGCCGCCGTCGTCCCTATATACTCCTCGGTACCGGCCTGGATTTGCTGTTTTTGACCATGATCGGATTGGCGGGCAACTACTGGTTTCTCTTCGCCGGGGTGCTCCTCTTACAGTTCGCCTCGAACACCGCCCATGGCCCGTTACAAGGGCTTATCCCTGATCTGGTCCCTGAGGAGCGGCGAGGGAGAGCGGTGGGGGTGAAGCAGGTCTTGGAGATACTGGGAATGATAGCGGGCTACCTAGTTAGCGGATATTTCTTGGCCCAGGGTCACACTTGGCTAGCGGTGGGGAGCATCATGGCTCTTCTAGCCTTGGCAGTGGTCTTTACTGTTTCTCTTGTGCGCGAGGAGCCTTCTAAGGAGGTCCCCACCGAGCCTTTGCTGGGCTACCTATTACGCATCTTCAACATAGACATAAGAAGGTATCCCGATTTCGCCTGGTGGGTAGTTTCCCGCCTCTTTATCCTGTTAGGGATGAACCTGGTGCGGAACTACGCTGTCTATTACTTTGGATATCTGCGAGGCCTACCCGAGGCGGAGGCGGCGGGTTGGGCGAGCGTCCTAATGGCGGTGATAGCGGTGGGGATCGCCATCGTCTCCTACCCGGCAGGCCACCTTACCGACAGGGTGGGTCGCAAGCCGCTCAATATCTTATCTGGGATGTTAGGCGCTTTTGGCGCCTTCCTCTTCCTCTTTGCCAAGGGACAGACTCTTTTCCTGGTGGCGGGCCTGGAGGTGATAGATCTCTTAGCCTACGGGGCGGTGATAGGACTCTCGGCGGGGATCTTTCTCTCCGCCAACTGGGTCTGGGCTATCGATCTAGTCCCCCAGGAGGAGGCGGGCCGCTATCTGGGGGTCTCTAATCTAGCCACCGCCGGGGCGGGGGTGGTGGCGGGGTTGGGTGGTGGCCCTCTGATAGATATCTTCAACGCCCTGAGACCAGGCCTGGGGTATACGGCCCTCTATCTGGCAGCGGTCCTCGCTTTTATCGTGGGCACGGTTCTTCTCGTTAAGGTGCGGGAGACGAGAGAGGCCGCCTTTGCTGTAGCGGGGTGAGGGCGCCCCTATTAGAACTCTACTTGCGGAGCCTCCTCAGCCCCGGGGGCGGCCTCGAAGAAGACGTGGCCCTCAAAGCCGAAGGGCCTGGCTAGAAGGTTGCCTGGAAAGAGGCGGATAGTCCTATTATGTTCGCGCACCCTATCGTTATAGGCTCTCCGGGAACCGCGCACCTCGTTCTCTATCTCCTGCAGTTGTTGCTGCAGTTGCAGGAACGATTGGTAGGCTTGCAGTTCTGGGTTATCCTCAGCCAGGGCTAAGAGTCTACTTAGAGCCGTCTCGAACTCGTTGGCCGCCATAGCCTGCTCATCGGTGGGGGCGTCCCGCTCGATGGCCCCCGCCAATTTGGTCCTAGCCTCCGCCAGGGTGCGGAAAACCTCCTCCTCGTGCACCCCGGCTTCCTCTACCACGGCCACCAAGTTAGGCACCAAATCGATCCGTCGCTGCAGTTCCACCTGCACATTGGCCCAGGCGTTATCTACCTGGGTATCTAGGGTGATCACCTGGTTGTAGAAGGTCCAGGGGAAGACCACCGCCGCGCAAAGCACGATAGCCAGAAGGATCAGCACCCCCACGCCAACTACGCAGCCTAATCTATCCAATTTTCTCCTCCTTTAGGAAGTTTTGTTTCATCCCTATATATTATACGAGAGTAGATCGTCTTAGGGTGCTGCTAAGTTCTCTTAGAAAGACGAGGATTTGGCGGCGATTCTTTTGCGATATCCTTGTGCCAACTTGAACCCTCCAAATCTCATCTAATTTGCCCGATCTCACATCGTGGGAGGCATCTTCAATTCGCGATTGGATGGCGTTTGTCAAATCATTCTTTCCCACCTCATTGGCAATGAAATCCAGCTGTAACTCTTTGCCGTACTGCAGGATCATGGAAACCACGTCCGCTAGATCCAAGTCCCTGCCCACGGGTAAGAGTTTGCTTATGAAAAGGTTATTGAGGGGAAGGATTGGTGCCTCTAATTCGTATTCTCTACATTGTAAGTGGTAGCTTTTCAGTGTGAGCAAAGGCGCATCGCGATAAGCGTTCTCACCGATGGAATACTTTAGCGGAAAGCCTCTCGATGTATCGACGATGTCTCCTATGCTAATGTGAACTTTAGCCTGAACGTCCTCCGTTTCTTTCTGTCCTTTGATGTAGATTTGCATGTCTTCAACATCGTAACCGTGCTGTTTCAACAGCGCCTTGAGGTGACCCAAGTCAACCGGTTTCATGACCAGGTCAATGTCTTTGGTATATCGATATGCACTAACATGGGCATTAACAGCCCATCCTCCGATGACCAACAGTTGAATGCCCCATTCCTTTGCCTTGTCGAGGATGGCCTTGAGGTCTTTCAGGCTTTCACATTCAGTCTTAACTGAGTCCACTTGACTAGCTCACCAAATCCAAGGCCGCTTTTTGAAAGACCCTTGGCAGAATATTCACCTCCAGGTTCCAGTTCTTTGCCAGGTGGTGATACTCCTCTGGCAAGTCCAGCAATTCAGCACTGGTGGAAAAGCGCTTGTGAACGACCTCTCTCTCGGCGAACTTCTTGATGAGTTTCTTGGGGAAGACGTCCTTCCTGGCCTCTTTATTTACCACCTCCATAGCAAATCCAAGTTCTTGCGTCACATCGCTTTTAGCAAGCAAGTCCCAATCCAGATCTTCAGCGCACGTTAGCATGATGGCCAAGGCATCAAGCAATGAGGTATCGGTAGGATGCCTGAAGAAATCCAACACGAGATCCTCGGCTGAAGTATAGTATATGCTGTCGATCTTTATCGCTCTGGCGAAGGTCTCCTTGGTTAGATTAGTATGCAGGTGAATAACAGTCCCTCGTTTTTCAGCAAGGGCATCGTCAACAGCAATTTGCAGTTGTCTCTCTTTCAAGAGAGCGATCCAAAATCCAAGGTCTTCCTTGTAGATGAGAATGTCGGTCTTGGCAGGGGTCATATAGCCGTGATGTTTGTACGCCGCAGCAGCGCCGTTTACGACGTACTGGTAGTCTTTACTCGCAGCCTTTAACTTGTCCTCTACGCTCTCTGATTCCTGCGAAAGTGCAAATGCAATGACGGCCTGTTCTGGAGGTATGAGGTTGTAAGTCTTTTTTACTAAGTATGAAGGCACTCTGGCTTTGTAGAGAAATCCCCTGTTTCGAAGAAGCCGCAATGTCCTCTCGGTCTCACGTGTGTCATAGCCCAGAATCTCTTGCGCTACTTCGAAGTCAAAGGGATCGGTTCTGAATTGGTGATACAATTTCGCATATCGTTTAGCGAGCCAGTTAGGAATCCACTGCATTTTGTCCCACCACCTAGCGCTCCTTGATTCTTGTTACAGGGTTGTACCTTCTGTATCGTTTCCTAGGTAATGCGGGTATCTTGGATACACGCATTATTTATGCGACTAATTGCAATACTCGCATCATTTATGCGACTAATTATACTCCAACCTTTCCCAAAAGTCAAATGGCCGTCACGATCATCATGATGATCACCGCCATCTTGGTGTTGTACCCCACCTTGGTCTTCGTTACCGTGGTGGTCTCCACCGCCGCCGCCGCCTCTTCCTCCACCGCCGCCACCTCCATCATCATCAGCGGCGTCATCATGATCATCATCACTGCTATGGACAGGAGGGAAACGCAAGAGAAGCAGCGGGGATAGAGAGTGGATGATGACCAACACTTGACCTTTGCTAGCCTCCGCCCGGTCACGGGGCGCTGAGCAGCATGGCGATGAGGTTGGCCATATGCACCACCAGAAGGCAATAGGGGCTATTCCCCTCCCTCTTCGGGCGCCGCCGTTACCTCGTCCCTGTTCCGTTTCACATGTCGGTAGAAAAAGAGGGCCACCAAAGCCAGGAGGACGATGGCGATGGGGATGTCGAAGGGACGCATCAGTTCCCGCACTTCTCGCCAATGCTCGCCGAAGAAGTAGCCTGCCCCCCCTAAGGCTATACACCAGATGAAAGAGCCAATGAAGGTGAGGAGGGTGAATTTGCGGAAGTTCATGCGGGCCACTCCCGCAGGCAGGGAGATAAAAGTACGGACGATGGGCAGGAGGCGGGAGAAGAAGGCGGTATGTTCTCCGTATCTGTTGAACCACCGGTCGGCTAACTCTATGTCGTGCTTGGAGATGAGAACGTATCTGCCGTACCTCTCGAGCAAAGGGCGTCCACCTAGAGCGCCCAGCCAGTAGGTTATCACCGAGCCGATAGTGCAGCCCAGGCCGCCATAGAAGCCTGCCCAGAGGGTGTGCCACAAGGAGAGGCCCCGGGCCTGGATGAGCATCCAGCCGGCCAGAGGCATGGTCACCTCGCTGGGGAGGGGGATACAGGCACTCTCGATGGCCATGGCCACCACTATCCCCGCCCAGCCTATTGATTGGAGCAGGTTCTCCAAGAAAAGGACTATTTGTTCCTCTATGGCTACCAAAGACCCTCCTCAAGAAGCGAAATGGGGCAAAGCAGGCCAGATTGTACCATGAAGAGGGTCTTTCAGCAAGGGTTTGGGGAGGCACGCCAGCGTATGTACATCCAAGTTCGGCTTCTTATACTCAAGGATCGCCTCTGAGGGGCAAGAGGTGTCTTGAGCAAAGGATTGAGTACAGATGAAAGCACCTCCCTTTCAAGAGAGGTGCTTTTCGAGTTAGGGGTTAAGAGAGCGGGTGATGGGAATTGAACCCACGACATTCTGCTTGGGAAGCAGACACTCTGCCAACTGAGTTACACCCGCACGATATGGATTATACCGTTTTGTCGCTTCCCTGTCAACGCTACTAGAAGGGCACGACTACGCGGACTGTCGTCCCCTGGCCGGGTGTGCTCTTGATCTCCAGTTTCCCTCCCAAAAGGTAGGCCCGTTCCTGCATGCCCAGGAGGCCAAACCTCTTCTCCTCCTGGGCCCGGCCCAGCATCTCCTCTTCTTGAAAGCCTTGTCCATCATCTGTGATGGTTAGTTCCATCTCGTGGGGAGCGTATTCTAACCGCACCTCGACACGGCTGGCCTGGGCGTGGCGGCGCACGTTGGTGAGCGCCTCTTGGGCGATCCGGTAGAGGTTCTTCCTCACATCGAGGGGTGGCTCTTTTCCCTTTCCCGAAAACCTCAAATGGGTGTCGATATTACTTCTCCTTCCAAACTCAGCCACATATTTTCTCAACTCTTCTGCTAGGCTCAACCGCTCCAAGTCAGCCAGCCTCAGGTCGAAGACCAGATGTCTTAGTTCCTGTAAGCAATCCAAGGCCTGTTTCCTGGATTGTTCTAGTTGTGTTCCAGCCTCTTGAGGATCCTGGCCTTTCAGTTTCTCATATAGTTGTAGATGGAGAATCAGGGTGCTGAGACTTTGGAGGAGCCCATCGTGGATCTCCTGCGCCAGTTTCCTCCTAGCCCAAGCGCTGCTCTCGGCGTCCAGTTCCCGTTGAGCTAGGGTGAGGGCTATCATCTTGGCGCTAGGCCGAGCCATGGTCAGGAACCGCTCAAGATCGGCCTCGGAAAAGATCTCCTCACCTCTCTTGTTGCTCACCGATAGAACCCCGATGACTCGACCGTCTTCTACGAGGGGTATGCACATAGCATCCTTAATCCCCGGCTCTACCCCCGAGAAGCGGGGATCATCCACGGCTCCAATGAGGAGGAGGGGTTCCTTATGCTTAGCCACCCAGCCTGAGATCCCCTCCCCTAGATGCCGCTTGGCGCTGCGCACGACCTGCTCTCGGGGCCCACGAGCGGAGTTGACGGTGAGAAGTTCCCTGCCAGCGTGGAGCAGCATCAGCGATCCCTCGCTGGCATCGGTGGCCAGGATGACCGTCTCTAGCAAGCACCCCAAGAGTTCCTCTAGGGTGGTGACCGCAGCGATCTCGGGGGAAGGAGGGGTGATCTCTTCCCTTTCTGGGGCCTTCTCCGGGGCCATCATCACCTCATCTCTAAGAGAAACCTATAACTAGTATAGCATCAAAGTGCTTAGTTCGTCAAGGGTTCGAGGCAATCGAGTGGCGAGGGGGATAGCGCGCTAGCGAGGGTGTGATTTGCGAGGGAATTAAGTTCTTTGCCCTTTGACACCCTTCCCTTGTTGTTGGTACAAAGCCATCGCTTGGCTGATGCACTCTCGTGCCGACTTGCTGTCTTCCCATCCCAAGGGTTGAACCCGTATGCCTTCCAGATCCTTATATACGGTGAAGAAGTGGGCCACCTCGGCCAAGAAGTGTTGGGGGATATCGGCGATCTCCAAGTAATCTCGGTAGAGGGGGTCGAAGGCGGGGACAGCGAGAACCTTGTCGTCGGGCTCCTCGGCATCTAACATCCTGAAGATACCGATGGGGCGGGCTTGGATGATGCAGCCCGGAAAACTGGGCTCTCCAACCATGACCAGGACATCGAGGGGGTCGCCATCCTCGGAGAAGGTTTGGGGTATGAGGCCATAGTCGCCGGGGTAATGGATAGAGGAGTAGAGAACCCGGTTGAGTTGAATGTAGCCCATCTTTGTGTCATATTCATATTTGTTCCGGGAACCCTTAGGCACCTCGATGATGACATTTATCACCTGGGGTGGATCGGGGCCGGGGAGAAGTTCTCGCCAAAGGTTCATCTCTTACCTCCTCGAACATCTTATATTGTAATGGGGTTTTTCCAACTTTTCAACTGGTCAAACCCTTGCGCTTGTGTTCACCACTTAGCACCTGGCTCACCTTGCATAAGGTTTGCTCTCTTTGTAAAGGCAGCAGATGTGGTCGCCATCGATGCAAGTAGGCTGGAGTACGCGGGAGCCGGGGATCTGGTTGCCGCGGCGGTTTTCTGTGCTCCGGCTAAGGTCGATTTCTTCATGGTCAAGGGTCGGTTGGTGGTGGAGGAGGGACGGTTGACAACCATGGAGATCCAGCCCATCATGGCTCGACATAACGAGATAGCGCGGGAGATGCTCACCTAAAGAAAGGGCGAGGTTAACCCTCGCCCTCTCTTTGCTGCTTTGCGAGAGCGGCAGCAGAAGCGCTCACACTGGAGGACTACTCATAGTCCTCCGAATCCGAGTCCTCCTCTAACTCCCAGAACTCGAACTCCAACGCCGTGGCTCCGCACTCCGGGCAGATAGCAGGGGGGTCTTCTCCTACGCGGATGTAGCCGCACCTTGTGCACTCCCACTCGCCCTTAGCCCGTTCTTCCTTTCTGCGGGTAGGCGTGAGAGGCTCACCAACCTCTTCGTCAAACTTGTTCATTCTTCCTCCACTTTTTAAGATGGTTCTGTCATTCTTACTTCTTCTTGCCCTTAGGCTTAGGCTTCGGCTTGGGCTTGCCTGCCGGTTTCTTTGCCGTTTCCCCTAGCGCCTCCTTAGTGGGATATGAGGCTTTCGTTGCTTGAGCCTCACAGTGTAGAGTGTAGCATAAGTAGGTGCAATTGGGGTACAAAGAACGTTCCAAGGGGGTTCCAAAAAGGTGGCGGGGGTATCGATTTTGAGACCAGGGGAGGCTGGGCATTGAATGGGTCGGAAATCGAAGGCTATTCCTCCGTGGAGGGGGAGAAAGTGTAACCTATCCCATGGGCCGTCTTGATGTAATGGGGCTCTTTGGCATCGGGTTCGATCTTGCGCCGCAGTCGCCTCACTAAGCCTTTCACCAGTCGGTAATCGCCTTCTCCAGAATACCCCCATACTTTCTGGATAATGGTCTCTGTGGGGACAACCTGCCCTTGGTTGCCCATCAAACAATATAGGAGGCGAAATTCCAGGTTGGTGAGATGGATTTCCGGTCGTTGAGGCAAACGGACAGTTCTTCGTTCTGGGCTTAGTTCAATGTCTCCTGCTCTTAGGCTGGATATGCTAGCCAGAGGCACGGAACGAGCGCGGCGCAGAAGGGCATTCACCTTCGCCACCAGGAGTCTAGGACTGATGGGTTTAGGAAGGTATTCATCTATGCCCAGGTCGAAAGCCTGGAGGATGTATTCCTCTTCTATGCGGGGAGATAAGAAGAGGATGGGAGCGATCGTCTCCAAGCGCAGTGCCTTACAGATATCCAAGAGATCGAAGGCGGGGGTGGAAGCATCGATGAAGATCATGTCTGGCACCTCCTTGGCGTAAGTGGCTAAGGCCCCCTCGCCATCGGTGCGATGAGTAGTGACGGCCAAGAGACCAGCCTGGCGCAAGATGAGGGTCAAGAGTTCGGCCGAGTTGGGGTCATCGCTGATGATAAGTACTTTCATCTCGACTTCCAAGGGTAATGAAGGCCATATAGCAGTCAGATTGTGCTTCCTTTTCCTCCCCTTGTCAAGTCATTGTAGCACGAAAGGTTGTGTTCACCACTTAGCACCTGGCTCACCTTGCGTGAGGTTTGCTCCCCAGGCCATTCTCCCCTGGCCCCCGGCCTGTCATCGCCGGGACAGGCTGCCACGTGCCAGCCCGTCCTGGCATCAATGCTTCGCACCCTGCGCTCAGCACGGGCGGGCCAGGGGACGGGCTCTCGACTCCAACTCATCCCCCTCTTCTTGAACCTCCTCCCGATCATCAGCTCGATATTCTTCTCCACCGCTCCACTCCCCGCCACCCCTGGCCTGACCTCAGTATAGTGCAACAACTTTGCGCAGAAGTCAATACACTACTCCGTTGCCAGGGGCAGTTTATGAGGCGACTGCTTTGCTGGCAGGGAGGTAATGGGCTATAATCTCCAAGTAGGTGTGAAGCCATGTCTCTCCCACGGGATCCGGTAAGGAAAAGGGATAGATTCCTTCTTCTTCTGGTTTTTACTAGCGGCATGACCACTTTGGCTGTGGAGATGTCCGCCTCTAGGCTTTTGGCTCCCTATTTCGGCACCTCGCTGGTCATCTGGGCCAACCTCATCGGGCTGATGATGGTCTATTTGGCCGCCGGCTACTATCTGGGGGGACGGTTAGCCGATAGGTTCCCCCACCGCAGGGTCCTCTACCAGATCACGGCCTGGGCCGGGTTCGCTATCGGGCTCATCCCCTTCCTGGCCCATCCTATCCTTCGCTTCTCTCTGCGAGGCTATATCGATTATTCGGTGGATATCTTCATCGGGTCCCTGGTGGGGCTCTTGGCCCTCTTCTTAATCCCCGTGGTCCTGCTCGGTTGTGTCTCTCCCTTCGCCATCCGTCTCCAGACCGCCTCGGTGGTCTCCACCGGCCATACAGCGGGGGGGATCTACGCCCTCTCCACCCTGGGAAGCATCTTGGGCACTTTTCTACCGGTCTTGGTCTTCATCCCCTTCTTCGGCACCAGAAACAGTTTTCTCATCTTCTCCCTCCTTCTGCTTTCCCTTTCCTTGGTGGGGCTCTTTCTGGTGGCCGGTCGGCGCGCCTGGTGGTACATCCCATTACCCCTCATCATCCTGGCTCTGAGTCTCCTGCCCAGGGGGCCTATCAAGGCCACGGAGGGGATGATCTACGAGGAGGAGTCGCCCTACAACTACATCCAGGTGTTAAAGGAAGGCGATGATATCCTCCTCACCTTAAACGAGGGACAGGCGTTTCACTCCTTTTACAACCCTCATCGGGTTCTTAGTTACGGCATTTGGGATTACTTCCTTCTGGCCCCCTATTTCAACGCTGATTATTCCCCTCAGGAGGTGAAGAGCCTGCTCCTCATCGGCCTGGCAGGGGGGACGGTGACCAAGGAGTACTCCCAGATATATGGTCCTATCCTCATGGAGGGGGTGGAGATCGACCCCTCGATAATCGACGTGGGGCGGCGGTTTTTCGCTATGAATGAGCCGAACCTGAAAGCCATCGCTCAAGATGGACGATATTTCCTCTCTCGCACGGAAAAGAAGTATGACGTTATCGCCATCGACGCCTACCGCCAGCCCTACATACCCTTTTACCTTACCACTTATGAGTTCTTCGCCTTGGCTCGGGAGCACCTCACCCCCCGAGGGGTGGTGGCCATCAATGTGGCGCGGACAGAGAGCGACTTCCGGCTTGTCGATGTCCTGGCCAGCACCATGGCCGCCGTCTTCCCTGACGTCTACATCATCGACGCCCATGTGCCCAACTCGATAGTAGTGGGCACTAACCAGGATACAGAGTTGAAGGGGTTCTACGAAAACGTGGCTCGCCTCACCGACCCCCACCTCCGCCAAGTGACAGCCCTGGCGGAGGGAGGTGTGCGACAGTACGAGGGCCGAGGTCCCGTCTTCACCGATGACCGGGCGCCGGTGGAGCACCTCATAAACCTCATCGCTCTACACTTCATGCTGGAGGGAGAGTGAAGAAAGCGATCCCTGCTCTTAGAGGGGTTCTGGTCATCTCTATCCCCTTCTTCCTTCTCTTGAGTAACTTGTACCTTTTCTTTTCCCCTTCTTTCATCAACTACGAGTATTCGAAGGGGAGTTGGCCTTTGCCTCCCAGATACGATGACCATGAGAGAAGAGAGGTAGCCAAAGCGGTGCTCTATTACCTCCGCTCAGCGGAAGAGATCTCCTACTTGGGGGAACTGGCCGATGAGGAGGGGCCTCTCTTCAATGAGCGAGAGTTAGTCCATCTTGTGGATGTGAAGGTCTTGGCTCGACGCGCCCTTCTCCTTCACGGGGTTTTGGGCCTTCTAATCGTGGGGGCGGTAGTCATCTTGCTCTTCTCCCCGGAGGGGAGAAAGGCTCTCCCTGGCTCTCTCCTCCAGGGGAGCGTCTTGACCTTTCTTCTCTTCGGCCTGGTGGGGGCCTTCGCCGCTACGGGCTTTGATACCCTCTTCGTGGGGTTCCACCGTACGTTTTTTGCAGGCGACTCCTGGCTTTTCAACCGCTCCGACACCCTCATCCAACTCTTCCCCCTCCCTTTCTGGTTCGGTGCGGCCATCAGTTGGGTAGGTTTGACCTTGGGAGAGGCGACGATATTGGGAGTGGGAGCCTATCTGTGGGGGAAGAGAGGTAACGTCGCCCTTTAGCCCCTGGCCCACTTCAGCCAGGACAGGGCGACGTTCTCTCTTAGGGGGTTTTCGACCTCTCTAGAAAGCACTCAATCCCGGCCACTATCCCCTGGGCTACTATCTCTTGACGGTAGCGTAATAATTCCGCGTCATCGGCCATGAACCCCATCTCTATGATGACCGCTGGCGTCGCTGGAGCCACCTCTCCAAAGACGTGATAACCATGCATGTCGGGGGTGATACTCCATTGGTGAGGGTGGAGGCCGGTGACCCTCTCATACTCACTGTAGAGACAATCCAGAAGCCTATCCTCCTCCTCCGGTATAAAACTGTTCCAGGCGCGGGCCGCCTTGAAGCCCGAGACGCCTGGGATGCAGGAGTCGGAATGGAGAGAGACCAAAGCGTGGGCCTCATACCCTTGCAGGAGGGGGTCGAACTCGGCCAAAAGATCGACCTCGTACCCTTTCTGCTTCAGGAGATTCACCACCTCGATGGCGATCTGGTAGTTTATGTCCACCTCCCTGGTGCCGTCAGGGCACATCGCTCCGCCGTCATATTTCCAGTGGCCGGAGACTATGCCAACCCTAGGCGAGGGTGTAGGGGAGGGGTTATGGGTAGGGGTGGGAGTCTCCTCCGCTTTAGGAGGAGGCGCTGCTGACCGGGATGTGCGGAAGATGAGGAGAGCGGCCAGGGCTATGAGTCCCAGGGCCGCTATCGCCCATCTCCTCACCTCTCCTATGACCCTCTTGGGGGGGATTCTGTTCTCACCTGACACGCCCGCTATCATACCCCCATGGCGGGGCAAAGTCAACTGCCGCAAGAAGAAGGTATTGAAAGAAACCAAAAAGTATGGTATAATGAGTTACAACGCGGAATGAGCTAGTCGTCTTCATTGCTAGGAGCAGGGGGAGAAGGTGATGAAGAGAAGAAGCCGGTTTCCTTATGGGAGGAGGTCGGCTCCTTTTTGATATTCTTTTGTGGTTTGTGTGGTAGTGAAGGGTAGGGAGTTAGAGGAGGTACAACGATGAAGAGGCGATACTTACTGGTGATCTTTTTCGTCTTGGCTTTCATCCTGCTCTTGGCATGGGCGGCCACGGCCCAGGGGCCGGAACCGTCTGAGCCGCCCCCGCCGTGGGAGCAGCGAGAAGTACGACCCCCCTACCACCCGCCACCGCCGGAGCCCGACCGGGAGGGGGAGAAGCCCTTCCCTTGGCCAGGAGCGCGGCGCGGCGTGGTGGGGCGGGGGGTAGCCCCTGCCGTGGCCCTGGGCCAGCCGGGGCTGAGTTTTCGCTACGTCGGGACATTTGGGGAAACGGAGGTGGCGTATTTCGGGGATGCCGACCACCTCAACTACCCCTACGGTGTGGGTGTGGACAGTACGGGCAACCTTTGGGTGGCGGAGATCCTCGGCGCGCGAGTGATGAAGTACACCGGTGATGGTTCGTTCGTGATGTCCATCGGCACAGCAGGCTTAATCGGCAGAGCCGATGACACACACTTCTACAATCCTGCCGATGTTGCGGTAGATGGTACTGGTAACATCTGGGTGGTGGACAGCTCTCCGGCCCGTGTGGTGAAATACGATTCGGGGGGCAACTACCTGACGCAGTTGGGAGTCACCTGGGAATCAGGGTCGGACAATGCCCACTTTGACGTGCCACGCAGTATCGCCTTCGACAGCGGTGGCAACATCTACGTCACCGATGCTGACAACCACCGCATCCAGGTGTTCGACAGTAGCGGCACGTACAGCACTACTATCGGCGTGACAGGCGAATCAGGGTGGGACAATGCCCACTTCAATGTTCCGCGCCATATCGCCATTGACAGCAGCGACAACCTATATGTGGCCGACGCTGGCAACCATCGGGTGCAGATTTTCGACAGTGGCCACAACTATGTGGCCACGATTGGCGTGTCAGGCGAGCCTGGTTCCGACAACGACCACTTCGATTGGCCGATGGGTGTGGACGTAGATGCCGACCACATTTACGTCGCCGATGGCTACAACCACCGGGTGCAGATTTTTGACCGGGCGACACGTGCTTACCAGAACACCCTTGGAACCGGTTGGGGCTCCGGAAACTACGAGTTTGACTTCCCTTCGGATGTGGCGGTTGACTCAGCCGGCAACATCTACGTGGCAGATCAAGGCAACCTTCGCGTGCAGAAATTTGATAGCAGCCTGACCTACGTGCGGACTTTCGGTACGACCGGCGTGCCCTATCTCACCGATGGCTATCACTACAACGAGCCGTTTGATGTGGCCGTAGACGCATCAGGCAATATCGGTATCGTGGAAGATGAAAGCCGCGGCCATCGCCTCATCAAGCTGGACGCCAGTGGTGTCCTGCAATTCACCATCGGACAGGCCGGAGTGGATGGTACAGACAATGCCCACTTTGGCGAACCAAGGGGCGTGGCTTTTGATGCTAACGGTAGGATCTATGTGGCCGATAGTTGGAACAATCGTGTTCAGATCTTCAACAGTAATGGCACATACCTGGCCACCTTAGGAACTGGATGGGGCACCGGCAACTATCAGTTCGATTATCCGTCTGGCGTCGCGGTGGGCGGGAATGGCTACATCTACGTGGCTGATTCCAGCAACCATCGCGTGCAAATCTACAACAGCAGCCGGGTCTACGTCGCGACGTTGGGGGTGACTGGGGAGGCCGGCTCAGACAACGGCCACTTCAACTGGCCTTTGGACGTCTACGTAGATGGAAGTGGCAACATCTACGTGGCTGACGGGGGGAACCATCGCGTGCAGAAGTTCAACGCTAGCCGTGTCTGGCAGATGACGCTGGGCACGCCCGAGGAGTGTGGCGACGACTTTGACCACTTCTGCGAGCCCAGCGGGGTGGCTGTAGATGCTGTTGGCAACATCTACATAGCAGACAGATACAACGACCGTGTGCAGGTTTTTGACAGCAGTGGCGCATACCTGACGGCTATCGCCGGTGACTGGGGCACCAACACCGGCCAGTTGCGCGAACCTACCGGCGTTGATCTGGACAGCACAGGCAATGTTTACGTGGCTGACCATCACAACCATCGCATCCAGAAGTTCGCCCCCGGCGTGCCGGGTTGGACGCAGGTGAACATCAATGGGTTTGGCGACCGGTGGAATGAGGGCATCACATCGCTGGGTGGCTTCGGTAATTCCCTCTACGCTGGTACTTACAACTTCGATACCGGCGCGCAACTCTGGCGGATGGGCAGCCAGTGGACGGCGGTAACCACCGACGGCTTCGGCAACTCCTACAATGTGGGCATCGACCACTTGATTGAGTTCAAGGGCAACCTCTACGCTGGCACCTGGGCCGATGATGTCAATGGTGGGGAGGTGTGGCGCTCCGGCACTGGCAACCCTGGCGATTGGACGCGAGTCGTCGCCGGTGGCTTCGGCGACCCCACCAACGCCGAGGTCTTCCGCTTCGCCGAGTTCAACGGTTACCTCTACGCCAGCACCGGCAATGAGACAACGGGCACCGAAATCTGGCGTAGCAGCAGTGGGGATAACGGCACCTGGACCCAGGTAAACGCCGACGGATTTGGGGATGTGAGCAATTCGTGCGCGCTCGGTCTCAAGGGATTGAATGGGTACCTCTATGCCGGCACGTGGAATACAGACACCGGGGCTGAGCTATGGCGCACGGCGGACGGAACCACTTGGACTCAGGTTAACGCCGATGGGTTTGGGGATGCTGACAATAGATATCTTCCCTCGTTGGCCAGCTTCGGCACCTATCTATACGCTGGGACGCAGAACAACACCACCGGCGCCCAGATCTGGCGTTCGTCCGATGGTACTTCGTGGAGCCAGGTCATGGACAACGGCTTCGGCGACCCCAGCAACGGCAGAGTGGAGAGTCTTATTGCTTTTGGAGGCTATCTCCATGCGGTCACTTCCAACTGGGATACGGGAATGGAGATATGGCGCACTGTGGACGGTATCAATTGGGCCCAGGTCAATGCAGATGGCTTCGGGGATGCGAACAACAAGTGCGGATATTGGGACAACTCCGTCACCGTGTTCAATAGCAATCTCTACGTAGGTAGCTACAACCCGGCCAATGGCGGAGAGGTCTGGCAACCACTGCATTACGTGTACCTGCCCTTGATCTTGAAGAACTACTAGCAGGGGCACCTCCCGCGAGCGCAAGGAAGCCAAGAAAGAGAAGCCCCGAGGCTAACTCGGGGCTTCTTTCGTGGTCAAGGGTATATCTAGCCTTCGTCTCCCATGGTGGCGGGGTAGGCGTGTAGCCTAACTACATCCACAGCCTGGGGGCCTTTGTCGTCTTCTTGAAGGGTGAACTCCACCTCCTCCCCCTCATTGAGGGTTTTGAACCCCTCCATCCGGATCTCCGAGAAGTGGACGAAGACATCCTCACCGTTTGGGTGCTGGATGAAGCCGTACCCTTTAGCCGGGTTGAACCATTTCACTAGACCCCTTATCCTCTCTTCCACCCTGATACCTCCTTAATTCCGTCAAGGATGTAACTTTTCAGTTGAGGTAAGCCCTCAATTTCCTGCTGAAGTGGGGGTGACGAAGTCTTCTTAGCACCTCCCCTTCGATCTGACGGATCCGTTCGCGACTCAAGCCGAACTCCTCGGCTATCTCCTGGAGGGTGTGGGGATCCCCATCGGTGAGGCCGAAGCGGAGATCTATTATCCGCCGTTCCCGGGAAGGGAGTCTCCAGAGGACCTCTTGCAGTTGCTCATGTAACTCATCGTCAAGGATCAAATCCACGGGTGGAGGGATCTCCTCATCTTCTATGAACTCGCTCAGTTGGTTCTGCCCATCCTCGCCCACCGGCTTCTCCAAGGAGATGGTGTGAGTGGGAGCCCTAAGCACCCTTTCCATCTGTTCTAGACTCAGATTGAGGAGTCGGGCTATCTCCTCGGGTTCGGGTTTTCTACCCAGTTCCCGCTCCAATTGCCCCGAAACTTGCCTCACTCGACGCAACCGCTCTCCCATATGTACCGGCAGCCGGATAGTGCGACTCTGGTAGGAAAGGGCCCTGGTGATAGCCTGACGGATCCACCAGGTAGCATAAGTGCTAAACCTATTCCCCTGGCGGTAGTCGAACTTATCCACCGCTCTCATGAGCCCTACGTTCCCCTCTTGGATCAGGTCCAGGAAGGTGAGCCCTTGTCCTCGATACCGTTTAGCGACGCTTATCACCAGGCGAAGGTTGGAACGGATGAGGCGCTGGCGCGCCACCTCCCCCTCTTCTACCCGGCGCTCCAGGGTGCGGCGCTCTTCCCGGGGGACTCCCTGGTCCAAACGCGTTTGGGCTCTCTTCCCAGCCCCCATCTTCTTCACCAGGGCGATCTCCTCCCCTGCGTCCAGGATGGAGTGGTGAGCCGCCTCCCTGAGGTAGAGAGCGAGGGTGTTCTCCAGATCTAGTTCCTCCAGGCGAATAACCGCCTCCATCTCTCCATCGGAGGGCCTAGCCTCATCCATTGCCTCTTCAGCGCCGATGACCGGTATGCCCTCCCTTTCTAGGAGGGAATAGAGATCGCCTATCTCCTCGATATGAGACTCGGCGTCCGGATACTCCTGGAGGATATCTTCCAAGGCGAGATAGCCTTGTTCCTCTCCTTTCTCTAGGAGCCTCTCTTTCACCACTTCATGCATGCTATGGTTTTCACCTCGTTCAATCTTCGAGCAGAAGGGGGGCGGGGCAACCGCACCTCTCCGGGGCGTTTAGCCCGCAAACAAAAGGCCGACACTTCCGTATCGGCGAATCAAGAGACCGAAGACAAACCTTGCAACGATCCGCTAAGCCCCCACTCCGACCGATCGGTTATCCTACTCAAAACCTAATTATAGCATACTTTAGATAGAAAATCAACCCCCCGAATTGACTCATTGAAAATGTTACTTTGGAGGGTATCGTTGCCTCAGAAAAAGGGTTACTCATGTTGACCCATCCGATCACACAGGAGGCAACGAACAATGACGGGGAACAGCAAACGAGAGCTGCTGGAGGCCATTCGCCCTCGCTATCGGCGAGCCAACAAGGCAGAGAAGACATGTATTCTGGACGAGTTTGTGGCCATCGCCGGGTACCATCGCAAGCATGCCATCCGCTTGCTGAGACACGGTGTCAAGAAACCAAGGCGCAAGAAACGAGGCCGGCCCAAAGTCTACACGGGCGAAGTGATCAGCGCCCTGATCAAAGTGTGGAAAGTCTGTGATTGTATCTGTTCGAAGCGACTGCATCCCTTTCTGCCCGAGATCGTGGCGGTGCTGGAGCGCGAGGAGGAATTGGCGCTGTCCGTGAAGACCAAACGCCTGCTGTTGCAGATCAGCCCCGCGACCATAGACCGGTGTTTGCGGCGGGTACGCCGTCAACGAGGGCGAGGTTTGAGTACCACCAAGCCAGGCACCCTGTTTCCTTACAGGATCCCTGTGGGAGAAACAGGCCATTCCCGTACGCACCTTTCCCACAGGGATCCTTGACGGACGCCGACTGGGACGAGGCCCTCCCAGGCTTCGTGGAGATGGACCTGGTTGCGCACTGTGGCGATTCTACTCACGGCGAGTACCTCAACACGCTGAACGTGGTTGACGTGTCCACCGGTTGGTCTGAATGCCCGGTCCTGGCCAATCGCAGCCAGCGCGAGGTGTCGGCGGCCATTGAACGCTTGCGTGAGCGGCTGCCCTTTCCCCTGCTGGGCATTGACTCCGACAACGATTCCGCCTTCATCAACGACAACCTCTACCGCTACTGCAAACAAGAGAAGATCACCTTTCCTTCGGATCCTGACTGATCCTCAGGATCAGCAACGGACACCCGCTCGCGCCCCTACAAGAAGAATGACCAGGCCCATGTCGAGCAAAAGAACTGGTCTGTGGTGCGACGTCTCATCGGCTATGAGCGGTACGAGTCCGACGAAGCACTAACACTCATGCGGGCCATCTACCAGGACTGGCGGCTCTACGTCAACCTCTTCCAGCCGGTGCTCAAACTGGTCGAGAAGCGCCGAGTTGGCAGTAAGGTGCGAAAGCGGTATGATACAGCCCGCACTCCGTATCAGCGCGTCCTGGAGTCGCCTAACGTCTCCGAGAAGGACAAAGAACGTCTGCGCCAGATCTATTCCGTGCTCAACCCGGTTGTCCTGCGCCAGCGCATCGACGAAAGCCTGGAGGGGCTGTGGAACCTTGCTCGGTAACATTTCCTATTGAGGCAACGTTACCCCTTCGGTAACACTTTCTTTTGAGGCAACACGCCCCCCGGAGAAAAGGGATCGCGTCACAACGGCCCAGGATTTTCTGGGAGCATCTGTCTTCGCGTTCGGCATCCTGCCTGCCCTGGCATGCCCCTCGGCTCTTGGCCTCTAGAAGCCTCCGTGCTAAACACCCCGTGTGATCCTTTCCCCTGGGATCCTGTAAGGAGAGGATCATGGGTGCTCACCTCCTGTGTGTCTGGGCTGGTCAAACAAAACCCAGGATACCACATCAGGGTTCATCCTGAAGGTTCACCCTGAAGGGCTAGGTGAGCACTCTCTTATCTCCGAAAATCCTGAGTATTTAATACGCTACTCGCCTTTACAAATGGGGGCTTCTAGGCTATAATTGATCTTGCGCAGGGGCTATTTATACGCCCTGCGCTTACCCATAGGTGCAGAAGAGCCTTGTCATCCGCCCATAAAACGTGTACTATTTCTGGAGAGCATATGATGTCTCAGAAGCCCGTCTATCTCACACCGGAGGGACGCGATAGATTGAGGGAGGAACTGGAGTACCTCTGCACCGTTCGGCGTCCCCAGGTGGCGGCCTATATTCAACTGGCTAAGGAGGGCGGGGACATTATGGAAAATGCGGGGTACGATGACGCCAAGAACGAGCAAGCCTTCGTGGAGGGGCGGATCGCCACCCTGGAGGCGATGCTGAAAAACTCTGTCCTCATCGAGGAGCCCGGCCCCTCCGAGGTGGTGGTCCTAGGTTCCTGGGTGAAGGTGGCGGAGGAGGATGGTCAGGATGCTCAGGAGCAGGCCTACCGCGTCCTGGGCTGGGCCGAGGTGGATCCCGCAAATGGCCTCATCTCCAACGAGTCCCCTCTAGGCCAGACGCTCTTGGGGCATCGAGCGGGTGAGGAGGTCACCGTTCAAACTCCCGATGGGGTGAGGCGTTTCAAGATTTTGGAGATCCGATGAAACGAGAGGGGCTGAGGGGCCTACGGCAACAGCGGCTCAAGAAATTGGAGGAGATAAAGAAGCGAGGGGTCGATCCCTACCCAGCGCGAACGAAGCGTACCCATACCGCTGCCCAGGTCTTGGACCTCCTTGAAGAATGGAGGGAGAGTGAGCCTCCCCAGGGTGAAGAGGGGCCGGATGAGAGCGTTGCCCTCTGCGGCCGCATCATGGGCGTGCGTATCATGGGCCGAGCCTCTTTCGCTCATATCGCCGACGGCACGGGGCGGGTACAGATATATGTGACCCAAGATACCCTGGGCGAGGAGGGCTACCACCTTTTCAGGAAGGATCTGGACATCGGCGATTTCATCGGCGTGGAGGGGAAGCCCTTTTTCACCCAGACCGGGGAGCCCACGGTGAGCGTCTCGTGGCTCGCTCTCTTGGCTAAGTCCCTGCGCCCCCTCCCAGAGAAGTGGCACGGGCTCAAGGATGTGGAGACTCGCTACCGCCAGCGGTATCTCGACCTCATCGCCAACGAGGAGGTGCGTCGGATCTTCCTCACCCGAAGCCACATCATATCCGCCATGCGCCGCTTCTTGGATGGGCAAGGCTTCATCGAGGTAGAGACGCCGATTTTGCAGCCTATCTACGGTGGGGCTGCGGCTCGCCCTTTCGAGACCTATCATCAGGCCTTACATCGAAAACTCTACCTCCGCATCGCCGATGAACTCTATCTAAAGCGGCTCATCATCGGTGGCTTCGAGCGGGTCTATGAGATAGGCAAGGATTTCCGGAACGAGGGTCTCTCCACGCTGCATAACCCAGAGTTCACTCAACTAGAGGCCTATCAGGCCTACGCCGACTATGAGGATATGATGCGCTTAGCGGAGGAGACCTTCGCCTACGCCGCCCAGGAGGTGCTGGGGACCACTAAGATTACCTACCAGGGTAACGAGATCGACCTGACGCCCCCTTGGCAGAGGGTGACCATGCGCCAGGCGATCCTCCAAGAGACGGGGATAGATATCGAGGAGGTGGACTCCTTCTCGGCCCTCAAAGAGGCCATAGCCGAAAAGGGGTTAGAAGTGACCCCTAAGGAGACCTGGGGGAAACTGGTGGAGGAACTCTTCAAGGAGTATGTGGAGCCTACCCTCATTCAGCCTACTTTCGTCCTCGATTATCCGAAGGAGATATCGCCTCTGGCTAAAGAGAAACCAGGGGACCCTCACTTTGTAGAGCGGTTCGAGTTCTTCATCGGTGGCTTGGAGTGTGGCAACGCCTTCACGGAACTGAACGACCCCTTGGAGCAGCGGAAGCGGTTCACCGCCGAGAAGAGAGCCTTGGAGAGTGGCGAAGAGGCGGCTCACCCTATGGATGAGGATTTCATCCAAGCCCTGGAGTATGGCATGCCTCCTACGGGAGGGATAGGGTGGGGGGTAGATCGGATGGTGATGTTATTCTGTGACCAGTCCTCTATCCGGGAGGTAATCCTCTTCCCCCAGTTGCGGGGCAAGGAGCCATAGATCAGACGCGTCTTTCCTTGGCCTTATGGCAGGCAGCATATGCTTCTGGGAAGCGCATCATGCTTAGCTGTCAGTCAGGTAGGCCGTCAAAGATCTGCTGCATACTCTGCCGATACTCCCTGAAAGCAGCCCGACCCTTGTCGGTGAGGCGGAGCATGGTATGGGGCTTCTTGTCCACAAACTCCTTTTCGATATCAATGTAGCCCGCGGCTTCCAGCTTGCTCAGGTGCGAGGATAGATTGCCCCCCGTCAGCCCGGTCTGGCGCATCAAGAAGAGGAAGTCCGCGCTTTCGACGACGTATAGGTAGGCCAGGATCATGAGCCGGGCCGGTTCGTGGATCATCCGGTCGATGTCCGCGATAGGCTGTAGGTCTCCCTTGCCTATTTCAGTCGTTGACATCGGAAGTCCCCTCTGCTGGCAGCGGATACTTGCGCAGAAAGCGGGTGAACATGATCACTCCAGAAATGAGCGAAACCATCCCAACCAGTAAGCATTCAAGGCCGACGGCTTCATATCCTGAAGCGATTCCAAGAACCGGAATCGCGATTCCACTCAAGAGGAACAAGGCCGCAAACACGTACCCGCGCTTCACTCCGTAGGTTTCTCCCAACCAGAACGGACCTATCGCCAGCATGAAACCGGTAGACGCAGGCAAGAAGTAGTTGAACCAGAACGCCCAACCACGCTCCTCTCCCATCGTTAAGTGGAATACGCCCATAGAACCCAGCAAAATCACCACGTAAACGATACCTGCCACCACGATACCCTTCGGATCGGCTTCCTTCTCAGGTCGGAGTTTGACGTAGCCGATGCGCGGGTAGATGTAACGCTTCTTGAGACGCTCAAGGATCGGTTTTCCCAAGAATATCGTGAACATGCTGATGAAGGGAATCGATATCGCACTGGTGGCAAACGATGCACTAACCACCAAGAGGAAGATTCCCAGCATGATCTCCATCAAGCCATCCTGGAAAACGGATTGTTCTACCCGTCGCTCGATTTCTTTCAAATCTAGATTCTGTGACATGGTCATACTCCTTGGCTTTTCACTAACTGTTGCCATCGAGTGTCCCCTCTGTCGGTAGAGGGTAGTCGCGCAAAAAGCGGATAAACACGACCGCTCCCATGAGCAGGATGACAGCCGCCGGGACACCAAATGCGCAGAAGGTGAGGTCGATGCTCGTAAACTCCCTTTGCATGATGTCAAGAGGCACCGGTATCGCATACATCACACCGATTACATACAGGCGACTGAAATCCAGAAAGTAGGCCATTAGACTGAAGACGACTATACAATTCACCACCCAGCCAGCCGGGAAAATGAATTCTAGGGTCATCCACTTAGACAGGTTGCCTGTGACAGCCTGCGCAGCAACAAAAAACACTACTCCCACAAGGACTGAGATGGCCAATATCACGCTCACCTTGTTCAGTCTACGTCTCCGCTTCGGGCCAAATTTGACGCGGCCCATCCGGGGGGCAGTGATGAACCTCTTGCCAGCCCAAAGCACCGGCATGGCCAGTAAGATCAACCCGAGGTAAATGAGCATGGACCCCGCTTCCGACATGCCGATGTCCGAGAGCAACGCACCGATGGCCATTGCCAGGAGCAAAAGGCCCAAAAAGATATCCAACAGGCCATCCTGGTAAAAAGATCTCCAGGCCTTTCGCTCCACTTCTTTCAAATTGATACCTTGTGCCATGATAAACCTCCTCGACTTTCCACTAACAGTTGACACCGGGAGCCTCCCCTGCCGGGATAGGATACTTGCGCAGGAAGCGGATGAACAAGACTGTTCCGATGAGCACCATGACACCCGCTGGAACACCAAATGTGATGGCCATGCTGCTAAGGCCGGTAAGGTCCGTATTCTCAACTAGCAATATACCAACCGGAAGAGGTAACCCATATAACACACCGTACGCGTAAAAGCGGGTGACATCCAAGAAGTACGCGCCCAAGCCGAAGACGATTATGGTCTGCACCGGCCAAACATACAGGGGAATGGGTATCTCGGCCACCCACCCAGGCAGGCCGTTTTCCGCGGACGCCAATCCCAAAATGAGCATCATCACTCCCAGGAGCACTGAGAGGAATAGTACTGCGCGTAAGTTCTTCATCTTGGCTTTCCGCTGCGGTCCAAACTTGACCAGGCCGATCCGGGGAGTCGTGATGAACTTCTTGCCAGCCCAGAAGATCAGCAGGGCAAGCGCCGCCAACGCAAGCAGTCCGACCATAATCCACAACAGTGACACGCCGGTGTCGGCGAGCATTCCGCCCATCATTGCGCCCATGCCCATATTTAGGAGCAGAAGGCCCAAAAAGATATCCCACAGGCCATCCTGGAAAGTAGACCTGAAAGCCTTACGCTCGAGTTCTTTCAAATTGATTCCTTGTGCCATGATGAACCTCCTGAATTCTCGCAAAGATTTTTGTTCTGCCAATGACTTTACCATACAAAGCCATTTGCAATAATTATAACCCAAAATCGAAAAATGTCAAGTGCCTTGTAGACCAATGACCTTCTATCTAGTGCCTCAATAGGCTATTAGACTATCGTTTTCTTGCATCATTTTATTCCTTCGTTCTTTTTCTAGGTTTTTCGGAACCAAACTTTTAACTCGACCAGCCAAGGAGGAGGTGCTTGCCCTTCAGCGCCAGTATTTGCCGCAGGATGTTCCCTCTATCCGGCTCAAGAAGGACATTGGTCAATACTACGGTCTTTCTGGGCTCTCCACGGGGCAAAAGTGTACTGCTGATGGCTGAACCTTCAAGATAAAAACCCATGCCTCTTTACCTCGCCTTTCTCTGGCACATACACTAGCCCTACTATATACTCGGCGGTCGCGCTTCTCCCCGACTGGCTGAAGGAGCCCATCCACTGGCCGCATTGACGGAGCAAGCGGCCTGTGATATACTCAAATTGGGGCCTGTCCTGCCTGCCCCCTGGCCCAAGTCGTACCAGGACGGGCTGGCACGTGGCAGGCCTGGGAGGGAGTTTTGTCCCGAAGGGCCTGTCCTGAAATCTTGCCTTGAAGGGCCGTTAGCTCAGCCTGGTTAGAGCACCTGCCTTTTAAGCAGGGTGTCGCTGGTTCGAATCCAGCACGGCCCATCTGAGCCACCCTAGCTCAGTCGGTAGAGCAAGCCCCTCGTAAGGGCTAGGTCATGGGTTCGAGTCCCATGGGTGGCTCTGGGCGCCGCGGCTTTCAGAGAGGCCAACCGTTGACAGGCGGTTGGCCTCTTAGTAGAAGGCGAGGTATGGTAGAATCCGATGGAGAAGGAGAGGGGAACAGAGGAGCGATTCAAGCCGGGCCAGATCGTTCCGCAGTCGGGCCAGTATTTGAACGAGAGGACCGGAACCGAGGTCACCTGCGTGAGGGGTAAGAGGTTCCCGCCCGGTCCACAAGGCACAACTTATACCCTCAGCAGCGCGACAAGGCACAAAGGAGATTGAGAGGCTTTCCGGCCAGTGGGGCGGATATTCTCCCCGACATTTTGTGCAAAGAGAAATCGCCACTATTCTTCAACCTAGGGGAACGGCTGGCTCTATCTTCGTAACGGGGCAAACGGGGCTAACCGTCCACCGGCGGTTAGCCTTTCTGCTAGGGGAAACGATCAGAAAAAAGGTGTGCAAAGAATATGAGGAGGAAACCGATGAGCCAGAAAAAGGTAACAGTCTATACCCAGCCGGGGTGAATGTTTTGCCAGAGCGTGAAAGAGTTTCTTTCACAGAACGGGATAGCCTATGAAGAGAAGGACATCTCAGCGGACGAGGCCGCGCTGCACGAACTGATGCATATGGGGGTCTTCACCACCCCAGCCACGCTCATAGATGGAGAGGTAGTGGTGGGGTTCGACCGGAAGAGGCTGGCGGAACTTGTGGGCTTGGAGTAGCGAAACGAAAGAAGAACATCTTAACGACCTAGTCGGGTTTTGAAGACCGTGGATGGGGAGGAGTAAACGGCGTTCACACTGGCTTTACACAGTCCGGAGAGACTGTAGTCTGACGGACAATATACGAAGGAGAAACGCTTTGAGAACTCTCGGTTGCGCTTTTCAAATCCTGGCCCTGGCCTTGGGCTTCCTCTCCCACAGGGATCCTTTACGGACTGGCCCTGCCCAGACCGAGGGTGCGAGAGAGGCGGGTATACGTCTTTAGGCGATGGTGGTGGTAGTAGCGCGGATTCTACTTGCGAGGTGAAGCCATGGAGGAGATGGACAACGTGGGTTGGTTCATCGTGGGGGCTGTAATGACCGGGCTGCTGGCCCTAGCCGTCTTTCTCGCTTGGCTACTCTTTCCCCTGTTCCAAAATCTCTTGTAGATGGAGGTGAGAAGTATGATCTGTCCCCAATGCGGCGAAATGAACCCTCCCGAGGCAGAACAGTGCACCGTTTGCGGGGCTAACCTTCCGTCCCCCAGGACGATAGTCTGCGGCGGGTGCGGCAGGGAGAACCCCATAACCAACCGGTTTTGCCAAGGCTGCGGTCGGCTCCTCTCCCGCCCTGAACTGGCTTTCCGCCCGGAGGAGGTAAAGCCAGAGGTGGAGGAAGAGCCAAGCCAGGGTCTCCCCATCATATATATCCTCCCGGTGGTTCTCCTCGTTCTAGCGGCGTTGACATTACTCGTCTATTTTATGAGCCGCTGAATTCCCCTGGCTACACTCGTGAGATTGTGTCTCTCCCGCGCCTCCTAGGGGGTCTATCAAAGACCGCTTTGGCGGGAAAGGAAAGGGCGCTCGAAGGTGGACGTCCTTCTTGCGAAAGAAGCGCACAGACTAGATGTGGAGGATTGACGGGCTCCGGGCCGTCTGCTAGATCGAGTTAGATGGTTGCGAGGTTTGGGTATGACTATTGAATCCTACACCTTCGGCCGCATCGTCATCCAGGGCCAGGCGTACACCTCGGACGTGATCATCTATCCCCACCGCGTTGAGGCTCGCTGGTGGCGGAAAGAGGGCCACCGCCTCCAGCCCCTTGATCTGGAAGAGGTCGTGAGGAAGAAGCCGGAGATATTGGTGGTGGGGACCGGCTACTTCGGGCACATGAAAGTGCCCCCAGAGACTAGCGACTACCTCCGATCTCAAGGGATAGAGGTGATCGCGGAGAGGACGCAAGAGGCCTGGCAGACCTATAATCGGCTCTCCCAGAACCGCAAAGCCGTCGCTGCTCTCCACATCACTTGTTAGAGAAGGACGCCTTGCCTCATCTCTTATATAAGATAAGGCCAGTCACATGACCGGCCTGGCAACATGCCGCTGCGAGGAGCCCTCTTCTTGGGGATCAGGTTCTAGGCTCAACTCGAAGGGATATTGCTGCAGACATCACCGATGTTTCTATATTTGTGTCCCCGGGGCAGCCGCTTCAAATCCTCCATCGCCATCTCGGTAGCGCCTCTGGATTCGGCGTAGCCAAGGATGGCGTTCTTGTCGGCGGGGTATTCGAGGCCCTGGAGGACGCTATAGACCTCTAGGCTACATACGATGCTTGTATTCTCACATACCTCATCCATATTCTGGTACTGGACGCCCTCTTGCAGTCGGTTGAGGGCGATGATTACCGCCTCTGGTGCATCCTGGGCAGAAGCGTGGCTGATGATCTTCTGCTTATCGGCTGGCAATGTCAGCCCCTCCAAAGCCTCAAAGACATCTCTAGAGCAATAGATAGCCATAATCTACCTCCTTTAAGAGGGCAAACAGGTCTTTTCCCTGCGATGATGTTCATATTTCATCACAATTGTTCTCCCTTGTCAAGGCTCACTTCCTTTCGTTGCTTTTTCCTACCTTCTCTGATATATAGATTGCGTTGCGGAGTGTAGATAGATTTTGGGTGGTCTTTGAAAAGATGCTTCTGCTCAAGGAGATCGATGACCAGATAAGGGCCATCCGAGACGATCGTCTCTCGGGAGCCCGGGAGTTGGCCCAAAAAGGGGCGCAGGTCCTCATCGCTCTAGCCAAGGGGAGCAGGGCGGCAAGTCGGGAGGAGTTCCAAAAGGAACTGCTAAAAGCAGGCCAGGCTCTCATTAAGGCCCAGCCCTCCATGGCCCCTCTGGTGAACTTGGTGAATAAGAGCCTTTTTGCCCTACAAGAGGAGATCGATTTGGAGGAGGCTAAAAGGGCCCTCCTAACCACAGCCCGGGGGTATGCCGACCATTTGGAGAGGAGCGTAGAGCGGATAGCCCAAGAGGTCCTTCCTCTCATCCCCGATGGTGCTCTCGTTTTGACCCATTCTTCTAGTTCGACCGTGCTAGCCGCATTCTTGCACGCAAAGCAGGAAGGACGAACCTTTGCCGTTCTCTGCACCGAGTCCCGGCCTCAACATGAGGGCCGAGCGCTGGCTGAGAGGCTCGCCCAAGCGGGGGTGGAGGCCCGACTGGTGGTCGATGCCCTCGCGCCCAGCATGATGGCAGATATAGAGGTTCTCTTGGTGGGGGCGGATAGCCTATCAACCGAAGGGTTGGTCAACAAAATAGGCACCTACCCCTTGGCTCTCGCCGCTAGAGTCCATAAGGTACCCTTCTATGCTCTCTGTGGGACTGAGAAGTTCCTGCCTCTGGGCTACACCCCACCCGAGGAAAGTCCCAAGGATCCCCAAGAGGTCTGGCCCGATCATCCCCAGAGGGTTGAAGTCATCAATCGGTATTTTGACCTCACACCTTTGGAGTATCTCACTGGAATAGTGACCGAGGAGGGGATGCTATCTCCAACCGAGGTGAGAGAGATCATAAGCGAGAGGAGGCTGCATGCATGGTTGAGGTAGAGGTCATGGCCATTGGAAACGAACTCCTGCTGGGGGACGTCCTGGATACCAACAGTAACTGGCTCTGCCAACGGGTGACCGGACTAGGCGGGAGGGTAAGAAGGGTTGTCATGGTGGGCGATGACCGGAAGGCCATCGCCATGGAGATCCGAGATGCCCTGGAGCGCAAAAGCGACCTCATCATCACCACCGGCGGCCTGGGGCCCACCGCCGATGACATCACCCTGAAGGCCGTAGCCGAGGCTACTGACCATCCCTTAGGAGTGAATCTAGAAGCCTTGAAGATGGTGAAGCGCCGATATGAAGAGGCGGCCCGGGAGGGTTACGTAGCCGATAGCACCCTCACCCCCTCTCGCCGGAAGATGGCCCATCTCCCCCAAGGGGCCACCCCCGTCTTTAACCCTGTGGGCACGGCTCCGGCCTGCACCCTCCGCCTAGAGGACACCACGCTCATCTCCCTCCCCGGGGTGCCCGAGGAACTGATGGGCATCTGGGAGGGGCCGCTGCAACCTCTCTTGCGGGAGATATTTGGGGAGGGTTATTATCAGGAGAAGATGGTCTTTGTAGATTGTAAAGATGAGTCGCTCCTGGCCCCAATCCTGAAGAAGATGACAGGGGCTCACCCCCAGGTGTATATCAAGTCCAGGGCCAAGAAGTTCGGCCCAGAGGTGAAGATCAAAGTCACCCTTTCCTCTGCCGGGAGAGATAGGAACCAGGTCGAGGGAGCCATAAACGAAGCCCTGAAGGATCTGACGAAGAGTTTGGGTTCTTCAGGTCTTGCGGTGGAGACGATCGAGGAGCCATAAGAGGAGGGATAATGAGCGAAGTCGTGATCTTGATCACCAACAGCGGGCTGGGCGTCGCCGAAAAGGGGTTACGCGAGAAGATGATGGGGGTCTTCTTGAGCACCCTCGATACCTTTCCCCAACTGCCAGGCAAGATCCTCTTCTATACCGACGGGGTTAAACTGGTGGTCGAAGGGTCGCCGGTTGTCGGCGAGTTAAAGGCTCTACAGGAGAAGGGCGTCCACCTCATCGCCTGCGGCACTTGCCTGGACTACTTCGGGCTCAAAGGCCAACTGGTCGTAGGAGAGGTGGGAGGGATGGCAGCCATCCTAGAGGCGATGATAGAGGCGGAGAAAGTGCTAACAGTGTAACGGCAAGTGAGGCCTTTCGATCCAAGATAAGCGGAGAACATTTAGTGGTGTCAGATGTTACCATCTGACGCTTCCCCTTGGCCATCGGGAGGAAACTCCCAACGGCACTCAAACCGACCTGAAGGACAAGCGACCAAAGGGAGCGCAGAGTTGGCCCGCCTCTGCACTCCCTCTCTCTACGCACCGCTGCCGGGCTTGGTGTACCTTAGGCCAAGTTCTTCTGAGAGGTGGCGCGGCCTACATCCCCGGCGTCCGCATCGACCCGAACTAGATTATCGTCGAGCGATCAGCGTGGCAGACAGCCATCTCTACCGTCTGGGCAGCAGTCGGGCGATTGCAGGCCAAGCCGAGGCGCTTTCCTTAAACAGGACCGCGCGTGATTGCGGTTACGTCCTCCATCACGTCGAACTGCTTCACGCTGAAATCACTGAGGGCGGGGTGACTCGTCACCTGAGCCGCGAGCGGTCCTTCGAGGTAGGCCTTCACTGATGCCTCGTCGTCGAAGAGATGGATCCCCCCCGCTTCGCTTTCCGCTTCGTTTATGATCCAGATCTTCCAGCGGAGACCGGCAACAGCCCCGATGTCGCCGGCGAGGGGAGATACGGCCTGCTCGTACTCGGCCCTTGAAACGTTAAATTTGAAATTGAGCTGCATAATCCTTCCGGCCATGGTTGTTCCTCCTTCGGACTGAATGGTGGTGGATCCATCAATCGCACCCAGGTGAACTCACTACGTGTCGATTGGACCAGTTGGTATTGACTTGTTCGATTACCACCTCCTTCCCACCTATCCTAGCCCTCCGGGCGCAAGGGCGGGCGAATTTCGGCTAACGGTTCATATCCACATCATTTCCTATGTTTTTAGTGTAGCACAACTAGCCGCCCAGTCAACTTAGTGTATGACGAAAAATAGTAGGCCGGATTCCCATATCCGACCTACCTGATTCATGTCAAAGCAGAGGCGATTTCCGACCTTGGCCGTCGGGAGGAAACTCCCAACGGCAGTCAAGAAAGTGCTCCTTCTTAGCCCACCTCCGGTTTGGCCCTCTCCCCACTTGGCAGCCTCTGTGCCAGCCGCCAATGGTATAGCCAGACCCCAGAGGTCACCAGGGCGTTGACAACACCGGAGATGAGATCCTTCATGACCTCACGCTCCTTCAAAAGAACGGGCCACCCCATCACTCCCAAGAGCGACTGAAGCAGCCCCGAGAGCAACGAGGCAACCACCACCACGGCGGAGGTGAAGGCTATGGTCGCTACTCCGTAGAGATAGAGCCTATGGAGGAGGTCATCTTTTTGAAGTGCCGTGCGGCGTACCCTCCGCCAACTGAGAACCCAAGCGGGGAAGGCAACGAGAAGCAGGGCTACTCTATTGATGAGGTCTGCCCGCATCCATCTATCCATGGCCGCCAGAGTCCCTCCGCCTAAAGCCAACCCCAAGAGGGGCTCTGTCAAACTCAAGAGGGAGAAGAGGGAGATAAATAGAGTGATGAAAGAGATCAGGTGGAGATAGGATTCCTCAAAATCGATGGGGCCCTTAAGGCCACTACTCAACCGTACCAGCATAACCGCTCCTCCAGCGATGCTCAGGAGGAAGACGGATGCTCCCACCATCATTATGACCATTTCCACAATCAACCTCCTCTTCTAGAAATCGTGCTTAGAGCCATAATTGCCTGCTTCAGGCCAAATCATAGGCGATACCTAGTCCATCCCTCCCAATATGCTCAAGAGGATCTCCCCCATCGACTGCAGGACGTTTACGTAGAAATTCCCCCCCAGGTCGCGGAATATCTCGAAAGGCAGACCCGGGGCCCCGAAGAAGGGCCGGAGCGTCCAGGCCATCTGGGTCCCCACGAAGCCATAGACCACGATCCAGCCCCAGAGAGCCAACGACCTGACCCTCGTCCCCTCGCCACTCTCCACGTGGCGCATCCCCTGCCAGAGGAAACTGAGGCCGGAGAAGCCGGTAAGGGTTAAGATAGCCACATTCAAGAGTTTGAAGAACTGGTAATGGGGAGCCGTGAGCCAGAAGAAGAGGGCGATGGGGGCGAAGGAGAGGGTCAGGACCGCGGTGACCGCTATGGCGGTGAGGATGAGGGCCAGGGTTTGGGAGAGGCCCAATCGAGAGCCGAAGAGGAGGTTAAAGAAGTAGAGGGTGGGGAGGCATATCACCAGGGTGATGAGGAAGAGGACCGGGAGTTTCACCGCTGAAGAGATCGCCTGGAGCAGGCTGTTGGAGAAGCCCATCACCGCCCCGTAGATGGCGAAGAAGATGACGGAACTTATGAGCATGCCCTGTATCTTTCGGGAGACCCCCTCTCCGTTCCCTATCTCGTCGAAGAACCCCCTTCGGTCGCGCAAGATCCGTTCGATGACGTAGAAAGCCTCCATCTTTCCTCCTTTGAATTGGGCCACAAGCCCTAGATCACAGAATCAGCCTCTCGCTATTCCTCCACTCTCTCCCCTCCCAGGCTCTTGAAGAGTTGGGGAAGGATCCACAGCCACAACACCAAGGCCACAAGAGCGTAGCCCAGGGTATCGCCGGGGATAGGCCAACTCCAAATGGTCTGCTCTGGGTCGCCTCGGGGGACGAAGTAGAACTCGACGAGTTGATAGAGCCCCATGGGGATGAGGACGAGAGAGAGGCCGCCGTAGACCACCCCGCTCACCATGAGGTAGGCCTTGTTGAGGAAGGAGAGGGGGCGCTCTTTTTGACTCTCCACCCGGTTGCGAAGGGCCCGATGCAGAGCCAAGAATAGGCCTCCCATGACAACGGAAGCGCCCCCGTTTAAGAGGTCCCGCAACCGCTCCTCCTCTCGGTATTCTATGCCTTCAAGGGGTGGCGGTTTCCACTGCACCATCCCTGGCTCCACCTCGGTGTAGATGGCCTGCCCCCGGTAACTGAACTCCATGCCCAGAGGGTAGGAGAGAGCAGCCTTCAGGAGAAGCCCCCCACCTATGAGGAGTATGAGGGAGGAGACAAAGAGCATGGCATAGGCATAGAAACGGGGGAGGAAGCGCCGCTGGAGGGGGTCCGGCTCTTTCTCGCTTCTGAAGTAGACGATGGCGGCCACCAGGAACGAAACGAAGGCCAGAAGGACAACTAGGGGGAAAAGAATTGATTGACCCACACTCATCTTGTTCTCCTTTCTTACATCTGGGCGATGGCTATGAGGCTGAAGAAGGCCCAAGCCGCATATCCATATCGCCAGCGGCGCATGGTCAGGCCAGGGATGAGCAAAGCCAGAAGTGCTAGGGAGATGGTGATGGCCGGAGTGGCATTGCCCTGCCAACTACCTAATCTCCCCAAGAAGGGGAGGAGGACCCACTTGAAGGCCATAGTCAGGGCCACAGGGAGGAGAGCAGCCAAGACGGCCTGATTGGCCGACTCCACATACACCTGGCACATCATCTTGGCCACTTTTCCCGCCTCGCCGAAACGGGCGATAGCCAGGGCCATGCTCTCCTCGGGGCTGTACCCTCTCTGGTGAAAGTCCGCTGCCGACTCCACCAAGTGGGAGCGGATCTCCTGTAAGATTCTCTCCTTAGTTGGCCTGTCAAGATAGAGTTGACGAGAGACTTCTCCCAGGTATCTCTCTAGTGATCTAGTCACCCTTCTCCTCAGGCAATTATCTTCCTAGCCAATTGAGAAACTGTAGGAGAATAGAGCGGAAATCCTCTGGCTGAAAGACCCACCGTCCTTTGGCTCGCCAATAGTTCACCTCCCATTGGTTGCTCGTCCAAACGAACCCCCAATCTCCGTCGATCTTAACCTCCTCAATGCTTGGTCTCTCCCCAGAGTAGAGGGGGAACTTCTCGCTGGGGATACCCGTGTCATAACCGGCGACCTCGTTGTAGAGAACCGCGTCTTTTGCCTGCAGGGCATCTACATAGAGTTCGAATGCCTGCTCCAAGGTGGCATACTTCTCCTGGTAGTGGGGAGCGAAGTAGGTAGCGTTCCAGGCTGGCTCGCGGGAGGCGTAGGCCAGACCACCGCCCAGGAGCACCAGCAGGATTGCAACCAGAAAGAGGGTGACAACAAGTGGTCTTCTTCGCATCCCCTTCTCCTTTCAGGTGGGGGCCGGCTCTGTCTCCTGGCCCAATATCTTGAGCAACCGCTGGGAGAAAGTCGCCCACTCCGCAGCGGATTTCTCTAGGATTCTCTCGCCCTCCTCGGTGATATGATAGTATTTCCTCGATGGCCCCTTCTCCACCACTTGCCACTCCCCTTTCACCAGACCTTCTTTCTCCATGCGGTGAAGGAGAGGGTAAAGGGTTCCCTCTTTAAAGTCGAAGTAGCCCTCGCTCCGGCGCTCTAACTCCTTGGCTATCTGGTAGCCATACATCGGCTCCTCGGCCAGGAGGCTGAGAACGAGAACCTGGGTGCTGCCCCTTCTTAGATTGGCCATCATAAATACCTAGATTATCTATGTATATAGATATTATACCACCTTTTCGGGGATCTGTCAAGGGTTGCTGGGATGGAGGAAGGGTGTTATACTCTCCCCCAACAAGAAACGTCTCAAAGAGGCAACTCTATGATCATCATCGGCATCCTCTATCTCCTTTGTGCGGTCTTTCTGGCCCTTTACGGCTTCAACACCTTCGTCCTCATCTACCTGTATCTTCGCCACCGTAACGAGACCCTGCCTCTTCCTCCTCTTGACGAGTGGCCCCAGGTGACGGTGCAGTTGCCCGTCTTCAACGAGGTCTATGTAGTGGGCCGGCTGATAGACGCCGTGGCTCATCTCACCTATCCCCGCGAGAGGCTCCAGATCCAGGTTCTCGACGACTCCACCGATGAGACGACCAACCTGGCCCGAAGAAAGGTGCAACAGTACCGGGGCCAAGGGACGGATATCGAACTCATCCATCGTCATGAGCGGGTGGATTTCAAGGCCGGCGCTCTGAGGGAAGGGCTCAAAAGTGCGAAGGGAAGGTTCATCGTTCTCTTCGATGCCGATTTTGTGCCTCCCTCTGACTTCCTCCTGAATACTATCCCCTATTTTGGGTCTCGACCCCGCTTAGGGTTCATTCAGACCCGGTGGGGGCATATCAACGCTTCTTACTCCGCCCTGACCCAGGCTCAAGCCATCGCCTTGGATGGCCACTTCGTGGTGGAACAGACGGCCCGTCAACGCTCCGGCCTCTTCATGAACTTCAACGGCACCGCCGGGGTATGGAGGCGGAGGTGCATCGAGGAGGCTGGTGGCTGGCAGGGAGACACCCTCTCCGAGGATATGGACCTCAGTTATAGGGCTCAACTCAAGGGTTGGGAGTGTCTATACCTCCCTCATGTCGTTGCCCCAGCGGAGATCCCGCCCCAGATCCACGCTTTCAAGCGGCAGCAGTACCGGTGGGCCAAGGGCTCCATCCAATGTGCCCTCAAACTGGGGCCCACTCTTTCGACCGCCTCGGTGCCCCTCTTCAAGCGGCTGCAGGGACTTATCCATCTCACGAACTACTTGGTCCACCCTCTGATGACCTTGCTTCTCCTCCTCTCCCTGCCCCTTCTCCTTTTAGGCCGTCCCTTTAACCTACATCTCACCTTCATCAGCCTGGCTAGCCTGGGCCCTCCGGCTCTCTACCTCATGGCGCAAAGGGCTCTATATCCCGACTGGCGGCGGCGATTCTCGTGCTTCCCCTTCCTCGCCCTTGTGGGGACCGGGATCGCCCTGAACAATACGAAGGCCATCTGGGAAGCGGTTATAGGGAAGGGGAGCGACTTCGGGCGCACGCCCAAGTTCCGAGTGGAGGAAAGGGGAGACCGCTGGAAGGGGAAGAGGTATACTCTGCCCTTGAATGGCGTGACCCTGGGGGAGGCGCTTCTCTCTTTATATGCCCTGGCGGCGGTGGTCGTTGCCGCGCAACGAGGTAGTTACTACGCTATCCCCTTCCTCCTCCTCTACGGGTTGGGCTTCGGATACGTAGCCCTTTTGACCCTCTTGCATTCACGACCTAGGGTAAAGGAAAGGAAGCATAAGCCTGCCTTCAAGCCTCCCTCCCTTCCCGAAGCCCTCTCGGAGTAGGCGCTTGAGCGTTGCGCCTATGCCCTAGCCTTTATGAAGGAGGCGTAGAGTGAAAGCCGATAAGCCTCACATCCCACCGGGGCAGGTGGTGACCAGTAGATTTCCGGTCCTCCATGACGGGCCCATCCCCCCTTTCGACCCCCAGGGGTGGGATTTTCGGGTCTTCGGCTTGGTGGAGGAAGAAGTGGTCTTCTCCTACCAGGAGTTCATGAGCCTGCCCAAAGTAGAGATAGCATCCGATTTCCATTGCGTCACCCGTTGGAGCAGGCTAGACAACCTCTGGGAGGGGGTAAGTTTCCGGGAACTGATGAAGCATATAAGACCCAAGCCTGAGGCCAAGTACGTCATGGTTCACTCCGATGGTGGCTATACCACTAATCTGCCTCTCCCAGCCCTCCTAGACGATGATGTGCTTTTCGCTTATGGCCACGACGGCCGGGACCTGACCCCGGAGCATGGTTGGCCTCTCCGGCTAGTGGTGCCCAAGAGATACGCCTGGAAGAGCGCCAAATGGGTGCGGGGGCTGGAGTTCATAGAAGACGACCGGCCCGGCTACTGGGAGGCGCGGGGTTACCACAACGATGGCGACCCCTGGAAAGAGGAGAGGTACGCAAACCAACGTTTATGAGGCTGCAAAAAGGAGGCCAACTGGTGGTTTGGCCTCTTTTCTTATCTACTCCTCCTGTGCCTCCTCATCCTCGGGGTAGATCACCTCGCCGCCTCCGATCTGGCGCCTCTCTCCGATCTCCAAGGGGTAGTCAGAGCCAGGAAGGATACCCCCCACCGTAGAGTAAGGCCCCACCTCCGACCAATAGCCTATCTTCTCTTGGGCCGAGAACTCCAGGCGGACGATCGCCTTGGCCCCCTTGTAGCCATACTTGGAGGGAAAGATAAGGCGGAGAGGGGAGCCGTGTTTGGCGGGGAGGGGTAGGTCATTCATCCCGTGGACGAAGAGGACGCGGGGCTGGAGGAGTCCCTCGATGGGGAGGCTCTCGTAATAGTCATCGGCGCAGTAGAAGTGTAACCACTTGGCCTCAGGCAAGGGCTCAACTAGCTCCATAAGGGCTTGCGTCTCAAAGCCCTCCCATTTGGCCCGGGCCGACCAACACTCTACACATTTCATCCGCGACACCTGGGAGAGGGAAGGCAGACCCTGCACGTCGCTCAAGGATAGGTTCAGGGGGTTCCTCACCAGACCCTCTACCCTGAGTCGCCAACTCTCCGGGTTGGGGGCCGGAAAGGGGTTGTACCAGCGGATATAGAAGTCCGGTGGGTTTTCGTTGCGAAGGATCTGAAGCGGTGTTGGCGTGGGAGCAGGCTTCGGGGTCGCTAGAGGCGTGGCTTCCTCGATAGCCTCTGGCACCCCGCAACTAGCGAGGAGGGAGGTTAGTGCGGTGCTTGTCGCTCCAGCCAGGAGAAAGCGGATGAATTCTCGCCGGGATCGTTTATCCATCTTAAACCACGACCTCGATTCTATCGCCTTCTATCACCTCCCCTATGACCCAGTGCTCCTCGCCTCTCTGGGTGAGGAGTTCTCGTAAGCGGGTCAAGCGGTCGGGAGGTACGGAGATGAGCAGGCCCCCGGAGGTCTCGGGGCAGAAGAGGAGATCTATCATCTCCTCCGAGAGACCTTCTGGAAGCGCGGCCCTATCGTTTTCCAAGATATACTGGCGGTTGCGCACCAGTCCTCCGGGGATGAACCCCCGGGCCGCATAGTCTAGGGCTCCGGGGAGGAGGGGAAGAGCGCTCACCGAGATCTTCAAGCCCACCTTGCTCCGCTCGGCCATCTCCCAGGCGTGGCCCAGGAGGGCGAAGCCTGTTATGTCGGTGCAGGCGTGAACTCCCACCTCCTGCATAGCCTGGGCGACGGCTCGGTTCAGCCTGAGCATGCTCTTTACGGCTCCCTGTACATGCTCTGAATCTGCCTCCTGGGCTCTCAGGGCGGTGGTGATCAACCCCACTCCCAAGGGCTTGGTGAGGATGAGGGTATCCCCTACCTGGGCCCCGGCTTTAGTGATCACTCTATCAGGGTGGACTATCCCCGTGACGCAGAGGCCAAATTTCGGCTCATCGTCGAGGAGGGTATGGCCGCCGACCAAAAGCCCCCCCGCCTCAGCCACCTTGTCCGCTCCACCCTGAAGGATGGCGTTGAGCACCTCCCTGGGCAAGGTATCGGGAAAGGCGGCTACATTGAGAGCCAGAAGCACCTCTCCGCCCATGGCGTAGACGTCGCTCATGGCATTGGCCGCGGCGATGGCTCCGTAGTCGTAGGGGGCATCGACGATAGGGGGGAAGAAGTCTACCGTCTGGATTATCGCCAGCGCTGGGGTCAAGCGGTAGACAGCCGCATCATCGCCTCCCCCCAACCCCACCAGAAGTTCGGGGTGGATATGCTCCTCTATGGGCAACAGCAGTTTCTCTAGGTCGCCCGGACCCATCTTGGCCGCTCAACCGGCGCAAGAGGCGAGGGCGGTTAACCTTATCTCCTCGCGGGTCAACGCTTTTCTCCTTCTAACTCTGCACGTCAGATGGTAATCACGACGGATATTATAGCCCATCGGGGAGGATGAAGCAAAGATAGGCCGGTGGTATTATGTAGGGGAGGCCCTTGCTTGACCTGACAAAGGAAGGGTGGCCTCCCGTCTTTTGGGCGGGGACAAGCCCCACCCCTACAACCTCAATGTCCGAAAACGTCGCAGATGAACTGCGACGCTACTACTACATAGACATTCCCACATGTTGGTTGGTATTGGGTTTCAGATTGGGCAAAAGCGTGAGCGGTCCATCACTGGATGATGGTCACCACCACGTCATCGGTGGCTATATCACCCTCATCATCCGTGGCTTGCAGCCGAAAGATCCACTGTCCCAGATCCTCTTCCCTGGCTATCCAGGGGCTGGTCCAGACCGGCTCCTGGTTCCCCTCTACCAGCATCTCTCCCCGCCGCTCCTCTCGCCCTTCTGGAGTCCCTACGATCTGCCAGTCGTATCTTACGATCCTCCCCCCGTCAGGGTCATAGGAGAGGGAGCCGTCGAGGAGCATAGGCTGGCCTATAGGTATGGTCGCATCGGGCCCCGCGTTGGCCACAGGAGGGACTTTGGTTGCCAGGCTGCAACCCGCTAGCAGGAGGGTAAACGCTAAGAGATACCGGTTTCTCATCATACCCCAGGGGCAATTATACGAATTATCCACTTCCTGGCAAGGTGATCAAACCTGCAGCCAGCATTAAACTCCTCCTAACCGTTTCGTGCTGTTGCAACGCGTTTGCAACAAACCAGGTCAAAAAATTTGGCCCTCGTTTGGCCGACCCACTTTTGTGACTATTGTCTCTATCTTGTCAACCCCTCAACGCACCTCTGGCAATACCCTTTGAGATCGATATGAACACCTGTGGCCTGGAAATGGTGGTCTTGGGCTACCTGGGCTTTGACGCGGTTGGTGAGAGGGCTCTCGAACTCGATGATCTCCCCACAACCCAGGCAGACCAGATGGTAATGTTCCGCTCCCCTCCCCTTGATCTCATAATGATGATGTTCCTCATCAAAATGCAACTCTTCGATGAGACCCAGTTCCTTGAGGAGGCTCAAGGTACGGTAGACCGTGGAGAGGCTGAGACGTGGCTCTTTTTTCTTGGCTAGAAGGTAGAGTTCATCGGCGTCCAGGTGCCCTCCATGTTCCTGCATGATCTCGAAAAGGAGCAACCTCTGGGGGGTGACCCGCTTCCCCTGGGAACGAAGTAACCTTCTAGCCTCTCCTAACTCGGTTGACATCTTCCCCTGTCTTTTTGCAACTCATTTGCAACTATATTACCATACGACTAGGGGGTTGTCAACCGCTCTGCCAGCCTAGGCACCACCTCGTAGAGGTCTCCCACTATCCCGTAATCGGCTATCTTGAAGATGGGAGCCTGAGGGTCTTTATTGATGGCCACTATGATTTTCGAGCCCAAGATCCCCACCGTGTGCTGGATCTGGCCGGAGATGCCGATGCCCACGTAGAGCCTGGGGTTACACTTCTTCCCGGAGAGGCCCACTATCCGCTCCTCGGAGAGCCAGCCGTAGTCGGAGGCCGGGGATTTGGTGCAGCCCACCTCGGCCCCCAGGGCCACGGCCAGTTCCCAGATCATCTCCAAGTCCTCTTCGGCTCCTAACCCTCGGCCTATGCAGACCAGGGCCTCCGCCTCCTCGATATTCACCGCCTCCCCCTCCTTGGCCCGCCTCTCCACCACCCGAACCCGAGGTTCGGGGAGTTCTAGTTCCAGACGCACGGTTTGGCCCTCCCCGGCCTCTAGGGGGAGCGCTTCGAAGGTCTTGGGCATCACGGCGATGACCTTCCTCTCCGTCTTGATGACCTGTGAGGCCACGGTATTGCCCCCCAAAGCGTAGCGGTCGGCCACTAGGCCGTCCCCCTCCAGACGGAGGTCTATGGCGTCGGTGATGCAGCCCGCCCCTAATTTTTGAGCCACCCGCGAGGCCAACTCCTTCCCCCTCTTGGTGGAGCCCAAGAGGAGGATCTGGGCCCCTCCCTCCTCCGCCACCCTTTGCAACGCCTGGGCGTAGCTCTCCACGTAAAAGTCAGCCAAGAGAGTACTCTCCCCCAGGTAGACCTTCTCCGCCCCGTAGGAGAAGTATGGGCTTGACCTCCCCTCTACCTCCTGGCCCAGGAGGGCGGCGGCCACTCCCAGGCCCAACTCCTCTTTCAGCTCTCGCCCTTTGGAGAGGAGTTCGAAGGCTATCTCGTCTTTCTCGCTGAAGACTAATATCTCTGCCATGGCTACCTCGCTATCACCCCTTCCCTTGTGAGAGCATCGGTCAACTGCTCCACTACCTCGTCGACCTCCCCCTCCAAGGTGATATTCTTCCTCTCTTGTTCCGGGGCCAGGTTGCTTATGACCTCCAGGGAGGAGGCTTCTTTCCCCACTTCATGGGCGGAAAGGCCGAGATCCTCGCTGGTCCATTCCTGCAACGGCTTCTTGGCGGCCTTCAGTATCTGGATGAGAGGGGGCAGACGAGGCTCGTTTATCTCACTGGTCACCGAGACCAGGGCTGGAAGGGGGGTCTCAACTATCTCCAGGGCCTCCTCCATATCCCTGGTGGCTCGCAGCCCCCCCTCGATGAACCCCAGTTCGCGCACGTAGGTCACCTGAGGCAGGCCCAATATCTCGGCCAGCCGGGAGGGTACCTGGCCGGAGTAGTTATCCGTGGAGCCCTCGGCGCAGAGGATGAGGTCGCATTCTCCGATCTTCTCTATGGCGCGAGCGAGCGCTTGGGCGGTGCTCCTACTGTCCGAGCCTTGGAAGACCGGATCGATGAGGAGGACCGCCTCATCGGCGCCCATGGCTAAGGCTTCTTTTATCGTGTCTCTCAGTTTAGGGGAGCCCAGGGCCAGAGCGGTCACCTTCCCTCCCTCCCTCTCCACGATCCGCACCGCCTCCTCCAGAGCGTTCTTATCCATATCCCCAAAGAGGAGGGGTACTCCCTCTAAGACTGGCTCACGGGTATCCCGCTTTATCCTTATCTGTTGGAGATCCGGTATCTGCTTGAGACAGACTACGATCTGCACCTCCTCACCTCCTCTTAGCCGAATCTGTACTGGACCCCGAAGCCGCCTCGGGGGTAGTTCCAGGCCAAAGGGGTATCGCAGGCCATGATACAGGCCCCACACTCCAGGCACCCCTCATACCTTATGAGGATCTCCCCCTCCTGGCCCAAGGTATAGACCTGGGCCGGACATACGTACAAGCAGTACCTGGTCTGGCACCGCTCTTTGCATCTCATCTCGTCTATCTGGATATGGCTCTCCTCGTCGATCTTGAAAGCATCGAGGGCTAATTTGGCGTCTATATTCATATTCTCCAAACTCTCAATAGATCCCCCGCCGCGGAGGGGATTAGTCTCCTGGCCTCCCTCCACAAGGTGGTGGAGATCTTCTCCTTCGGCTCCTCGCCTATCCACAGGAGCCGCCCCAGGCTCTCAGCGAGAGCCTGGGGATAGAGGTTGAAAAGCCTGGGGTTCTGTAAGAAATGAGGCATCTCTCTGAAGGTTTCCAGGTCCTTGAGGACGAAACTCTCTTTGAGCCACTCCTCATAGCGAGATAGGGAGGCTGGGGAAAAGTCGTTTCTCTTTTTGGCTTCTATTATCGTTTGGGCGGCCAAGGCACCGGAAGCGAGGGCGAAATCCATCCCCCTCACTATGAGGCCGGTGTTGAGAGCTAGACCAGCGGCGTCCCCCACTACTAACATGCCATGGCCATAAACCTGGGGCATGCTCGCCAGGCCTCCCTCGGGCACTATATGGGCCGAATACTCCACCGCATGCCCCCCTTCGATCAAGGGCTTTACCTCTGGCCGCTCCTTGAAGGAGTCAAGGAGCCGATGGAGTTCGAACCCCGGTTCCTTCTCCATCAAAGCGCTGATACCCACTACCACCCCTAGGGAGATGCTCTCGATGTTGGTGTACAAGAAACCTCCGCCGAACATCCCCTCGGTTAAGGAACCGAAAAAGAGTTGAGCCGCCCCCTCCCCATCGCCAAGGCCGAACCGCTCTTCGATGGCACTCGATGTGAGCTCGATCACCTCCTTCACACCCACGGCGTAATCTCGAGGCTTGCGCCCCTTGCCCAGGCCTGCCTTCTCCACCATGAAAGAGAGTGCTCCGTCGGCGGCCACGACCACGTCGGCGTGGATCTCCGCTTCGCTGGCCACGATGCCGATCACCTTCCCCTCTCGCCACAGGAGGTCATCGACCCTGGTCTTGGGAACGATGAGCGCCCCCTTCTCAGCGGCTCTTTCAGCGAACCAGGGGTCGAACTTGGCCCTGAGGAGGGTATGGCTATGATAGGGCTTCTCCTTGAACCGTTCGCTGGAGAGTTCAAAGGTGACCGATGATCCTTCCCCCATAGCGGTGAGTCGTTCTCTGGTCACATGCCTCTCTAGGGGGGCTTCCTCCCAAATGTGGGGGAAGAACCTCCTCACGGGGTGGAGGTAGAGCCTCCCCCCGGTGACGTTCTTGCTCCCGGGGAAATCTCCCCTCTCTACCACCAAGGCCTCTAAGCCAGCATCGGCCAGATGGTAGGCACAAGCGAGGCCAGCCAAGCCGGCCCCTACTACGACCACCTCCACCTTCTCCGCTTCGGCCATCGCTCTCTCCCCAATCTCTTCTTCCTGGCTCAAGTGCAGAGGGGCAAAGAATGGGACAAGACCCCGCCTTGGTCCAAGGGGAGCCCTGCCCAGACTCCATCGATACCGCTCTACTTCGGTCGCTTTTAGGTACCGCGGTAAGGAACGGCCTCATCGCCGGCGTAGTCGCGAGCGATGATGATCTTCATGATGTTCTGCCCGCCTTCGGCACCCACGCAGTATGATAAGACCCCTCGCAGACCCATCTCCACGGGGCAATCCTTGGTGTACCCAAAAGCCCCCAATTGCATCATCACGTGCTGGCCGACCCGTGCCGCCAGCAGGGGGGCCCGGAGTTTGCACATGGCCACGATCTTATTGATATCCGCTTTGGTGAACTCACCTGTCCCGGCGTAGAACTGGTCCACCATCCAAGCCGCCTTGAGGAGCATCAGTTTGGTGAGTTCCAAGTCGGTGTGATCCTCGGCTATCTCGAAGGAGATGCCTTCAAAGTTGATCAAAGGCCGGCCGAAGAGGATCCGCTGCTTGGTGTAATCCACCCCGATCTCCAGCATCTTCTCCGCTGCGCCGGTGCAGGCGGCGGCCACTACGATGCGGGCTACGTTGAACCCCTCCATGTTCATATGGAAGCCTCGGCCCACCTCGCTCAACCGGTAGTAGTCCGGGATCTCCACATCCTTATAGACGAACCCGCCAGTGGAGAGCCCCATCCGTCCCATGTCCTTATAGACGCTGGTGGTGATGCCTGGCAGTTGGGCCGGGACGTAGAAGAAGGTCATCCCTCGGTGACCCTTCTCCGGGTCGGTCACGAAGAGGCTGAGGTGGCCGCCCCCTCGAGTGGTGGCCTCGGTCACCCCGCTTATATAGGCCTTCTCCCCATTGATGACCCATTTGTCGCCCTTCTTGACCGCCGTGGTGGTGATGGTGCTCACATCGGAGCCGCCTTGGGGCTCCGTGGTATTGATGCCCATGAACCACTCGCCGGAGGCCACCTTGGGCAACGCCTCCCTCTTCAACTCCTCGCTGCCGTGCTTCACGATGAGATAGCTCCAGCCGAGGCAAAGCAAAGTGTAGACGGGGAGGGACATGCTCAGTTCTGCCCGGCCTAGTTCGTGTATGGTGATCATGGCGTAGACCATCTCCTGGCCGGGCATAGCCGAGCCTCCATACTCCTCGGGGATGGTGACGCCGAAGATACCCAGTTCAGCCATCCCCTGGATTATCTCCTCGGGGATGCCCGCTTCTTTCTCATCGATCTCCCGAGCCCGAGGCTCGATATTCTTTTCCGCGAACTCACGGACCATCCTCTTCCAAAGTTCCTGCTCCGCGGTGAGTCGAAAATCCATCTCGCTTCTGCCTCCTTTTGATTTGCGAATTTGCGCACAAATACGGCTAACATCATACCATTGAGATATATTTGTGTCAAGAGAACGGAGTAGATTCCTGCCCATTGTGATAAGTAGAAGGAAGACCTGCGCTTTTTCGAAGGGAGCAGACCGAATTCACCACACGAAGTGCCGATGGCCATGTACTAGTAGAACCATCGCTCCCCATGCTTGAAGGGCATGATCCTAAGGAGACCGATTGCCAGGGGCCAAAGAAGCGATTATAATAGAAAAGAGGTGAAGGGGATTGCTTGAGAGTGTAGTTATCCTAGATTTTGGCTCTCAGTACACCCAACTGATCGCTCGGCGGGTGCGGGAGAACCGCGTCTACTGCCAGATCTTCTCCCACGATGCTCCCCTATCCGCTGTAGAAAGGCTGAGGCCTAAGGGGTTCATCCTCTCGGGAGGGCCTGCTAGCGTCTACGAGGAGAGAGCGCCCCGCCTGCCTCCCTACCTCCTTGAGAGCGGGGCGCCTATTTTGGGCCTCTGCTACGGGATGCAACTTCTGGCCCAGGAGTTGGGAGGGCGGGTAGCCCCTGCGGAGAGGCGAGAGTATGGCCCCGTGGAACTCCACATCAAGGATCCCACCTCTCCTCTCTTCCTTGAACTCCCCTTCTCCCAGGTGGTCTGGATGAGCCATGGCGATAGGATCGAGGAACTCCCCCCTGGTTTTGTGGCCTTGGCCTATACCGAAAACTCCCCTTTTGCAGCCATGGGGGACCATCGTCGAGGCCTCTACGGTTTGCAGTTCCACCCCGAGGTAGTCCACACCCCTTATGGAGGGGAGATAATCGGCAATTTTCTGTATCAGGTATGTGGCTGCCAAGGGGCCTGGACCCCCGGCCCCTTCATCGAGGAGAGCATAAAGGGGATAAGAGAGCAAGTCGGCGAGGGGCGAGTGCTTTGTGCCCTCTCTGGTGGCATCGACTCCATGGTGACGGCCACCCTCGTGGAGCGAGCGGTAGGCAAGCGGTTGGTTTGCATCTTCGTCGATCATGGCCTCCTACGTCAGGGAGAAGGGAAAAGTAGCCTCTCCCTTTTCCGCCGTCTGGGATTGAAGGTGGTTCATGTCGAGGCCAGCCAGAGGTTCCTGGCAAGCCTGAAAGGGGCAATAGACCCCGAGGAGAAGAGGAGGGTCATCGGAGAGGCGTTCATCCGTCTCTTCGAGGAAGAGGCGAGGAAACTCGGCGCCTTCGAGTTCCTGGCCCAAGGGACCCTCTATCCGGACCTCATCGAGAGCAGTTCTCCTCACAGCCAGGCCGCGGCCCGTATTAAGACTCACCACAATGTCGGTGGCTTGCCCGAGGAGATGGAATTCTCTCTGATCGAGCCCCTCCGCTACCTCTTTAAAGACGAGGTGCGAGAGGTGGCGTCGGCCCTGGGTCTTCCGGAAGAGATCGTCTATCGCCAGCCCTTCCCCGGCCCAGGTTTGGCGGTGCGGATCATCGGTGAGGTGACGGAAGAGAGGCTGAAAATCCTAAGGGGCGCCGACGCTATAGTGGAGGAGGAGATCAGAGGAGCAGGGCTATATAGGGAACTCTGGCAGAGTTTCGCCCTCCTCACCCCGGTGCAGAGCGTGGGGGTGATGGGGGACGAGCGGACTTATGAACAGGTGGTAGCCATCAGAGCGGTCACCAGCGAGGACGGGATGACCGCTCATTGGGCTCGACTCCCCCACGACCTCCTGGAGCGGATAGCCAGCCGGATAGTGAACGAGGTGCCTGGGGTTAACCGAGTGGTCTACGACATCACCAGCAAGCCCCCAGCGACGATCGAGTGGGAGTGAACTTTTGCCAGCCGGGATTAGGACAGGAAGGCTCAGATAGATGCCTACAGAGGCCAGGCTGCATGCCTGGCCTCTTCACCTCTCAGTAGAAGAAGACACTTACCGCCCATCACACCCAGTGAGAAGAAAGGGTAGGGCGACTGTATACCACCGCTTCACCTCATTGAACCCTAACCTCTCCCCAGCGGTGATAATGTAGGGGCTTTTTGACAGAAGGAGGGCCGTATGTTATGGTTTGAACTGCCCCAAAGAGAAAACCTCAAAAGATGAAAGGCATGCCAGTGAAACGGGTACAAGAGATCGCAGAGAGGATCATCTACAACGTAGAGCAGATCATCATCGGCAAACACCAACAGGTGCAACTAGCCCTTGTAGCCCTCGTCTGTAAGGGCCACATCCTGATCAACGACGTCCCAGGCGTGGGAAAGACGATGCTCGCCAAGGCCATCGCTAAATCGTTAGGCTGTACCTTCAAACGCATCCAGTTCACCCCAGATATGTTACCCAGCGATGTGACCGGGGTCTCCGTTTTCGATCAGAAGACCAGGGAGTTCCAGTTCCGCCCCGGCCCCATAATGGCCCAGATCGTCCTCACCGATGAGATCAATAGGGCGACTCCAAAGACCCAATCGGCTCTCTTGGAGGCGATGGAGGAGCGCCAGGTGACGGTAGATGGAGTAACCCACCCCCTAGAGGAGCCCTTCTTGGTCCTCGCCACCCAGAACCCCATCGAGTACGAGGGAACCTTCCCCCTTCCTGAGGCCCAACTGGATAGGTTTGTGATGCAGATCAGCCTGGGCTACCCCAGCCCCCGTGACGAGATCGCTATCTTAGACTCCCAGCAGTACAGACACCCCATCGAAGGGATCGGGCGAGTGGTGGCCACCGAAGAACTATTAGAGATACAAGAGGAGATCAAGGAGGTTTATGTTAGCGATGCCCTCAAGGAGTACATCGTGGCTTTAGTGGGGGCCACCCGGGAGCACCCTGACCTCTATCTAGGAAGTAGCCCGCGGGGATCGCTGGCCCTCTACCGAACTGGTCAGGCTAGAGCGGCGATCTTGGGCCGAGACTATGTTACCCCCGACGACATCAAAGCCCTGGCCCATGTCATTTTGGGCCACCGCCTCATAGTTCACCCCTCCGCTCGCATAAAGGAGGTCGACCCCCTGACCGTGATCGATGAAGTCCTGGCCTCCGTACCTGTGCCCGGGGCTCCAGCCAGGGCTAGGCCCTAACCGAAGGAAACGCCATGCGCGTTAACTGGACCATCTTCCTTCTTCTGCCCTCGGTTCTCCTCCCTGCGCTGGTCACAGGGCAGGAGTTCCTCTATCGCCTGGTCTATCTCCTTTTGGCCATCATAGTTCTCGCCTTCCTCTGGGCCTGGTACAATTCGCGCGGCATGGTGGTAGAGCGGTGGCTCCGCTCCAGCCGGGCCCAAGTGGGCGGGCTGGCGGTGGAGAGGATAGTAGCCCGCAACCCCGGAAGATGGCCCAAACTCTGGATCGAGATTCGTGACCACTCGACCTTGTCAGAACACCAAGTAGGGCGCCTCCTCCCCTCCATGCCCGCAGGGAGGGAGCTGAGTTGGACGGTGAAGACCCTCTGCCACCGTCGAGGAGAATTCGCCCTGGGGCCCATCACACTGGTGGCCAGTGACCCTCTGGGACTCTTCCAGATGAGCCGTCCCCTCCCAGGCGCTTCCAGCCTCATCGTCTATCCTATGACCGTCCCTCTGTCCGGCTTCACTCCTCCAGGGGGACAACTCTCCGGGGGAGATGCCATACGGCGTCGGACACAGGAGATCACCACCAATGTGGCCAGCGTGAGGGACTACCTGCCCGGCGATAGTTTCAACCGCCTCCACTGGCCCTCCATAGCCCGCACGGGGCGGCTGATCTCCAAGGAGTTCGAACTGGACCCCACCGCCGACGTCTGGTTGCTTTTGGACATGGAAGCCCGAGTCCATTTCAGTGCCCCGGAGGAGGCTCCGGTCGTTGAAGAGTTCCCTCTCTTGAGGGCTCCGCGCCCCTGGCAGGTGGCTCCCACCACCGAGGAGTATGGAGTGACCATCGCCGCTTCTCTGGCCAAACATTTTTTGGCTCAGAAGAAGGCTCTAGGGATGGTAACCTACGGCCAGCGCCGCGAGATGGTGCAGGTCGATAGGGGCGAACGCCAGTTGTCCAAAGTCTTGCAGGCTCTGGCGGTCATTCGGGCCCAGGGCCAGGTCCCTCTGGCCGAGGTAATCGCCGCCGAGGGAAGTGGCATGGGGCGAGGAGCCATGGCTATCGTCATCACCCCCTCCACTGAGGAAGGCTGGGTCGCCGCCCTGCGGGAACTTCGTCGGCGAGGAGTAAGCGCGGTGGTGATACATATCGAGCCTAGCACCTTCGCTGAGGCTCCCAGTTCCCTGGGCATCGTCACTCTTCTAGCCGCTGGCGGTTTCCCCACCTACCTAGTGAAAAGGGATCAACCCCTAGAGGAGGCCCTGAGCCAGAAGATCTATGAGGGCCGGAGATGATCATAAAGAGCGCCGAACTGGCCGATCTGAACCAGTGTATGCTCATCGACCCTTCCTATATGACCGAATACGTCTGGCAGATGTACCTAGAACGGGGAGAAGCGGGGACCACCATAACCTTCCGTACCGTCAAACTCCCCCGACCGATGCCTGTCAACTATCCTAGAGATACCGACTACCTCTTGGAGAATTGGCAACGAGGCGAATGTTTCCTGGTCGCCGATGAGGGAGGGGAGATCCGGGGCTATCTGGATATGACGGTCCAGGCCTGGCACCAAACCGGCTGGATTAACAACCTGGTGGTGGCCAAGGATTATCGTCGCCAGGGTATAGGGACAGCCCTAATGAAGGCCGCTCTTCGCTGGGCTGAAGAACGTAACCTTAGAACCATAATGCTAGAGACCCAAACCAAGAACTACCCTGCCATCTGCTTCTACCAGAAACACGGTTTCGCCTTCTGCGGCTTCAACGATCATTACTACGCCACCCAGGACATCGCCCTCTTCTTTGCCCATAACCTACCTTAGAAGGCCAGTTGACTTTTCAGTGCTGTCAGGAGTTACCTCCTGACAGATGAAGTTGGACCGTCACTCCTGTGGCAGATGGTAACATCTGCCACCACCAAAACATCCCTGGCCTGGCATCATCAGCCAGGGAAATCCGACCTACTATGGCTATGAGCGGCCCCACCTGGGTCTCGATATGCGAATCCCTCTGCCACCTACTCTGTCGCATTTGAGATCAGAGATACCGGGCAGTTGACTAGGCAGGCAAAAGGTGCTATAATAAGAAGCGCTTAGGAATCACATCCCTTCGTTATCTGATAGTATTGTAAGGGATTCCACTAATTTGCGCTTCTATCTCTTTCCCCGATCTTTCACACAAAAGCCTTGATGCTCATGTGATGAAGGTGAGATTCTGACTTTCTACCACGGTTCAAGAACAGCGAGAGGGGTGTAACCATGGATACCGAACCTCTGGAGTCTGCTGAAGAGGCCGGCTATGCCAATGCCTTGAATATCGTCGAATTGGAGGCTATGACCCTAAGTGAACTGCGGGAGATGGCCAAGGAACAGGAGATCTCCGGGTATAGCCGCCTCAAGAAACAGGACCTCATCATCCGCTTGTTGCGGGCTAAGGCTGAGCAGATGGGGTACATCTTCAGCGGAGGGGTCCTGGAGATAGTCCAGGAGGGGATCGGTTTTTTGCGCTCCGATCACCTCCTCCCGGGGCCGGACGATGTCTATGTCTCCCAATCCCAGATCCGCCGCTTCGGGCTGCGCACTGGAGACTTGGTAATCGGCCAGGTCCGACCTCCCAAGGATACGGAGAAATACTATGGTCTCCTCCGAGTGGAGGCGGTGAACGGCCTGGACCCGGAGACGGCAAAGCGCCGCCCCCACTTCGTCTCCCTCACCCCCATCTTCCCCCAGGAGATGTTCAGACTGGAGACCAAGCCCCATATCCCGGCCACCAGGCTCATAGATATGATAGCCCCCATCGGTCGAGGTCAAAGGGGACTCATCGTCTCCCCTCCCAAGGCAGGAAAGACCATGCTCCTCAAACAGATCGCTAACGGCATAACTACCAACTACAACGATGTCCATCTCATGGTTGTTCTCATCGGCGAGCGGCCCGAGGAAGTAACCGACATGGACCGCTCTGTAGAAGCCGAGGTGGTAGCCGCCACCTTCGACGACCCAGTCCAGACCCAGGTCCGCGTAGCCGAAATGGCCCTGGAGCGGGCTAAGCGGCTAGTGGAAGGCGGCTTAGACGTGGTCATTCTCCTGGACGGGATCACCCGTTTGACCAGAGCCTATAACCTCACCGTGCCTCCCAGCGGCCGCACCCTCTCCGGCGGCATCGATCCCGGGGCCCTCTATCCCCCAAAGCGTTTCTTCGGCGCCGCTCGTAACGTCGAAGATGGAGGAAGCCTTACCATTGTCGCTACCTGTCTCGTAGAGACCGGCAGCCGGATGGATGACGTCATCTACGAGGAGTTCAAGGGCACCGGGAATATGGAGTTGCACCTCAGCCGACGGCTGGCTGAAAAGTATATCTTTCCCGCCTTCGATATCGAGCGCTCAAGCACTCGGCGCGAGGAACTGCTCCTCGATCAGGAGACCCTCTCTAGGATCTGGACCCTACGTCGCATGATAGACGCGATAGGGGTTGTCGAAGCGCTACCGCCCATCCTTACCCGCTTGGCCAAGACGAAAGATAACCGCGAATTTCTTGACACCTTGAACAAGGATGCCATCTAATCGCCGCTCTATCCAAAGGCTTATCGAGGCCAGTGTCAGCCTCTGGAGGGATCGGTTGTCCCCCCATCTCACCCGCTACACCTCCCACCTATCCCTCTTGACTCTCTTTCTTCTCCTCACCTCCCTGGGGAACTTCAACCCCCAAGCGTTGCGTCCGGTGGGGGAGCCTGCCTCCAGCGGGAACCCGGGCTCTACTTTCCTCCCGCGGAGGATGAGTCTATCCTCGGAGACCGGCTACCTGACCAAAGAGGCTTTGCCTTTCACCATCATCCCCCAGAGACCTCGTCGGGAGGTGATCATCTATGTGGTGCAACCGGGAGATGTAGTCACCGGCATCGCCCAGAAATTCGGCTTACGACCGGAGACCATCCAGTGGTCCAACTCTCAACTCTACCCCTATCCAGACCTCTTATATATAGGAGAGGAACTCTTCATCCTGCCCGTCGATGGCGTCTATCATAAGGTAGAGGCCGGCGATACCCTAGAATCGATCGCCGAGGAATACGAGGTGGATCCCTCGGCTATTCTGCAATCGGAGTACAACGATATCACCGATCCAGGGACCCTGGTTGTAGGGCAGATGCTGGTCGTCCCCGGGGGGAGCAAGCCCTATGTGGCCCAGGTAATCTATGCCGAGCCGCCGTCGGGAGCGGCCCAAGGGAGCGGCAACTTCACGTGGCCCGTCAGCGGGGTGATAACCCAAGGCTACTGGGGTGGTCACCAGGCGTTGGACATCGGGGCTCCCTGTGGCACCTCGATCTACGCCTCCGATGCGGGCTATGTGGCCGCCGTAGGATGGATGGACGGGTACGGCAACCACATCCTTCTCAGCCACGGAAATGGGTGGGAGACCTTGTACGCTCATCTCAGCCAGGTCCTGGTGCGCGCTGACACCTCCGTCCAGAGAGGAGCGCTGATCGGACGGGTGGGCATCACCGGTCGTTCCACAGGCTGCCATCTCCACTTCGAGATTCGCCAGTACGGCACCAAGCGAAACCCCTTCGGCCTCCTCCCTTAGGCTTCAACTACTCTTGTTTACCGTCAATGAGGCCATCTCTCCCCCCGCGTGGTGGGAAGAGATACCCTCTTTACCCTTCTTATGATATACTTATTAGAGAAGGCTCACCCGAAAGAGAGATGGCGCGACTTCTTATCGGCACCTCCGGTTGGAGTTACAAGCATTGGCGAGGGCTCTTCTACCCGCAGGATCTGCCCCCCAGAGAATGGTTCTCCTATTACAAAGACCACTTCAACACCGTAGAGATCAATAACACCTTCTACCATTTGCCCGCCGAGAAGACCTTTGGAAATTGGCGCAAGCAAGCGCCAGAGGGGTTCATCTACGCCGTAAAGGCTAGCCGGTACATCACCCACATGAAAAGGCTACGCGACCCCGAACTAATCCTGGAGAAGTTCATAGGCCGGGTGCGGCTTCTGGGGGAGACCTTGGGCCCTATCCTTTACCAGTTGCCGCCTCGCTGGCGACTCGACCTGGACCGCTTGAAAGGGTTCATCGAGGCCCTCCCCCGGGATCTCGTTCATATCTTTGAGTTCAGGGATCCCCGCTGGTTATGTCAGCCGGTCTTCGATCTCTTGGAGGAGAACGACTTGGGTTTCTGCATCATGAGCCTGCCCCATTTCGATTGCCCCAAACGAGTCACCGGTCAGACGGTCTACATCCGCCTGCACGGCTCCCGTTCGCTCTACGCCAGCAGGTACACCCAGAGGGAACTGGAGGAGTGGGCCAGGTATGTCGTTCCTCTCTTGTCGGAAGGACATGAGGTCTATGTCTATTTCAACAACGACGCTTTCGCCTACGCCGTGGAGAACGCCAAAGAGTTGCGCCACCTAATAGAAGAGATGGTGCCGCTTGAGGAGAAGGTATGATGAAAGAGGCTATGCTCTACACGAAACCGAAGGACGATCTAGTGCGGTGCCAACTTTGCGCCCACAGGTGTACCATCAAGCCAGACAGGGCGGGCATCTGTGGGGTGAGAAAAAACGAGGAAGGGACCCTCTACACTATGGTCTACGCAAAGGCGGTGGCGGTGCATGTGGACCCCATCGAGAAGAAGCCCCTGTACCATTTCCTCCCCGGGAGCGCCTCTTTTTCCATAGCCACCATAGGCTGCAACTTCCGCTGCCTCTTCTGCCAGAACGCCGACATCTCCCAGGCCTCCAAGGGCGGAGGGTGGGGGTATCCCGTGCGGGATTTCCCCCCTGAGGAGGTGGTGGCCGGGGCCAAGCGGCACAGGTGTGCTAGCATAGCCTACACCTACACCGAGCCCACCATCTTCTTCGAGTACGCCTATGACACAGCCCTTCTAGCCCACCAAGAGGGGATCAAGAACATCTTCGTCACCAACGGCTACATGACCGAAGAGGCGTTGGAGGCTATAGAGCCCTACTTGGACGCGGCCAATGTGGATCTCAAGAGTTTCAACCCCCAATTCTACCGCCGCATCGTAGGGGCTAGACTAGAGCCGGTATTGGAAACCATCGAGAGGATGCACGAAATGGGGATCTGGGTGGAGGTGACCACCCTCATCATCCCCGGCCAAAACGACGGGGAGGAGGAACTGAGGGGGATCGCGCGCTTCATCGCCGGCATAGATGTGAAGATGCCCTGGCATATCTCTCGCTTTGTCCCCCACTACAAGATGAGAAGTACCCCCTTCACCTCTGTGGAGACGATCCATCGTGCCGCAGAGATCGGTCATGAGGAGGGGTTATGCTACATCTACGCCGGAAACGTCCCCGGCGACCCCCACGAGAATAGTTACTGTCCCCACTGCGGCCAGGTGGTCATCCGCCGACTGGGATACCATACCCATTCGGAACTGAAGGGCAGGGCTTGTCCCTCCTGTGGAGAGGAACTGGCCTTCATCCTCAACTGAGAAGAGTCAAGGAAGGAGATATGGATAGAGAAAGGCTGAACTACCTAGTAAGCCTCCACTCTGAGAAGCACCTCCTAGTCAGCCTCTACCTCCCTCTGGAGAAAGGGGAACCGGGAGAGGCGAAACTCCCCATTCGATTGAAGAACCTGATAAACGAAGCCTTAGAGGCCAAGGAAGGTTGGACACCTGAGCAGATCCGCTCCGTGGAGGAAGACCTGGCCCGGATCGAAAGGCTGGTAGCAGAGGAGAGGGTTGTAGGGAGCAAAAGCGTCGTTGCTTTCGCCTCCTCGCCCCTTGGCCTTTGGGAGGTCTTCCGGCCTCCAGTGAGGGTGGAGAAGAGTCTGGTCATCGATCACGCCCCTCGCGTGGCTCCTCTCATCGCCCTGGCGGGGCAACTAGAGCGGTGCTGTACGGTGCTGATAGATAAGGGTCGGACCCGGATATTCTTCCTCGATTTAGGCGGTGTGGAGGAACGGTACGATATCTACGGCGTCGTCCCCGGTCGGCACGATCAGGGAGGCTGGGCCCAGGCTCGGTATCAACGCCACCATGACGATCGCGTGATGCATCATTTGAAACATACCGCCGATGAACTGTTCCGCCTTCGCCATGAAGAGGGGGTTCAGCGCCTTCTAGTGGCCGGAACGGAGGGACTTGTCAGCCAGTTCACCGACTACCTACACCCCTATCTCAAGAGGTGTCTAGTAGCCACCTTACCCCTGGAGATGACCGCCTCACCCAAGGAGGTGCAGGAGCGAGCGTTGGCGGTCGTGGAGGATCTGAACAAGCGGGAAGAGGTAAATCTAATCCAACAACTCAGGGGAGAAGCGCTTTCCGGGAACCTGGGGGTGATCGGGCTGGAGGATACCCTTCACGCCTGGCAGGCAGGCCAGGTGCTCACCTTGCTGATAAACGAAGATTTCAGCGCTCCCGGGAGGCGGTGCTCCCGATGCGGCTCCCTCACCGTTCGAGAAGGGTCCTGCCCTTATTGTGACCAGACGTTGGAGCCCCTCCAGGATGTGGTGGAGGAACTGATAAAACGGGCTTTCTTGGGGAATACGGAGATAAAGTTCATCGCCGGGGAGAATAGAGAGGCTCTGGCGGAGATGGGAGGCATCGGAGCGCTTCTAAGGTTCACGACTTAGGCTACATCCTTTGGGCGATGGCCGCCATCTGCTCTGGGGCTAACATCAGAGTCATGAAAAGGATCGCCTACCAGTCATATAGTACAACTTCAGCGAGCCCCTGTCTGTGACTTTTGTCTCTTAGAACCTCGCCTAATACCGTCGTGGATTTGCCCAGGCCCCAAAAAGGGAGCAAGCAACCTAGCCCTTACCTCTACAGAAACCCATCAAGGAGAAGTCGTGGGGAATCATTCTGAGGGCTAACTATCAAGCCAGGCGCGGCCCACTAGCCCGTCCCCCGGCCTGGCGAGTACCGGGGCAGGCTGGCATCAACGGGCCAGGGGCGGTGATACTCCCCTCTAGGGCCTTCAGAAGGGCCTCGTCGTCCTCCGGGAGCACCGTGCGGGGATCTAAGAGGTATCTCCCTTCCTCTATACGCCCCACCACGGCCGGTTCACCCATCCTGAGTCGCCTCGCCAGTTCCTGGGGGGAGGGTACGGTGAGGGCCAAAAGGTAGGTGGGCAGCGTTTGCCCCGGCAACGAGCCTCCTCCCACCGCCGAGCAGCCGGGGATCACTTCCTTTTCTACCCCCTTAAGCCTTCTCGCCCAACCCCTGGCCCGCTCCTCGATCTCCTCCAAGGGGATAGCGATCATCCGCCAAACGGGGATCTTCTCTACCGCCTCCCCTTTGAGGTAGTGGAGCAACGTGGCTTGTAGCCCGGCCAAGGTAGTCTTATCCACCCTTACCGCCCGGGTGAGGGGATGCTCCCGCAGAGAAGCGATCAGTTCTCTACGACCTATGATCACGCCCCCCTGCGGCCCCCCCAGAAGTTTATCGCCACTGAAGCAGACCAGGTCCGCCCCCCCGGCGATACTTTCCTGGGCCAGGGGCTCATGGGCCAAACCGAAGGCTGCCGTATCCAAGAGGGCTCCACTCCCTAGATCGTCGAACACCAAGAGGTTATGCTCCCGCGCTAACTCCACCAACTCCTCTAACCGCACCTCGTGGGTGAAGCCCACGATCCTGAAGTTGCTGTGATGGACCCGCAGAAGAGCCGCCGTCTCCTCGCCTATCGCTTGGGCATAGTCCCTCTTGTAGGTGCGATTAGTGGTCCCCACCTCTACCAGTCTGGCCCCGCTCTGGGCCATCACCTCTGGGATGCGGAAGCCACCGCCGATCTCCACCAACTGGCTGCGGGAGATGATCACCTCCTTCTCCCTGGCTAAAGCGGTAAGGATCAGGAGGAGGGCAGCGGCGTTGTTATTCACCACCAGACCGGCCTCCGCCCCCGTCAGGCGAGAGAGGAGATCATCGGCGTGAAGATAACGGGAGCCTCTCTCCCCTGCCTCCAAGTCGTACTCCAGGTTGCTATACCCCCTGGCCGCGCTCTCCATGGCCAGACGAGCCTCAACGCTGAGGGGAGCCCGCCCCAGATTGGTATGCACGATCACCCCTGTGACGTTGATGACCGGTCTCAGAGTGGGACGTAAGGCCAACGATACGGAGGCGACCACCCGCTCCAGAAGAATAGAGGGATCGGGGCAGGGTTGGCCAGCCCCGATGGCCAGGCGCGCCTCCTCCAGAACGGCCCGGATAGAAGCCACCACTACCTCCCGGCCACTCTGGGCCAGAAGGCGCTTGATGGCTCTCTCCTGGAGTAGAGCGTCAACACTGGGGAGTTTGCGGAGTTCCCTTTGCATCTCACCCCTATTATACCCTATTACCCCCGGAGAGCAACGAGCCCCAATGAGGTTCCCCGCATCTTTTGGTCCCCTTCGGTGTTATTAAATAACAAAGTAGGCCCAGGCTATTGACATCTGGTGGGAAATATAGTAATATAGCAACATAGCACCACCCCAGGTCATTCCTTACTACTTGAGAACGGTAATACCTTCGTCTATCTTTTATTTTGGACTCTCAGAGATCGTAGGAGGGGAGGTGGTAGAGTGAACCTTTGAGGAGGCCTCACCGGTGTGTGGGGCTCATTTTGTTTGAAGGAGGTGATGCGGATAGAAACGTGGTTTTCGGCATTAGATAATCTAGGAATCTTAGGAGGTTCAAAAAATGGCTGAAAGAACATTATTCGCTCGTAAGTCCACGGGGCTTGTGCGGGAGATCGGCCTAACGGTAGCCATAATAGTACCCATGGCCAACGCCATCGGCGTCGGCTGGCAGTTGCGGGCCTTCCAGGGCATGGGCTACTATCCTGTGGCGAGGAGCAACTGGTTCCTGGGCATCCCCCCTGTCACCATGGCTTTCCTCATCACCGGTATAGGATGCCTGCTCTCCATCTACGCTTTCGCCGTCCTCACCGCGGCCATGCCCCGGTCAGGGGGAGGCTACGTAGCCATCTCCAGGGTCCTCAGCCCCCTGTGGGGTATGCTGGTCACCCTATTCGAGTGGTTCAGCGTCTCCTCGGCCTACGGACAGATCGCTGTCTTCGTCATGGAGGCGGTCCTCATCTTCGGCGGCTTCGTGGGCATCGTGAGCGTGGGCTTCTTCGGCACGCCGGTAGGTCTGTTCGTCTTCTCTGTCTTCGTCATCGCTCTCTTCAGCGCCATCGCAGCCCTGGGAGCCAGACAGACCGGTCGGTTGCTGCAGGTCATCTTCTGGATACCGGCGGCCATCCTGGTCCTGGTCCTCTTCCTCTTCCTGATAGCCAGCCCCAGCACCATGGCCGCAGGAGTGCAGGCGCAGTTCGGGGCCTCGCCCACCGCCTACATCCAGCAGGCTCTCGATACCGGCCTGGCTGAGGCGGCAGTACCCTACTGGTCGGCGGTGGTCGGCTGCATCATCGTCACCTACTGGGCCTTCATCGGCTACGCCACCACCAACTTCATCGCCGGCGAGATGAAGGAGGCCGCTCGCAACCTGCCTAAAGCGATGTTCATCGCCACCGGCAGTATCACCGCTATCTACATAATCCAGTCCTGGCTAATGGTGAGAGCCGGGGCCATCGCCGGGGTGGTGCAAGACTTCGACCTCGTGGGCGCTACCGCTTGGATGAACTTTGGCGCGGGTTCCTTTGGCGACCTAACCGGCATCGGCCCTTGGATGCCCGTCTTCGCCCATATCCAGGGCGTGGGGATGGGTATCGGGACCCTCACCGCCTGGGCCACCCTCTTCTTCGCCGTCCTTTGGGCGGCCAACGATATACCGCCCTTCATCTTGGCCACCTCGCGGATGCTCTTTGCCATGGCCTTCGACCGCGTCCTGCCCGAGGGGCTGGCCGATGTGGACGAGCGGTGGCACTCGCCCATCAACGCCATCATCGCCACCTCGGTGGTAGCCCTTCTCGGTGCGGCCGCTGAGGCCGGACTCTTCAGTACGGCCGGAATCTATCTGGGCGACGCCTTTAAGGCTTTCATGGATGCCTTCGGCATGGCGGGCACCAACCTCTGGGACGCCTTCTTCTACGCCTCCTTCGCCATAGCCTGCATCGTCTTCCCCCTCCGTCGGCCAGACATCTTCGAGAGGGCTCCCTTCAAGCACAGCAAGACCACGGTTATGGTAATGGGCGCTCTAGCCTCTCTGGCGCAACTCTTCTTCATCTACAGCTTCGTCTTTACCCCCCGGGGCGGCTACTACCTCCAAGGGCTTATTGCCAACCCCACCTTCACGGGGTTCGCGGTTTGGCTGGCCACCATCATCATCGTGGTGGTCGGCGCCGGCCTCTACTACTATTACAGGGGCAGAGCCGCGGTCACGGGAGTGGACTACACCACCATCTTCGCCGAGATACCGCCTGAATAGGCTCACCCAGAGTGGCCTACACTATCCCCCGAGACCCACCAATGGGTCTCGGGGGAGTTTTTATCCCTTGCTCTTTGATGAATAGCGTTCGAGTTTCCGTAGCGTCGCCCTGAAGGGCGACGATCTTCCCCGTCGGGCTAAAGCCCGACGCTACTTCTTCACCACTGAAGGCTCGATTCCCCCCGCAGCACCAGGCTTCGAGGCTTTCCCATCCCTCGGGATCCCTGCGGGACACGGATCCTGTAAGGATTGGCGGTGTGCGACTGTGCGTTCGCCATCCTGCCTGCCCTGGCACGTGGCAGGCCAGGGAGGATGCCCCCCCGGCCTGGCAAGTACCGGGGCAGGCAGCATCTGAAGGAGAGCCAGCAAAGGGGTTAGCATATCGAGGCCCCCTGATACCTTCTTGTCGCATTTAAGATGAGAGATACCGGTCTCTTGCTCTTTGATGAATAGCGTGCTAAAATAGAACCGCTCCCTCAAAGGATAGTACGTGATCCCCAGAGGATAGGCTCCCGGAGGGAAAGAGTCGCGTGAAGATCAGGCAATACCTGCTCAAACTAGAAGATGACCTCATGACCGGCGGCGGCCGCTGGGTGGCCGATTTCACCGAGTCCTTTCGGGAACTCCCCCTCGGAGATACTAACTTCGATATGGTCATTCTGGGCAATACGCGCCCCAGAGGGTTTCTCCTGTCCCGCTTCTTCGCCTGGGTAGCCCTCCCCAACTACCCCGTGGCCTGCTTCGCTTACTCGGACGACCCGGACCTGAAGCGCCTTTCCTCTTCGTTGAAAGCCATCGCCGAATATAGGGAGAAGGAGGAGATGCCCTGGGCCTGGCTAGTCATAGTCAACGAAGGGCCTTTTTCCCCACGAGCCCAAGCCTTGGTGGAGAGGAACGATAGCAAGGAGATAGGGATCGCTCTGGTGGACTTGGCCTCTCAGGAGATCACGGCGAGCAAATCGTACATCGGCCGAAGGATGGGCCGCCTAGCCAAGCGCTTCAAATGAAGACCACCGCCCCTCTACAGATAGGTAACCTGCTGAAGACCATCGCCTTCCTCTTCTTTGGCCTCCTCATCCTCTGGGCGCTGATCAACTATCTGATGTTGCGGCAGGTCTACCTCCACTGGGTACTCTTGGTCTTCAACCTGCTGCTGGCCACTGCCCTGGGATGGCGGTTCTATAAGGGGAACTATCACACCACCTTCTCCTACGATCAAGACGGCTTCCAGATACAGCGGGGTGATAGCCGGCTATCGGCTCGTTGGCGAGATTACTCGCGGGTTTCCCTGGTCCACCTAGGACTGGGAGAGTTCGCCGTCAGGCTCTACAAAGATGGGGACGATTTCTTGCAAATTCCCGTCAGTAGTCTAAAATTAGACCCCTCGGAGTTTCGCTTTCAGGCCATGGAGTTCGTCAAGGGACAAGAGAAAGGTCCAGACTTAGGGGCATTGTCCCCGAGGAGGTAAAGAGATGGTCACCATGGAAGAGGAAGCCAAGCGCGTCATCAATGCCGCCCGCGAGCGCGGGGTACACCTCAGGCTGATCGGCGGCCTGGCGGTGAAATTGCACTGCCCCAGCGCAGGACATCGGGAACTCTCCCGCACCTATGGCGACCTGGATTGCGTAGGCTACCGGAGCCAGCGAGAGGAGATAAGCCGCCTCCTAGAGGACCTGGGATATGAGCCCAACCGTCGCTTCAACGCCCTCCAAGGCCACCGCCGGCTCCTCTTCGACAACCCCCAGTTGGGGTTCGATCTCGATGTCTTCCTAGACGTCTTCCCCATGTGCCACCAACTCAATTTCCTCCACCGCTTAGAACTCGATGAGTACACCGTACCTGTCGCTGACCTCCTCCTCTCTAAATTGCAGGTTGTAGAGTTGAACGAGAAGGATATCAAGGACACCTATGCCCTCATCGAGGACCATGAGATAGGTGAAAGCGATGAGCGGGAGGTGATCAACTCCCGGCGCATCGCTGGCCTCTGCGGGGACGACTGGGGCTGGTACAAGACAATAACCATGAACATAGAGAAGGTAGTCGCTCTAGCCGACGATTATCTGGAAGGTGAGGAAAAGGAACTGGTCACTGGCCGGCTGCAGAGGCTGCACCAGATCATCGAGGAAGCGCCTAAGTCGATGAAGTGGAAGATGCGGGCCCGCGTGGGGGAGAAGGTGCGTTGGTACGATCTCCCGGAGGATATCGCCGACCTCCACGGCGGAGGGTGAGGCTTCTATCTGGTTCAAAAAGAGGACGAGGTGCTCCGTCATCGGGCCCTCAAGGTGATCAGAGCGACTGCCGCTAGGCCTCGAAGCGACTCAACTGGGTGATCCTGGGCCCGTCTAACTCCACCAGGAACCCCTTTAAGATACCCTCCCCGTACTCGCTCCCCGGGTTTAGGCACTTGGTGCGTCCGATCTTCGCAAAGCCAGGGCTCTCGTGGATGTGGCCGTGCAGTGCCAAAAGGGGTTGGTATTTCTCTATGATCTTCCGCACCGTCCTAGAGCCCACGGGCACCATGCGCGGGCGTCCTGCCTTGAGCATGGGGTTCAGGTTCTCGTCCACCTCAGGAGCCTCATCGATGAGGCTCTTGTAGGGGGGCACGTGAATGCAGAAGACCGCCGTTTCCAAGTCCTTAACCTGAGCCACTACCGCTTCAAGGCGCTCCTCCAACTCCTCCTCCGAGCACTCCCTAGGCGAGTCGAAGGGCGTAGGGTTCGACCAGCCAAAGCAGAGGACCTCGTGCTCATCGTCCAGGAAAACAACCTCTTCCTCTCCGAAGATCACTTGGGGGTTGGGATCACTTCTTATGATCTCATCGATAGATAGTTTGTCATCGTTTCCGGGGCTGATGATCACCTTGCAGCGGGGGGGAACCCGCTCTGGGATAAGGGAGAGCCATGCTTTGACGATCTCTCCCTCCATCCGCTCGAAGAGGTCCTCCCGGTACTCTTCATCGTTGGCTATCCTTGCCGCTTCCTCGGGGGTGGTCACGTAGGGGATATAGGTGATCATGCGGCATCTCTTCTGGAAATCGGGAACCTCCTCTTCTGAGAGGAGGTACTTCTCGCCCAAGAGCGTGGCATCGTATAGGCCATCGGGGCGTTTGACTATGGGAACCATCAATTTGCCTGTCATATCGCCGCTGAGCACCAAGGTGTCAAGGTCGAAGATGCGAGCCGCATTGAGGAATTTGCGCCACACCGTCTCAGAACCATGAAAGTCGGTGGAGAAGAGAAACTTAGTCTTGGCCATCTGGCGTGTCCCCCCTTATCAGTCTTATAATAATATCAGACTTTCGAGTTTCTGCAACTGAAAGTCCACTCCTCTTGGGCCAGAGATTTCGTATTCGAACGAAGGAGGGCTTGTGTATAGCAAAATACTAGTACCCCTGGACGGTTCCGAGATCGCCGAGAGCATCCTACCCCATGTGAAGGATATGGCCGTGGCTCACGGAGCGGAGGTGATACTCCTGAGAGTGTTGCCGGCCACGGGTGTCTTGCCCTCTGCAGCGGAGAGGGAAGCGATGGAGGCTCGCAACTACCTATCCGCTGTCGAAAAGCGCCTTCAGCAGCAAGGGGTCAACGCCCGTTTCACCATACGTCACGGCGAGGACGCCGAAGAGATCACCGACTACGCAGAGGTGAACGACGTCGATCTCATAGCCATGTCCACTCACGGGCGGAGTGGCGTAGGCCGTTGGATATTCGGTAGCGTAGCGGAGAAGGTGCTGCGAGGCACCAACAAGCCGATCCTCCTCGTCCGTGTGCCGGGCATCTCCAAGACCGGTCTACCCCTGGCCCAGGAGTTGAAACTCTAAGAGAGGGCAAAACCTTTAATCCTTCTTCCGCTCCTCCGCCAACCGCCAGATGCCGAAGCCGCCTACGGTCTCCAGCGTCTCCACCGGCTCATACCATCTCATCTTGGGACCGATGCGAGCGCGTGTCTTCCATCTGAGGCTCTTGGACTCCCTCTCTATATGATGGGCCAAGAGTTCGTCAACCCTAGAGACTATAGCCCCTCTCTCCTCTTCGGAGAGGATCTCCATCTCGGGGAGGAGATCCCTTATCCCGCGCAAGTTGGTGGTCACGGTGTACCAGAAGCCCCAATCCTTGGCCAAGAGCCTAGCGATATGAGCGGCGTTGATGAGTCCCTCTTGGTCCCTCTCCCCGACTTGGTGCGCCAGAAGGAGGACCAGCGTATCCTTCATATCCTTTTCGCTGAAATTGACGATCTGGAGCTTCTCCAAGAGGAGGTCCGTAGGGGTGATGGTGGGGAAATCCAACTCCAACCTACCGCGAAAATCCAGAGGGTGGTTGGCTACCAGCAACCTATCGAAGAAAACATCGATGAAGAACCAACCTTGGGGGTGAAAGTAGATCTGTCTCTCGGAGGCAGCGGTGGAGAGGGTAGCCTTCCTCTTGCCATACCCCAGGCCCTCGAAGAAACCCTTCATCCGCTTCCTTTGTTTCCTGTAGGCCACGAAATCCAAATCGGTGAACTCCTGTTGCTGGGGCCCCAGCCGCCCCAGCCTTTGGGCCAAGTCGGCGTGCTGGAGGGTGCGCAGCCTGATCCCCACCCCTCCCATCACCCGCAAGACCAGCCCCTCTTTCTTGCCCTCCTCGACGATCCGCCTCGCCTCATCCAGAAACACCTGGGAAGGGATGATACCTCCCCACTCCTCCGGCATACGGATCTCTCGCTCTTCCTCCCGCTCTACCCACATCTCACACCTCCTCACAATTTATGCTTACCACGACCAGGGGAAAGAGATGATGAGGAAAGCAGCCCCTAGGGCCGCGACGAGGGCGAACTCGACCACCACACGTCTGCCGATGACGCCTTCAAGATATTGCCTAGCCAATCCAGTGAAGAGATAGAAGGCTAAGAGTAAGAGGCTCCCGCCCGCCAGGGCGCTTATGCCCCAGTAGTTCAGAACCCAGACGATCTCCCCCATGATGAGCCCCACGACCAGGGCGTAGAGCCAGGTCCGCCCCGCATCTCCCTCGCCCCGCAGGAGTTCCAAAGCCAAGGCCCCGCTGACCAGCGATACCCCGGTGGCCGAAAGAAGGCTACGAGTCCTCAGGCCGTAGATGAGGGCGTAAAAGAAAACAACCGTTCCATAGACCACTAGATTGAGACCCCATCGTGCCCAGAGAGAGTTTCTTTCTCCCCTGGTATGATATTGGCCCGCGAGGATCAAGGCCACAAGTAAACCCGCTGAGGCCAGACCCAAGACGAAAAATAGCCGATCCGCCAAAAGACGCAGGAAGAAAAGGGCTACCAAAATCACCACACTGGGCAGGCCCGCAAAGGCCAGGCTATAGAGAGGGGAACTTCTCTCTTCCCCGGAGTGAACCAGAGAATAGACGCCGGTGATGGTCAGAAGAAGGAGTATCCCCCCCATGATCCAGGGGGTCGATATATAGAGAGTGGTGGGGGAGCCGAAGGCCACAAAGGAGACGATATTTGTGGGCAGCCTTATCAGGCAAGAGAGGGCCAACCCCAAGAGGAGCAGGCTCACCAGGCTGCCCGTTCTCTGATAGTAGACTTCTTTCACCTGCCTCCCTCAACGTCCCGCTACTGTTACCATTTTAGAGCCCTCATTTGTCCTTGTCAAACGGTATGATATAATCTTTTGCACGGAGAACGCGGCATGATCATCCCCTACTCCCTACTCGGTTTGCTCACCGGTGCTTTTCTTAACCTCGCCGCTGACGAACTGCCTCAGCGCCGCACCCTTCGCTCACCCCGTTGCCCCTACTGTGGTCAGAACCACCTACCTCCAGAGTGGATCGCCGTTTTCAGTTTTCTTCTCTGGAGAGGACGGTGCCAACATTGCCGGGCCCCCCTCTCCCTTCGTCGACCTCTCTTGGAACTGGGAACCATGCTCGCCTTCGCCTTCCTCTGGGAGCGATATGGCCCAACCCCTCTACTCCTTCTCTTCACCTTCTATATCTGCATCCTCTTCTTAGTCCTGGTCATCGACTTGGAACATCGGCTCATCTTGAATGTGGTGATCCTCCCTGCTATCCTCGTGGCGGGGATAGGGGGTTCATTATCCTTAGGTCCCCTGCGCGCCCTGGCTGGGGGGCTCATCGGCTTCGTCTCATTCTACCTCATCGCCCTGGCGCGAAAGGGGGGGATGGGGGGTGGAGATGTGAAACTGGCGGCGTTCATCGGCCTGGCCACGGGGTTCCCGTCGATAATCGTAGCCCTACTCATCGCCATCCTGGCCGGCGGGGCCACGGCTCTCCTCCTGGTGCTCACTCGGATCAAAGGTTTGAAGAGTTACATCCCTTACGGCCCCTTTCTAGTGGTGGGTGGGCTGGTGGCTCTTATCTACGGCCCCCAGATCGTGGCTTGGTATCTAAGACTCTATCATTAAACGTCTTCCCGCCAAGCGCGTGAGAAAACCCTGACATACTGATGTCACAACAGTGTGCTATACTGGGAGAAGGTGATGGGTATGAAAACCGAGAGGCTTCTGGCGATCATCCTACTCCTCTCCTTCGGATCCTGAAGGATCCTCAGGATCCTGAACGGACAATCTCGGGGTAGGATGTCCGCCTCGGAACTGGCTGAGATCTTCGAGGTCTCGGTTCGCACCATATACCGAGATATAGACTCCCTATGTCTGGCTGGGGTCCCCGTCGCTTCCTGTCCAGGTCGAGAGGGAGGGTTCTATCTCATGGAGGGTTATAAGATGGAGCCCATGCTCTTGAGCACCGAGGAGGCGGTCTCCCTCTTTCTAGGAGGCAGCGTCATCCAGCAGTATCCCAGGCTGGACAGCACCCAGGCCATCACCAAGGCCCTGGCCAAGATCGAGGCGCTATGGCCCGAGGAGTACAAAAGTGATATCCGTCGCGCCAAGGAGCGTATCCTCTTCGACATGTCGCCCATCTGGGGCCAGGGAGAGGATACCCATCTTGAGACTCTCAAGAACGCCATCCTCAGCAACCAGAAAGTACGCATAACCTACCCCTCTCACTGCCAACTCATCCCTGATGAGCGGGTGATCAACCCCTACGGCCTGGTCTGTAAAGGAGGGGTGTGGAACTTGATCGCCTTCTGCCACATACAAGCCGCCTTTGTCGTCTTTCTGGTGGACCGCATCAAGGCTGTAGAGGCCCTGGATGAGACCTTCCAGCCGATGGCCGACTTCGATATAAGGGGTTTCTGGGAGCGATATATTAAGGAGAGTGGACAACGACCCTGAGTGCTTGTAGTGATCAGGGAGGAAGTTTCCGATGAAGAAGACCATAGCAGCACTCATCCTACTGGGAGTGCTAGTGACTGCATGTGGGGGGCCACCTGTCGCTCCAACAGCTGCTCCAACTGCGGGGGCTCCACCTTCCGCAATTGTAGACTCCCCAGTCCTTCCTGGACCAAACTGCGAGGACGATGAGACAGGAACCAGGGTTATGGTAGTGGTTCTTGATGGGGTAAGGCCTGACTATCTTGATCTCGCGCCCATGCCCAATCTAGAAGGCATTGAGCAGGAGGGTACATCGTATGAGCATGCCTGGGTAGGCCAATTGATCGGTGTCACACCACCTAGCCACGCCTCAATTAATACCGGCGTGTTTTCCCGCCGCCATGGCGTTCTTGGGTTCGAGTGGGCTGACCAGTTCGGAACATGGATTACACTGTTTGAGGGAGTCGGCGAGGGCCGAATATCTAGATTGATCATCCAATCGGGGGTTCCCACATTTGCTGATTTGGTACGAGAACTCTACCCCTGTGCCCATTCGGTTGCCATAAGTGGACCGAAAGTCCACGCTGCTGAAGCAATGGGGGGGCGCACCTCGGCGGATTGGATTCTTTACGCCTCCACTTCCAAGCAACCTTCTGCCGAGGGATGGTCGCAATACTCTGACGTGCAACCTGCGGCAGTGCCTGGCCACGAGCCTCCGGCTGAGGTATTGCAACACACTGACCTCTCCGAGCCTGGTCCTCTTGGGCCCGAGGATCTTGACCGGTGGACGGTAGATGTAGCGCTGATGTTGCTTCAGCGTTATCAGCCGCGCTTGCTAATGGTGAATTTGGCAGCCGCAGATGTTGTTGGCCACGCCACCGGAGGCGTTAATTCTGATAGAATGTCAAGCGTGATGGCTTCTCTCGATAAACAATTGGGACGCCTCATAGATTGGTACCGCCAAGAAGGTATGCTCGAAGATACTACCATCATTGTAACAAGCGATCATGGAATGGTGCCGAATGAAAGAAATGTGAAAAAAGGTGCTATCTTTGAGGCCTTAGAGGATTCAGGCGCTGGGCGGCAGGAAAGTGTCACCGCTTGGACTCATATATGGCTCACCAATCCTTCCAAAGCAGGCGAGGCCGCTGAAGCTATCTCAATGCTTCAGGATCCCGCTATCCTTGGGGTTTACTACAAAGAGCCAGGAGATAGTAACTATCTGCTTGCACCTGGTTCTAAGCTAGAAGAGCCGATGCAAGCAACGCTCTCATACCTTCTGTCCACGTATGTAGGTCCAACAGGTCCCGATTTGGTCATTATACTGCCAGAGAATACGCTGCTAGGTAAGTGGCCCGAGGGCTCACACGGGTCGCATGAGGTCATCACCTGGGGAGCACAACACGTCGTATTGACTATCTACGGACCAGGAATCAAGAAGGGCAAGGTTTCCGATTACCCAGCGCGACTTGTAGATATAGTGCCCACTGTTGCTTCACTCATGGGTCTTATTCACCAGGATTGGGATGGGATAGTGCTGGCTGACGCTCCTCAGAAGCCTGCTTCTGAGGACTTGGTGGTCCAACAAAACAAGCAGCGAGAGCTAGGCCCCCTAGTCTATGCTCTTTGTGCTCAATCAGCGCTAGATCGAGGCCTGCCGACGACAGAGTGTGAATCGATAACCAGGTGATGACGACAGCCCCCGGCCAACGCTCATGGGAGGGGTGAACGAGGCGGTGAGATTGGCGGGTTGAGCGGATTTTCCGCAGCAGGGTAAGAGTGGAGACGTACGTGGCGTGGCGGCGATGGTGACAAAGACGCTCTAGGAAAAGGTCCTCGATGTGCCACAACTGCGGAGTTCGCATATAACGGGTTATGTGAAATAGGCTTAAAACACGGAAGGGGATAGACATGCAATGTAGGCAGAGAAATCTTGTATCAATACAAAAAGTGTTTATACCGTTTCTTATTTTTGCCATCGCAGCGTTTGTTTATAGCCAATATGGATTTCATGGATGGCTTGGTAGAGACGAGGCTGTTAATCTGTACAGCGGTCAAAGAATGGCCCAAGGTGTTCCGCCATATGTTAGCATTTTCGTTAACCAAGGACCGCTCGCTCCCATGCTTGCGGGGCTGGGAGTGATAGTCTCCAAGCAGTTGGCCTGGGATGACATATACGCCGTGCGCTTGGTTTTCTTTATCGTTAGTTGTTTGGCGGTCGTTTCGGTCTATTGGCTCGGTAACAGCCTATTCCAGTCCCAGAGGGTAGGAGGTTTCGCCGCCTTTGCGTTCCTCGGATTCTTTGGCTTTGCCCGGCATGCTGCTGGTTCAGGGCCTCGTACTAAGACGCCGATGGTCTTATTTGAAACGCTGAGCCTTCTGTTGACGAGTCAAAGACAATGGTTTTGGGCAGGCCTATGTGGCTCGCTATCATCTCTTGCCTGGCAACCCACAGCGATTTTCCCGCTCGTGACCCTTATCCTCGCCACTGCGCGGCCTAGAGAAGAACGTTTCCCCGCTATCTCCCGCGCGTTAGCTGGAATCGGATTGCCACTAGTTGTCATAGGGGCATATTTTCACTACCATGGTGCCTTCTATGAGCTGCTGGATGGGGCTATTCTCTTCAATATTCGGTATCTTGATCGAGTACAGTACTCCTTCATCTCGCACATCTCGAAGGTGGAAAGAGCTGTATTCTCCGGTTATGGCACGATGTTGCTGCCTATTGTTATCGGTCTTATTATGGTCGTCTACATTTACTTTTGGAGAAGATCACTTCATGAGTCGTTTAGAGATACACTGACCAAAGACGCATTTGCTCCGGTTCTGTTGTCTTTTCCAGCCCCTGTTCTGTGGTCTTTGCTTGATTTTCAGGGGTATCCAGATTTCTATGTGTTTCTACCATATCTGGCCATTGGATTTGGCAAGTTCCTAGATCTCGCAGTTCAGCATATGGAGAGATCGAGAGGCACAACCCTTCAGGAAGGAGCGCCGCGATTTCTTACCACAGGGCTGTGTATAGCGCTTATAGCATCTGCTTGGATTAATGTTCATGTCCGCCGGGAATCCCGACTTGACCTCCAGAAACAAGCAGCCTTTGAAATAGAGGAGAGGTTCGGGGAGGATGTTAGACTGCTATCCATAGGCGCGCCGGAGATTCTAGTAGTTCTTCATCGGATAAATCCAAGCCCGTACGTCTTTATTATCAGCGGTATCGATCGACGGATTCATGCCAACACGCCAGGTGGATTTGAGGGATGGCTTCAGGAACTGGAAGCATATGGCCCAGAGGTAATTGCTTTCGGACAAACAAATGGCATCCACACATATAAGTTGATGGACTGGCTGAAATCGCAGTATCATGAAGAGCACATAGGGCCTTGGGAACTCTACGTGAGAGACTCACTGGGCAAGTAGTCGCCCATTTAGAAGGCTACGTCGCCTAAAGGAGTGTTTGTGGTTCGGGCTAGGCCGTCACACAAACGCACACCACCCTAGCCCAAACCGCAATCAAAAAGCGCGCAATCGACATTAAGTCATCAACGAGATATTCAAAGTGAAGGAGGCTTTATGGCTAAAAGGCGCAAAACCGCGCGAGAGAAATTAGAAGTTGACCAAGAGCCCAAGGTGGTTGATGACCCACGGGGAAGGGGAAAGATGCTTATCCCCAAACCCCTCGATGTCGATGCCTTGATACGTAAGATACGAAAAGGGAAACTCGCTACTGTCGCCCAGATCAGGGACCGGCTAGCGAAAGACTTCAACGCCGATTTCACTTGCCCTCTGACGGCTGGAATCTTTATGCGCATCGCAGCCGAGGCAGCAGAGGAAGATCTAACCGAAGGAAAGAAACGGATAACACCATATTGGCGGGTGATTAAGGCAGATGGTAGCCTAAACGAAAAATTCCCCGGAGGTACAGAAGCACAGGCGACACGCTTGACAGAAGAAGGGCATACCATCTTACCCGGTAAGGGTAAAAAGCCACCCCGGGTAAAAGAGTTCGAAAGATCTCTGCAGGAACTGTGAATCGCGATGCCCCGTCAGCAGCAGCGCGTTCGCGCTTCACAAACACACAAGGATCGAGAGGAGGTGAAAGGGATGGAGGTTAAATACACCCCCCAGGGGGAGCCGGGCAAGACCTGTGCCGACTGCAAATTATACACGCCCAAACCTGACAACCCTGGAAAAGGCGATTGCTTCGGCCACGAAGTAGAGGCCCAAGGGAGTTGCAACCAGTTCCAGCCCAAGGAGGGGTAGAAAGGGCAAGCAGTGAAAGGCAGCGGATTTTCTCCGCTGCCTTGTCTTATCCCTGAGAACCTCGTGTCATCTCTCTAGGTCGCGCGACTTAAGAGCGGAACAATTATGGTCAGCGCATCACCATCCTCCCATGATATAATGACAGAAGAGGTTCCATGAGCAACGCAAGAGAATCTGCGAGGAGATCGGCTCGGCGACACCCTGAAGAAGTTGTAAAAAAAATACTCCAGACCCTAAGGGGCAGGTTCTCCACCTCCTTGGGGATAGATCTGGCAAGCGGAGATTCGGAAGAGATCTTCAAGTGGTTCCTGGCCTCCATACTCTTCGGAGCCAGAATCGGTGAGAAGATAGCAGCGAATACCTACCGGGAATTCGCAAGGAAAGGTGTCGTCACCCCCCAAAAGCGTTCTCCATACCGGCTGGGATAGACTGGTGGAGATACTCGATAGCGGGGGCTATGTGCGATACGATTTCAAGACGGCCACCCAACTCTTGGAGATCATGGGAACGCTGCAAGAGAGATACGCCGGAGACCTCAACCTTCTACACCAACAAGCGATAGACAAAAGGGATCTGGAATCTAGGCTCATGGAGTTTAAGGGCATAGGCCCCATCACCGCTAACATCTTTCTGAGAGAACTTCGAGGAGTTTGGGAGAAAGCCGACCCTTTGCCCAGCGATCTGGTGATTTTGGCCGCCAGGAACCTGGGCCTCACCCCGTACGCGGGCCAAACTACCGAGGAGAGGGCCAAAATTCTCTTTGACCTGCGGGAAGCCCTCCCGGAGCCCCTGATCTTCGCCGATTTCGAGTCCGCCTTAGTCCGCCTAGGGAAGGAGTGGTGTCGTAAGGGGAAACATTCCCACTGCCCCATGCGCGAGTGGTGCGAACGTCATCAGGCTGACCAGGGTAAAGAAGACAAAAGATGACCATGAAGCCCAGCAGAAGGATTTTCACCCTGGGGAGCAGCACCCGCTCCGCCCAGGAGTTTCTGGATCTCCTCGCTCACTATCAGATTGAGGCTATCGTTGATGTACGCCGTTTCCCCACTTCTCGCTTCGAGCATTTCATAAGAGAGAACCTGGCTCTTCTCCTCGAAGAGAACGGGATCACCTACCTCTATCTGGGGGAGGAACTGGGGGGCTACAGAAGCGGGGGGTATGAAGCCTATATGAAAAGCGAGGAGTTCGAAGCCGGGCTAGCAAGGCTGCAAGGAGTGGCACAAAAGAAAAGGGTAGCCATTATGTGCAGCGAGAGGCTGCCTTGGAGGTGCCACCGTCGCCATATCGGAAGGGCCCTCCGAGAGCGGGGCTGGGAAGTCCAGCATCTTATCGACCTGGACAGAGTCTGGATGCCCAAGGAGAGGAAGCAAGAGGGCAAGAGAAGGGGATCACCCTAACAGCCTTGACTATCTTATTTTGCGGAACCAGACTTCTTAGTGACCGCGAAATGAGACAGCAAAGGGGAGGAACCCGATGCCAGAGTGGATGAAACCATTGAGCGGAGACCCGGTACCCTGGCTCCTAGAGCCAGACCCAGATAACCCCTCAGTTCGCTACTGGACGCTGACCGACATCCTCGACCGGCCGGCGGACGATGTCAAGGTGATCGAGACACGAGCGGCCATTGCCCGGCAGCCCCTCGTGCAAGCGTTGTTCGCCCGCCAGCACCCCGATGGCCACTGGGGCGACGATGAGGCCAAGCCCTACACCGCCCAGGGAGCGGTGGCCGTGCTGAGTATCCTGCACATGCTGGGCGTCGAGCCGGACGAGCGAACAGCCGCTGGCTGCGATTCCTTCCTGCGCTTCTGCCAGCACGAAAGCGGAGGCTTCTCGATGACAAAGACGCGCCGCAGTGGCATCTTCCCCTGCACCACCGGCGCGCACCTCCCCTTCCTGGTCTACTTCGGCCTGGGCGACGACCCCCGCGTGCGGCGTGCCTTCGCCTTCCTCGTCGAGGATATGTCCACCGAGGATGCGCTCGATTGCGGCCGCTACCAGCACCAGGATTGCCTATGGGGCGCTATCGCCGCTCTTAACGGCCTGACCGTGCTCCCGGCCGATATGCGTTCGCCCCAATCGGAGTGGGTCGTGGGACGCCTGGTCGACGCGCTGCTAGACGCCGACTACGACTTTAGGGGTGAGCATAAGCGCTGGTTCACCTTCGGCGTGCCCCGCGCTTGGGACCTGCTCAGCGCGTTGCAGGCCTTGGCTGCCCACGGCCACGCTCACGACCTGCGCTTCACACCGTTGCTCGATCTCTTCCTGGCCCGCCAGGACGAGCAAGGACGGTGGCTTTGCGGCTCTGTTTCCCGCACCTGGCCGCTGGAGAAGCGCAACCGACCCAGCAAGTGGGTCACCCTAGACGCACTGCGACTGCTCAAGCGTGTGGGGGAGGCAACCGATGGTTGAATGGAAGGATCTTGTTCAAGCTGACCCAACTGATTGGCTCCTGAATGAGGGCCAGCCTTGGGTCCGCTATCGCACCCTGCTGGACCTGCTCGACCGGCCCCAGGACGACCCCCAGGTGCAGGCCGCTCGCGCCGAGATGCTGGAACACCCCAAAGTCCAGAGTCTCATCGAGGCTCTCAGGGAGTGGCCGGGCTACCCCCTAAAACGTCACAACGACGCTAAACACCCCCTCCATAAACTGGCGGTCCTAGCCGACTTCGGGCTTCGCGCCAGCGACCCGGCCATGCCCTGGATAATCAAGGAAGTGATGGCCCATCAATCACCAGAAGGGGCTTTTCAGATCACCGCCCAGATCGACCCGCGCTACGGAGGCACCGGGGAGATCGAGTGGATCTGGATGCTCTGTGACGCCCCCACCATTCTATATGCCTTCCTGGCTTTCGGCCTGGCAGAGAATGAAGCGGTGAGGAGGGCGGTTCACCACCTGACCGACCTCATCCGCGATAATGGCTGGCCCTGCGCCTCACAGACGGGGTTTCGCGGCCCTGGCCGCAAAGACGACCCCTGCCCCCTAGCCAACCTCCTGGCCCTCAAGGCCCTGGCTCAGGTGCCGGAGATGCGAGATAGTGAAGCCGCTCACATAGGAGCGGAGATGCTTCTGGGCCACTGGAAACGGCAGAAGGAACGCAAAATCTACCTCTTCGGCATCGGCACCGATTTCCGCAAACTCAAATACCCCTTAATCTGGTACGATATCTTGCATGTGACCGAGGTTCTAAGCCGCTTTCCCTTCTTGAGAAATGACCCACGCTTTCTGGAGATGGTCAAGACCCTCACGGCGCAACAGGATGAGCAAGGACGCTTCACCGCCTCGTCAATCTGGATGGCCTGGAAAGGCTGGGGGTTCGGCCAGAAGAAGGAGCCCTCCCCCTGGCTCACCTTGCTGGCTCTGAGGGTCATCAAAAGGCTATATGGACAATAGAGCCCTCTTGTGCTAGAATGTATAAAGAGGCCCAGGACCTTTTAGGCGAGAAAGGTTATGGTGACTACCCTTTATCTTGTGCGACATGGCGAGACGAGCCTCAATAGGGAGCGCATCTTCCAAGGCCACCTCGACCCAGAACTCTCGGAGTTGGGAAGGGAGCAGGCCAAGCGTCTCGCCTTGTGCTTAAAGGATGAGAAGATAGGGGCTTTCTACTCCAGTGACCTCTTGCGAGCCTACCAAACCGCCTCGACCATCGCCGCTAAGCACCGCCAGGGCGTGATAAAGGTGAAGGGATTCCGCGGCATCGACTGTGGCCATTGGACGGGGAAATCGGTGGAGGAGATCGAAGCGGTCTACCCTGAACTACTCATCACCTGGCGCTTCCAACCCCACCGCTATCGCATGCCCGGCGGGGAGAGCGTGGAGCAGGTACAGCGTCGCGTTATCCGCACTTGGGAGAGGATCTTGATGGAGGAAGCGGAACACAATATATGCATCGTCACCCACGCCATTCCGGTCAAGAGCCTCATATGCCACTTCATGGAAGATGACCTCTCCTTGATGTGGCTTACCCCTAGGCAGGATAACGGAGCCCTTAACATCATCCAGTTCGAGGAAGGGAAGCCCCGAGTGATAGAGGTGGGAAGCATAGACCACCTTCGGGGTCTAGAAGCCGCGGGGTGAGGTGATGCCCAAGAAGTGTCCCTTCTATCACGAGGATACCTACCGTCGAAAAACCATCAAAGAGTGCCGTCTCATCGCCCGCAACCCCCGCTCCACTCCCTGGAAGGAGGATCTATGTAAAAGGTGTCCCGTCCCCCAGATATTAGCCCGCAACCCTTGTGTGCACCTGGCCTTAGAAGCCACCGCCCAGCGATGGCTCCGTCTCTTCCCCAGGGTGCAGGTCTACGCGGTCTGCACAGCGAGGCTGGTAGAGATCAAAGATCCCGCATCATGCGGGCTAGGCTGTGCCGAATACAAAAGCGCCTTTTAAGAGAGGAGGGAATATCTATGGAAGCCTATGTTTTCGTCGAGTGTGATGATGATCCCGCGGAGGTGGTCCGCAGCCTGCGTGACCTCGCGGGTGTAAAGAGGGCTGACGGCCTCTTCGGAGCTACCGAGGTCATGGCCCTCATCGAGGCCCCGGATCTGGCGGCCCTGGACCAAGTCATTATAGATATCCGGGACGTCGACGGGGTGGAGTTCACCGATACCCGCATCATCAGGGATATCTAGCCTGAAGACTCGGCCAGAATCTGGCTCTAGCATTAGTCTTCCCCCATCGCCATAGGAGACGTCCCTTCATCATTGACAAGAAGGATGTTTATCTGCATAATAGAACTTAGGGACGGTGTTTGGCGAGGGAAAGGGGGGAGATTAAATGCGTGCCTATGTCTTCATCGATGTCGAAGGGGATCCCACTGAGGTGGTTAGTAGCCTCCGCGATATCCCGGGTGTGAAGGAGGCTGATGTCCTCTTTGGGCCTACCGATGCCGTGGCCCACATCGAAGCGCCCGATGAAGCGGCCTTGACGGAGCTCGTCCTCCAAATGTACGAGATCGAAGACCTCTCATCCACTGACACCCGAATCGTAATAGAAGTAGGTTGATCCCGCTCCGACACCGGTCCCACAAGGGAGCCCCCTGGGGGGCTCCCTTCCTTTTGTCAGCCCCACCGCGGCATGATATAATCTTGGCCAAAGAGGCTAAGGAGGAGAACTGTTATGCGCGTCCCTCTCATGGCTGGAAACTGGAAGATGCACAAGAGCGTGAGCCAGGCCAGCGCCCTGGTCCAAGCCCTTAAGGAAAGCCTGGCCGATGTAACCGATCGAGAGATCTTGGTTTGTCCCCCCTTCACCGCCCTCTACCCCGTGGCTGAGGCCCTGAAAGGGAGCAATATCGAACTTGGGGCCCAGAACATCTATCCCCAGGAGGAAGGAGCCTACACGGGGGAGATCTCCCCCCCCATGCTCCTAGATGTGGGCTGCAGGTATGTCATCCTGGGCCACTCCGAGCGGCGGCGACATTTCAAGGAGACGGACGAGTTCATCAACCGGAAAGTCCATCTCGCCTTGGAGCACGGTTTGCGCCCCATCTTATGTGTAGGGGAGACGCTAGAGCAGCGGGAGGCAGGGCAAGAGGTGGCGGTGGTAACAAAGCAGGTGCGGGAGTGCCTGGCCGGGGTCACAGGGGAAGGGATGAAAGAGGTAGTCATCGCCTACGAGCCTGTTTGGGCCATCGGCACGGGTCGCACAGCCACCCCGGAGCAGGCCCAGACCATGCACCAGACCATCCGCGACGTTCTTAGGGGGCTTTATGGCCAGGAGACGGCAGAAGCCACCCGCATCATCTACGGCGGGAGCGTCAAGCCGGACAATGTGGACGACCTCATGCGAGAGCCCGACATCGATGGGGCCCTGGTGGGGGGAGCGTCCATGAAGGCGGAGAGTTTTGCCAGGATAGTGAGATTCGAGAAATAGGTGGGGTTGACCAACCAAGCGCCCAACCAACCACCCAACCAAGCGCCCAACCAAGCGCCCAACCAACCACCCAACCAACCGCCCAACCTGCCACCGCCACCACCACCGTCAGCAGCAGCAACACCACCACCTTGGAGGAAGTCGTGACGGTAGAGACAGCGGCGACAGTAACGGAGAATGGCCAGGTGGCAAAGGTTATAGCGCTTGCGGTGGAGGAAGGAACGCCGATAGGAGAAGTCCAATATCGCTCTTGACCTTCAGTGAACCATTGTGACTGCTTGACAGGAAGTATATTTTGTTGTAAAATAGTTACCCGAGAGGTAACTTTTTTCCAATAAAATGTACACACGGAAGGACTAATGCCGATAAAGACTCTTGGAAAGTCCAGCGCTGAGCTGCTAGCAACACTCAGTGAACGAGGGCAACATATTTTCACATTACAAGACGCTATGGTCATTCTAAACGCCGGCTCAGGCAGCGCGAAGAAGCTACTGCATGATCTGGTAAAGCGCCGGTGGTTAAAGCGCCTTCAAGGTGGTAAGTATCTAATACTGCCTCTGAGTGCTGGGCTAACCGGTTCATACACTGAGCACGAATTCTTGATAGCGGCGAGTCTAGTAAACCCATGCTATATCAGCTATTGGACCGCCCTCAACTATTATGGCTTCACTGAACAAGTTGCTAGAACAATCTTCGTTGCCACCACCACCGACAAGCGACCCGTCGAGATTACTGGATTGATCTACAGGTTTGTACTTCTGGCCAAGCAGAAGTTTTTCGGCTTCGTTCAGGAGTGGATTGAAGATAAGCAGGTCAACATAGCCTCCAGAGAGAAGACGCTCGTTGATTGCCTCGACCTTCCCCAATATTGCGGAGGTGTCGCTGAAGCCATCAAGGGGCTATGGTATGGATATGAGGAAAAGAGTTTGGATTGGGATACACTTACCAAGTACGCCGAGCGCATGGGCAATAGAACCATCTTCAAGCGGTTGGGCTACTTAGCCGAGGTATTGGACTTGCCCATCGAAGAGCACATCAGTCTCTGGAATTCCAAGATATCTTCTGGCTATAGCCGGCTCGATCCCACTATGGGAAAGACCGGCTCCTACAACACCCGATGGAATCTGTTGGTCAATTTGAGTCGAGGGGAATTGTTAGAATGGAGAGAGCATTAGGTGATTGGACTGGACGACCTCATGCGAGAGCCCGACATCGACGGGACCCTCGTAGGGGGAGCGTCCTTAAAGGCGGAGAGTTTTGCCAGGATAGTGAGGTTCACGCCGCTGTAACTAGTCTGAGGAGGATAGGGACGATGCGAAAATTCGATGAAAAGGTGACGTTTCGTCTCCAACAACTCATCAAACAGGGAGAGCATTTGCTGACTACCAAGCGACCAGGGTATCTCGGAACTCTAGACAATAGGCTACTCTCTCAATAGGTTACGAGCTGCCTAAATTTCCTTTCACGGGCGCTGGGCAAGAACACTGAGCATTATCGAAGATTTGACACAGAGAAAAAAACTGCCCTTGAGGGATATATCTATGCTACCGAGCGATGTCTGGGTGTGCTTATGGCTGTCAAGGAAGATATCGAAAGCGGTTTCCTGTTTGAGAGGGAACTGCTCATCAGCGCAGATGTCTTTGACGATTTTCTGGAGCAAGCAGAACATCTTTTGGAGAACAAGTATAAAGATGCCGCGGCCGTATTGATAGGATCGGTGCTCGAAAGCAGCCTCCGGAAAATGTGCAAAAAGCATGGCGTTGAGGTTAAGGACAATACCGGCGCGGTAACCACTGACACCGCCACCATTGCACCCCTGAATGATGAACTGTACAAAGCTGAGGTATATTCCAAGTTCGTATATAAGGAGATCATCGCTTGGGCCGATTTGAGGAACAATGCCGCCCACGGTCACTATGATAAGTACAAGCAAACCGATGTGGAAGGCATGGACCAGTGGGTTCGCTCATTCGTGACTGAACATCTGACTTAGAACGCCCCCCTAGCTCCTTCGTACCACCCTTTCTCCCCAAACTTGATAGTTTTTGACAGTCCAGGTGTGATATAGTTACGTTTGATCTAGCGCCTGCCGCCCGCAGGTGTTTTTGATGATACCAAAAAGGAGGCTTTTCCCTGTCCCGCATCCCAGAGTTCTATAAACTGAGCCTGGAGGAGCGCATTAGGGAGGTCCAGGCTCGCACAAACCTGACCGATGAGGAGATAGATATCCTAAGAGGGGCCAAGGGGCTCACCCCCGCCCAGGCGGACCAGATGAGCGAGAACGTGGTGGGAACCTGCAGCCTGCCCCTGGCCATAGCCACTAACTTCCTCATCGACGGCAAAGATTACCTCGTTCCCATGGCCATCGAGGAGCCCTCCGTGGTGGCCGGGGCCAGCCACGGAGCCAAACTGGTGAGGGAGGGAGGAGGCTTCACCACGGAGGCTACCCCTCCCTTGATGATAGGCCAGATACAGCTGCTAGACCTGGCCGACCCCTATGAGGCCGTGGAACGGCTCCTGGATGCCAAGGGAAGGCTCCTAGAAGAGGCCAACAAAGTCGATCCCGTCATCGTCGGTCTGGGGGGAGGGGCCCAAGATATAGAGCCGCGGGTCATAGATAGCCCCAGGGGGCCCATGCTCGTCCTCCATCTGCTTTACGATGTTCGCGATGCCATGGGCGCCAACGTTATCAATACCACCTTGGAGGCCATCGCCCCCTTAGTGGAGGAGATAACCGGCGGCCGAGTCAACCTGCGGATCATCTCTAACCTGGCCGATAGGCGGCTGGCCAGAGCCCAGGCCACCGTTCCCCAGGAGGCCCTGACCTTTGACGGTTTTGAGGGCAAAGAGGTAGTGGAGCGCATCCTTGAGGCCCACGCCTTTGCCCAGGCAGACCCCTACCGCGCGGCTACTAATAACAAAGGGATCATGAACGGCATCGATGGTGTGGCTTTGGCTACGGGGAACGACTGGCGGGCCGTCGAGGCCGGGGCCCACGCCTACGCAGCCCGAAACGGCCGTTACAGCCCCCTCACCAGTTGGCATAAGGATGAGGAGGGCGACCTTCGGGGTAGCATCGAGTTACCTATCCCCGTGGGCATCGTGGGCGGGGCCACAAGAGCCAACCCCACGGCGAAAGTGGCGCTGAAGATATTGGGCGTGAAGTCAGCCAGCGAGTTGGGCCGGGTGATGGCTGCGGTAGGCCTGGCCCAGAACCTGGCCGCCCTCAGGGCCTTGGCCACGGAGGGGATTCAGCGAGGCCACATGGCCCTTCACGCTCGCAACGTAGCCCTCTCCGTGGGGGTGCCAGAAGAATATATAGACCAAGTAGTGGATCAGATGGTGGAAGAGAGGAAGATCAGGCCCGATAGGGCTCAAGAAATAGCCAGAAAACTAGAGACTAGCGGATGAGGAGTGGTAGATCTCAAACTAAGGTAGGTGCAACATGAAGCCCAATAGAGAAGTGGGAATCGTAGGTTACGGAGCCTATATCCCCCGCTATAGGATCAAGGCAGACGAGATCCTCCGTGTCTGGAAGGGCATAGATAGTATACACTTGGAGGAGAAATCGGTCCCCGGCCTAGACGAGGACACCGCCACCATGGCCATCGAGGCCGCCAGGAACGCCTTAAAACGGGCCACCATCGACCCCCAAGAGATCGGAGCCGTCTGGGTAGGGAGCGAGTCGAAGCCCTACGCCGTAAAGCCCACCGCCACCATGGTGGCCGAGGCGCTGAGCGTTACCCCCCATACCAACGCCGCCGACTGGGAGTTCGCCTGCAAGGCGGGCACCGAAGCGATGCAAGCGGCCATGGGGTTCGTGGGCTCCGGAATGGCCAAGTACGCCCTGGCCATCGGCGTAGACACCGCTCAAGGGAGGCCCGGCGATCAACTGGAATACACCGCCAGCGCTGGCGGGGCAGCCTTCATCATAGGGCTCAAAGAGGAGAGCCTGGCTTATCTCGAAGGTTCTTATTCTTATGTGTCGGATACACCCGATTTCTTCCGGCGTCCTCACCAATACTACCCCCAGCATGGCCATCGGTTCACCGGCGAGCCCGCCTACTTCAAACATACCTACTACGCGGCCCAGCATCTCATGGAGGAGTTGGGCTATACCCCTGAGGATTACGCCATGGTCGTCTTCCATCAGCCCAATAGCAAGTTCCCTCGCCGAGTGGCGAGGCGGCTGGGTTTCACGGAGGAACAACTGAAACCCGGTTTCCTCGTGGAGGTCATCGGAAACGCCTATGCTGGCTCTTCTCCCTTGGGTCTTGCCGCGGCCCTCGATGAAGCCCGACCCGGGGATAAGATCTTGCTCGTCTCCTTCGGGTCGGGTGCGGGGAGTGATGCCCTATCCTTCACCGCCACCGAGCGGATAGTGAAAAACGACGATAGCCTCCTTCGGGTCAGGGACTACATCACCAGAAGGCGAGAGATAGATTACGGCACCTATTGCCGCTACCGAGACAACCTAAACAGCCACTAAAGAGGAGAGATGAGAGGCGTAAGCATCATCGGCATCGGACAGACCGAGGTGAGGGAGCATTGGGAGCGCTCCCTGAGGGAATTGGCAGTCGCTTCTATCACCGCGGCCTTAGACGATGCGGGGATCGACAGAGCCGATGCCTTATATGTGGGCAACATGCTCTCCGGGGAGCTGACCGGGCAAGAGCATCTGGCCACCCTCATCGCCGACTTCGCCGGGCTGCGAGGCATAGAGGCCCTCAAGGTGGAGGCCGCCTGTGGCTCCGGAGGAGCGGCGGTGAGGATGGGGTATCTGGCTGTGGCCAGTGGCCTCCACGACCTGGTGATCGTCACTGGGGTGGAGAAGATGACCGATTGCGAAAACGGCCTGGTCACCGAGGCCTTAGCCATGGCTGCGGACGGAGACTACGAGGCGATGCAGGGCCTCTCCTTCGTGGCCCTAAACGCCCTCCTCATGCGGAGGTATATGCACGAGTACCGGGTGAGCCACGAAGATTTCGCCGGCTTCTCTATCAATGCCCACCACAACGCGGCCCGGAACCCCTACGCCATGTTTCACCGACCCATCACCCGGGAACAGTTTACGAGCGCCCGGATGATCTCCGACCCCATCAACCTCCTGGACTCATCGCCCATCGGGGATGGGGCGGCCACGGTCATCCTCTGTCCGGAGGAGAAGGCCCAAGAGTTTTGCCCCGCGCCCGTCACCATCATCGCTTCGGCCACAGCCACAGACAGCATCGCCCTCCACGACCGAGACGACCCCCTCTTCCTGCAAGCGGCCCACCAATCGGCCCAGAAAGCCTATGCCCAGGCGGGAGTAGGCCCGGAAGATCTCGATCTCTTTGAATTGCACGACGCCTTCACCATCATGGCCGCCCTATCCCTTGAGGCCTGCGGTTTCGCAGACAGGGGTCGAGGGCCCGAACTGGCCAAAGATGGGGAGATATCCCTGAAAGGTAGAATCCCCATCTCCACCATGGGAGGCCTGAAAGGAAGAGGCCACCCCGTAGGCGCTACCGGTGTCTATCAGATCGTAGAACTGGTTCAGCAACTGAGAGGCGAGGCGGATGCCAATCAGGTGGAGTGCCACCTGGGGATGGCCCAAAGCATAGGGGGAACCGGAGCCACGGTGATAACTCATATCCTCGAGGGGCCGAACTAAAATGCCAGCAGGCAAAGAAAGGAGAACAAGATGATTTTGGGTCAATCGATCCTTTTTCCCTTAGTCGTCCTTCTGGCCTTTGTTTCTTTTGTAGTGGCCGCCATCGTCTACTTCAGGAGCGAGAAGGAGCCGGAGCCCCTTCAGCGGCGCTTCCTCCCCCGTTTCTACGCCTACGCCATGCTCTTCATCTCCTCCCTCATACTCCTCATAGGAGGGGGGCGTCTCTTGAAGGCTGCTTTCTCCTACCCTCTGGGCATGGAGTTCAGTTACCGGGGGCAGCCCATCTACGCCGAGGAAGAGCCGGAGACGATGTACCGGGTTATGGGACCAACCATCGAAGGCATAGAATACCGTGAGGAGGAGGAGCGCTTGAGGGGCCTCTTAGACGGGGGCGCTTCCGTTGTCATAGGAGGTCTATTCTTGGCTTTGCATTGGGTCCTTCGTAACCGGGTCGAGAGCCAAAAAGAGCGCCCCCTCTCCTTGCTCAACAAGGCCTACCTTATGGTGAGCGGGGTGGTCTATGGCGGCCTCTCTCTCGTGCTCATCCCCATGGGGCTCTATCAACTCATCGAGTTCTACTTCGTCCCCCGAGGCGATCCGACCGCGGAGACCTTCTGGAGCCGGCCTATCCCCGGCGAAGCCCTGGGCTGCGCCCTTATGGCCTTGGTCTTGTGGCTGTGGATTCTCCCCCAACTATTCAAGAGCCTGGGAGGGGAGAGATAGCGAGGGCCTGTGGCCCGTAAGAAAAGAGAGGTCAAGAGACCATGTCTTTAGCCAGACATTGGCGCCTGCAGGATGAGCGATACAAACTGATAGGTAGGGAATGCGCTGCCTGTGGCAGAAAACTCTTCCCCCCTCGGGATATCTGCCCCCACTGCGGATCCCGAGATCTCAAGCCCTATAGGTTTACGGGAACGGGGGAGATCTACTCCTACTCTACTATCTACCAACCTCCGGCCGGCTATGAGTGTTTCGTGCCCTATACCGTGGCTTTGATCCGTTTGGATGAGGGGCCCTTGGTCACCGCTCAACTGACCGATCTGGACAGAGAGGAGGTAGAGATCGGACAGCGGGTGGAGATGGTCACCCGTAAACTCCGGGAGTACGGCCCGGAAGGGCTCATCGTCTACGGTTACAAGTTCCGGCCGGTTCTGAAAGATATTTGAGCGGCTTCATCGACTATACGATCTTCCACTTATAATAAGTTGGCAAGATAGTTGACAGAATTCTACTAAGATGTCATAATAGGGAGCATAATGGTACAGAGATTCGGCAGAATAAATAGTCAGGCCTACGAGTGATATAGTTCCTAAGATCAAAGGAGAGCAATGATGGCTAGAATTCCCAAGCGAGTTTCTGAAAGATTGGCCAAGCAGACCAGAAGGTTCCAGCGCATTCTTAAGACCGCCAAAAACCGCGATATTAACGAGTCAGATACCGTCGTTATTATTGCGGACATGTTGTCGAGTGTGTTTGGTTTTGACAAGTACACAGAAATTACTAGCGAGTATTCCATCGGAAGTGCTTTCTGCGACTTAGCAGTGAAAATTGAGGGAAATGTGAAGTACCTAATCGAGGTCAAAGCTATTGGCTTGGATTTGAAAGAAACACATCTTCGCCAAGCTGTGGGATATGGTGTTCAGCATGACGTTCAGTGGGTTGTGCTAACAAACGGAGTGAACTGGGAAATCTATAGGATTAAATTCGAGAGACCAGTGGGTCATGACTTGCTATGTTCGTTCAATATTCTCGACTTGAATCCAAGGAAGAAGGATGATCAAGATCTTCTCTTCCTTCTGTGCAAAGAAGGACTTACAAAGGCAGTGATCGAGGAATACCACGAGCATGTCATGAGTGTAAACAAGTTCATAATTGGAGCCATCCTTCAATCAGAAACTGGGCTCAAAATGGTTCGTAGAGAGCTCAAGAGGGTATCACCTGGAATCCAGGTGGAAATCGATGAAATTCAGGAAATAATTCAGAGCGATGTATTGAAGAGGGACATACTCGAAGGAAAATCTGCAGATCAAGCGAGGGCTCGAGTCAAGAAAGCTGCAAGCCGCACTTTGGCAAAGCGAAAACCAAAGAAGGAACCGAAGGATAACAAGCTCTCTGATCCAGATGAGCCTGAACTTCCTTAATTGACGGATCTATCTCGTAGGCCTAACCCCTCGCTGGAGCGGGCCGGGGATGCCCACATACTTGATTCCGAGCAGGCCAATCCCCGGCCGTTCAGCTCGCGTTCGCCTTGCCCCGGACTAGAATCGCCTTCGTGGCCTCTCTTTTTCCTCCCCTCGAATCAGGAGGGTGAGGGCCAGGCTCACCAGGCTGATCACCAAGGCCCCCCAGAAAGCAGCCCCGAAGCCAGCCACCCCAAAGCCGATGCCCAACTGCCCGGCCACCCAGGCGGTGAGGCCCAGCATCGCCGCATTGATGACGAAGAGAAAAAGGCCCAAGGTCAAGATTATCAAGGGGCAGGTGAAGAATTTGAGCAGGGGCCGGATAAAGGCGTTCACCAGCCCCAAAATCAGAGCCACCGCCACGATGGCCCACTCATCTTCCACTCTTATCCCCGGCACCACCTTGCTGGCCACATAGATGGCCAGGGCGTTTATCAGCCAGCGAAGCAGAATCCGCCGTATCATCAAGTCCCCTCCCTTAATTTTGGCTCATTTCCCTCGGGATACTTTGCGTACTACCATTGGGTGGCAAATCCAGCAAATAGAGACGGCTCCTACTCGACGTATATCTCCACCCGCTCCCCGTCCTCGGTATCCTCCAGGTCGACGATCTTCCCCCTAGCGCCTTGGCGCACGGCTCTCACTATCTCGTCGATATCGACATCGAAGGGGGCGGAGAACTTAGCCCCTATCTTGGCCCCGATATTCAACAGCCCCAGGGGAAGGTTGATATTCACCTTATGCTTCCCCGTCTTCATATCGGTGACCCGCACTCGGAACCAGCGTGCAGGTGCCGCCCGCTCTTCCTCCGTCGCCTCCAAGGCATCCAGAAGTTTCGCCCCCTCCTCAGCGGTGATCTGTCCCCCCTCGATCATCTTCAAGATCTGCATCCTCTCCTCGTGAGTAGCCATCGCCTTACCTCCTTTTCACTCTTAGTATCATCCGCTCCAACGTCCGTTCTTCAATGAAACCGCACCTCTCAAGAACCTCTACCGTCTCCGGGTAAGAAGGGTATATCCTGGCCACCGCTCCTCTTGGAGGGTGGGTACGCAAAATAGAGAACGCCTTGGCCAAAAGCCCCTCCTCCACCTGGCCCCGCCCCTCTCCATGAACCACCATCTCCAACCGGTGCGGCCCGGCCCAGGAAAGAGAGAGGGTGAGCATAGACCCCCCCGCCACCCAGCGGTATCTTCTCCACCCGAGGAGCCTCCATAACCAGTCGAGGAGTCCCCGGCCCAGGTCTGGCTTCGAGCCCTCCCTCCCGCCCAGGAACGCCGTCTCTTGGGGTAAGGCCTCTTTCCATAGCCGATACCCCTCTCGCCACTCGTGAGGCTCCAACTCTCTCACCGCAGGGCCTTCTCGGAGGACGAGAGCGACCGTTTCAGCGAGTCGCATCTCCGTCCAGGCATCAACCCTTACAAAACCCAGTTTCTCATAGAGCCCCTTAGCCGCCCCATTATCGCGGCGCACCTCCAAGGCCACCCAAGGGGCCCTCCTCTTTTCGACCGTATCTATAACCGCCTCCATCAACCGCCTAGCGATGCCCCTCCTCCGATAATCTGGGTGCACGGCCAAGTTGCTTACCAGGTAGCCCCCCCTGCTTCTGCTGAGGGTCACATTCCCCACCACTCGTTTTTCTTCCACCCAGACGTAGCCGGAGAAAAGGTCTCCCAAAACCCACAAGAGAGGCCCCATATAAGCCGCAGCCCTCATCCCCCGCACCGCTTCCCGACCTTCCGGGCCCAGTTCAACGCCGAAAGCCACCTCTATCAGGTCAGCCACAGGCCCCATATCCCGCAGAGGGTTAAAAGATCGCAAGCCGCTTTCCACCCCACCCAGAACCCCGGTCACCATCTCTCTTTATCTCCAGAAGGTACTATCACGCACAACGATCCACCTTCCCGGCGAAGCCTCACTTACCAAGAACCTCTCCTTGGGAGAAGCCGGTATCACCCTCCCCTACTTCTATCAACCCCCCAGAGTTGGCCTCATCAGACGATGCGCGATACATCTTTACTTTCCCTTTAGGAGTTCCACAGCCTCCTCGGCTGCGATCTCGCCCTTTTGTATCCGCTCCAAGATCTCCCTCCGCCTCTCCGGGGTCACCAGTTCCTCCTCTGGTACCTCGTAGCCTAGGGCTCGGATCACCTCCTTGAGCCGACCACGTACCGTAGGATAGGAGATCCCCAACTCCCCCTCCACCCTGGTGATCTTCCCTTCACACTTGATGAAGGTCTCCACGAACCCCATCTGCTCCGGGGAGAGGCGATAGAAGCGACCTAACTCGAAGTGCCCCTCTAGGGTCGAATCGCAATTTCGACAGTAGAGGCGTGTCACCTCGAGATCGCTGGAGCAGATCGGACATCGCTTCATCACGGGATACATAATAACACTCCCTTCCCTGAACTAGAGGATGGGGTAGCACCCCAACAATCGTCCCCACTCCTCCATCCCTCTCCGTTCCCTTTCCCGCACCTCCTTCAGCCGTTGATGGCGATATGCCCTCTCCAGCCGCACCGTTCTTGCTACCTCAGGCTCCTCCCGCTGGATGACGAGCATCAGCCGATACACACCTATGGTTACACTCATCTTCCATCCCCTTGCTGAAATCTCATGCGATATTTTAGCATATAACTTGATATTTGGCAAGTCCTTATTAAATAATTTAAGGTTAGGGCTGTAAATTTTAAGGTTGGGCTTTCTGTGGAGGGGGTAAATATAAACAGGGGGAGCAAGATGCTCCCCCATAAAGCGATTAGGCGATTAGTGGAGGCTAAGGGCCTCGGTTACTCCAGATAGATGATCCAGACGCAGAGGCCAGCCAGGATGATGGTGGTCACTATGAGGGCCACCCACTGGCCTGGCAATAGCCCCACATCTCGGGCGGCTATCACCAGCATGATCACCATACCTATGGCCAGGGCGATCCAGGCCGATAGGCGAGGATGACGGGTTATGAACTCTTTCCAAGAGGCGATCATTTCCCCTCTCCTTTCACTTGCATCTTATCCCACTCTCGCTTCACCTGCTCCCAGGTCTCCCCCCGAGAGCCTGAGTTATCGATGATGACGTCCGCCGCTTTGATCTTCTCGGAGATCGGCCCCTGGGCTTTAAGCCGTCCCTCGATCTCCTCTTCGCTCAACCCTTGGGCTCGGAGGCGCTCCCTTTGCTCTTCTGGGCGGCAGGTGACCACCCAGAGGGCATCCCACCCCCTCTCGCTGCTGGCTTCCAGCAGTTTAATGGCCTCGATAGCCACCACCTCTTCCTCCGCTTCCTCAGCGATCTCCCAAATCAGACCTTCCACCACGGGGTGGACTATGGCCTCCAAACGCTTGAGGGCCTCTCCATCGGAGAAGACGAGAGCGGCCAACCTTTTCCGGTCGATCTCCCCTGGGGAATTCAAGATCCCTTCTCCAAAGGCCCCCACCACCTCCTTATAGACGGTGGTCCCTTTAGCCATCACCAGGTGTACCAGGAGATCGGCGTCGATAGCCTTGGCCCCCAACTCTTCCAACATACGGAGAACGGTGCTCTTCCCGGTGCCCATGTTCCCGGTTATGCCTATGACCCGCTTCACGGCGTCTATTATACCATAAGAGGAGCAAGCCACAAGGTCGCCCGGCCGGTGTTCAAGGCTAGCACCCTCTTTAGAGGGGTGATGAAAAGGCTTTTGTCTCCTCCCAGCAAACTATGATATAATCTTGGGCGCTATGACCAGTCGGCGCTCACTCCTTATCTTGTTGGCCCTGGCCCTACCGTCATGGGCGGGGCTAGCCTATATCTTCGTGTTCGCCGTTCCCGAGGTGGCCACAAACCGCTTTCTTTTTCTGGCCTTTCTTTTCCTCTCGCTCGCTTTCAGCCTCACTCCCCTCTGCCATTTCCTGGAGTACCGCCTAGCCAACCCAGAATCCTACCGAGGCGACATCCTTCGCTCCGCGCGTAGGAGCGGGCTTTTGGCCCTCTTCTTCGTCCTTTGTGCCTGGATGAAGATGAGCCAAGCGTTAAACTGGACCAACGCCTTCCTACTGGTGGCCGCTTTGGTGCTGGCCGAGATATTCATGGTGGTTCGAAGCGCATGAAGATGGGCATGACCTATGGGGCCATCTTTTAGAGATCGAGGCTTTGCTTTGAAGGAGGGAAGCATGATCGAAGGAGTAAGAATCAGAAAGTTGAAGCCCATCCCTGACGAGCGAGGGTATTTGATGGAGATGCTCCGCTCCGATTGGGAAGAGTTCGAGAAGTTCGGGCAGGTCTATGTCACCGCTGCCTATCCGGGCGTAGTTAAGGCCTGGCACTATCATCGGCTCCAGACCGACCATTTCATCTGCCTCCAGGGGATGACTAAGGTGGTCCTCTACGACGGGCGAGAGGACTCCCCCACCTACCGGCAGATCGAAGAGTTCTTCATAGGTGACCTCAACCGCCTGCTCATCAAAATCCCCCCCTTCGTGATGCACGGCTTCAAGGGGCTAGGGCCGGGGATGACCCTGATGGTGAACGTGCCTACCGAACTATACAACTACCAAGAGCCCGACGAGTACCGTCTCCCCCCAGACACCGACGAGATCCCCTACGACTGGGCGAGGAGAGATAGATAAGGGAGGGTATGGCTGTCATGGCTAAGAGGGTGAAGATTTTGAGTCCCCTTCAGTTGGAAGAGAAGCATTGGGAGAGGGTGCGCCAACTCTCTCCCCGCCTCTCCCTCTCTCTGGTAGAGGGAGAGGCCCAGTTCTTAGAAGCCCTCCCTGACGCTGAGGTGGTGGTCATCTGGCCCCGCCCCTTCGATTTAAGCCTCGCGCCTCGCCTGAAGTGGATTCAACTCATAAGCGCAGGGCTGGACCGCTTCGTGGGCCGTCCCATCATGGAGAGCGATATTATCGTCACCACCGCCAGCGGCATCCATGCCACCCCCATCGCCGAATATGTCCTGGCCTCGATCTTAGCCTTCTCCCGCCGCTTTCGGGATATGTGGCGGCTGCAAGAGAGAAGGGAGTGGCCTGAGGATCGGTGGGGGATCCTTAGAGGGGAAGAGTTGCGGGGAAAGACGGTGGGCATCCTGGGGTATGGGAGCATAGGTCGAGAGGTGGGGCGTTTATGCCAGGCTTTCGGGATGAGGGTTCTAGCCACCAAGCGCTCGGCCAAGGAGAGGGAAGGGAAAGGCTACTTCATGCCTGGCAGGGGGGATCCCGAAGGGAGCGTTGTGGACCAGATATTCGACCCTTCACAACTTAGGGAGATGCTGAAAGAGTGCGATTTCTTTATCGTCGCCGTGCCCCTCACCCCGGAGACCGAGGGGATGGTGGGGCGGGAGGAACTGAAGGCCATGAAGGGGAGCGCCTATCTGGTGAACATCTCCCGGGGCCGGGTAGTCGATGAGGAGGCTCTCGTCGAAGCCCTCAAAGAAGGGTGGATAGGGGGAGCAGGGCTCGATGTCTTCGCCCAGGAGCCCCTACCCCAGGAGAGCGAACTTTGGGGGTTAGAGAACGTCATCCTCTCCCCCCATATCTCGGCTAATACCCCCCACTATCAGGAACGGTTCACGGGACTATTCTGCGAGAACCTGCGCCGCTACCTGGCTGGGGAGGAACTCCTGAACGTGGTGGACAAGAAACGGGGTTATTAGACGTCGCCGATGAACTGCGACGCTACATTGAGCGCCATCTCCTCAGACCCGTTCCAGGTGGCTGCAGCCCTCGGCGCTTCCTTTTAACTAGCGGCCGCTTCACGGGGAGAAACCATGATAGACTTTGGCATCTCGACCAGCGCCATAAGGGGCGATCTCTCCAAACTGGGCACCTTAACAGAACATGGTTTCCGACAGTTGGAGATCGGCTTCTTCGACGCCCGATCTCTGTCCCTGGTTATGGAGTTCGTCCGCCGGAAGGGACTCGCCTATGGCTTCCACGACCCCTTGCCCCGACCTCCCTCCTTCGACTACCCCTTCCTTACCGACCCAGATGAGGAGAAACGGGCTACCACTCTTGACTCCTTGCGCCGGACCCTAGAGACAGCCGTTAAGTACCATGCGCTCTATGTGGTGGGGCATCTCCCTTCCGTTATCTGGCATCCCCGGCCCGGTCTAGACGAAGAGAGTATCATGGCTTTGGCTCAGGATAGTTGTTCTAGGCTTTCCTCCTGGAGTGAGAAGGCCGAAATCCCCATACTCTTGGAGAACGTGGGTCCCAACCCCTATTTCTACCGAGCCGAGGCGTTCGTGGAGATCTTCCAGGCCCACCGGGCGTTGCGTTTCTGCCTCGACATCGGACATCTCCACCTTACCGCTCTTCACACCGGACTGGATCCCTTCGACTTCGCCAAGAGGTTGTCCCCCTATACCGACCTCATCCACGTCTATAACGCTACCGGGGAGACATATAGCCTCTACCATCATGTCCCTGTACATCCTTCCCAGCGGGCTGAGGCCGGCTGGGCAGATATCCCCAATATCCTCCGTTCGGCTCTTAGCAGAGCACCATCCTGCACCATCGTCTTCGAGCACACCCCTCAATACCCGGCCGATGAGGCTTTCGTCGCCGAAGGGATCGAATGGGTCAAGGAAGTAGTCTTAACCATAGAGCAGTAAAAAAGCCACCCCATCTGGGGTGGCCTCTTTTCGGGTCTTTAAGCCTCGGTATCCAGGATCAAGGTCACTGGGCCATCGTTGGCGATGTTGACCAACATCATGGCTCCGAACCTGCCGCTCTCTACCTGAAGCCCCGCGGCTCGCAAAGAGTCGATGAACCTTTCTACTAACGGTTCCGCCACCTCTGGAGGCGCGGCGGAGATGAAACTGGGACGGCGTCCCTTTCTCGTGTCGCCATAGAGGGTGAACTGCGAGACAACTAGCGCCTGAGCGCCGACATCCAGAGCAGAGAGGTTAAACTTGCCCTCTTCGTCGGCGAAGATGCGCAAGTGAGCGATCTTCTCCGCTAAGTATCTGGCTTCCCTCTCCGAATCGCCCTGAGCGACCCCTAGAAGGATCACCAACCCCTTACCGATCTCCCCTACCCTCTCCCCCTCTATGGAGACCGAAGCCTCCCTCACCCTTTGCACCACGGCGCGCATCTCTTTCACCCTTCCCGTTTGCACAATTCTCGGAGATGTGGTATCTTTAGAGGCGCTTTTGCTCTTGGAGGGTATCTATGATCAAACTTCTCATGAGTTGGGACATCCAGCCCGGTAGAGAAGCCGATTACATGGAGTTCATAACTGAGGAGTTCGCTCCCGGGATGGTGAGACTGGGCATCCAACCCACGGAGGCTTGGTATACCGTCGCTGGGAACGGACCCCAGATGCTCTCTGGCGGGATCACCGAAGATCAAGAAACGATGATAGATATCCTGAGAAGCGAAGAGTGGCGAGAACTAGAAAAGAAACTTCTCACCTACGTAGAAAACTACAAGTGTAAGATCGTCCCCGCCAGCGGCAATTTCCAACTCTAACCTTCTAGTAGGGACTTCTCCTGGCCGGCGCAGGGAGGAGCCCGCTTAGCAAGTGACCCCTTAACCCTCTGACCCCTCTTCCGCCATTTTCGAGTCTTCGCTTCCCGTGCTTTCCTCCTTAGACGGCCTTTCCTCCCTCTCCGAGGTGGGAGCGGGATGATGATCGGTGACGTAGAACCCCGACCCCTTGAATATGATCCCTACGGGGTAGATAACCCGTCGTACGGCCCCTCCGCAGTGGGGGCACCTTTTCACGGGCTCCGAGGCTATGGATTGATGTCGCTCGAATCTGTAACCGCAACTGTCACACTCGTACTCATAGATGGGCATAGAGATCTCCTATTTACCCCTTCCCTCTATCAAAGGCATAGTTGCTGCCCTCTTTGGTCTCGTCAAGTAGCACCTCAGCCACGACGTTACAGAGAGGTCTATCGTCGTCTATCATCAGCACCTTCGACCTCTCCAATTCGCTTTTAAGCCCCACTGCCCAAAAGGCTCATTAGATAAGATTATACAAAATCGGTCCCTGGAGAGCAAGTTTTATCCTTCCATAAGATTCCAGATAGAGATAAAAGAGGCTGCCCACATGGGCAGCCCTCTTCTTGCAATCTAGGGGGTGGTTTACCCACCACTCTCTATGCATCTCTCGACCAGGGGACCGACGATGAGGTATCTGAGATCGCAATCTAAGGGTTTCACCTACGCCTCCCGGAGCGCCCGTACCACCTGTGCCAGGCTGGGTCGCTTGCCGTACATCAGGAGGCCCATGCGGAACACCTTGGCCCCTGCCCACAGCACGGCCGGGATGGTGATGAGGAGCACCACGATGCTGCCCACCACGTCCACAACCGGCACCTCGGTCATCGGCAGGCGGAGCATCATAACCGTCGGTGCGGTCAGGGGGAACCAGGACAGTACCCGCAGCAGGGGCATGTTCGGGTTGGAGAACATGAAGCCGCTCAGCATCAGCGGGATGGTCGCCATCAGGGAGAAGATTCCCGCCAATTGCTGCGACTCCTGCATGGTGGTGCCCAGCGCCCCCACCGCCCCCATCAGCACGGCGTAGACCAGGAAGCCCAAAAGGTAATAGACCAAGCCCAGGATGAAGACTTCTGACCGGGTCAGCAGGGGCAAGGCCACACCCAAAAGATTCACCGCCCCGCGGCTCAGCCCAAAGGCCGAAACCAGCCAGATGACCACCTGCGTAAGCCCCAGCGCCCCCAGCCCCAGCACCTTCCCCGCCAGCAACTCCTGCGCCGTAACTGAGGAGAGAAGGATCTCGATAACCCGGCTCGTCTTTTCCTGGGCCACGCTCCGCAGCAGGTAGCCCGAGGAGGTGAAGATGGTCATGATGAGCAGTATACCCAGGAAATAGGGCACCATGATATTGAGGCCAGTGCTCAGCGGCCCTCCCTGGGGCTGACCCTCGGCCTCCAGGCTCACCAGCACGGGCTTGATGGGGTCGGCCAGCCGTTTCCGCAGGGCTGCGTCCACCTCATCCCGCAGCAAGTGGTCCAAAAAGAACCTGCGCACTGAAGCCGAGTCCTCCATCACTGCCGCAGTGAAGCCGCTACCCTTGCTGAAGATCATCACCTGGCCGCTCTCCACATAATCCTCGGGGATGACCAGCAGGGTGGTGAGTTCATCGGACTCTACAGCGGCCCGGCCTGCCTCCTCGTCGGCGAAGAGGTGGTAGCGATCCTGGTAGGCCGGCAGGATGGGGGTGAAAACGCCCAGATGGTCTACCACCCCGATCTCCTTTGGCTCGGGGGCAAACTGGCGCTCGAAGAAGGCGGAGGCTTGCCCACCGAAGAAGGCTGCGATCAGCAGACCCACCACCCCCAAGAGCGGCACCAGCGCCGTCATGATGATGAAACCGGCACGGCGCACGTTGACCAGATACTCGTGTCGGGCGATAATCCACATCTTACGCATCGCTTCTCCCCTTTACCACAGCGATGAAAATCTCCTCCAGCGGCACGGTGGCCACCTCGAAGGCCTCTACGGGGATGTTCCGCTCCACCAGAGTCCGTAGCAGTTCCTGGGGCGTGATGCCCTCCAGGGTGAGGGTGAAAGTATCGTCGCGCTGCTCCACCCGCGCCACTCCGGCCAGCGCATCGAGGGGGGCAGGCGTGCGCAACCGCACGGTGTGGGGGGCGTGGCGGCGCTTGATCTCGTCCAGCGGGCCGTAGAGCACCGCGCGCCCGTGGTTGATGAGCAGGATGCGCTCACACAGGGCCTCCACCAGGTTCATCTGGTGCGTGCTCAGCACCACCGTCTTGCCCTCTCCCTGCAACTCCCGGATCAGCCCCTTGCCCAGTTCCACGTTGATCGGGTCCAGCCCCTGGAAGGGCTCATCGAGGATGAGGAGTTCCGGGTCGTGGACCAGGCTAGCCACGAACTGGAGTTTCTGCTGCATCCCTTGGCTGAGGTCCTTGACCTTGTGGTCGGCCCAGTCAGCCAATTCCACCCGTTCCAGCCAGGTCAGGGCCCGTGGGCGGGCGACGGAGCGGGGTGTGCCCTTGAGTTCAGCCAGGTAGACCAGCACCTCGAGGACCTTGAGGTCGCGATAGAGGCCCCGTTCCTCGGGCAGGTAGCCGATGCGCTCCCTGGCCGTCCCTGGCGGTTGTCCCAGAACCTGCACCGTGCCCTCGTCGGGCCTGAAGATGTCCATAATGGTGCGGATAGCGGTCGTTTTTCCGGCCCCGTTGGGCCCCAGGAGTCCGAAAATCTCCCCCTCATAGACCTCGAAGGAGAGCGCGTCCACAGCGGTGAAGCCGTTGTAGCGTTTCACCAAGTTGTGTACTTCGAGCATCTTCTGGGTCATATCATCTCTCCGACTTGCTAACCTGTGGCTCTTTTCAATGGAGCCTGCCCAGGGGTCTCGTGGAAACTCAGCGGAGGCCGACCTCCCTATCTTCCTCGCCCACCTTATAGCCATCGAACCATCTGGTGAGGTATCTCGTCTGGATCATCGCCCTGCTTCACTGTCAGGTTACTAATAGGACAAGTATCACGTGGAGCAATATATCGGCGGAGAAATGAGCCAGCATGGCCGACTCTAAGCCCCGCTTCCAGTAGAGGTAGCCGAAGGCCAGCCCAGCAACCCCGTTGAGGATTATAGCACGGGTTACAAGGAGAGGTGTCAAAGGCGCCAGTTGCGCCGTGGCTGGCAGATGACCTAGACCGAAGAGCACACTGGCCACTATGATGACCAGCCACATCCCTCCGGCTGTGGGCTTGCCTTCTGCGTCCTTCCATACCCTGGATATGAGCCAAGCCAAAAGACTGACCATGAAGAGCCGGAGGAGTATCTCCTCGTCGATCCCACCGTAGAAGGAGGCCAAGAAGCCTTGCCAAGGAGAGGGCTGTTCCACCTCCTGGAAAGCGGCAAGGTAGGGCGCAAATACAGCCACATCCAGGAGGATGATAATTAGTCCGGCACCTAACCCCAAGAGGACGGAGGGGAGAAGGATGGCTCTCCCTCGCTTACCCACTCCCTCTCCTCGCAGCCAACCTTCTAGGATAGGTGCCCCTAGCCCTACCCTTCGCGCACAGAATAGTCCCACCCCTATGGCCAGGGCCAAAAGGATGGCATTGTTGGCAAGTTGGAGGACAAGGAACAAAGGGAGTATCGGCACCTCAGTCGGGACCCCACTTTGAAGGGTGATGGTATAGGGGATCACCGCTATGGCTCCAAAGAGACCCGCACCAAGTAATATGAAGAACTCCCGCCAGAATGGAGCCTTGTCTGACACTTGTGACCTTTTGGGTGTTAGTTCAGCCATCTCTTCCCTTCCTTTCTAACCTCGGTCGAAACCAACCGGCCATCACATTTAGGGCCGGCATCATAAGGGCTGTTTCGCTCGCGACCCTGAAGGGCAACCAAAGGGCATAGATCAACGAGATTGGAAGCCCCCACCAACTCTGCCCTGAGGACCCTTCTCCTCTTCCCACTCTTTCAGTTGGGCCTCAAAGGCCGTTCCTATCTCCTCTGCCTTGTACCCCAGGCTGAGGGCTTCCAAGAGTGCGCCACCAATGATGGCCCGCAGCCGGTCTCTCCGCATCTCCGCCAACCTCCCCTCATCAGGGTGAGCGGCGATGAAGGTGCCTCGCCCCTGCTGGGTGGAGATCACCCCTTGACTACCCAGTTCGTGATAGGCATGAACCACGGTGTTAGGGTTCACCCGCAGGTCTACGGCCAGTTGGCGGATAGTAGGCAATTGATCCCCCGGCTTGACCCTCCCCGTAGCCACCAGATGTTTGATCTGCTCCATTATCTGGGCGTAGATGGGCACGCCGCTTTCGTGATCCACCTGGATTTCCATCTCTTTTCATGCCTTTTTAGATAGAAAGTGCCCCAACTATCCTTTCTCAGAGAGTGCGCGCCGGATAGCCCGCACTTCGTCTAAGAGAGCGCTGAGAACCTCAGCCTCGGCTATAACTTCCACTTCCGCCTGGGTGGGAGCCATGGCTCCCCTGAAGCGCCTTAATGCCGTACTCACCGTCTCGTATACCTCCTGGACGTTGGATAGGCCGACCAGGCTCTCCTCAGCACCCGTCTGTCCGGCTCTTCCCGCGGTCTGGATGTCCAATGTGCCCATACCTAGCATCCGGTCGAAGGGGTCGCGTTTCACCTTGAGGTTGGTGACTGTGCGGTAGGGGACATGCTTCACCGACTTGGTCCACACGCCCGCGTGCACGATCACCTCATCCTCTAGAATGCGGTACTCGAGGCTCCGGTAGTAGAAGGGGGCGATGATAAAGGCCGGTATCAGCCAGGCGGCGTTGACCAGCACAGCGACCACGACGCCGATGGTCATGCCCCTCGTTCCACCCTCGTCGAGCCCTATGGGCACAGCGAGGGCGAGGGATCCTCCCAGGGCTATCAATCCCATCAACCCGTAAACTATTTGGAGTTTTGTCAGGTAGTTCCGCTCCGGTCTTAACAACTGCAATGCTGTCATCTTCCCTCCTTTCTGCGGCCTGGCCAACAACTAGTGGCCAGTTTATTGGCCCTGCTATTCTTCTGACGCCTCAATGATCTCTCAGCAGAAGACGCATCAGATTCTACTAATTCACCTAGTACAATTATACCATTGTTTGACTCGTTTGTCAAGCATATAAAAGCCCCTCGTCCTCAACCGTCAAGGGCTGCCTGGACAAATTGTCCTCCCTCCCCATCGCTGATATAATTTCCTATAGAACTTCTTTTCGTGCTGTCAGGAGTTACCTCCTGACAGCCAAAGACGGAGCCGTGGCTCTGATGGCAGATGGCAACATCTGCCATCACCAAAACATCTGACACCGTTAGAATTTATCATTGAACTTCTTTGCAGAAGGCCAGGATATGTATAGCCTAGACGATACCATCGCCGCCATCTCCACCCCTCTTGGCGAGGGGGGGATCGGCATCGTGAGGCTCAGCGGGCCAGACTCGGTAGCCATCCTCAAAAAGATCTTCCGCCGAGCCAAGGGAGAGGGGCTTGAATCCTACCGGCTCCATTATGGCCATATCATCGATCCCGATACCGAGGAGGAGGTAGACGAGGTCTTGGTCTCCTACATGAAGGCTCCCCACTCCTACACCCGGCAGGATGTGGTGGAGATCAACTGCCACGGAGGCATCGTGCCTCTGCGCCGCGTCCTGGAACTGGTCTTGCGGTATGGCGTCCGACTGGCCCACCCGGGGGAGATGACCTCTCGAGCCTTCCTTTTGGGTCGCATCGACCTAGCCCAAGCGGAGGCGGTCTTGGATATTGTGCGTGCCAAGACGGAGGCTGGCCTGCGAGCGGCGGTAAGCCAGTTGGGAGGGTGGCTGTCGCAGGAGATTCGACGGGTGCGGGCGGAATTGGTCGAGGTCCTCGCCTATCTGGAGGCTACCATCGACTTCGAGGAAGATGAGATACCAGAACGGGATATCTGGGGGCCGCTCAAGCGAGCGCGAGAGAAGATAGAGGCTCTTCTGGCCAGCGCCGATCAGGGGATCATCTACCGTCAAGGGGTGCGGGTGGCTATCGTAGGCCGTCCCAACGTAGGGAAGTCCAGCCTCCTGAACGCCCTCCTCAAGACCAGCCGGGCCATAGTGGCCCCCATCCCCGGCACCACCAGAGACACGGTAGAGGAGAGTTGTAACCTCCAAGGGGTACCTATATCTTTGATCGATACGGCGGGCATCGCCGAGGGGAAAGACCTGGTGGAGAGGCTGGGGGTGGAGCGGAGTCGTGAGGCGTTACAAAGAGCGGACCTAACCCTCATGGTCGTTGATGGAAGCGAGCCCCTCCAGGAGGAGGATCGAGAGATCGCCAACCTCCTGAACGGGAAGCCGAGCCTCTTGGTCATCAATAAGAACGATTTGTCACAACAGGCCTCTATCGATGGGCTGCTTCCCCAGGCGCCATGCCTATCGGTATCCGCCCTGACGGGAGAGGGGTTAAAGGAACTGGAAGAGGCTATTCTAGACACGATCTTTTCGGGAAAGGTAGTGGTCTCTGACGCCCCCTTAGTCACCAACCCCCGCCATAAGCAGGCCCTGCAATCGGCTTTGGAACACCTCATGAATGTCGAAGGTGCCCGCAAGGAAGCGCTCCCCACCGATTTCTTGGCCATCGACCTCCATGGAGCGGTGAACGCTCTAGGAGAGATAACCGGAGAGACGGCGACCGAAGATCTGCTAGAAGTGATCTTCAGCCAGTTCTGCATAGGTAAGTAAAGGGCCCTGCTGATCGCAGGGCCTCCGTATGATCTCCGTTGACAAAGGTCTATTCCCCTCCCAGATACCTTAGGGCGCTTATCACCTTATCTTCCGTCGTCATCTCCTCATCGGCGAGGGAACTCACCGCCTCTCTAGCCTCGGAGAGGCTGTAACCCAAAGCGGTGAGAGCCTCCACCACCTCGGCATCCTCAGGGGTGATAGGGGGAAGGGGCACCAGCCGCTCCAGCGCTATCTTGTCCTTCAGATAGAGGATAACCCTCTCCGCCATCCGCTTGCCGATGCCTGGCACCTCACTCAAGAGTTCCACATCACCGTGGGCTACGGCCAAGCGGAAGTCATCCACAGAGAGGGTGGAGAGGACGGCTAGAGCCAGTCTGGGGCCGATGCCGGTGACCCCCAAAAGGAGTCTAAAGAGGGTTAGTTCATCTTGGGTCCCAAAGCCGTAGAGAGAGACCTCGTTCTCCCGGAGGTGAAGATGGGTGAAGAGGGTTACCTCATGGCCTGGGCTGCCCAACTCCCTGAGAAAAGAGGTGGGGACATGAACCTTAAAGCCCAGACCGCCCACCTCGACAATGATATGGTCCTCATTCTTGGCCGCGAGCCTACCCCGCAGACTGGAGATCATGAGATCACCCCTTGCTCGCCTCCAAAGCCCTCTCCACCTGAATGGAGTAGTGGTGGCAGATGGCTACAGCCAAGGCGTCCGTCGCATGGTGGGGTTGGGGAATGGAATCTAAACCCAAGATAACCGCCACCATCTCTTGGACCTGGCCCTTGGTGGCCCGCCCATAGCCGACCAGCGACTCCTTCACCTCCAGGGGGGTGTACTCGTAGACGGGAAGGTCGTGCTTGGCCGCCGCCAAGAGGGCCACCCCCCGGGTCTCCCCCACAGCCAGAGCGGTACGCGCGTTCCTGCTGAAGAAAAGCCTTTCCACGGCTACATCGGTAGGTCGATGACGGACGATGATCTCTTCCAGTTCATCAGAGATAGCCTTAAGTCTCTGCGCTGGGGGCGATTCCGATCCTGGAGTGATGACCCCACATTCTACCAAGGTCAAATCCTCGCCCCTCTTCTTCACCAAGCCATATCCGGTCGCCGAGACCCCAGGATCGATGCCTAGCGTCAACACAGGCCCCTCCTCAGGCCGCCTCGTACTCGTAACTATCCACCACCTCGGCGGAGATATCCAGATTAGAGTAGACCTGCCGGACGTCCTCCTGACCCTCCAAAGCCTCTATGAGATGCATGATTTGGATGGTCTCCTTCTCCCCCAACTGCGTTAGGGTCTTGGGCACCATGGTGATCTCCGCCGAGGAAAAGGGAACACCTTCTCTCTCCAGGGTCTCCTTCACTTTTTGAAAGTCCGCAGGTGGGGTGTATATCTCCACCAACCCGTTCTCGATCCTCACGTCGTCGGCTCCAGCGTCAATAGCCTGGAGGGCGAACTCCTCCGCTTCTTCGCCATCGGCCTCGATGATGATCAACCCTTTCTGGTCGAAGAGCCAGGTGACGCTCCCCGTCTCCCCCAGGCTACCACCGTTACGGGTGAGGAGGTGTCGAATATCGGCTACTGCTCGGTTGCGGTTATCGGTGAGGGCATCTAGGATCAAGGCCGTCCCGTGGGGACCGTACCCTTCGTACCGGATCTCCTCGAAGACTTCACCCTTTATCTCGCCTGTTCCCCGCTTGATAGCCCTCTCTATGCTATCCTTGGACATGTTGGCTTGCTTGGCTTTATCGATTACCAAGCGCAAGCGGAAGTTTACATCTGGGTCACCCCCACCTTGCCGAGCAGTAACGGTGAGTTCTCGGGCTATCTTGGTGAAGAGCTGGCCTTTCTTGGCATCAGTGGCCGCTTTCTTCCGCTTTATGGTCGACCATTTCGAATGCCCTGACATCGCTCATCCTCCCTTAACATCTCTCTTTCATTATAGCATCATAGAGGTGCCCCCGCAATATCGGTAGAGGGGACGATTTCTTCGGCCATCGTTAATTCCTTCCCCAAACGGCTGAAACCTGACTGATTGCAGGGAAGGAATGCGTTTCTCTTTCCCACTAGGCCATAAGTCGCTCCTCGTTTGCTCTTCGCATATATAAGAAAGAGGAGGGATCGAATTCGACCCCTCCTCCTAACAGAATCAAGACTAACGTGGCACCCAGAGCACCATTCTCGCCTTTTTGCCCATTTCCTTTGCCAGTTCCTCAATGCGCCCATATTTCATACATGCGGCCATACAATGCTGCACGCACGCCGGCTCAAGTCCCTTCTTGGTGCGGGCTGGACATAGGATACAAAGTTCGGTGGGAAATGGCAGGTAGGCCAGATAGGCCTTATCCTTCGGCATTTTCTGGACAATTTCAATTACCTTAATCCCCGCCATCCCTGCTGGCCACTGGTATTCCTGGGAACAGGCGATTTCACAAGTATGGCACCCGGTGCAGTATTCGTAGTCGATCAATAGACCGTACTCGGGTTTTCTCTTACTCATTCTCCTCAGCCTTTCTATGGACCTTGTAGACTTTGCAAAGCATGTGCTTTATGGGAGCGCCAAGGCCGTCTTTGCCTTGGTAGCCCATGGGAATAAGCTGGTTTATATTTGATTTCCACACGCCGAACAGGGATGGCTCGGCCCCCGGCTCCTCAGGAAACCACCATCCATGGGCTGTCATCACCATCCATGGCGGAACCACGAGAGTGACTTTGGCTCTAAATTTGCACCTGCCAAGCCAATTTTCGATCCAGACCCACTCCCCTTCGCCGATATCGAGTGCCCTGGCGGTATCGGGGTGGATTTCAACCACAGGATCGGGGTCGATCTCGCGCAGCCAGGGGATCATTCGGTGTTCTGAATGGAAATAGACCGCAGATCTTCTCCCCGTGGACAAGATAAGCGGATACTCCTTAGCCAGTTCAGGTTGGCTGATGGGGGTGAACGGCGGTTCTTCATAGTGAGCCACGGGCTCCAGTCCCCACTCTTCACGGAGCGATGAGTACATCTCAACCTTACCGGAGGGGGTTTGAAAGCCGGGATTCCCATCCTTTCGTAGTAGCCCCTTCTCATACCTGTGATAAGGAGCGCTGGGGTGACCCTCCGGCGGAAAAGCCCAGCCCTTCTCCTGTAGTTGCTCAAAGGTCATACCAGAGGGCTTAAGGATCTCATCAAAGAGTTCATGAACGGTGTTCCAGCGGAAATTCAGGTCAAACCTTTTTGCCAACTCGAAGTTGATCTCCAAATCGGGCTTGCATTCGCCCACCGAGATGGCCTTGTTGATGGTCTGTAGGGGCACCCACCAGCTCCTGACGCCTTCTTTTTCAAGAAAGCTGGCCGCCGGCAGAACCACATCCGCCAACTGAGTGGTGGGGGTCATGAACAGGTCAACTGCAACGATAAAGTCGAGCCTCTTAAGGGCCTCCAGCCATCTCTTCGGGTCAAGCCCTATGCCGCCCAAAAGGTTACAAGCCTGTATCCACATGCCCTTGATAGGGTAGGGGTCCCCGGTGAAGATCTGGTCCAGAACCAGATCCGTTTGAGCCCGCCAGATGAATTTCCTAAGAGGCCCGTATCGGTCAGCTCCGATCCTCTTCTGGTCAGCCTCCGGAGAGTCTAACTTGATGACCCCTTCAGCCCCCGGCAGAGCATACGCAACCGCATCAAACGCATAACGAGCGATCACGTTCCCGCCGGGTACATCCAGGTTCCCGGTGATGCACCATAGGTTAGCGATCGCTTGGACGGTTGGGGTAATCGCAGGTGTCATATCAATGGGCACACCCCAATGTATCGACGCAGGTTTGCTTCTGGCGTAAAAACGCGCCGCCTCGGAAATATCTTCCTCTGGAACCCCGGTGATTTCCGCTACGCGCTCCACTGGATATTGGTTCACCTCTTCGCATAAGAGGTCCCAAACTGTCTTACAGGGAACCTTCTTTCCATCTGAAAGGTCGATTTCATATCTCCCTTCCAGAGCCGGTTTTATGTCGGTCGATCGGTACTTTACTGCATCCGAATCCCAGATTACGGGCCTCTCTCCTGTAGTGTCCCAGACAACAAAGTTGTCCGAGGACTCGACTTCCATCAGGTCGCTCGCGCGCACCAGTTTTCCAGTGTCGCTTCTGATCAGGAAGGGGGCATTTGTCCATTTTTCAACAAATTCCTGATCGTACAATCCCTCATCAATGATCACCTTGAGAAGGCCCATTGCCAGAGCCCCATCCGTCCCCGGCCTGAGTCTGAGCCATTTCTTCGCTCGGGAGGCAAACCACGACAATCTGGGGTCAATGCAGATTATTTTCGTGCCCTTCTTCATGAGATCGATGATCCAGTGCCCAAAGACGTTGTCCGGGCATGAGGCCGGAATATCGTAGCCCCAAATTATTATGCACTCTGGAATTTTATACCTCGGGTCGTCGTAGCGTTTTGGAAACCATTGCGCCGCATCCAGTATGCAGTAATCTCCCTGGACAGTCTCCACTGCAGCCATTCTGGGACTATAACAAGCAACTCCACTTAGGGCGAACATGACATTGGGGCTGCCGTATGCATAGGCGAGCATACATATCCAGGGTCCGATGTCCCTGCCGGTCCCCATGGAGAAGATCACACTCTCCGGACCGAATTCTTCCCGGATCTTGCCCAATTTCTCCTCTATGAGGTCAAAGGCCTCGTCCCAGGAAATCTCCTGCCACTTCCCCTCCCCGCGCTCTCCCACCCTCTTGAGTGGACGGGTCAACCGGTCAGGATGATAAACATATTGTGTCATCGCCAGACACCTGGCGCAGAGACGTCCCTGATTCCAGGGATGATCCGGGTCGCCTTCGATCTTAACCAGTTTACCATCCTCGATGTGTGCCAGTACTCCACAGCCACCATGGCAGCCAGGTCCGGCAGACCAGGTGGTGGTGCGCACAATCTTACGATTTTCGCGTTTCATTCTTGGTCTCCCTATGAGATATATCGAGGTTTCTCAGTCCGTTTTTCGCGCTCCTCAAACTGCATTGCCATAGAGCCTAAGAACCAATGGTGCTAGTTTGGGGCGTCTTTCGGCCCCTTATCTAAAATCAAGGGACAAAAGGCGGTTTTTGACCCGCCAGACGTGGCGTTCCCAGCCTGGCCTTCTCCCGTATCTGGAACTAGCACCAACGGTTACGATAGTTCTTTTGAACCTCTCGGCAACGGAACCCCTTCGGTCTCTACCGGCTTTCCTCTCAGGAAGCCAAAACCGGAATAGATGAAATATATGGCTAAGGCCACCAAGATGAGGCCACAAACTACTAGCACCCCTCGATAGAACGATACGCTCAAGAGCCCTCTCCCCGAAGCGATGAGAAAGGCCAAGAGGCTATTCCAACTTAGGTCAGAGAGGATATGGCCTGAGAGGAAGGCCCCCAAGCCAGGCAGACCCCTACGCAGGGCCATAACGACATAACCAGCCCCCACGCTGGCCCACCAAACCACCCAGTAGGGGTTGGATATACTGGCCAGAACCCCGGCCCCCACAGAACCGAAAGCACCGACGCCCATCTCCCCGGGCTCTAACTCCAAGGCGATCCCCACCCAACCGCTCCTAGCGATATCGACACCCATCCAGAGGAGAACCCCCCCTCCCAAAAGGCCGATCAGTCCCGCTACCAGGCTGCGCTTGAATACCTTCCCTAAACCCATAGCCAGGGCGGCTACAGCGGCTACTTCCGCCATGGCGTGTCCCGCGGTCACCAAGGGCCCGGCCCAGAAACCGTGGCGGGCGCTCTGGCTGATGGTTACCATAGAAACAGGGCCCGGCATCAGGGCCCCGGAGAAACCGACTATCAACGAAGTCACAAAGAGGGCGAATAAGGCTCTCACTTCTTATACCGGTATACGAGGCGACCCCGGGTCAGGTCGTAGGGAGAGAGTTCCACCAATACCCGATCCCCCAAAAGGATGCGGATATAGTACATCCTCATCCGACCTGAGATATGAGCCAACACCTCGTGTCCGCTGTCCAACCGCACCCGGAACATGGCGTTAGGCAGCGCCTCCACTACCGTGCCCTCGGCCTCGATCTTCTCCTTCTTGCTGCTCTCCTGCCGCCGTTTGCGGGCCATACAGCACCTTTTCTCCCTATATATCCTTTGGTAAGTCCTCCCTCACCAGCACCTTGCGGGAGCGCCCCCCCGATTCCATGGGCCCCACGATGCCTGCTTCCTCCAGCTGCTCTATGAGCCGAGCCGCCCGCGGGTATCCGATCCCCAGGCGCCGCTGCAAGAAGGAAGCCGAGGCTCGCTCATGCCGCATCACTAGGGCTCTAGCCTCCTCGAAGAGGGCATCGTACCCTTTCGCCTCTCTCTCTGGCTCTACCTCGCCCTCCCAAGGGATTACCTCTTGCTCAGCAGAGAGGCCGACTTCCCGCTGCCAAAAAGCGACCACTTTAGCTATCTCCTCATCGGAGACGAAGCAGCCCTGAAGCCGCACCAGACTCGATGAATCGGGAGCCACATAGAGCATATCGCCCCGCCCGAGAAGGGTTTCCGCTCCCGCGGTATCGAGAACCACTCGGGAATCTACCTGAGAGGAGACGGCGAAAGATATGCGGGCCGGGAAGTTGGCCTTAATGAGGCCGGTAACCACATCCACTGAGGGGCGCTGGGTAGCGATGATGAGATGTATCCCCGTGGCTCGGGAGAGTTGGGCCAATCGACAGATGAGACGTTCGATCTCATCGGGAGCCATCATCATCAGATCGGCCAATTCGTCGATGGCCACCACGATGTAAGGGATAGGCCCCTCATCCTCACGCAAAGAGTTGTAGTCCTCAATGTTTCTGGCTCCTGCCTGAGCGAAATCCCGGTAGCGAGCATCCATCTCCTGCATTAGCCAACGAAGGGAGCGTATCACCTCAGCCACCTCCCTTACCACATGGCCACGCAGGTGGGGAAGGCCACGGAAATGAACCAACTCCACCATCTTGGGGTCCACGAGAAGCAATTGAAGGCGACCGGGAGAGTTCTGAAAGAGGAGACAGGTGAGGATGGAACTGAGACAGACACTCTTTCCCGAGCCGGTGGCCCCGGCGATGAGAAGATGGGGCATGAGAGCCAGATCGCCGGTCACCGGCTGGCCGGAGACATCCCGACCCAGGGCGATGGTCAAGGGCGAACTCTCCTTTGCTCTCTGGAAAGCCTCCGATTCCATCACCCCCCGCAGGGCCACCAGCGAAACCTCGCTATTCGGTACCTCGATCCCTACCACCGAACGGCCAGGAACCGGAGCCTCGATCCGTATAGAGGCGCTGGCCAAGGCCAGGGCCAAATCTTTGTCTAAGGAGGTGATCTTGCTGACCCTGACTTTCCTTTGCCTCTCCCCCTCCCCGCGCCCCTCTATGTATCCAGGCTCCACGCCGAACTGGGTGACGGTAGGGCCCTGCCTTACGGATACCACCTTGGCAGGCACCCCAAAACTAGCCAAGGTCTCCTCGATGATATGTGCCTTTCGCTCCACATCCGCCTCGCTGGCAGCGGGATATGGGGTCTCGTCCAGGAGATCGAGAGGGGGGAGCCTTCTATCTCTTGGCCTTGGTGGGAGGGCTTTTTCGGCCCGGAGTTTAGCCTGTATAGCCTCAGGCTTCGTCGGCCGCGCAATTCTGGGAGGAGCAGAGGGGCGCTTTTTGGGCAGGGCCTCGCTCTTCTTCTTGGAGCGAGGAGCAACCTCCCGGCGAAAGAGGGAGGAGAGGGTTTGAGCGACTATCCGGACTCCTCGTCTTAGCTCCTCAGCCCTTACCTGAGCCACGAGGAGCAACCCCACGCCTCCTAAAATGAGAAGGGCTAAGCCGCTCCCCAGCCTTCCCAAAGCAAGAACAAAGGCCCTACTTATGGCCCAACCCAAATAGCCCCCTCCGCCTCCCTCCTCAGCCAAAGCCAAGGGGTCGAGGGCAGGAGAGAGAAGATGGACCAGGCCCAAAAAGGCTAAGAAGAGGATGGCTACACCCCAGTGCCGCTCCTTTTGCCCTCCCCACCACTCCCTGCGGCGCAGGAAAAGGAGAAAACCTCCCGCTATGAGCCCTCCGCTGGCGAGGTAAGCCCCCCAACCGAAGGCTCGGCGTAGGAGGAGTGCCCCCCTATCGCTTATCCAACCTCCTTGGCTAAAAGGGGGTAAACTGAGAAAGGCGAATACCCCGACGAGTATGGCCACCAGCCCTACCACTTCCCAACGCAAGAAACGACTGGTCTTTGGGGGCTTCCGTCGGGGTCGCCCTGGAGAGCGTTTCCGAGCCATATCTACGTAAAGTATCCCTACGGGAAAAGCACCATGGTGGCAAAAGGCCAAAAACCCGGCCCCCTGCTACCACCTACGCTGTTCTAGTTGCCTTTGCTTCTTCCTCATCTTGCGGAGAGCGCGTTTCCGCTGCTTGCGGCGCAACTCACCTTTGGAGACAAACCATCTCTTTTCGCGACAAAGGCTAAGGATCCTCGCCTGCGTCACTTCCTTCCCGAACCGTTTCAAGAGTTCCTCTTGCGACTCGCCAGGTCTCAAAGTCACGGTGGCCACTACATACCTCACCTCCTCCCAAATAAGATCTATACCTGTCTCAGGCTAAGGCCCATCCGTCTCCGAGCGGGATCGATGTCCAAGATGCGCGCCTTCACCACATCCCCTTCTTGGACCACGTTGCGGGGGTGCAAGAAGTTCCCCTCCGCCAACTCGGAGATGTGAATCAGACCCTCTAACCCCTCTTCAACACGCACAAAGGCACCGAAATCGACCACGTTAGTTACAGTCCCTTCCACAATCTGTCCCACCTCGTACTTCTCAGCGGCAAGGGACCAAGGATCCGGCTCTAGGCGCTTGAGGCTTAGGGCCACCCTCCTACGCTCCCTGTCCACATCAAGGATATAGACATCGGTCTCCTGGCCCACCTCCAAAACTTCTCTAGGGTGCTCCACGTGGCGCCAAGAGAGTTCGGAGATATGAAGCAGCCCATCGAAGCCGCCCAGATCCACAAAGGCACCAAAATCGCACAGCCTGGTCACCTGACCCCGTCGAACCTCTCCTGAGGTGAGGCTCTCCAGAAGCCCCTGAGGGTCCTCGGTCCATCCCAGTGCCCTTTGAGAGAGGACGAGGCGTTCTCTCCCCGGCTCTACCTCGATGATCTTCAGCCTAAGAGATTGGCCTACACGAAGAGCCAACTCCTCCCGCAACTCCTCTTCCCTCAGGCCGCTGGGGAGGCCATCTAGATGGGAAATGGGAACGAAGCCCGTGATCCCCTTCCAATCCACCAGAAGCCCTCCACGATTGCACCCCTTCACTTGAAGTTCCAGGGTCTCTCCCTTAGAGAGGCTCTCCTCAGCGGCTCGCCAAGCCTCCTCATCCATTCCTTGAAGGGTCTCCGCCTCTTCTACAACCTCCTCCCCCAAGGACCCCACCTGCTCCGCCTCTTCCACAAGCGATTTCCAGTAGGCTTCGTCGAGATCCTCCATCTTCAATCTCCCCAAAACACCAAAAGGTCTCGGTCTTCCCCCTCCCAGGGCAGCCGCCGAGACCCCTGATACCTCTCGCCTGAGGAGAATCGTAAAGGGCAATGACCACTCCTTCGGATCCTGAACGGATGAGCCTACAACCCCGGCCATCACCCCCAGGAGCCAGACAGACTCCTTAAGAGGAGCGATCGCCCATCTGCACCTCCATCAGCAAGAGGTACACACCTCGCGCTAGGAGATAGACCTATTCACCTGCGATTATATTCTACCAAGAGATCATTGTCAAGCGCAAATAGAGGTCACCCCCCAACGAAGGAGAAGCCTTCCACCATATTCCGTAGCGGCTCCAGGAGATAATCTGGATAGATCCCCAGGAAAAGAGAGAGGCCCACCAAAGTCACGATCATGAGCGCTACCAAGAGAGGTTCCTTACCCCCCGGCGGTCTTTCCCCCCTTCCCAGGATGGGGGTGAGCGAACGGAGGTAGCCCCAAGCGATACCTAGGCCCCCCAGGATGAGCCCAAGGGTGTAGAGGGGGTTGTGAGGGAGGAGGGCGAGGTAGATGGGCCACCGGGTGGCGAACCCTGTCAGGGGGAAGCCCGCTAGGGTCAGCCCCCCCAGGATATACCCCAAAGTGGCCCAAGGGAGGGCCCTGGCCACACCCGAAGGCATGGCGGATCTCTCGCCACCATACCGCTCGCTTATGACCCCCCAACTCATAGCCACCAACGCTATAGCCAAGGATCGGTTGATCAGATGGGCCATGGCCCCGGCGACTCCTACTCCAGAGGCGGTCCCTAGGCCTACCAGGATGAGACCTAGGTCGCTTATCGTTCCATAGGCTAGAAGGCGCCCTGGAGCCCTCTCTAGGAAGGCGAACAGACCCCCTCCCAAGGCTGTGATGAGGCCAGCCACCAGGAGTATGTCGAAGGCCTCGCTACCCAGCCAAGGCTGGCGATCAAGAAGCCCCACCATCAATGATAGGGCCACTACCTGGTAGAAACCGAGGAGGAAAGTGGCGACCATGGGGGGGGCCTCCTGGATCACCGCAGGGAGAAAAAGATGAAAGGGCACCACGGCCAGTAGTATCCCGAATCCCAGGGTCAAAGCGGTCATCGCCAGCCGCACGGAGACCAGATCCTCTGGATAGAGGGCCACGAGATCGAAGAGATGCGTGGAGAAGATGAGACAGGAGTCGGCTATGATCAAAGGGACCAAATACCCCATCGTCACCCTTGGATCTGCTCGCGGACCCCCTTGGATCAGAAAGGCGAGGATTACCCCCGCCGACTCCAAGAGAAGGACCGCCAGGAGAAAGTTATCGACCATCGCCGAGCCGGCGAGGAGCCCCAAGGTAACCAGAAGGAAGGGGAAAAAGGACCAGCCTTGGGATAGGCGCCAGGAATAGAGGAAGAGGAGAACCGCCCCAGCGAAAAGGAAGATAAGGAGCCACCGCCGCCAAGGGTCGAAGAGAAGCCCTCTTCCCAAGATCCAGACCGTCTGATCAGGAGGGAGCAGGAAGCATATGACCGCTACCGCTAGACTGGTCCCCGCGGAAAGAAAAGCGGCCATAGTGGAGCGGCGACGGAAGAGATAGACCCACGGCGCCATGATCCAAGGCACGACGATGATCCAAAGAGGGGTCATCTTTCCACCTCTCTACGAGCCAGCTCCACCGCTTCCAGATAGGGGATCGCCAGAGCCAAGAGGATGTTCATCAAACCCAAGAGACCGGCCACCAGGAGGCTCCTCTCCCAAGTGGTGAAGAGCAACTCGAAGCCGATCTGGAAGGTGAGGAGTCCCAAACCCATGCGGAAGGGGCCTCGACCCAGAATCACGGTCCAGAGCCCCATGGCCATCAAGAAGTTAGAAGCAAAAGCCAGATCGGTCGGCACCCCTTCCCAGGGGTATTGGTGGAGCAACCCATAGGCTACCAGCCCCATCAGCGCAGAACCGACCAAGCGAAAAGGGGAGGAGGTAGCGAGCGTTCGCCCCTGGCCGGCTATTTTTGCCGGGGGTTTTCTTCGGCCCCGCCAGGCGGTGGGGCAAAGGATAAAGAAGACCATCCCTCCCGTTATTATCTTGGCTAAGGCGAGGGAAGGAGAAAGGGAGCCGGAGAGAATAAGGCCCACTAGAGCGTACTGAATGAGAAGGGCCAAAAGGGAGATCCGCCACTCCTCAACCACTGCGATCAGGCCGGCGGTGAAAAACAGCCCCCAAACTAACTGTTCCCCTGAAAAAAGCATCGCTCCCTCACTTCCTTATCCCTACGGGATCCTGTAAGGACAGATCCCGAGGGAAAAGGGCTATCCTCTAAGCAGGAAAAGAGCCACTATGAAAGCCAGGAGGAGGAGCCAGCCCAAGGACCCCCCTTCAACTACCATCACTACCCCTCTCAAGCCAGAGCATATCTTTGCTCCTACCCCCTCTAAGGCTCCATAGAACCCCTCTAGATCCAAGTACGAAAGTATCCCTGTCCCTCGGGATCTCCCACGGGATCCCTGCGGGACCTGCGGGATGGGAAAGGAGAGCCGTTCCCAGAGAGGCCCGACTCTGTGGAGCAACCGCTCCTCGAAGCGTACGAAAGTATCCCTTTGGGAAAAGGCTAGATAGCCCATGAGGAGGGGCAAAACTATGGCCGCCCAGATAGGAAGGGAAGAGGGCGCGCTCAATAACTGGGCGAGGGAAGGGAACGACTCAGAGATCAAATCCGGCCTCACCAAGGCTATTTGAGGGTGGAGCCCCAGGATGACCAAAGGAACAGCCAAGAGCCAAAGGGTGACCACAGAGGCCCATCCCCCGCGGCTTTGCGTGCGACGGTCAGGCCAACGAGTGATGAATCCAAGAAGAGGCGCGACGATCAACGCCGAACTCAAGGCCCCTAGACCCACTATCAGCCCTTCGCCCTGCCGGAGAAGAGAATCGTAGATCAGCCAGCGAGCAGCGAACCCCGCGGTTAGAGGGAGACCAGACAAAGAGGCTACCCCGATGCCCAAAGCGACCTTAACTACAAGGCGCTGACGAGGGGTGCTGGGCAGAACCTCCATCCCCACCCGAAGGACGCTCAGAGCCAAGATCAGGCTCACCGTTAGCAGTAGGACGGCCTGCCCACCGCCCGTGCCTCCAGCCAAGAGGCTCAAGGCCAATAGCCCCATCTGAAATTGGGCTAGGTAGAGGCAGAACCTCTTCTCCCTCGGGATCTCCCACGGGATCCCTTTGGGACCTGTGGGATTCCGCCAGGTAAAGAGAGCCCCATAGAAGAGGGCTAACCCAGCCAAGAGAAGGAGAACCGTTCTGGGAACCCCCACCAGCCGAGGCCAGCCGTAGAGGGTTAAGAAGTAACCTCCAGTGGCCAAGGTGACCGTTTGCAAGGCGCTCCCTGATAGAAAGGGTATCTCCTCCGCGGCGATGTGAACCATCTGAACCGGATATAGCCCCCAGCGAACCCAAGAGGCGAAAAGCAGCAAGAAGGCCAAGAGTTGGGGGCTGAATCTCGTACTGGAACCCCCCGAGGAGGCGGCGGTCAGGGAGGAGAAGAGAAGAACCAAGCCAGCGGTGAAATTGATGACCATCGCCCTGGTGGCCGTGCGGGGTGAGGCTCCCTGAGCGAGGCCAAAGAGGATGCTCAAGTCCAAGAGCCCCCAGCCGAGATAGAGGGTGAGAGGGTTGTGAGAGAGGAGAAAGAGGAGCGCGCCAGCCGCTAAAAGTAGAGTTGAAACAAAGACGGCTGGCTTCTCTCTCTCTGAGAGTCGGACCCCTATACTCACTAGGAGGACGAAGGTGACAAGCAGGGCGAAGATCAAACCGGGCCCTCCGGCGTAGAGGAGAAGGTCTGCCTTCGCTGGGCCGCGGAGAAGTAGCATGCCGGGGCGAACAACCATGCCTACCGTGAAGAGAAAGGCGGCTGCCGTCGATAGTAGCGCCAGAAGCCTAGCGTACCGAGCGTTAGAGAAAACCAAAAGAGCACCCCCCAGGAGGGCGACTAGAGGTGCGAGATAGAGCATGCCCTCCCCCTGAGCAACGCTCATTGGCCCACGACCTCCACCTCATCCCCTACCTGGGCGCCCAACAGATCTCGTGCGCTGCCGAGAACCACCGCCACCGCCAACTCCTCAGAACTGTCGATATAAGCGATCACCTCCCCCTCTCGGCCGTCGGCGTAGGTTCGGGAAAGCCCAGCGATCTCCCGGTTTCGAACCCTCACCTTGATCTCCCTCAACGATAGTAGGTCCCGCCGGTAGATATTGGTCAAGAGGTTCCCGAAGCGGTCGATATGAGCCACTTGGCCCTTGAGTTTCCCTTCCCCCCTCTCTACCTGGGGAAGAGGGAAGGTCACCAGATCGTTTACTTCCTTCCCGAAAGCAGGGACCGGGATACCTAGGGAGAGATGAGCGGCTACCGGAGCGAAGATATCGCGGCCATGGAAGACGGGGGAGACATCTTGCAGCCAGAATCTAGGGTTGCTTATATCGATGATATGGAGATCCGCGGAGGCGCGGCGGGCGTCATGAACCACATAGGTAAGGACGCCGTTGTCGGGGGCCACGAAGAAAGCCTGGGCTGTTTGAACGATCAAGGCTCTACGTTCGCTCCCCACGCCGGGGTCGACAACCACCAGATGGATAGTGCCGGCAGGGAAATAGCGGTAGTGGCGTGAGAGGACGAAAGCCGCCTGGGCGATCTTTTGGGGCTCGATATCGTGGCTGAGATCCACTATCCTGGCTTGAGGGTTTAGGCCGTATATCACCCCTTTCATCACCCCCACATTGCCGTCCTGCATCCCGAAATCGGTGGTCAAAGTTATGAGCCCTGTGGGCTTCAAATCTGCCTCCTTGATCCCCAGTTTGACGCTCCCTACCCCTTATGTTATCATCACACCATCCAATTCTAGCATTCTACTCCTCTCAGTGCAATAAAAAGTGGCCCATGGAAGAGAAGACCCTTCTGACCGAGGAAGAGATAGACCTCACCAGGCAGAAGAAGGCTAAGGAGTACGCCCGCCTCAGACACCGCCTCCTTCTGGCAGACCTGGCTTCAGGAGGTATATACCTCCTCGCCTTCCTCCGAGGGCCCTCCCAAGCCCTCAAGGCTTGGGCCCTAGGCTTGACCTCCCACCCCTTCTTTGCGGTGGCTTTCTACTTTTGGGCCTTGGCCCTGATCTACGGAGTATTGCTCTTCCCTCTGGACTATTACGGTGGCTTCGTCCTCCCCCACCGCTATGGCCTCTCCACTCAGACCCGTAAAGGGTGGGGGCTCGACCGTGCCAAGAGTCTCTTTTTGAGCCTCCTCTTGGGGACCCTAATCTTAGAAGTGATCTACTACCTGTGGCGGGCTTTTCCTTCCCTTTGGTGGTTGATAGCCGGCCTCTTTATCTTACTTTTTACCACCCTCCTCACCAATTTGGCCCCAGTCCTCATTCTCCCCCTCTTCTTCCGGCTCACGCCCCTACCTGAGGGAGAGATCGTAAAGAGGCTGACCGATCTGGCCGAACGAGCGGGCACCAAGGTGCGAGGCGTCTTCACCATAGATCTGAGCAGCAAGACCAGAGCAGCAAACGCGGCGCTGGTAGGCCTGGGGAATACCCGCCGCATCGTATTGGGCGACACCCTCTATGAGGGTTACACCCCTGATGAGATAGAGACCATCCTGGCCCACGAGTTGGGTCACCACGCCCATGGCGACATGGCCCGGGGCATCATCCTCCAATCGGCGCTCATACTCTTCGGATTCTACTTAACTCATCTGGCCTTGAACCGGGGAACCCCTCTTTTGGGCTTTGAGGCCCCCCACGATATCGCCGCCTTGCCCCTCTTCGCTCTGAGTATGGGTGCCTTTCTAGTGATAACCACCCCTTTGGCCAACTTCTACTCCCGTTCCCGGGAATGGGCCGCGGACCGGTACGCTTTGGAGATAACGCGCAAGCCAGAAGCGTTCGTCTCCGCGATGACTAAGTTGGCTAACCAGAACCTGGCCGATGTGGAGCCTGAGCCCTGGGTGGAGTTTCTCCTCCATAGCCACCCAGCGATAGGTAAGCGGATTAAGCAGGGGGAAGAGTTTAAGAGAGCCATGGCTAACCGCCGTCCTCCTTACAGTCGCCACGGTAACTACCAGAAATATCTTAACCCCAACCCTCTGCAGCAGTACGTCATCCGGCGTTTCCACCAGCGGGTGGGAGAACTGGTGAGAGAGACAGGGGCTATCCGCATCCTCGATGCCGGCTGTGGCGAAGGGTTCACCATCAAGCGGCTGGATAGCGACTTTTCTGTCCAGGGGGTGGATAACAACTTCTCCTCCTTACTAGATGCACAGGAGATAAACCCCCACTCTGATTTCTACCTGGGCGATGTTCGAGACCTGCCTCTCGCCTCCCAGACTTTTCCCCTGATACTCTGCTTAGAGGTCCTGGAACACCTTCCCGACCCCCATCCCGCTCTTGAGGAGTTGAGAAGGGTGACCTCTCGCCACTGCTTGATCAGCGTCCCCCACGAGCCCTTCTTCAGGCTAGTCAATCTACTGAGAGGCAAGAACTTGAGAGCCTGGGGCAACGACCCGGAGCATATCCATACTTGGACGGCGGGAGAGTTCATCCGCCTCCTGGAGGGGTACTTCGAAATCGAGAAAGTGGTCTACTCCTTCCCTTGGGTGATAGCCTTGTGTCGCAAAGCGTGAGAAAAGAGGCGGTTCTCAGCCTTCTCATCCTCACCGTCCTCTACATCGCGGTCTTCTCCTTTATGTCCATTCGGAGGCATGAGACCCTCTACTCCAACGCCTTCGACCTAGGGAATATGGACCAGGCGCTCTGGAACACCCTCCAGGGACGGATGCTTAGGTTCACCAACTGGTCGGGGGGGAGAACCCGCCTGGCCGCCCACATGGAACCGATCCTCATACCTCTCTCCCTCCTCTATATCTTAAAAAGCGACCCAAGAACCCTTCTCGTTTTTCAGACGGTGGTCATGGGCCTAGGCGCTCTCCCCGCCTACCTTTTGGCCCGTCTGAAACTGAAAGACGATTGGGCTGCTCTCCTCTTCCCCCTGGCTTATCTCCTCTCTCCCGCCCTTGAGGCCGCCAACCTATCCGATTTCCACGCCGTGGCTCTGACGCCGCCCCTTCTCCTCTCAGCCCTCTACTTCTTGGAAAGAGGTAACTACCGACTCTTTCCTCTTTTTTGTCTTCTGGCCATGGCCTGCAAGGAGGAGATCTCGCTTCTGGTGGCCATGATGGGGCTCTACCTTTGGGCCCGCCACCGAAAGTGGCGACTGGGGCTGGCTCTAATAGTGGTGGGGAACCTTTGGTTCCTCCTCTCCCTCCTGATCATCATCCCCCACTTCAGCCTCGCCGGTCGCTACCCCTATCTCTCTCGCTACGCCCATCTGGGCACCAGCCCAAAAGCGATCGTAGATAACCTCCTCACCAACCCCGCCTCCCTACCCTCTCTCCTTCTAGCCCCCCAGAAGGTAGCCTACATCAAGGGGCTTCTCCTCTCCATAGGCCTGGCTCCTCTTCTGGCTCCCGAGGTAGCCCTCCTTTCCCTGCCCTCCCTGGCCATCAACCTTCTCAGCATCTACCCCTGGATGTTCTCCGGAGGGGCTCACTACTCAGCACCACTTCTCCCTTTCTTCCTTGCCGCAGGCATATACGGCCTGACACGACTGCGAGAGTGGTTAAGCCCCCGGCTAGGCCGCAAAGGGGGGTTCGGCGCTCCCCTTCTGGTGGCCCTGCTCATCGTCGTTCTCTATCACCGTGAAGGGGGCTTCTCTCCCCTGGCCCAGGGGGTCGAGATGCCGAGCCTTACACCCCATCACCGCCTTTTGCCCGCCTTCACCCGCCTCATCCCCCCGGAGGCCTCTCTCTCCGCCCAGACGGCCCTCAACCCCCACGCAAGCGAGCGGGAAGATCTCTACCTCTTCCCTGAGGGTCAAGAAGCGGATTATATCTTCCTCGACGTCACCACCTCGACATACCCCCTCACCATCCCCGAATACAGAGGGGAGGTGCAGGAACTCCTCAATAGCGGCCGATATGGGCTGCTTGGGGCTCAAGATGGTTACTTGCTCCTTAAGAGAGGAGAGGGCTCGCCGATTCAACTCCCGGAAGGGTTCTACTCCTTCGTCAAGGCCCAGGAGATAGACCACCCTCTAAGTATAGAATTCGGGGAAGAACTAGAACTCCTGGGATACGAGGCAACACGGGTGGACTACCTGGTGGGGAAGAAAGGGAGTTACGAGTTTACCCTCTATTGGCGAGCCCTCAAGTCGTTGGAGGAGGATTACCAGATAGCGCTCCTTTTCGCCCGAGAAGACGGAGCCCTGGTGCATAGCGTAGTTCACCACCCGGCCACCGCCTGGTACCCCACCCACCTCTGGAAAGAGGATGAGGTGATCGCCCTGCGAACCGCAGATATCTGGCTGGGGGAAAGAGAACTCGTCCACCTCAACGTAGCGGTGGTGAAGCCAGAGGGAAGCGAGTGGGAGATGAGCGACCGCTTAGGTATCACCACCATTCAGGCGATAGAGACCTATGAAGACGGTACGCTCTTGTATCTGACCACCCTCTATCCCTAGAGAATAGGCTTCCAGAGATGGGGGCCTAGAACGAGGTTAACTCCTCCAACAGGGGCCCAATATCTAAGCCATCGTACCCCATATCCGCGGCCAACTCATTGACGGTGAACTCCTGGCCCTGCTGCCAGAGGCTGACCAGGTAACGGCCCGCTTCCGGGCTAGTGAACCAGAGATAGCCGAACCGCTCCTCCAGGTAGCGGTGCATCTGCACCTCGAAGATCCAGGCCCGTAGGTATTGGGCCACATAGAAGGCATCATCGACGTCGTCTAGGTGATACTCCGGCCCGATCTTCACGCCCAGGTTTTCGCCTAGGATAGAGACATATCTCTCCTCCGCCCTAGCCAGGTCGGTGTGGAGTTCTTGCTCATAGAGGAGTTTACTACCATATCGGCGGAGGAAATAGAGTTTGTTGAAAAGGGCCAGCCTAAAATACTCCCTCCCATCCTCCACCCCTAGAATGCGGCTTAACCAGCGGCGATTGATCAGGAGATAAGCCAAGAGGAAGGCGTACCCCTCGGTGACGGAGTTATCGCCCATCCTCCGAAAGGCGGTGGGAAGATCCGCCCGGGTATTGACGAAGTGCTCAGCGTGGCCGGCCTCATGAAAGAGAGACTCGTAATCCTCCCGTCCTCCCTGGGGCTTGATGACCAGTTTCACCTCCTCTGGTACCCGGATGGGGGCGCAGAAAGCCCGAGGGGATTTGAGCGGTCGAGGCTCGGTGTCCAGTTCTAGGCTCTCTTGTCGATAGAGATCGATCCCCACCCCAGCCAAGGTGTTCACCAACGAAGGGATCATCTCTTCTTGAGGGAAAAAGGTGTCGAACTGGGGCGCTCGGAAGAGATGGGCTATATCCGCTGTAGTGGCTTCGGCCTCTGGCACACCCATACTATCTAGGAAGAAGCCGAGATGAGAGAAATATATTTCCCCAGTCTCGTCTAGTAAGGTCTGCATCTGCTCCGATAGCCAGGCTAGATTGAGCTCCCTCAGTTGATCACATAAAACCACATAATCGGGGAAGCCCAGACCCTGGGCTTCACTATGGAGGCCCCCCCACCTCTCTCTTCGTTCAGGGTTGACGGTGGCGGTCACCTCGCGCCTCAATTCATCCAACCGATGACGCCTCTCCATCCGGGCTTCGTTGGCTATGAGGATGAGCAGATTCATATAAGGTACTTCCTCAGCATCCCATTCCACCGTCGCCCGAAGCATAGCGTTCGTGATCTCCTCGGTGAGGCTCTTCACCTTGTTCTCCAGGTAGCCCAAAGTCAAGAACTCAGCGATATATCTTGTCCGCTTATCTATCGCCTCCTCCAAAGTCCGCTTCACACCATCTACACTGAAGAGATGGGCATACCGCTCATAGATGGGGACCAGTTCCAATTCCTCCTTCAGCCCGGCCAGTACTAGATAGACTTCGCGAGTCTCCTCTTGAGTAAAAGCCTCTATATCCCTTTCGAACTCCTCAACCATTGGCCTCCCTCCGCTTTTTAGAAGGATTTTAATGGCTGCTCTCCTTTAAGTCAACCCTCCGTGAGGAGATAATTGGCCTTCAGGTAATTTTGACTTCGTCAGCTAATGTAAGTATAATGAATTTTGAGAGGGTAGTTATGGCTTTGCGAGGTAATTTGAGGGATTTCAGCCTCACTCAACTCCTCAACCTGGTTAGCCTGGCTAAGAAGACCGGAGCCTTGACCCTCGTAGAGGAAAACAGCCAAGCAACTCTATATTTCAGGGAGGGGATGTTAGTCTATCTCTGCCTCGACGACCAAGCCCCCAACCTACGCCACCTTCTGGAGAGGATGGGAAAGATCGACGAAGCGCAAAGCCGCCTTCTGCCTCGGGAAGCCAGAAGCGATAAAGAGTGGGGAGTGCTTCTCATCAACACCGGCTTGATCAACCGTGCGGATATCATAGAGGCGGTTCGCCGCCACACCTTAGAAACGGTATACGGCCTCTTCACCTGGACGGAGGGGAGTTTCCTCTTCGAACCCAACGTTCTGCCGCCAGATGACAAGATCACCGTTCCTCTCCATCTAGAGAACGTGATCCTAGAGGGGAGCCGACGGGTCGGAGAGTGGAAGAGGCTGGAGGAAGAGTTGCCAGATCTGGGGATGGCTCTCAGCCTCACCCAGCCTGAAGCTAGGTTGAAAGAGGTGACCTTGACCCCCGACGAACAGAGAGTGGTCTCCTCCATCGACCCCAACCGAAGCATCCGAGAGACAGCCCGAGCCCACTCTCTGACCGATTTCCAGATCCGCAAAATCGTCTCTGGGCTCCTCTCCGCAGGTCTGGTGGAGTTGGTCCCTAGAGTGAAACCGGAGATCTCCGCCGCTCGCCCACTGGAGGAAAAGGTCGCGCCCGCCTCCGTTAGGGGGATAATCCTTCGCTTGAGCGACAGGATAAGGAGACTGTAGCCTTCTAGGGGTGAAATCCCAAGATGCAGCTCGAGCAGCCAGAGATCTGGGGGGATGGTTCCAAGAACCCAGATTGTGCAGGAAGGAAAAGGTCCCTAGTAGCGGAGAAGTTGTAGGAAGATGGAAATGGCCCTACGATGGGCTGAAAGTGCTACTCTTTGGCTTGACCGCGTCTTCGTTTGAGAGTAAACTGGTAGTGAAATAGATAGAGTTCAGGCTTTGCCCTCTATCTGCAAAATGCGGGAAAAACTTAACAACTAAATCTGGGCTAGGGGAGCCTGGCCAACCAGGCTGAGAGGATGGGAAGTTTGGCTTGTGCCCAATGCAAGAAGGTGGAACGAGCATAAGCCGAAGGAGCCATCGACCCTTTGAACCTGATCTGGATAATGCCAGCGTAGGGAAGCAGAAATCCAAAAGGCTTGCTCGCCTCCGCTTGGCAGCAGCCCTTTCATTTTACAGGAGGTAGAGATGTTTAAGATCACTCCACCCCCCGAATGGGGCATCGAACCGGTTCCTGAGAAACACCGAGTACTGGGGTTTTTCGATTACTTCGCCTTATGGTCTAGCCTGGGCGTGGGGCTCTTAGTGCTCTTGGCGGGAACGCTTTTGGTCCCTGGGTTGGGCCTGGGGCAGGCGCTTGTGGCCATTCTCATTGGCACCGCCCTGGGCGTCCTTCTCCTGGCCCTCGCTGGGGTGGTGGGCAGCGATAACGCCATCCCCACCATGGTGCTTTTGCGTCCCGTGTTAGGCTTGCACGGCTCGTATCTGCCCACCCTTCTGAACCTCATACAACTCATCGGCTGGGGCTCCTTCGAGATCATCATCATGGCCCAGGCGGCCGATACTATCGCTAAGGGCCTCTTCGGCTTCTCCAACTACCTCCTTTGGGCCTTCCTTTTTGCCACCTTTTGCACCCTTCTGGCCATCGGGGGGCCCTTGGTTGTGGTGAGGCAATGGCTGGAGAAGTTCGCCGTCTGGCTAGTTTACGCCATCACTATCTGGCTCACCTGGTACCTCTTCACCCACTACGATATGGGAACTCTCCTTCGAGCCCCAGGGACGGGGGCTCTACCGTTCTGGCTAGCGGTTGATCTGGTGCTGGCTATGCCCATCTCTTGGATGCCCCTGGTGGCCGACTATAACCGCTTCGCTAGAAAGACAAGCCAAGCCTTTTGGGGGACATATCTGGGCTATTTTCTAGCCAACGTCTGGTTCTACGCCCTGGGAGCCCTCTTCGTCCTGGCTCTGAAGACCGAGGATCTGATCCCGGCCATCATGGCTGTGACCGGGGGTGGGGTGGCCCTCGTTCTCATCCTTGTCGATGAGACCGACAACGCCTTCGCCGATATCTACTCCGCTGCCGTCTCCAGCCAAAACGTCCTGCCAAAAGCGAAGCAATGGCTGCTGGCAACGGTCATAGGTTTCGTCTGCTTTCTCTTGGCCGCTGCGGTGCCCATCGGCCAATACGAGGGGTTCTTGTTGCTGATCGGTTCCGTCTTCGTCCCCCTCTTTGGACTCCTGGCCGCTGACTACTTCATACTTCACAGGCGCCGCTACCAGATCGAGGAGTTCTATCGGCGGGGAAGGCACTGGTATTGGCGGGGTGTGAACCCCCTCGCCTTGGTGGCTTGGGTTCTGGGGGTGCTGAGCTATCACTACATAGCCCAAAAACTCCCACAACTCGGTGCCTCCATCCCCAGTTTTTTGGCTACTTTTATCCTATACCTAATTCTAGCCAAACTGCTGAGGAGGGAATGATGAACGATCTGAGCGAGAAAGTAGCCGAGATCCTAGAGCGGATTCGCCAGAAGAGACCTCTCCTGCACCATATCACCAACTTCGTGGTGATGAACGACACGGCCAACGTCACCCTCCATGTGGGGGCCTTGCCGGTAATGGCCCACGCCAAGGAAGAGGTAGCCGACATGGTCAGCATGGCGGGAGCACTGGTCCTCAACCCGGGCACTCTCACGCCCCAGTGGGTAGATTCGATGATTACAGCAGGTCAGAAGGCTAATCGATTGGGCATCCCCATCATCCTCGATCCGGTGGGAGCCGGAGCCACGCCCCTGCGCACGGAGAGCAACCTACGCCTCTTGGAGGAACTCAAAATCGCCGTAGTGAGGGGCAACTCCGGGGAGATCGGTGCCTTAACCGGCCTGGGAGGGGTGGTCAAGGGGGTGGAGAGCGTCGTGGAGGTGGAAGATCCCATCGCTGTAGCCGAGGCCCTGGCCCAAGAATATGGACTCACGGCAGCCATCACCGGCGCACGGGATATTATCTCCGATGGGAAACGGGCGATGGCTGTGGATAACGGCCATCCCATGCTCAAAACCATCACCGGTACCGGATGCATGGCCACTACCATGATCGCCGCCTTCGCCGCTGTAGAGGATGATTACCTCCTGGCTGCCACGGGAGGGTTGGTCTCTTTTGGCCTGGCCGCTGAAATAGCCGCTATCCAGGCCGAAGGGCCGGGGAGTTTCAAGATGGCCCTCTTCGATGCCCTCTACAACCTCTCAAGGGAGCAACTTTTGGAGGGGGCTAAGGCCCTTTTCTTGAAAGGAGGGTAAGATGGACTGGACTCTATATGTGATCACCGATGCCAAGTTGTCGCGAGGGCGTTCCCATCTGGAGGTGGCCCAAGCGGCCATCAAGGGAGGAGCCTCCCTCATCCAATTTCGGGACAAGGAGATGACCACCCGGCAACTGGTGGAGACGGCAGGGAAGATAAAGGAGTTGACTGATGAGGCCGATATCCCCCTCATCATAAACGACCGTCTCGACGTGGCCTTGGCGGTGGATGCAGATGGTGTCCACGTGGGACAGGACGATATGCCAGCCGCCTTGGCCCGGCAACTCATTGGGCCCCATAAGATCTTGGGAGTTTCGGCCTCCACCGTGGAGGAGGCCCTCCAAGCGGAGAGGGAAGGAGCCGATTACGTATCGGCCTCTCCCGTCTTCACCACCCCCACCAAGCCCGATGCCCCACCTCCCACCGGCCTAGAAGGGCTGAGGGCTATCGTTGAAGCCGTCAACCTCCCGGTGATAGCCATCGGCGGGATAAATGAAGAGAATGTAGCAGAGGTGATGGAGGCTGGTGCCCAGGGGGTTGCGGTCATCTCCGCCGTGGTCAGCGCCCCTGGCATCGCCACCGCCGCTCGCCGCCTGCGGGAAACCGTAGAGGCAGCCCAGAAAGGAGTATGATGCGCATCACCGAGATCGGCGAGTTCGGCCTCATCGACCGCGTGAAGGAAGCCCTCGGCCCCCCAGGGGCCGGGGTGGTGGTGGGCATCGGCGACGATGTGGCCGTCCTCCGCGCCCGGGGGGAGAAATACCTGTTAGCCACCTGCGATATCCAAGTGGAAGGGATCCACTTTCTTCAAGAAGCCATCTCCCCCTACCAGTTGGGCCGCAAGGCGGCGGCCATAAACATAAGCGATATCGCGGCCATGGGGGGGGTACCCACCTACCTTCTGGTCTCCCTGGCCCTGCCCAAGGAGACCACCGTAGAATATGTGGATGGCCTCTACGAAGGGCTCAAAGAAGAGACAGAAGCGGCCGGGGTCCAGATAGTGGGGGGCAATATGTCCCATTCGCCTACGATGACGATCGATATCTTCCTTCTGGGAGAGGTGGAGGCGGAGCATCTTTTGCTACGGTCTGGGGCTCGCGTGGGCGACAGGGTGCTGGTTACAGGCAGCGTAGGGGATTCAGGGGCTGGCTTGGCGCTCCTCCTCGACCCCACAAGAGACCGCTCAGGGGAAGAGGCCAAAGGGGTATTGGAAGCCCACCTCACCCCCACCCCACGACTCAAGGAGGGGAGAGCCATCGCCCGCGCGAGAATAGCCACCTCCATGATCGACGTCAGCGATGGGACGGCAAGCGACATAGCCCACATCTGCGAGGCCAGCGGGGTAGGGGTTCGACTATGGGCCAATTCGTTACCCATCTCTCCCGCTACGCGCGCAGTCGCCGGGGCCTGGGGCAAAGACCCTTTAGAATGGGCCCTCCACTCGGGTGAGGATTACCAACTCATCTTCACCGCCCCAGCCGATAAAGCAGAAGAACTGGCTGCCCTGGTCGAAGATGAAACGACCACGCCGGTGACCATCATCGGCGAGATCGTCGAGGAGGGGATGAACCTGGTGCTTCCCAGCGGCGAAAGCCTCCCCTTAGAACCAAGGGGCTGGGATCACTTTCGAAGGAGGTAAGATGTACCGAGCCCTAACCATCGCTGGCTCCGATTCGGGGGGCGGGGCCGGTATCCAAGCCGATCTGAAAACCTTCGCCGCCTTGGGCGTCTACGGCATGAGCGTCCTCACCTCCATCACCGCCCAAAACACAGTGGGGGTGCAAGGGATCTACGACCTCCCTCCAGAGTTCGTGGGGCTCCAGATCGACTCCGTGATGGCCGATATCGATGCCCACGCGGTCAAGACAGGGATGCTCTCTAACACGAAGATAATAGCCATGGTGGCAGAAAAACTAAGGCGATACCGGGTGGAGAACCTGGTGATCGATCCGGTGATGATCGCCAAGAGCGGAGACCCCCTCCTGAGAGAGGAGGCTCACGTTACCCTAATCCACGACCTCTTTCCCCTAGCCAAGGTGGTGACCCCCAACCTTCACGAGGCCAGGGTCTTATCTCGCTTACCCATCTCAAGCCTAGAGGAGATGAAAGAGGCGGCCAAGGCGATTCATAGGCTGGGGCCGCAGAATGTGGTGGTCAAAGGAGGGCACCTGGAGGGAGAGAGCGTTGACCTGCTTTATGACGGCCGTCAATTTAGGGAATTCCCCGGCCCTCGCATCAACACCAAAAACGACCACGGTACCGGTTGCACCTTCGCCTCGGCCATAGCCGCTGGATTGGCCAAGGGCCAGGATGTCCCCAGCGCGGTGAAGGCAGCCAAGGAGTACATCACTCAGGCTTTGCAAGGAGCCATAGATTGGCATCTGGGACAAGGTCATGGCCCGGTACATCATTTCTTCGCCCTATGGTAAGATCTGGTGTGGCGGCTTTTTGACACCGTTGCCCATTTGGGTTACGATCTCTTAACTGGAGGCAACAAAAGTGACCGATCTACAAAAGATAGCCCAAGCGGCCCTGGAGGCCCTAGGGGCCAAGAACGCCACCCGGGAGAAAGTCCTCCCCCTCTCTCGGGAACTGGTCAGACATTCGGCCAATACCATCCGGGCTGTACATCGAGGAGAACTGGCCGAAGCAAAAAAGATGTTGGTCGAGGGGAGGAATCTGGCCCAGGAACTGAAGGCCAGCCTCACCGAGCATCCCGACCTCTACTACTCCGGCTACACCCAGGATGCGCTTAAGGAGTTTGCGGAGGCGAATATCACCTACGCCCTCATAGCCGGGGAGGAACTGCCCAGCCCCAAAGAACTGGGAGTGGAGTATCCGGCCTATCTTAAAGGGTTGGGGGAAGCGGCAGGGGAGATGAGACGCCATACACTGGATCTCATCCGACAGGGGGAGACGGAAAGGGGTGAGGAGATACTGGCTTCCATGGAGGATATATACAGCGTGCTGGTCACTATCGACTACCCCAAGGCTATAACCTATGGCCTCCGTCGCATCACGGACATGGTGCGGGGGGTTCTAGAGAGGACGCGGGGCGATCTCACCATAGCCATCCGCCAAACCGAACTGGAGAGGGCGCTCAAGGAGTTCGAGGAGAGGAATCTGGGGAAATAAGCCTTTTCGGCTTAGTGGGAGACGCTTATGTTGGTCATCGATGGACACAACTTGATAGGCCAGATGTTAGAGATCTCCCTCTCCGACCCCCACGATGAGGAAAAACTGATCGCTCGTCTAGAGGAATACCATCGAGAGAGGGAGACGCCCATCATCGTGGTCTTCGACCCCGGGCAAGCGCCCCCTCCTGCCAGGAGGCTGCGGGGAAAAGGGATCAAGGTCCTCTTCGCCCCTCCAGGCTCCAAGGCGGACACGCTGATAATCAACCTCATAAAGAAAAGCCCCCACCCCAAGGGCTTAACCATCGTCTCCTCGGATCGGGAAGTACGCCGGGCGGCCCGGGCCAGACGAGCCAAAATGATGACCGCCCAGAGGTTCGCCAGGATGCTATCCCACCCCAAAAGGCTTCCCCTCACGGAGCCAACCATTAAAGAAAAAAGGCTCTCCTCCTCCGAAGTGAGGGAGTGGATGGCGATCTTCGAAAAGAGAGACCAGGGTTAAGCGAAGAGGCCTCCCAGCAAGAAGGCCTCTCTCCATGTCGAGTAGCGGCTAGGAAACCCTAGGTCATCTTCACCACGACAAAGGGACCCCAAAATACAAGTGCCCTTTACCATTGAGGTGAGAGTGCCAATAGAGGGTCGTTGCTGGCTAGGTAGGGCAGCATAAGCCAAGCCCACGATAACCAACTTTGGAGAACAATTTGGTGCCCTTTGAACTGGCGACGATGATGAGTTGAGAGAGCCACAGCAACGAAGGAGGTCTACAAGAGCCAAGCATTGACATATAACGCCTCTAACCGAATCAATCACTAGAATCACTAGGCAAGCCCCTTATAGGATATCCTCACCCGGAAGGGGTCGTTGCTGCTGGGATAGCCATACGGTCAAGTCATCGCTTACCTCGGCCACACCCTCACATTGCTTCTCCCACTCTGCCACCAGATGCTGAACGCTCCCCTCTCCCCCTGACACCAAAGATTTGACCTGGCTTCCTAGCCACTGGCCAGCCTCCTGGCCCGAATTCGCCAGCCCGCCGTCATGCGCCATATCAACCTATTGCAGAAGGGGGATGCTCAAGTCCATCCCCTTCTGCCACACCCACGCCAGCCACAAATGTCGGCGCAGCCGCTGCCACGTCTGTATCGCTTGCGCCTTCTCGGCAGCGTTGAGTCCATACGGGCTAAAAAGCCCTCGCACGTAAAGGTCGGTCAGCCAGCGCACCTCTTGGCGGGTAGAGGCCAGAACGGCGCTACGGCGCTTGTCTTGGGCCAGCTTGGCCACTCGCCCTGCTAACTCTGTCGCAAACTCGTAAGGCGTGGTTCCCACCCCCGCCGGCACGGCCAACCGTTGCCCGTAGCGATAGAGGCGCTGGTAAAGCGTCACCACCGCCGCCACTGGGGGCATACGGCGTAGCCGCCAGCCATCAGCTACCCACCAGGCGAGGCTCCCCAGCGTCAGGGCCACCAGAGCACCCAGCAGGCCAAGCAACCCAAGCCAGGCTGGCCGGACCCGTCCATCCGCCATCGGTTTCAGCGCTGCCTCGGGCTCAGGTATTTCAAGCGGGGGGGTCTCAGCTGGGCGCTCGATGGGCGGACGCCCGCCTGTAGGCTCGAACTCCACCCAGCCATAGCTGGGGAAGTAGACTTCGACCCACGAGTGGGCATCGGCCTCGGTGACGACGTAGTGCGCTTTCGGTGCGTCGTAGGTCCCACTGGCATAGCCCACCGCCAATCGCGCCGGGAGGCCAGCCGCCCGCGCCAGCACCACCATCGCCGTGGCGTAATAGTCGCAATACCCTTGCCGCAAATCGAACAAAAAGTAGTCGGCCACATCCCTGCCAAGCGGAGGCGTGGGCAGATCTAGGGTATAGGGGAAAGTCCGCAGATAGCTCTCGATAGCGCACGCCCGGTCGTAGGGGGTAGGCTCGGTCGCCGTCAGGTCGCGCGCCAGCCCCAGCACCCGTGGGGGAACTTCATCGGGCAGGGCCAGGTAGCGATCCCGCACCCAATCCGGGTAGTCGCTCCCGGCGGATCGCAACTGCGCCTCACTGACGCGCGGGACCAGCGAGTCGGCCCGGTAGGCCGCCGCCCAAATCTGTGCGCCAAAGGCATCGCCGGGAGCACGCCAGGCCACGATAAAATCGTGATCGGCCGTCACCAACTCTCCGGCCACGTACAGCAACCCTCCCAGGTCACCGACGGCCAGTATCTTCAGCCGTACCGTTTGATGGAACGGTGACATCACCGAGACGCCTTCAAAGGCGGCCAGTTCACCCGCCTCGTACTCGACATCCTTTGTCGCTCCCGTGTACCAACCACGGCCAGTGTAACGATCGTAGGTGAGGCTCCGCCAGTAATAGCGCGGTGGCGGGCTCAGCGCAATCTCGGGCATACCGGGCGGCAGGTCGCCCGTGCTGATGACCATCACCACCTGCTCTGAGAGCTCTGGCCCGGAGCCGAGCAGATGGCGGTGCGGCAGGCCAGCCGCGCGCACCTGGTCGAAGACGGTGGCCGGGCCGGGGCCTGGTTCTAGCCCGAGTGAATCGGCGACCTGCTTCCCCCCGCTGTCCCGTTCCATGAACACTCGTTCTGCGAATTGGGTGATCTGTCGCCAAGAGACCGACGGCACCACCATAGCAGTCGCCATCAGCGTCACCGATATTCCGATCGTCGCCAACACCAGTTCGACCCGAATGTCCAGGGAAAAGTCAGTCCCTGCCGCCTCCCAGCCACGTTCGCGGGCGCCGTGCCCAATCAGCGCTCGAAGCATCCACGTTGCCCCCAGCAGCGGCACCAAGAAGTAAGGGTGACCCCCGGCGTAGGAGAGAGTGATCGCAAGCAATGCGCAGCCAGGGGCGATTGCCTGCCATGCCCGGTTGCACCGGCGCACCGCCCACCCAGCCCAAACGGCCGCCATCCACAGGCCCAGGCCCCACACCAGCGCCGCCGCTACCGGGTCAAAGGCCCCTTGACCCCTGACTAGCGCCAGCGACCAGTCGCGCACGCGGATCAACAATGTGCCTACACCCGTCCCCAGCTCCGCCAGAGTCAATGCGACCGCCATCCCGTCCGGCGGGCCGTCCAGCGGCCAGCGGAAACCTCCCCAGGCCAATTCAGCCAGTGCCCGCAACAACGCCATTAAGGGGCTGCCCAAGCGCCCCACGCGTACAAGGCCCGCCTCAGCGCCCAAAACGAAGGCCAGGACGCTCCCCAGCCAACCCGGCAGCGGTGATTTGGCCAGTACCCACCCCATCAGCACACCACACACAGCCACGGGCAATAGCAACCCGGCGTCCAAGCCACGGACCGCGTCCGCCAGTCCCAGCGCCACACTTCCCAGTGCGACCAGGAGCAACGCCAGTGACAGCAGCGTCTGCACGCCCAACCGGCGGACGATCCAAGCCAGGAATCGCGCAACGAGGATATCCATCACGATAACCTCTTCCACTCCATGTCGTGAGGCCGGCGCACTGGTATCGCTCGCCCGGTGGCCGAAACACGCCACTCCCATTGTCCATGCCAGCCGGGCCGGGCTTGGCGTCGGTCGAGCAGATCGCGGGTGATGACGTAGCGCGCCACCCCTAAATCCGAGAGCAACGCCAGCGTCCCGCTCACGTCGCCACCCCCGCCAAAGGAGACAGGGTCCAGCAGCAACACCGTGGGGGAGGCACCACGCCGTAGCAGGAGCAAAAGCGCCTCCACCCAATCACCTTCCACGGCGGGCGTGATAATGGCCAGACTGGTCTGCTGCCTGAACGCAGGCTGTACCCGTTCTAACAACTCAACCAGAGGGCGCGATCCGGGAGTCACTAGCGTCAGCGCATGCATAATCGCCAGGCTCTGGCCATCCCCCCTTTGCGGCGGCAGCCACACCAGATCCTCGCCGTGCGTCACCAGCCCCACCGCCCGCCCCGACCGCAGGCCCCGGTCGGCCAGCGATGCGGCCAGAATCACGCCATGCTCCTCTGTAGAATCCCAGCCCTGGCCCACCTGAACGCGCTGATCCAGGTCCAAGAAGACCCACCAGTCGCTGGCAGGTGTGCTGTCAAAGAGCCGTACAAAGGGGGCGTCGTGGTGGGCAGAGATGCGCCAGTGAATCCAACGCAGGCTATCGCCAGGTTGGTATTCACGCACGGTGGACGAACTGACCGTCTGTTCGAGGGCGTCAGCGTGCGGGCGACGGCCCTCACCAGCCCTCCCGCCCGGCGATACCTCAATGGCTGGCAAGGGGACGATAGGCGGCATCACCAGCAAGGGACTGGCTTCGGGGTAGTGGAGGCTGACCGTGTAGAGCGCCAAGGGGTCGCCGGTGCGCAGGCTGGTGGGGCCGAGGGTATACAGGCCCCGGCGGGTGCAAAGGCCATTCGTGTGCCACCCCAGCAAACTCTTGCCGCCCACGCCTGTCGCCCGGCTGACCTCGTAGTCGGGCAGGGTGGAGTGATCTATCAGTTCGACCCACAGGGCAGGTGCCCAGCCGTCGTTGACCAGCGTGAAGCGCTCCTCCAACCGATCGCCAACCTGCGCCCAGCCAAAGCGCATCTCGCGAGTGAGCCACAGACCGCGCGCCAGCGACCGCGCCCAAAGGTAACCGATCAGCCACCCTCCGCCCAGCCCCACCAGCAGAACTACCCAGCCCCGATAGGGGAAGGTCAGTTGCAACAACAGTAGGAGGCCAACCAGAACCGGCAAAAGGTGTGTATTGAGTCGCAATCGGGATTCAGGTATTCGTCCCCCGCGTGTCCTATGGTCGTCGCTCATTTTGACCTTTAGAATGCAAATAGACGCAGATTCATCCTGATTTTCGAGAAGAGCCGGTTTTTAGGTCATCTTCACCACGATATCGGTGATCACGTTGGCCGCCTCGTCCCCTCGGTCAGCGGAATTACTCAGGTGTCGGTATATCTCCCTCAACTTCAGCATCTCCACCACATGCTCCACATCTTTCGGCCCGCTGAAGAGATCGGCCAGCGCTTCGCGATAGACGTCCTCCACCCGATTCTCCAGAGCCTTGGCTCGCAAAGCGTGCTCATTGGCCACCCCGGAGTGATCCTTTAGGCGCAAGGTAGCCATATAGATCTCGTTGGCTGCCGTCTTGAGGAGGGATACCATCCGCCGCAGGTAAGAGTTGGGCTCCACGTTGAGGATGGTCATCTCATCCACCGTGGAATAGCCGTAATCTAAGATATCGTCGATGGCTCTGGAGAGGGCGAATATATCCTCCCGGTCGATGGGGGTGACGAAGGTGCGGTTCAGTTCATCGATGAGGATGCGACGCAATTCATCCGCCTCCTTCTCCGCCCGGGTAACCTTCTCGGCCGCCTCTTGGTCCCGATCCTTCATATACTCTTCCAACCCTTCCATACCCTCCAAGGTCTTGGCCGCCTGTTCGATGAGAAGCCCCAGGAACTTATCTTCCTTCTCTCCGAATAGCCTTCTAATGCTCATGACCTATCTCCCTCCCAAAAAGGAACTCATCGGGATGTACAACAGCGCTGCCAGAAGGGCGGTGATGGGCAGGGTAAGGACCCAGGCGGTGAAGATCTCGCCCGCCACCCCCCAACGAACCTTCGATAGCCTCTCCGCCGAACCCACCCCCATAATGGCTGAACTAACCACCTGGGTGGTGGAGACCGGCCCTCCCAAGAGGGCCGCGCCCAGGATCACCGTAGCCGAGGTAACTTGAGAGGTGAAGCCATGGATGGGCCGGATGCGATATATCTTGGCCCCCAAGGTCTTGATAATCCGCCACCCTCCAGAGGCGGTACCCAAAGATATGGCCGCTGCGCTGAGAGCGATCACCCACCAAGGGACTACGAAATCCCGCGACCAACCAGCAGCCACCAGACTCATACCGATTATCCCCATCGTCTTTTGAGCATCGTTGGTACCATGACTCAAAGCCAAGGCCAGCGAGGTTATAACCTGTAGACGCTTGAAAAGGGTATTGATGCGGGGAGAAGCCCCTTGCGCCAGGAAGAGAACCAGTTTCATGAAAAGATAGCCTATCACCAGACCCAAGAGCGGTGAGATCACGAGAGCCACTGCCACCTTCAGTAGGCCGCTCATCTGTATGGCCCCTAACCCCTCCGCCAGCCCCACCGCGCCTACCAGCCCCCCCACCAAGGCATGAGAAGAACTGGAAGGGAGCCCCAAGGCCCAAGTTATCAGGTTCCAGACTATGGCGCTCACCAAGGCGGCCAAGATCACAACGATGGTTACGCTGCCTGGATTCACTAGATCCTTGCCGATGGTGGTAGCCACCGCCACTCCGAACAAGAAGGGGGCACAGAAATGAGCCATGGCGCTCATAGATAAAGCCTTGCGGGGGGTCATAGCCCCAGAAGAGATCATGGTGGCCACGATGTTAGCACTATCGTGGAAGCCGTTTAGGAAATCGAAGACCAAGGCCACACCGATAGAAGCGAAAAGCAACACCAACGTATCCCCCTTTTCACAATAAATACTATCCCATTTACCCCCCTGGGGCAAACCCTAGAACTCCTTTGGCCATAAAATGGTCTTGTAGTAGAGGCAGAAATCCATTATAATCCCCCTGAAAGGAGGTTCGGTGTATCGAGCGCCACGGGGCACACGAGATATCTTGCCCCAGGACCAACCCTACTGGCAGTTCATCAGAGACCAGATCCATCGTCTCTCTACCCTCTACGGGTATGAGCGACTAGACACCCCCCTCTTCGAGGAGACATCCCTTTTCGCCCGGGGCATCGGTGCGGGTACCGACATAGTGGAGAAGGAGATGTATACCTTCCAGGATAAAGGAGGAGATAGCCTCACCCTCCTTCCTGAGGCCACCGCCCCCGTGATGCGGGCCTATCTGGAGCACGGCATGTATGTCCTTCCCCAACCGGTCAAACTCTACTCTATCCTCCCCATCTTCCGGTACGAGCGCCCCCAGGCAGGCCGCTTCCGCCAGCACTACCAATTCAACTTCGAAGCGATAGGGGTGCAGGATCCAGCCCTCGATGCCGAGGTTATCTCTCTGGCCTGGCGGTTCTACCGAGATCTGGGGCTTAAGGGCTTAAGTCTCCAATTGAATAGCATCGGAGACCAAAATTGTCGTCCCGCCTATATAGAGGCGCTGATAGACTACTACCAGGGAAAAGAAGGAGAGATCTGCCCCGACTGTCGGGCTCGCTTGAAGCGAAACCCCTTGCGGCTCCTCGATTGCAAGAACGAGGGTTGCCAAGCCATCATCAAGGCCGCTCCCCAAAGCCTCGACCTCCTCTGCCCGGAATGCGCGGAGCATTTCGCAACCCTGCAGGAGCAACTTGACCTTTTGCAGATACCCTATCAATTGAACCATCGACTGGTGCGAGGCCTCGATTACTACACCAAGACCGTCTTCGAGGTGTGGGCTCCCGGGATCGGGGCCCAGAACGCTGTGGGTGGTGGCGGCCGATACGATGGTTTGGCTAAAGAGATAGGAGGAAGGGACACCCCGGCCATCGGCATCGCCATAGGGCTGGAACGGGTCATCATGACCATGAAGGCCCAAGACGTTCAGGTTCCCCCCTGGCCCCGCCCCCAAATCTTTTTGGCCTATCACGGTTCAGAGGCTAAAGAGGAAGGCCTGAGGCTCGTCGACCGACTGCGGGAGGCTGGCTTCGGGGCTATCATGAGTTTCGGGGATCGCAGCCTGAAGGCCCAGATGAGAGAGGCGGACCGGGAGGGGGTAGAGTATACCCTTATCCTGGGGGAAAAGGAGAGACGAAGGGGGGAGATAACCGTCCGTGAGATGGCCACCGGCCAGGAGGCTCCAGTGGAGACAGGCCGCCTTGAGGAGTGGCTGAGAGAGCGGTTGGAGGGAGATAACTAGTGAAGAGAATAGCCTTCCTTTTCCACCCCCGGATACCCGAATCACGTCCTTTAGCCGAAGGCCTAGCAGAAGAACTTCGCTCTAAGGGGCTCGATCCCTGGCTAGTCTCCGCCTGGGAGGAGGAAAAGATCGCCCCTCGCATCGCGGACCTCGATCTCTTGGTCACCCTGGGAGGCGACGGAACCGTATTGCGGGCAGCCCGCCTCGCCGCCGCCCATGGTACCCCCATCCTAGCGGTGAACATGGGACACCTGGGGTTCCTGGCTGAGGCCGAGCCTGAAGAGGTAACGGAGAAACTCACCGCCATTCTTGAAGGCGACTACTGGGTGGAGGAGCGCAATATGCTCCAGGCTACCCTCCTTCGCGGAGGCACCCAGATAGAGGCCTATGAGGCTCTCAACGATGTGGTTGTGGCCCGAGGGGTGATGGCCCGGGCGTTACACCTCACCACCTCCGTGGACAGCGAGGAGGTAATCACCTACATCGCCGATGGGGTGATCGTAGCCACGGCCACAGGCTCCACAGCCTACTCTCTGGCCGCCGGAGGGCCTATCCTCGACCCCCGATTGAGGGAGTTACTAGTAACCCCCATCGCCCCCCACCTCTCGGCCACCCGCTCCCTGGTGCTCCCCGCCCATTCCGAGATAGAAGTGACCATCGAGAGCGACCAACCAGCCACTCTCACCATAGACGGCCAGATACATCAAGAACTTCTGGACGGCGACACCGTGGTGGTCAGGGCCAGCGAACACCTCTGTCGCCTTCTCAGAACCCAACCGCGCGACTATTTCTACAAAACCCTGCAGAAGAGGCTCAAGTAGGAGATGGCCGAAGTTATCTACTGTGTCAACCACCCTGATCGGGAGACCCTCTTGCGTTGCAACAAGTGCGGCAAGCCCATCTGCCCTGAATGCGCTATCCGTCACCCCGTGGGCTTGCGCTGCCGCGAATGTACCCAACTACGTAGGATCCCCACCTACGATCTCTCTCCTAGACACTACTCCCTGGCTCTGGCCGCTGGCCTCCCATCGGCCATAGTGGGCGTGATCTTAGGGGGTATATTCAGCCGCTTTCTCTCGATCGGCGGCTTCATACCCTTGATCATCGCCTTCGCCGTTGGCCTTCTCACCGGCGAAGCGATCAGTCGAGCCACAGGACACAAGCGAGGCGTAGGTCTCCAGGTGGTGGCGGCCATCTGCCTGGTTTTTGGCTACTTCATAGGCAACCCCCTGCTCCTTCTGGCTACCAGTTATCTTCTGGTGGGCAGGATAGCCATAATGCCGTTCTGGGCATGGCTTAATTTTTACACCATCGTCTATCTTCTCCTAGCCATCTTGGCCGCGGTAGGCCGCTTGCGCTAATCAGGAGGGAGTTTGCTCAGCCACCTCTCCATCTCCAATTTCGCCCTAATCGACCATCTGGAACTGGATCTCTCCCCCGGCTTCAACGCCCTCACCGGCGAGACGGGAGCCGGGAAGTCTATCATCGTGGACGCCATGAGCACACTCCTGGGTGGGAGGGCCGATAGCGACCTCATCCGCACCGGGACAAGCCAAGCCCTGATAGAAGGGGTCTTCACCCTGCCGAGGGAGATGCAACAGGAGTTCCTGGTTCCTCTACTAGAAGAATACGGCGTACAGGGGGAAGGAGATCTCATCCTCAGCCGGGAACTCAATCGGCGAGAACGCCACATCTGCCGCATAAACGGCCGCATAGTCACCCTCCGCCTTCTGCGAGAGGTCGGCCAGCGGCTTATCGACATCCACAATCAAGGAGAGCATCTCAGCCTGCTTCGGGTCAGGGAGCATCTAGAGTTCCTGGATCGTTTTGGGGGGCTAACCGATCTTCAAGGAAGGGTGGAGGCCAGAGTAAAAGCGCTCTATCGGGCGCGACGAGAACTAGAGAGGCTCCTAGCCGACGAGAGGGAACTGGCCCGGCGAATTGACCTTCTCCAACATCAGGTGCGAGAGATCAGAGCCGCTAGACTAGAGCCTGGGGAAGAGGAAGAACTCAAGCGAGAGCACACCCTGCTGGCCAACGCCGAGCAGTTGATCACCCAAATCAACGCCGCCTATGAAGCCCTATACGAAGGGCGAGAGGATCAGGAGGCGGCCCTCGACTTATTGGGGGAAGCGAGACGGATCCTCGCCTCTCTGGAGGAGATCGATCCTCAACTCCAAGAGAGGCGAAAATCGATCGAGGAAGCGAGTGCACAACTGGGGGAGTTAGCCCACTCTCTGCGCTCCTATAGGGACGCTATTGACCATAGCCCCCAGCGGCTAGCCAGTGTGGAGGAACGGTTAGGGTTGATCTATAACTTGAAGCGGAAGTATGGCGACTCCATCGAGGAGATCTTGGCCTTCGGCGAGAGAGCCTCCCGGGAAGTGGAAGAGATCGTTCATAGCGAGGAGCGGATCGAGGAACTGAGATCGGCGGAAGAGGAGTTGCTAGCGGAGATAGGCTCTCTGGCCGGCCAACTCTCCCTGGCTCGGCGAGAGGCGGCCCAGAGGCTTTCAGAGGCTGTGGAGGGGCAACTTCGGGACCTACAGATGGAGAAAGCCAGGTTCGTCGTGGCCCTGGAGCAAACCGAAGACCCTGGAGGGGTAGAGGTTGATGGCCAGCGGTTCGCTTTCGATATCACGGGGATCGACAAGGTAGAGTTCATCATCTCTCCCAATCCAGGGGAGCCGCTCAAGCCCCTCTCCAAGATCGCCTCCGGAGGAGAGACATGCCGCTTCATGCTGGCCTTGAAGAGCGTGCTCTCCGCGGTAGATCAGACCCCCACTCTCATCTTCGACGAGATCGACGCTGGGCTAGGTGGGCGAGGAGGAGAGGTGATAGGGCGCAAACTATGGAGGCTGACGGCCGACCATCAGGTCCTCTGCGTCACCCACCTCCCTCAGATCGCATCCTTTGGCGACGCCCATTTCAAGGTGGCCAAGGAACAAGTCGGCAAACGGACGGTCACCAGAGCCCAACTCCTCGATGAGCCGGGAAGACTGGAAGAGTTAGCCCAGATGCTGGGGCAAGTTACAGGGGCAATCCAAATGAGCGCCCAGGAGATATACGAGCAGGTTCAAGAGTGGAAAAAGAGTCGAGCCTGATCCCTACTAGCGTCGTTCCACCCAGTAGGTCACCTTGGTAGGGTTCCCTCGCCTGTCCCACCCCATCCTCCACTTGAGATAGAGCGGGAACCCGCCGCACGCACTTCTTCAGGTAGGCTCGGATGGATCGTCAAACGCTGATCCGCTTCGCCACTCTAGCGATCCAGACAGTAGCCAGCACGGCGATAACTGTGATTATGATGGCGTAGATGATCAAGGCTATAGGGCCGGACCCCGGCTGGACGAACTGGCCCACCAAGGCTTGAATCGCTGAGTTCCAAGCCAGCGCCGCAATCAGACCGAAAGCCGCAGTCACGAGGTCACCGATCTTCTCGATCATTTCTCTGCTCACGCCTCACCTCCCTTGACGGCCTCTCTTCTTCAGGCCGATGCCCGCTGCCCGCAGTTTGTCGGCATATACGCCACCGATCCCTTCGATGATCTCCAATTTCGCCATCTCCTCCCTCCTCGCTATGCTCCTATTGCAGAGTACCACCTTTCTTCCTCCCACGCAACCCCGTTCCTTGAAGACCCCTCGCTCCTCTGGTATGATGAGTCCAGAAAGGCAGGTGGTTCCTATGATCCCTCTCAAACTTAGGATGAGAAACTTCATGTGCTACAGCGAGGATGTCCCCCCCTTGGATCTATCCGATATTCACGTGGCCTGCCTGGTGGGCGACAACGGCCATGGCAAATCCGCCATCCTCGACGCCATGACTTGGGCCTTGTGGGGTAAGGCTCGGGCCCGAAGCCCTGATGAACTCATCCACCAGGGCAAGAGAGAGATGGAAGTGGAGTTGGAGTTCCTCCTAGCCGATAACCGCTACCGGATCATCCGCAAGCGGGATAAGAAGGGACGGGGTAGGAGTTCCTTGGAGCTTCAACTGAGGGATAACGGCCGCTTTCGGCCCCTCACCGGGGATACCATCCGCCAAACCCAAAACAAGATCATAGACCTCCTGCACATGGATTACGAGACCTTCATAAACTCCGCTTTCCTCCTACAAGGGAGGGCCGACGAGTTCACTACTAAGCCGCCAGCGGAGCGGAAGCGGATATTGAGCGAGATCCTGGGCCTCTCCCTTTACGAGACTCTCGAAGAGCGAGCCAAGGAGAGGGTCAAGGAGAGAGAACTGCAACTCAGGGAGGTAAGAGCCACCCTAGAGGGTATAGAACGAGAAGTGACACGTATGCCAGAATACGAGAGGGAGTTAACCGAGGCTCAGAAGATCGCCGCCCAGTTGGCTCGCCGACTCCGCCAGGAGCAAGGAGAACTGCAAAGGAAGCGGGAGATCAAAAGGGAACTGGATCTCAAGGTTGCCCAGGTGGAGGAGATCCTCCAAAGGATAAAAGAGGGGGAGGGCGAACTAACCCACATAGGACGAGAGATCGATCTGGCCGAGAACCGCCTAAAAGGTTACCAGGAGATCCTGGCCCAAGAAAGGAGAATAGAAGAGGGGTTCGCCTCCTTGGTAGCCGCTCGGGAGGCCAACGAAACCTTCAACCGTAAACTGACAAGAGTAGCGAAACTCAACGAGGAGAGAAGCCAACTAGAGAGAAAAATCAACGAGGCTAGAGCTGCTCTGGCCTTGGAACGGGGGCTATCCCAGGAGCGGATAGCCCAACTGAAGGCTCAAATCGAAAGAGGACCTAGGCTGGAGGAGGAACTAGCCTACCTTCGTCGCCAACTGGATAGGCTAGCCCTCTTAGAGGAGGAACTGGAGGGGAAGCGAGCCCAGGAGCGGGCTACATCCCAGGAGATCGTTAGCCTCCAGGCGACTAACCAGGGGTTAGCCTCCGACATGCAACTCCTCAAGGAGAAATTGGGCCTTCTAAAGGAGGCGGAGGCCAAATGCCCTCTTTGCGAGCAGGATCTAACCGAGATAGAGATAACCCGTATTGCAGAGAAGTACCGTTCGCAAGGCGAGGAGAAGGGAGACCTATATCGCCAGAACAAGAGGAGAGTTGAAGAGTTACAGGCTCGAATGAAAGGCCTCCAAAAGGAGATAAGAGGTCTGGAGGGAGAAGTCAGAAAGAGGCCTTCTATCCAAAGCCGAAAGGAAATAGTTTCTCAGGCCCTGGCCCAGGTCGAGGAGGCGGAGAAGACCCTGGCCCGGGAGGAAGAGAGGCTTCAGGCCCTAGAGGAACGGCTGGAGAAGAACGAGTACGCCAGGGCGGAACAAGGAGTTCTCACCGCACTAGAGCACGAGATTAGAGGTCTAGACTACGACCCCCAGGAACACGAAGGGATTCGAACACGGCTCTCCTCCTTGGCTAACTATGAAGCGGAGATGAAAGAATTGGAGAGAGCCCGGCAAGGGGTTGAAGCCACCAAAGAGGCTTTGGAGCGAGCCAGAGAATCGTATATCCGCTGGCAAAAGACCTTGGCTGCTGATAAGGCAAAGAGAGAGGCGTTAGAGAAAGAGGTCACGGAGTTAGGGAAAGCGGTGGAGGACCTGGAAGAGCAGGAGCGGTCAGTCCAGAGGCTTCAAGATGAAGAAAGCCAGGCCCGCCAGGCGCTCGGCGCCGCCCAAGAGAGACTGGACCGCAGCCGAGGCCTGGAGAAGGAGAAAGTGGTGAAACTCGCTCAAGAGCGAGAGATCACCGAAGAGAAAACGATCTACGAGGAATTGCAACTCGCCTTCGGCAAGAAAGGCGTCCAGGCTATGATCATAGAAAGCGCCCTCCCCGAACTGGAAGAGGAGGCCAACCGCTTACTTAGCCGCATGACAGACGGCCGAATGCACGTCCGTTTCGAGACTCAAAGAACCACTAAAAAAGGCGAGCCGGTGGAGACCCTAGAGATCAAGATCTCCGACGAACTGGGCGCTCGATCTTACGAACTCTACAGCGGTGGGGAGGCTTTCCGGGTCAATTTCGCCATCCGCATCGCCCTCTCCAAACTCCTGGCCCGTCGAGCCGGAGCCAGGCTGGAGACCCTCATCATCGACGAGGGGTTCGGCACCCAGGACACCATAGGGAGAGAGAGGCTAATCGAGGCGATCAACTCCATACAGGACGATTTCGCCCTCATCCTGGTGATAACCCATATCGAGGAGTTAAGAGACGCTTTCCCCGTCCGTATCGATATCTTTAAGACCCCAGAGGGCTCCCAGATCTCCAGGGCCTAGGAGCGCCAATCACCCACCCCTCGCATCCCCCGGGATCCCGTAGGGAGATAATCGCAGTGGGGAGCAAGAACGCATATCTCGCAGTGAGGGCTCCGGGCTTTGCACACCTCCCGGCCGTGGGCGATCAGGTTGAGGTGCAAAGCGTAGTAATCCTGAGGAGACAAGAGATCTTCCAAGGTCTTGTGAGCCTCCTGGGCGGAGGCCTTTCGGCTAATTAGGCCTAGCCGCCTGCTCACCCGATAGACATGGGTATCCACCGGGAAGGCTGGCCGTCCGCAGCCGAAAAGGAGAACGCAAGCCGTGGTCTTAGGGCCCACCCCTGTAAGGGAGCCCAACCACTCTTTCGCCTCCTCTATCTCCATCTGGCAGATGAAGTCGAGAGAGAGTTTCCCCCGGCGCTCGGTGATGGTGTGCAGGATATCTTTGATGCGAGGGGCTTTGACGTTGGCTAGGCCGCCGGGTCTGATCGCCTCGGCGATCTCTTCCACCTGAGCATCCCGCACCCTTTCCCAAGTGGGAAACCTCTTTCTCAACCGCTCATAAGCCCGATCCCGGTTCACGTCGGAGGTGTTCTGAGAGAGGATAGTGTAGATCAACTCACTCAAGGGGTCAAGCCGCTGTCGCCATCGGCGGGGGCCGTACCCCTCCAAGAGGGTTTGATGGACGGCCTTGACCTTGGCTGCCTTCTCCCCTACTGCAAACTCAGAAGTCAGGCGCATAACGATGGAGTTGTTACTCGCGTCTCAAACGGAGTTCCACCTGGGCTTGGTCTTTCAGGGTGAAGCCCAAGCCCACCACCCCGGGAGCGACTTCGCGCACTCCACGACGTCGCCCGTTCACCCGTGCGCTCACCGCTCGATAGGGCTCCGGCAGGGCGAAAAGCAACTCCCCAAACTGGCTCCCAGGCTTAACCAACTCTAAGATGAACCTCGGTTGTCTGCGGCGCCCATCCTGCCACTCCACCGCTTTTACCTCCACCCCACCCTGAGTGATGTGGAAAGTGGAGGTCAGAAACTGAGGTTGGCCTGTGGCCTCCTTAAAGAGGAGAAGCACCGTCTCATGGGGTTGGTGGCGAGAGATAGTGAGCCTCTCTTGGAACACGCCCAGGTACCGTCTAGGCCAAAAATCATAGACATGATAAGAGCTAGCGGGCTTGAGCCCCACTTGGCCAAAATCGATCTCCGTTTCCACGGTTCGATCGGCCCAGTTGATGAAGGCGGCCACCATCCACCGGCCATATTCGGCCTCTATGGGAAGAGCGAAGAGAGAGGGCAGCTCGTTCTGGAAGAGATCGCAGGGCTTGGCAGCCCTCCCGTAAGGAGGGAGGATCCGCTTCAAGTATCTGCGCCTCCCTCCGCCGAGAGATGGTAGATCGTCGCCCGAAAAAACACTCCCCCCCGACAAGCCCGCTATTGAAACCAGGGTCCGCATCTCGTTCAACTTCAGGTTCGATTCCTCCCCCCGAGGGCGCACCAAGACACAATCGGGGTCGTTCGTCCAGAACCAGCCATGCATAAAATAGCGAGCCATGACGTTGCGGAGGGCGTTACGGACAGAGGGAGAGGATAGATCTCCCCATAGGGGCTGCCAATGAACCGCCACATCGGGCCCAATACGCATCCCATCCACCAACCCCACCGCCGGCCCCCAGGGAGCGCCACACCCCAAAAGGAACTTATCGCCCACCGCCTCCCGGATGATCTCTAACCCCTGGCGGAAAGCCTGGGCCCGAGTGACCTGGGGATCGTACCGGCGGCCCTCCAGGGCTCCGGCGTAAAGGAAGTCGACCTTGAAGAGATCGTAACCCCAATCATCGCTTAAGATGCGAAACAACTTTCTCAGCCACGTCTTCACCTCTGGATGGGTGAGATCCAAGGCGTATATAGGGACCGCCCAGTGGTGCCAGGCGATGATCGGATCACTCCCCTCATCCCGGAGCACCCAATCGGGGTGCTCTTTATAGAGGCGAGACCGGGAACTCGTAGCAAAAGGGGCTATCCACAAACCAGCCCTCTGAGCAGAGGCTTTTATCTCCTCCCCTATCCGCTTCATCCCCTGAGGGAACTTCCCCTCATCAGTAACCAGCCAATCCCCTATCTCTTCTTGGTGTCCATCGTCGATGAGGAAATAGTCCAGGGGCAAATCGCCCGCTCCTTTTAAGTTAGAAAGGGTCTCGCGGGCACCGTTCTCGCCGTAGAAATAGTACCAAGAACACCAACCGGTAGGTATCTCCTTCGTGGTTCGGGCCCCCATATTCTCCCCCAAAGCCTGGGCATACCCTTCCAAAAGAGAGATGGGGTCGCGCCCACCCCTTACCAGAAGTTCCTCAGAGGAGATCCGCTCCCCGGGATGGAGGCGCACCCCATCGGCATAGGCCGTGGCAGCCAGACGCCGAAAGTGGAGACCCTCCACCTCAAGTCGTATCTCGGCCATCTGCTCCCTGGCGCTGGTGAAGCCCAGGAGAAGCGAAACTCTGGAGATGCGGTTATGGAGGACGGTCATCCAATGGCTCACTAGAGTCTTGGGAGCCAGGGGTAAAGGGTAAGGTTCATGCTGGAGACGATACTCCTCCGTCCCGGGAGTTAGATAGTGACCGTTATCTAGGTGACGGGCGAAACTAGGCGACCAGGACTGCCAACCGTTTTGGTAGAAAGACCAAACCTTGGGAGAACCTAGGTTCAGCCTCCCTTGATCGCTGGAGAGGAGAAAAGGGGAGAGTTCAAACACTTCCACAGGTCGTTGACCCACGTTTTCGAGGCGCAATCGCAAACGGACGCCCTTCTTTACCGAGACCTGCCAGGTGAGTTCCAGATCCTCGTTCTTGGTGCTGAGACTAACCCTATCCTCCCCCACCCCATAGGCCACCTCTTTCACGAAGCCCAATTTCCGCTCCCTCCCCTCCAGCCGATAGGTGACCTCCGCCGTGGCCCCCTCCACCACCATCCTGCCCTGGTAGGAATAACCCATAGTCCCCTTCAGAGGATCGACCACCAGGTTCTTCCCCAGATGGACCACCTTATCCTTGCTCATCACACCCCCTCAAACAAAAAGGCCCTCTACAGCCAAAGCGACTAGAAGGCTTGCTCGCGCGTCGTTCATATCCCGAGAGAGTGGAGACACCACCTGCAACCCATGGCCGTGGGAATGGAGCGGCCTCATCGCTTCAAGCGGGGATCGAGCGCATCCCGCAGGCCGTTCCCCATCAGGTTGATGGCCAGGACGGTAATGAAGATGAAAAAGCCGGGGATGAAGACCAAAAAGGGCGCCTTGTAGAGGTATTGAGCCGATTTGGTCAGCATATTCCCCCAACTGGGGGTAGGGGGTTGTACCCCCATCCCCAGGTAACTGAGGGCCGTCTCTATCAATATGACGTTGCCGCTCATCAAGGTGGCAGCCACGATGAGGGGGGTGGTGGCATTGGGAAGGATATGTCGGAAGATGATACGAGCGTTGCTGGCCCCCACCACCCTCGCCGCATCGACGTAGTCGAGGGCCTTGATGGAGAGAAACTCGCCCCGCACCAGGCGGGATACGCCCATCCAACTGACCGAGGCGATGACGAAGGAGAAAGCCACTACCCCCGGCGAGAAGACCACGGCGATGAAGAGCAAGAGGAAAAAGGCGGGGATGGAGAGCATGATGTCCACGAAGCGCATGATCACGGCACCCAGGACGCCACCATAGAACCCCGACAAGGTCCCCATCAGGGTGCCCACAGTCAGGGCGATCAGCACCGTAGCCCCAGAGACGCCCAAAGAGATCCGAGCGGCATAGATGGCCCTGGTCAAGACATCGCGGCCCAACTCGTCGGTGCCCAGCCAATGTCTGGGCTCGCCTGGCGCCTTCTGAAAGCCAGGGGATTTCAGGTTGGACCACAGATCCTGCTCATAAGGTTGGTAGTGGGTCACATATTGGGAGAACAGGGAAGCCCCCAAAGCCAAAACCACCAAGAGGATGATGAGCACCCCCCCGGCCAGAGCCAACTTATCGCGGCGGAAGCGGTCCCAGGCCTCCCAGAAAAGGCCCTTGCTCTCCCGCACCGCATACCACTCCGCGATCCCCACCGCGGGCTCCCCAACGGTTATGGCCCTCTCTTCCCCAACGCTCATCCCTCCTTCCTCCCTACCTCCGGACCCCTGCTCCTTTCACTCCGTCGTGATGCGAGGGTCGAGGATGCCGTAGGCTACATCCGCCGCCAAGTTGCCGAAGATCACCATCGCCGTGGCCATCACCACCACCCCCATGATGATAGGGTAATCCCGCTTGGTAGTGGCGTGCCAAGCCAAGCGGCCGATCCCCGGCCAGGAGAAGATGGTCTCCGTGATCAAGGCCCCACCCACCAGATTGGGGATGGAGAGCCCCATCAGAGTGGCCACGGGGATGAGGGCGTTGCGCAGCGCGTGCCTAACGATAACCAGTCGTTCGCGAAGCCCCTTGGCCCGAGCGGTGCGAACGTAATCCTGCCGTATCACCTCCAGCATGCTGCCCCTGATATAACGGCTCCAGCCGGCGATGCTGATGGTGGCCAGGACAAAAGCGGGCATGACCAGATGTTTGAGCAGGTCCGGCACGGAGAAGGGCTGACCTATGGTGGTCACCCCTCCGGAGGGGAACCAATGGAGCCTCACGGCGAAGATGAGGATACACATCAGCCCCAGCCAGAAACTGGGGAGGGATATGCCCGCCGTGGAGAATACGGTGGTGATATTATCGAACCAGGAGTATTGTTTGACCGCAGCCATGACCCCTATGGGCAAGGCTAACCCTATGGAGAGGAGGAGAGCGACGCCCGTCAAGAGGATGGTCTTGGGCAGCCTCTCCCGGATCTGCGTGGCCACCGGCCGCTGATCGATATATGATATGCCCAGGTCGCCCCGCAACAACCCCCCCACCCAGATGAGATACTGCTGCCATACGGGCTTATCCAGCCCCATATTGGCTCTGATGCGGGCGATATCCTCGGGCCTGATATCGGCGTCCAGTTCCAGCCTGGCCGTGGGGCCGCCCGGGACGGCATGGATCAAGGCGAAGGAGATGATGGTGATGCCGATGAAGACCGGTATGGACTGGAGCAGGCGCCTTAGGATGACTTTGCCCATGTGCCCACCTCCCTCTCACCAGGGGAGCAAACCAGACCTCCCAACCACGAATAAATCTATTATGAATCCTTGGTCTGGGGGGCCGAGGAGCCTCGGCCCCCCAGAGTGCCTCCAAAGGTTAGGCTCCTACTCCAAGTACCAGATGACCACGTCGAAGCGGTTGTCATCCCGGATGTCGGTGGGGATCATGTTCTTGACCCGCTTGTTCACCCCGAATAGGACCTTGCGGAAGTAGAGGATGACGTTGGGCAGGTCCTCGGCCACGATTTCCTGCATCTGGAAGTATAGTTCCTTCCGCTCCTCCACGTCCGTGGTCTGCAGCGCCGCGTCCAAGATCTCATCCAACTCCGGGTTGGAGTATTTGCTCATGTTGAAGCTGTCGGGGTAGGAGTCGGTATGCCACATGGCCTTCTGGTCGGGGTCGATATCCCAACTGAAGCCCACCAGGAGCACCTCGAAGTCGAAGGTCTCGGTGAGTCGGGAGAGGAAGGCCCCCCACTCCTCGGTCTGGAGTGTGGCCTCCACCCCGATCTCCCTCCAGAACTCCTGCATGGCCGCGATGGCCGCCTCCCTCTCGGTGTTGCCGGCGTTGGTCCACAGTTTGAAGGACATGGGCGTCCCATCGGCCAACTCCCGCACGCCATCCCCATCCCGGTCTATCACCTCGGCCTCATCCAGCAGGGCCTCGGCCTTCTCCACATCGTAGGGGTAAACCGGCTCGTTGTCCGGATTGTAGGCCCAGGAGATGGGCGGCACCACCGTGTTGGCCACCTCAGCATGGCCGAAGACCGTGGCCTCCACTATGGCCTCCCGGTCCAAGGCGTAGAGGAGGGCCTGGCGCACCCGCACATCCTGGAAGAGGGGCGTTACCTCTGGGTCCAGGTTGTAGATGTAGAAGGTGAAGCCGAACTGGTCCACCTCGTAGCAGTTCAGCGTCTCGTCGGCCAGGCAAGCATCCCACATGGCGGCCTCGATCCCCGCGTAGTCAGCCTCCCCGGTCTGCAACTGGGCGAACATCGCCGTCCAGTCCTCGACGATCTTATAGGCATATTGGTCTATGCAGGGCCGGCCTCCCCAGTAATCCTCGTTGGCCACATGTAACAGGTGGTCGTCCTTCACCCACTCCTTAAAGATAAAGGGGCCGGTGCCGATGGGGTTGGTGTTGAACTCGGCGACGTTCAACTCCTCGGCCGTCATCTCCCCCAAGAGGTGGTAGGGGAGGATGCCATACATCTTGCAGCAGAGGAAGGTCACGTCCACCGAACTCAGTTGGAACTCTAAGGTGTAGTCATCCAGGCAGGTGATCTGCTCTGGGGTGAGGACATCGGCCAGATCCGTCCGGCGAGGGGAGTTCAGCTCCTCATCCAAGATCATCTCGTAGGTGAACTCCGCATCCTGGCAGGTGAAGGGCTCCCCGTCGTGCCAAGTGACATCGTCGCGCAGATGGAAGGTGTAGGTTAGATAATCGTCGGAGATCTCCCAACTCTCGGCCAACTCGGGGATCACCTCCAAGGTGTCGCCGTGGATCTCGGTGAGGCTGTCGAAGATCAGGGCGTGGTTCTCCGCCGAGGACGTATCCACCGAGAGGATGGGGTTCAGGTTCTCCGCGTCCGCGAAACTGACCTCCACGAAGGTGCCACCCTCCTTGCCCCCCGCGGCCTCACAAGCGGTGGGGGGCGGCGGTGTAGGAGTGGGTGGAACGGGAGTCGGCGTCGCCGCTGCCGGAGGTACCTCGGTAGGCGTCGGCGTCGCCGCCGGCGCACAGGCTGCCAACACCATCGTTAATACGACAATGGCACTCACAACCCGTGCCCAACGCAACTTGCTAGACATCTTTCCTTTACCTCCTTATTAAGGTAGTGGTACTTCCTGCCTCATCTGCTAATCGCCTCTCTCCCTCACCCCCTTTCCAAATATGGCTTCCTTCCTCATCGAAGTGGAATTAGTCATAGACTTCTGCAATAATACACAAGGGAAAGCCTCTAAAAGTTCATGGCTAGTTTACTACACACTATATATCTTGTCAAGCCCCTAGACGCGCCAACAAGCCACCCAGATAGACCCCTTTCTCCCTACTCATCAACACCCCCTTAAACAGAAAGCCCTCCAACCGCCACGGCGACTAGAAGGCCCCATCGGGAACGGGAAAGCAGATCAGATCGTCAACCAGATTATAGGGCTAAGTCACCCCTCCCGTTACGGGGGCGAAGGCATCGCACCATCTATCACCCGGAGAATTTAAAGCCCGTTTTAAGGTAAGGATGGGACTAGGAAAAATCATTGAGAGTGCCTGCGGCTACCCGCGAGCACCGCGCAACCTGGGATCCAAGATGTCGCGGAAGGCATCGCCGATGAGGTTCCAGCCCAGTACGAACAACATGATGGTTGCGCCAGGGAAGAGGACGATATACCAATGTTGCGCAAGCCTGGGGATCCAATTGCGGGCGAAACTGATCATCTGGCCCCAATCAGCGTAACCGATTTGGGCCCCCAGTCCCAGGAAACCGAGGGCGGCAAAACTGAGCACATAGGAACCGATGTCCATGGAAGCCACTACCAAGGTAGGGTAGATGGCATTAGGGAGGATATGTCTGAAGAGAATGCGGAAGTCCCCTGCGCCCATAGTTCTAGCCGCAAGGACGAAATCCCGTTCCTTGAGGGACAGGATATCACCCCGGATCAGACGGGCATAGGTCATCCAGCCGAAGGCCATAAGGGCCATCATACCCGTCATCAGTCTCAGCGATACCGGATCTAGAGGCCTCGTGGGCAGGTGGCCGAAAGCCACCAAAGCGATGACTTTGGCCCCCCAAATCAGTATCCCGGCCTCCCCCCGGCCGTAGACGGTCTGCAGTACAGCCGTCAGGGTCAGTGCAGCCAACAGAAAGGGGAAGGCCATGAATATCTCGGTAAAGCGCATCAAAACGTCATCAACCCAACCACCGTAGAAGGCCGCTATGGAGCCCACCATCACTCCCATAACCGCCGTGAAAAGGGTGATGACGAGGCCCACGCGAAATGCCGTTCGCGTGCCCCAGACGATGCCATAGAGTATATCGTATTGCCCCTCGGTCGTGCCTAGAGGGTGTTCCCTACTGGGCGGCTGTGGTTCGACGACGAAACCATCACGGGGAATAATGTATGGATCCCGTGCGTTCTCCGCTGGGGGCGCGATAACCGGCGCGGCCAAGGCTATGACCGCGAAAAAAAAGACCAGGATCAGACCAGTCAGTGATGTGGGATTCCTCAGTAGTTGCCTAAGAGTCTTCATGCCAGCCTAATCCTAGGGTCGAGAAAGGCATAGAGCAAGTCCACAACCAAATTGCCCACGACGAGTACCACTCCGGCATATAACGCTATGCCCAGTACCGAAATGACGTCTAGGGTGATCGCTGCCTGGGCCATGAAAGAGCCAATACCCGGGTAGTTGAAAACCGTCTCCGTGATGACCACGCCGTTCAGGAGAGCGATGAGGACCAGGCCACCGATGGTGGCTACCGGGATCAGAGCATTGGGCAGGGCATGCTTATTGACCACATTCCGTTCAGTGAGCCCTTTGGCCCGGGCCGTGGTAAGGTAGTCCTGGCGCAGCGTCTCCAGCATGGACGACCGCGTGACGCGCAGGATCAACGCCCAGTTCAGGTAGGAAAGCGACAAGACCGGCAGAACCAGGTGCCGCACCGCGTCAAGTAAGATGTCCCCGCGGCCATTGAGCAGGCTATCTATAGTGTTCAGTTGGGTGTAACGGCTGAACTCATCCGAGAGAACGATCCGCTGGGCCCAGTCGGACAGCCTTCCCGGCGGGAACCATTGTAGCCGAGCGTAGAAGATCATCATAACTATCAGAGCGAAGACGAAGATAGGGATAGACCAGCCGATGATGCTGTTCACACGCAGTATCTGGTCAATGAATTTGTTATGGTTGACCGCAGCCTGAATGCCAAGCCAGATACCCACCCCCACCATCGGCAGCGACGCGAAAAGCGTCAACTCCACCGTAGCGGGCAGCCGACGGCGGATGACCTCGGCCACCGGCGACTTGTCGGTCTTCGACCACCCCAGGTCCCCCCGCACCACCTTGCCCATCCACCGGAGATACTGCTCGTGGATGGGGTCGTCCAAGCCATACTTGGCGATGACATCATCGATGGCCCCCTGGCGCTTGGGGATGTCGGTCACGTACAGGGCCGCCCGCTCATAGGGCGTTAACATGGATATCAGCACGAAGATCAAGATCGTGACCCCTAACACCAACACCGGTAAGATCAACAAGCGGCGAATGATATAAGTTCGCACAAAAAGTTCCCCTCACTCAACCAAAGTGTGGGATGGGAACCACCACTGGCGGTTCCCATCCCTCGCCCTAAGCCACTTCCAGTCCGCTCCCAGGCTACTGTCCCTTGGAGAGCGCGTACACGTACGAGTATTCATTCGAGCAGTAGGCCGGGTTGAAGTAGAAGCCGTGGATCCACTCTTGGAGATGGCTGCGCTGGATCTCCTGGTAGATCCAGATGACGACGGCCTCCTCCTGAGCCTTGAGTTGGATCTCCTCGTAGATGGGCCGTCGCTCTTCAACCGAAACCAGCGAAGCCGCTTCCTCGATGAGGGCATCGAACTCGGCCGCCAACTCCTCGGGCATGTTGATTACCCGACCATAGGCGCCCTGCGAATGCAGGAAGGGGTGTACCCAGTTGTGCGGATCGTGGAAATCCTCCAGCCAGCCGCCAATGTAAATGGGCAACTTCTGCGCGCGCCGGGAGTCGAGCAGTACCGGCCAGGGCATGCCCACCACCGACACGTTGAAGTCTGGGTTGGCTGCCTCTACCCCGGCCTTCAAGATCTCGGAGGCGATGCGCCGGGTCTCGTTGCCGATGTTGTAGGCCAACTGCATATAGAAGCCGTTCTCCCACAGTTCGCCGCCAAAGGCCTGCTTGAACTCCTCCTCGCACTTGGCAGGGTCGTAGGAGAAGAGCGGTGGCTCGCCCTCGCGGTAGCCCATCATGCCCTTGATGATGGGGCCCTGGGCCTGTATGCCGTCGCCGCTCATTGCGTCTTGGATCAGCGCGTCGAAGTCGAAGCAGTAGTTGAAGGCGTACCGCACATGCTTGTCCATGAAGAAATCGGGCGGGATGCCGTTGCCGTCCAACTCCCCGCTGCCCACGAAGGGGTTGCCACCCTCCATGTTGATCTGCCAGTTGAACTGGGCCGGGGTCATCACTGGCCGTGGCATGTCCCGGAACAACTTGTAATAGCCAGTTCCGGTCTCCTCGCACCGGCCCAACTCGTCGCCCTCGTAGCATACGATCTTGGCATCTGGCTCGGTCTGTGCGCGGAACGGGGGCGGCACATAGATATAGTCGGCGTCGCCGGCCTCAAACATGGCCAGCCGGGTGCCCCACTCCGCGATGTTCTTATAGACAAACCGTGGGATGGAGGCCACACCGCTGGGACCACCCTCCCAGATTGGCTCCGTGCGCCAGTAGTTCTCGTTGGCCACCAGCACGATCTCCTCGCCGGGCGTCCAGTGATCCAGTTTGTAGGGGCCGGTGCCGTTCCCCACGCTAAAGAGGACGGTCTCCTCAGCGGGCGGGTCGTACCACTCCACCCAGGTAGCGCAATCGTCGTCCCAGGCCCCGTTCTCGATCATCCACTCCTTGTCCACTATCATGCCCGACCAGGCGTTGGCCAGCAAGGCCAGGAACCACGGCGTCGGCGCCGCCAGTTTATAGATGACAGTGCCCGCCTCGTCGTCGGCCACAGCGATCGCCTTCACCGCCTCGCAGGCCTCGACCAGGGCATCGGCCGGCACGTCGGCGAACTCCATCTCCGGGTCACCGGCGATCTCCTTCGCCAGGTCCTCCATGGTATAGAGGCCGAAGAAAGCCTCGAAGTTCATCCAGTGCGCGCCGTCGATGCGGTCCATTAACATAGCCCGATGCAAGGAGTAGGTCACGTCGTGGGGCTCCAATGTGCCGCCCTCGTGAAACGTCACACCCTCCCGGACATAGAACGTCCAGACGTCGCCCGTCTCATTGACCTCCCAGTCGGTGGCCAGTAGTGGGACGAACTCCTCCGTCCGCTCACGGTTGAACCACACCAGGCCTTCGTAGATGTTGTTCTCCATTGCACAGCCAGCCGTCTCGTAGGTCCAAGCCGGATCCAAAGTTTCTGGCCAGCCCGCGCCCCCGATCGCCATGTAGGTGTCAGGGTTCTTTATCTCCAGCCCGGGGGGTGGGGGCGGTGGCGGTGTCGTGGGCGTCGCTTCCACCGGTGGAGGGGTCTCCCCCGGGGGCACAGGCGTCGGCGTCGGCGCAGGAGCACAGGCTGCCAACACCATCGTTAATACGACAATGGCACTCACAACCCGTGCCCAACGCAACTTGCTAGACATCTTTCCCTTACCTCCTTATTAAGGTAGTGGTACTTCCTGCCTCATCTGCTAATCGCCTCTCTCCCTCACCCCCTTTCCAAATATTGCCTACTTCCTCATCGAAGTGGAATCGATGATAGGCTTCCGAAATAATACACAAGGGAAAGCCTCTAAAAGTTCATGGCTAGTTTACTACACACTATATGTCTTGTCAAGCCCTAGACGCGCCAACAGGCCACCCAGTGCTCTCCCCCTACATCTTTGAACTCCGGCTCTTTCTCCTTGCAGACCTCCATCACCACCGGGCAACGGGTTGAGAAGTTGCAGCCCACAGGGGGGTGGGCGGGGCTGGGCACATCGCCGGTGAGGATTGTCCGCTCCCTCCTCTCCTCCACCAGGGGATCGGGGATGGGAATCGCGGAAAGGAGAGCCTGGGTATAGGGGTTAAGAGGGTTGCGGTAAACTTCATCCCTATCGGTGAGTTCCAGGATCTTCCCCAGGTACATCACCGCCACCCGGTCGCTGATATGCCGTACCACGCTCAGGTCATGGGCGATGAAAAGATAGGTGAGGTTGAACTCCTCCTGGAGTTCCTCTAAGAGGTTGATGATCTGGGCCTGGATAGATACATCCAAGGCGGAGATAGGCTCATCGCAGACTATGAAGTCCGGATTAACCGCCAAGGCTCTAGCCACGCCGATCCTCTGTCTCTGTCCGCCGCTGAACTCGTGAGGGTAACGGTTGACGAAATAGGGGTTCATCTTCACCACTTCGAGGAGTTCCTGGACCCTCTCTTTCCGCTCCTTCCTACCTCCCAACTTATGCACCTCCAGGGGCTCGCCGATGATGCTTCCCACCGTCATACGAGGGTTCAGAGAAGCGTAAGGGTCCTGGAAGATCATCTGCATCCTCCGGCGCATGCGCCGCAACTCCTCCCCTTTCATCCTGGTGAGATCCTTCCCCTCGAAGAGGACCTCCCCCGCTGTGGGTCGGTAGAGTTGTAAGATGGCTCGGCCTGTGGTCGTCTTCCCGCAACCGCTCTCCCCCACCAGGCCTAGCGTCTCTCCTCGGCGGATAAAGAAACTGACCCCATCAACAGCCTTTACATCCCCCACATGTCGTTCGATAATGATCCCCTGCCTGATGGGGAACCACATCTTCAGATCTTTGACCTCGATGAGGATCTCGTCTTTTGCCCCGGGATCCTGTCTCTTCCCTGCAGGATCCCGAGGGACGGGATCCTGTAAGGATAAGGATAAGGAGACTACCACTCCACTCCTCCTTTCGTCACATCTACCCAGCAGGCGATCTCATGGCCAGGAACTATCTCCCTCAGGATGGGGCGTTCCTCCTGGCAGCGATCGAGCCGATACGGACAACGAGCGTGAAAGGGACAACCGGAGGGCAAGGCTATGAGATCGGGGGGCAGGCCCTCGATGGTCGCTAGTTTCTCCTTCCGCACCTCATCGACCCGGGGAACGGAGCCCAGAAGACCGATGGTATAAGGGTGTCTAGGGTCTCCATATAACTCCTTCACCTCCGCTGACTCGACGAAGAAGCCCGCATACATCACCTTCACCCTCTTTGCTATGCCGGCGATGATACCCAGGTCATGGGTGATCCAGATGACCGCCATCCCCAACTCATCCTTCAGTCGCTTCACCAGCTCGATGAATTGAGCCTGGATGGTGACATCCAGAGCGGTGGTGGGCTCATCGGCGATGAGGATACTGGGGTTGCAAGAGAGAGCCATGGCGATCATCACCCGCTGTCTCATCCCTCCGCTAAACTGATGGGGGTAGTCGTCGATGCGATCCCCCGCCTCTGGGATCCCTACCATATCCAACAGTTCGATGCTTCGCTCCCGCGCCTGCTCCTTAGTCATCCCCAAATGGAGCATCAACGCTTCGCTCACTTGCTGATTGATAGTCAGAACCGGGTTGAGGGAGGTCATAGGATCCTGAAAGATCATGGCTATCTTGTTGCCCCTGACACGACGGATCTCGTCTTCGCTTATCTTCAAGAGATCCTTGCCATCGAAGAACACCTCGCCGCCTACGATCTTCCCCGGAGGCTGGGGGATGAGGCGCATGATGGAGAGCACCGAGACGCTCTTGCCACAGCCACTCTCCCCCACAATGCCCAGCGTCTCGCCCTCATCCAAAACGTAAGAGATCCCGTTCACAGCATTAACCACCCCGTCTTGGGTGAAGAACTGGGTCCTTAGATCCTTTATTTCCAGCAAGGCGGCCATCAAACATCCTCCTTCTATATGCTCACCCCACTCCTTGTTTGAACTCCGATCATTCCAATTTTGTGATTATACGAGATACTGAGAATAGTTGTCAAGCGGAACCGAAGATAGAGAATAAGAGAAAAGGCCAGTTCGAAACTTCTCTCCTCTGCTCCCAAACCTTCAGCGAAGGATGGGGGTTAGTGACCACCAATGGTGGAGCGTCGCTTCCCGGTAAGAATATAGAGACCAGGGCGCGGCATAGATGGAGATCATCACAGGGGCTGGCGTGGACTGTTCCTGGCCCCAAATCCCTGCCTCATCCAGGCGAAAGCGCAAGGAGAGGAGAACCGCCTGGACCGAAGAGAGGGCCTCCCTTAGCCACGCTCCGGCTTTACTTCTCCAAGGCCTCAGTTCCTCCGAAGAAACCCCGGGTGCAAGTTTGGCCTCTATAGCCTCCCAAACGCGAGGGGGAGGATCCTTATCAGGTGAAAGATCCCGCATCAAACAGGCTAAAAGAAAATCCAGTTCGTCAATCTCCTCCCGCATCTCGCCCCCTCGCGAGTCCCGCTTCCCTCGCGTACACCGCTACAGAGATAACAGATGGTATGCCTCTCTCAGCACCGCTCCCTCGCTGGCTAGCTCCTTTTTCAGCGTCTTTCTCGCATGGTGGAGCCGAGACTTCACCGTCCCCACGGGACATTCCAGAACGTAGGCTATCTCCGTCAAACTAAAGCCCTGGAGATAGAAGAGTATCACCACCAGGCGGTGATGTATCTTTAGAGAGTTGATCGCCTCGTGCAGCCTCCGATGCAGCTCCTTCCTCTCATAAGCATGCTCTGGCCAAACTTGGGGGGCCGCCACCAGCCGATCTATCATCTCCTCCACGGAGACGAACCATGAGCGTCTCTTCACCACCCAGTTGTAACTCAGATTTACCACTATGCGATGCAACCAGGGCCCCAAGGGGGCCGAGCAATCGATACGAGAAAGAGAACGATACGCTTTAAGGAAACAATCCTGCAATACCTCCTCGGCAGCACCCTGGTCATCGGTTATAGCCAGAGCGGTGCGGAAAAGCCTCCTCTTGTATCTGTCGTAAAGGGCGGCAAACGCTTGCGAATCCCCTTCTTGGATTCTAGAAACGAGCTCGGCGTCCTGGTTCATCCCTCACCCGCTTTGGACGCTTCCCTCTCCATAGATACACAATATGGAGAGAATAAAGGTTCACACTAAAAACATCTTAAGAGGAAAGACCCCTGTTGTCAAATCCGCCTTTCCACCTCAGGTTGGGCCTGCGGGCGGCGGTTACCTCATCGAGACGGCTGAGGGGCGTCTTATGAGGTGCCGATCGCAGGGTATCTGGCTCCTCCTTCGCCTCCCGAGCGATCTCCTTCATGGCAGCCAGGAAGCCCTCCAACGTCTCCAGGCTCTCCGTCTCCGTGGGCTCGATCATGAGGGCTTCCTCCACGATCAAGGGGAAATAGATGGTTGGAGGGTGGAAGCCGAAATCGATGAGTCGCTTGGCGATATCTAGGGTATGGACGCCGATCTCCTTCTGCCATTTGCCGGAGAATACACATTCGTGGAGGCAAGGTCTATCGTAAGGCAGATAATAGTAGCCCTTCAGTTGGCTCAGAAGGTAGTTGGCGTTGAGCACCGCATCTTCGCTTACCTCTCGCAAGCCATCACCACCCAAGGATCGGATATAGACGTAGGCCTTCGCCATCACCCCGAAGTTGCCATAGAAGGAACCCACCTTCCCGATGGATAAAGGACGGTCATAATCCAGGTAGTATCTCGTTCCCTCGCTCGTCTCTCTCCTAGCCACCAAGGGGAGGGGCAAGAAGGGAGCCAGATCCTCACTCACCGCCGTGGCCCCGGACCCTGGTCCTCCCCCACCGTGCGGGGTGCTGAAGGTCTTGTGCAGGTTGTAATGGAGGATATCCATCCCCAGTTCCCCGGGCTTGGCGATGCCTAAGAGGGCGTTCATATTGGCCCCATCGCAGTAGATGAGGGCTCCCAGGCCATGGATGATCTCCGCCACCTCCAAGATCCGCTCCTCGAAGAGGCCCAAGGTGTTGGGGTTGGTGAGCATCAAAGCCGCCACCGACTCATCGGCTCTATCCCGTAAGATATCGGCATCTATATTCCCTCGCCCATCGGAGGGGATGGTCATCACCCGGTAGCCACACATAGCCGCCGTAGCCGGATTGGTGCCGTGGGCCGAGTCTGGGACCAAGACCACCTTCCGCTCTCCATCATGGCGGTTTTGGTGGTAGGCCCGCACCATAAGCATCCCCGTCAACTCCCCATGGGCTCCCGCCGCCGGTTGGAGGCTTACTGCCGCTAGCCCCGCTATCTCCGCTAGGTACTCCTGCGACTCGTACATCAATCGCAAAGCCCCTTGCACTAACCCTTCATCTTGATAGGGGTGGACATGGGCAAATCCAGGTAAGCGGGCCATCTCCTCGTTGACCTTAGGGTTATATTTCATGGTGCAAGAGCCCAGGGGGTAGAACCCCGTGTCTACCGAGAAGTTGAGTTGGGAGAGACGGGTGAAATGTTTAATCAGATCCCTCTCACTCACCTCGGGAAGGGCGAGGTCATCCCGAACCCGATCTTCCGGCAGCGGTGTTTTGGGGACATCGCACTCCGGCAAGGAGAATCCGGTTCGTCCCGGCGAACTCAGTTCGAAGAGCAGAGGCTCATCCATACTACAACCCCTTTAACACCTTTTGAGCGGCAACCAACCCCGCCCCCAACTCTAACCTGTAGCCAGAGGCCTGAAGTGCCCCTTCGATGGCTCCTACCGTAGCCAATATCTGGCTACCGCTGATACCACCCATATGCCCCACCCTGAAATAGCGCTCTTTGATTTGAGGGTGCAGACCACCAGCCACGACCACGCCCCGCTCCCTTATCTCGCCTAGAAGTTCCTTGCCTACCTCCTCCGGGTAGTAGATAGCGCTCATGGTGTGGGCTGCCACCTCCAAAGCGGGCACCTGCTTCAACCCCAGAGCGGTCATAGCCGCCTTGAAGGCCCCACTTATGATCCTATGACGTTGAAACCGGGCCTCCATCCCCTGGCCCAGGATCTCATCCAGGCTCTCCCCAAGGGCGTATATGAGGTTGACGGGCGGGGTGCCGAAATAACTCGCTTTCCGGGCCTCATACGCCTCCATGATGGGGAGCCAATTGGTGAAATCGGCATAATAGTTGCCCACCGGGGTACGGCGTTTCCGGAAAAGATCTAAGGCCAGGGGAGTAACCATCAGGATAGCCAAGCCCGGCGGGACCCCCAAAGCCTTCTGAGAAGCGGTGAGACAGATGTCGATCCCCCACTCTTCCTGACGGAACTCCTCGCCCCCTGTGGCGCAGACGCCATCAACTACGCTCAAGGCACCATACCTGTGGGCCAGACCTCCCAAGGAGGCCACATCGACCAGCACCCCCGTGGAGGTATCGACATGGGTAGCCAGGAGCAACTTATATTTTGCGCCCGCAAGACTCCTCTCCACCTCTTGCAAGGAAGGAACGTCTCCCAGTTTGGCTCCCACCTGAGTCACACGAGCGCCGTACCGCTCACAGATGGAGGCGAAACGGTGGCTGAAGTAGCCGGTATCGACCAATAACACCTTGTCCCCAGGCTCGATGAGGTTGGCCGCCGCCATCTCCATAGCCAGGGTCCCCGAACCAGCCACCACGAAGGGCTGCCCCTCTTTGGTCAGGAAAACCTCCCTCAGCCTCTCCAAAGAGTGGCCGAAAACCTCGATGAAGTCAGGCGAGATATGGCTTGGGGTCTTGGTAGCCATGGCCTGGAGCACCGCCGGCTCGAACTCCACAGGGCCGGGGATCATCAAGAGTTCGTTCATCTCATCTCCCCCAGCGCCCCGACCAAGGCGTCGATCTCCTCCTTGGGGTTCATCTCCGTCACGCAAAAGAGCAACCCATGGGCCAATTCCGGGTAATCGCGCCCCAAGTCGTAGCCACCCACGATACCCCTCTCCCATAATCTAGCGTTCACCTCCCCAGGAGAAAGAGGTGTCTTCATCACGAACTCCTTGAAAAACTGGCCGAAGGGGAGCGCGAACCCTGGAAGGCTCTCTATTTGACGAGCCGCGTAGTGGGCCTTATGGAAACAGAGTTCCGCCACCTGGCGCAGCCCTTGCTTCCCCATGGCCGCCAGATAGACGGTGGCCGCTAGGGCAACCAACGCCTCATTGGAGCAGATATTAGAAGTAGCCTTCTCCCGGCGGATATGCTGCTCCCGAGTTTGGAGGGTGAGGACGAACCCTCGGCGGCCCTGGCTATCGGTAGTCATCCCCACCAAACGTCCGGGAAGTTGACGCATATATTCCTGGCCACAGGCCAAGAAGCCCAGATACGGCCCTCCGAAACTCAAAGGGTTCCCCAAGGCCTGGCCCTCTCCCACCACCAGATCGGCTCCTTCCTCCCCTGGAGGGTGGAAAAGCCCCAGAGCGATAGGGTCCACGCAAGCCACGAGAAGAGCGCCAAAGCGGTGGGCTAATTCGCTAGCCGAAGATAGATCCTCTAGGCAACCGAAGAAGTTCGGATGCTGGACGATGAGACAGGCGGAATCGGAGGATAGGCCCTCTTCTGCAGAAGCCAGGTCCACCCGGCCCTGGCGGTCGTACCCCACCTCCCTTATGGGCATCCCCAGGCCTTGAGTATAGGTTCGAAGCACCTGGCGGTAGGCTGGATGGACGTTTCGGGCTACAACCAGCTCCTCGCGGCGGGTGATACGCGCGGCCATGAGGGCCGCCTCGGCCACGGCTGAAGCCCCATCATAGAGGGAGGCGTTAGTCACATCCATGCCCGTGAGCTCGCAGATCATGCTCTGATACTCGTAGATGGCGGTCAAGGTCCCTTGGCTGGCCTCCGGTTGATAGGGGGTATAGGCGGTATAGAACTCCCCCCGCCGTAGAACGTGATCCACCACCGCAGGGATGAAATGACGGTAAGCCCCAGCACCCAAGAAGCAAGGGTGGTGGTCTAGATCCGCGTTCTCTTCCGCCAAGCCCCGGAGGAGCCGCACCACCTCCATCTCTGAGAGACCAGGTGGGAGATCAAGAGAGGGGTAGCGACTCTCTTCCGGCACAACCTCAAAGAGCCTATCGATAGAATCGACACCTATGGCCTCAAGCATCCTTTGGCGATCGGCCTCGGTATGGGGAACGTAGCCCATCTCTTACTCCTTCCGGACCCTTCGAACCTCGAAGATCACCCAAGCGTGGTCTGGACAGGTGAAAGTTGTACTATCTGGATCCTTCGCCCCACCATAGGTCACCAGATCTGCGCCCAATCGCATGGCGTGGATGAGGGGGTACATGGCACAAAAAGCCTCTCCACATAACCCCAACGGTGTCCCGTACTCGAACTCGAATCTGTCGCCCACCTGATGACCAGCCCGGCAACCGGACTTCGCTTCCGTCACGGTGACGACAAACCCCAAATCCTCCTTAAACTCGTTCTCCATTTTATTCTCCTACTCGAGCCCTTTTAGGTACTCCTCGTACTCTTCGGCGGTCAAGAGGTTGTCCAGTTCGGAGGTATCTGAAGGCTCGATTTTTATCATCCAGCCCTGGCCGTACGGGTCTTGGTTGACGAACTCGGGGTGGTCACTCAACTCCTCGTTCACCTCCAGCACCTCCCCGCTGAGAGGCGTATAGAGGTCCGAGGCCGCTTTCACCGACTCCACCACCCCGAAGGGTTCAAACTGGGGCAATATCTCCCCGATAGGTGGCAACTCCACATAGACTATATCGCCCAACTGGTCTTGGGCATAATCGGTGATCCCGACGGTAGCCAGCCCACCTTTGAGCCTCACCCACTCATGTTCTTTGCTATATCTGCAATCCCGGGGGTTCATACCTGCTCCCTCCTTCTCCGTGAAAGGACGCTATCGCCTCTAGCCCACAAGACGAGGAGACCGATGATGGTTTTAGCATCCTCGATCTCCCCCCGATCGATCATCTCTAAGGCCTGAGGCCAGGAAAACCAATATATCTCGTCCGCTTTCCCGCCTCTTCCCCAGGGCTCCAAATCTTGAGCCAATCAGTCGGCTCTCATATATCCTCTCACTGGCGATGGTCACCTCTTTCCCCAACCGCCTCTCTTATTTCACGGGATGACCAGCGTCTGTCCCACGTAGATCGTGTTCACGTCTGGCAGGTTGTTGGCCGCGGCGATCGCTTCCGGTGTAGTATTGAAACGACTGGCGATTGAGTAGACGGTATCCCCGGACTGTACCACGTACACCTGGCCAGCGACCGGTGTTACCTCCCCGGCCCCGGGGATAACGAGTTCTTGCCCCACATAGATGAGGTAGGGGTAAGACAAACCGTTGGCCTCAGCCAGCGCCTCCCAAGAGACCCCATAGACCTGAGCGATGGAGTATAGCGTCTCTAGATAAGCGACCACATGGGCGGTCACTTCAGGTGTGGCGGTGGGTGAAGGGACCAGGGTGGCTGTAGGGGTGGGAGAGGCAGGTAGTGGCGTCTCCGTCGCTTGGGGAGCGGCGGTAGGGGTACCCACCGGCTCGGTAGCCTGGGGGAGGATAATTGTGGGCTTGGCCCGCTGACAGCCCATGAAACTGATGACGATAGAGAGCATGACCAAGATCACGAGAGCCTTCTTCATCCCTCCTCCTTTCTAGGAACCCCAGACAACGATAGCCTGGCGCATCTCCGCTTCATGAACCTCCCATACCGGACAGCAGGGTTTATCTCCCAGCACCGTTTCTCTTCCAATATGACCGCTCTCCGGATTTATAAGCCCTATTGGGGTAGGGCTTTATCTTTCGGCCATAACCTTCTCGAAGGCTCGGTACGCCACCTCATCGTAGAGGACGAAGACTACCTCTTCCAAAGAACTCTCTCCTGCGAGATGCTCATCTACCTCTCGAATCATCACCTCGGCGGCCTTCGAGTAGGGGAAGCGCCCCACCCCCGTGCCTAGGGCGGGAAAGGCTATGCTCTTCAGGCCCAGTTCCTCGGCTCGGAGGAGGCTATTTTGGGTCGCCGCTCGGATCTTCTCCTCATCGGTGACTAGATCGGGCCCCATCACCGCGGCGTGGATCACGTACTTACAAGGTAACTTCCCGGCTCCGGTGACCACCGCCTCCCCAACAGGGATGGGCCCCTTCTTCACCGCCTCTTCCTCTATCTCCCCGCCGCCAACCCGCTTGATGGCTCCTGCCACTCCACCTCCCATCCAGAGGGAACTGTTGGCCGCATTGACGATCGCTTCCCACTCCTCACAGGTGATATCCCCTTGACGGAGGGTGATCTTAGCCATCCCTACCTATTCTTCTCCTCCATATCGATGAGAACCCGGGCCACAGCATCGATGGCTACCCGCTGCTTGCGATAGAGATCCGACTCGCTCATGGCCAGACGCTGGGCGATATCCCTCACCCGCCAGCCGCGGATGAACTTCATCTCCAAGATATTGTAGAGTACCCACCCTCTGGCGGCAAGGCTCCTTTCCTCCTCTGGGGGCTTCAGGGCCTCGATAGCCCCCCGCAGGACCGAACGGAGAGCCTTAGTGGGAAGATATCCGTTCTCCGTCAGGGCCCTCTGCACTACCTCCATCTTGAGGAGGGGGCTCTCTAGAAGTTTGGGGCCTCCCCAATAGTGAGCGAGGGCCTCTTTCACCACCTTATTGAAATCGGGAGCATAGATGGGGCTCTCCTCCGGCGGAAAGACGGCGGAACCCACATAACGAGTAGTGCTTCGCCAACGTTGGATCGACTGCATCTCCGGCGCGATCTGGGCCAGTACCGCAAAGACCCCTTGCTGCAACTGCCGGTCTTCCAAGGCCAACTCCGCTTGGCGAACCAGCATCTGTACCGTCTCCTCCTCCCTCTCCGTCAACTCCTCCTGCCTGGCCTCTACACCTAGGACCCCCAGTATACCCTCCCGTGACTTCGTGCGCAAGGGAAGGAGCCAGAAGCCTTCTTGATCCATAAAGCCCTGGCTTTCCCCTTCCCCAAGGGGTAAGGCGAGCAACCCAGTTGGATCCTCCGACTCCAAGAACGCATCGACACCCCTCCGAGAGCCACAGAACGCCTCCAAATGGAAGCCATCTTCCCCAGGCGTGACCACGAAACCGGTACGAACCCGCAAGAGGTCGCAGAGAGCGGCGAGGATATTTTGCAAGAGTTCTTGCAAGTCGGTGGTGGTAAGCAACCGATCCTCCAACTCCCGTATCCGAGCCACCTCCGCCCTATCCCGGCGGTAGGCCAGAAGATCGATGAGCGGTCTGGCGGCGCTGATAGTGACCTGTAGGAGGACGATACCCAGCACCGTAGCGAAGATGAGGACCGTATCCCGAGGGAGACCCAGGATGCTCTCCACCCGGGGTATCACCAGCATCAAGATGAGAAGGCAACTTCCCACCAAAGGGCCCCGGAGGAGGTAGTTTATCAGACTTCGCTTCACCACCCGGTCGGGCATCAAGACCCCATGATAGGCCACGCTGTATCCCAATATTACGGTCATAAGGGCGATCCCCGCGCTCCCTACCAGGGATAAGGAGAGAAGAAAGGTAGGAGAGAGGTGAGCAGGGAGGCTAGCCAAGAGAAGGTAAGGAAAAGCGCCCAAGGCGGGAGCGACAAAGGAGATGGTCAAGTAGGTCATCCGCCGTCGGGAAGCCGGAGTGAGGGTCCGGTGGCGGGCTCGAAGGGTATTTAGAACCCCCCAGCCGGCCACCAGGAAGAAGTAGAAGGCGAAGGCCCAGAAGAGGGGCCCAGCCCTGAAGTAGGTGGCCCAAAGGGTGTGCACACCATCCCACACCACTAGAGTGGTTCGGATGGTGAGGGAGAAGAAAAGGGCCCCCAAAAGGTAACTGAAGATGACGAGACCCCGCCGCAGACGGGAGAAGGAGTTGGTAGTTCGGAGCAGGGCATCGGAGAAATGGAGGTAGGCGGCCGGGATGAAGGCTATCCCCAACCACTGAAACTTCAGCCAGAAGAACTTGGCAGACTCAGCGCTCACGTTAAGGAGTATGACGTCGGCGGCGTGGACGATGGTGACAAAGGCCAGAAGGGAAGAGAAAGAGCGGGCTACCGGGTTGCGGAGGTTATGGGTGAGGATGTAGACCAGGAGGGAGAAAGCGAGTATGACGTTGATAGAGGAGAGGATCAGGTTGCCGAAGGCCAAGGCCCTGACTAGCGTTAATTGCTCCATCAGACTCTTATCACCCAGATGAGATAGTAATAAACCACGACCACCGAAAAGAGGAGGCTATCGATCCGATCCAGCACCCCGCCATGGCCGGGGATTAGCCGCCCTGAGTCTTTTACCCCCGCCCACCGTTTGAACATCGACTCCACCAGGTCGCCTCCTGTGGCCGCTAGGCTGATAAGCAAACCCAAAAGAGAGGCATGCAGTAGCGGCAGCCTCAAGACCGCCCCCATAAGGGTGCCCACCGCCATCCCCGATATCCAGCCCCCAATGCTCCCCTCCCAGGTCTTCTTGGGGCTGATGCGAGGAGCGAAGGGATGGCGTCCCACCCAGCGCCCCACAAAGTAGGCCCCGCTATCGTTGGCCCAAGTGGGAAAGAAAGCCAGAAGCGTCCACGCCCATCCTTCAGCGAGATCCCGTAAGAGAATGAAGTGGCTGAGCAGGAAACCGATATATAACCCTCCTCCCAAACTGAGGGCCCAACCCACTATCGGTAGTTCCCTGCCCCCCCGAACCATCTGCCAAAGGAGGGAGAGGCCGATCAAAGCCGTCAAGCCTCCCTGCATCCGCTCCCCAGAGGGATTCCAACTCCCGCCCATCAGGAGGAGGATAAGGAGCATGGTCAAGGGGTAGTCCGCCCTCTCTCCCTTTCCAGCGACCAAGCGCAGATATTCGTACCCGGCCAGGATAGCCACCACTGTCACCAACGCCCAGTACGGGAGTCCCCCCAGATAGACAAACCCCAAAATCAAGGGGCCCATGATAAAGGCGCTGATGACGCGCTTGGCAAGCATGAGATCTAGCCTTCCCTCAGCAGGCCGAACCTCCTCTCCCTCTGACTGTAGGCCAAGAGCGCCTTATAGAGTTCCTCCTGGTTGAAATCGGGCCAGTAGGTAGGCGTGGAGTAGTATTCCGCGTAGGCCGCCTGCCAGATCAAGAAGTTGCTGAGCCGCATCTCCCCCCCGGTGCGGATAATCAAGTCGGGGGGAGGTAACCCAGCGGTGTAGAGATACCGTTCAAAGAGTTCCTCGCTTAACTCCTGGGGAGAGATGCCGTCTCCCATCAGTCGCCGCACCGCATCCAGGATCTCGCTCCGCCCACCGTAGTTGAAAGCCACATTCAATATCAGCCCATCGTTGTCCTTAGTCAACTCGATAGCATCCCTCACAGCCCGCTGCAACCTCTGGGAGATCCCCTCCAGCCTCCCGACATAGCGCAACTGCACACCATTCTTGTGGAGGTTCTGCACTTCCTGATCGATAACCTCCTCCAGAATGCGCATCAAGCCCCGCACCTCCGCTCGGGGACGCCCCCAGTTCTCCGTGGAGAAGGCGTAGATGGTGAGGATCTTGATGCCGAACTCGTTACACGCTTCCAGAACCCGGCGGATATTCTCCGTACCGGCACGATGCCCCTCCAGTCGAGGCAAGCCGTGCTCCCGGGCCCATCGCCCGTTCCCGTCCATTATAACCCCCACATGCTGGGGAATGGTAACCAGAGACTCCTTCTTATCCATAAGAAACCGCTTATACCTCTTTGATCTCCGTTTCCTTGGCTCGCCCCACCTCGTCCACCCGCTCCACATAGTTGTCCGTCAACTTCTGCATATCCTCTCGGGCCCGGTAATGCTCATCTTCGGATACGAGTTTCTCCTTCTCCATCTCCCTTAGATCTCGCAGAGCATCGCGGCGACAGTTGCGGATGGCTACCCGCGCCTCTTCTAGGCGACGACCTACTACTCTTACCAGCTCCTGCCGTCGTTCTTCCGTCAAACGAGGGATAGGCAGACGGATCACCTTGCCATCGTTGACCGGGGTTAACCCCAGATCCGATTTCAGGATCGCCCTCTCGATCTCAGCCAAAGAGGTGGGATCATAGGGCCTGACGACCATGAGGCGAGGCTCGGGAACGGAGATGGCAGCCAATTGGTTGAGGGGGGTAGGGGTGCCATAATAATCGACCCTCACTTTCTCTATGAGGGCCGGAGAGGCCCTCCCCGTCCTGATGGTGGCCAAGTCCCCTTGGAGTACTTCCACCGCCTTCTTCATCCGGGCCTCGGTCTCTTTCAATAGATCGTCGATCATGAGCCTCCTCCCGAGCGATCGATGAAAGTCCCCACCCTCTCGCCCAGCACCGCTTTCTCCAGACTTTGGGGCTCCCACAAGCCCACCACGATGATGGGGAGGTCGTTATCCATGCATAACGAGAGGGCTGTGCTATCCAAGATCCCCACCCCCAGATTCAAGGCCTCGATATAAGTCAGACGCTCTAACCTCCGTGCATCGGGGTTTATGAGGGGATCCTCTTCGTAAACGGCGTCCACCTTGGTGGCCTTGATGAGGACCTGAGCGTCGATCTCCATGGCTCTCAGGGCGGCGGCGGTGTCGGTAGTGAAGTAGGGGTTGCCAGTCCCCGCGCCCAGGATCACCACCCGCCCTTTCTCCAGATGGCGGATGGCTCGTAAGCGGATATAGGGCTCGGCCAAGGCCCGCATCTCGATAGCCGTCTGAACCCTGGTAGTCACCCCTGCTCTTTCCAAGGCGTCTTGCAAGGCTAAGGAGTTCATCACCGTAGCCAGCATCCCCATATGATCGGCGGTAGCCCGCTCCATCCCGTGAGCCATGCCATCCCTGCCCCGCCATATATTCCCTGCCCCGAGGACGATGGCTATCTGAACCCCGTGCCCCTTCACCCCCTTTATCTTCTTGGCCACCTCCTCGGCCCTTTGGGGATCTATGCCCCATCCCTCCGGCCCAGCCAGCGCCTCGCCGCCCAGTTTCAAGAGGACCCGTCCATACTTCACCTTATCCACCTTGTCTCCTTAAGACCTCTCCCCCAGTTCGTAGCGCACGAAACGGCGTACCACTATGTTCTCCCCCAGTTTGGCGATACCCTCGGTGATGACCTCTTCCACCGTCAGCCCTTCATCTTTGATGAAAGGCTGTCTAAGAAGGCAAACCTGGTCGTAATATCTCTCCAGCTTCCCTTCCACGATCCTCTCCCAAAGATGCTCTGGCTTGTTTTCCTCCTCCAGTTCGGAGAGAAAGAGTCGCTTCTTCTCCTCTATCACCTCAGGGGGGACATCTTCTGGACGGAGATACCGGGGGTTGGAAGCCACCACCTGCATCGCCAGGTCATGGGCTAACCTCTGGAACTCCTCAGTCCGAGCCACGAAATCGGTCTCGCAATTGATCTCCACCAAGGCCCCCAGCCGACCTCTGGCGTGGATATAGGCCTCCACCAACCCTTCTTGAGCCAGGCGGCTCGCTTTCTTGGCCGCGATGGCTAGGCCCCTTTGGCGGAGGAGTCTCGTCGCCTCCTCAAGGTCACCCCCTGTCTCCTCCAAGGCTCTCTTGCAATCCAAAACCCCCGCTCCGGTGCGTTCTCGGAGCGCCTTCACCATCTCCTTACTTATCACCCCGCCTCCTCATCTTCGACCTCCGCTGCTTCCCCTTCAGATCCCACCTCTGCCTCTCGAGACTCCACTTCTGAAGCCACAACCTCCGTCGCCTCCTGAGCCACGGCGGCCAGATACGCCGGTACGGGGGCCTCAACCTCCTCCTCGGCGCGCAACGACTCCCAAGTCTGCCTCCCCTCCTTGATAGCCTCTGCTACCTTGCCACAGATCAACTTGATGGCCCTTATGGCGTCGTCATTGGCGGGGATGATGAACTCGATGGGATCAGGATCGCAGTTGGTGTCCACCATAGCCACTATAGGGATCCCCAACCGGTGGGCTTCTTTGACCGCGATATCCTCCCGAAGGATATCGACGATGAAGACCATATCCGGGAGGCGCGGCATCCCCTTTATCCCTCCCAGGCGCCGGTTCAAGCGAGCGATCTCCCTCTCGATGCCCAAAGCCTCCTTTTTGGACAACCCCTCGAAGTCTCCCCTGGCATACCGGGCTTCCAGATCGAGGAGGTAATCGATACGCTGGCGGATGGTGCGGAAATTGGTAAGCGTCCCTCCTAACCAACGCTCATTCACATAGGGCATACCACAACTCTCGGCTGCCGCGGCCAGATTCTCCTGCCCCTGCTTCTTGGTGCCTACGAAGAGGATCGTACCCCCCTCGCTGGCCACCTCCTTTACCCTCTCACACGCTTCCTCCAAGCGGGAGATGGTTTGCTGCAAGTCGATGATATGGATCCCGTTACGCTCCGTGAAGATGTAAGACCGCATCTTGGGGTGCCATCGCCTAGTACGATGCCCAAAATGGACACCAGCCTCCAAGAGTTCCTTCATAGTCACTACAGTCATACTAAACCCCTTTCGTTTTGAACTTCCGCCTCCCTCCCCCTGGCCGGGAACCGAGCAAAATCTTCCCTCGGCACGCCCCGTCCAGTCAGGAGACGTGCTTGTTAGGTTCGCTTGAAAAGTATAGCATATAGTCAACTGGCAGGCAAGTTAGAAGAAGGTGTGTTATACTATCTGCTGAAGGGAGGCGAAATGGTCAGCAAGGATCTTCTGGAGATACTCGTCTGCCCAGCCTGCAAGACGAAGGTGGAACTGGTCAAGGGTGCCTGGCTCGTCTGCCAGAACGATCAGTGCCGCCGCAAATACCCCGTCCGGGACGACATCCCCATCATGCTCATCGAGGAGGGGAATAAGTACATCGATGTCCCAGTGGAGGAGCTAGGAACCCCGTAGTAGCCTAAGACCTCTTCTTCCATGCCCTAAAATCTACCCGCGTCGCTTACTATGACGCCCTATGAAGGGGGTCAATGGCTAGCACCTAGGTTTTGAAGCCTCTTCTGCCCTCCCCGGCCCTCTCAACTTGCTGGTTTTGGTGGAAAATGGCTATTGTCAAGGCTTCACAAAGGTGTTATAATCCCTTTAAGGGAATGGATCTGCCTTTCACAAGATGAGTTGAAGGCTAAAGCCTTCTTAGGATTCGTGAGATGGTCAGAAAGATACTGCTCCTCGATGACCGGTCGGATAGTCTGGGCTTCCTCCTCAACCAGGTGCTAGAACCCAGCGGCTACGAAACACTGGTCGCCAAAGAGACAGAGGAGTGTTTGCACAAAGGTTTATCGGAGAACCCAGACCTCATAATCCTGGCTTCCCGGTTCCTCTCCCCCTCCACTTTAGCCATCCACAGAACCATCCAATCTAGGTTACCCGACATACCGGTGATCATCATCGCCTCCTACGGCCCCTGGGAGTTGGCAGAGGAAGCCCTCAATCAAGGGGTGAGGAGTTGCATCCTCAAGCCTTTCACCGCGAATGATGTAAAGGGAGCCATCGAGGGGACCCTGCAAGGGGCACCGGAAAAGGAAACCCCTGAAGAGGAAGTAGGGGAAGAGAGAATCACCCCTCCTCGAAAAGCGGTCCGCAAAGCCGGCTATGTTCACCCTATCGGGAAATCTATCATCTCCCTCCTGGAGGTGGAAAAGATCCTCACTCGCACTGTGGAGGCGGCTGTCTACCTGGCTGCTGCCGATGAAGGCTATCTGCTTCTAGTAGAGGAGGCAGATCGGTTCAAGATAAGGGCAGCAAAGGCTCGGGGGGAGAAGTATGCCCGTCCTCTCCAAGAGGAGGTCGAAGATAGAGTCGCCACTCAGGTGGTCAGCACGGGCAAGCCGCAGAGGCAAAGTGGCCCTCGGGAGCATGACTGGATCGAGATGAAAACGGGCCATCCTGTGGAACACCTCTTATATGTGCCCCTTGTGGCACGAAACGAAGTCATCGCTGTCCTTTGCCTCTTCAATAGGGATGCGAACCGACCCTTCCAAGAGAGCGATCTGGACAACCTAATGGCCTTAGCCGACTACGCCGCCATGGCCCTCGAGAACGCCCAACTCTTCGAAAACCTCCTCCAATCCTATGAAGATGTGAAGGAGAAGCGGAAAATACCTCAACAACCCCCCTGGAGTATAGAGAGGATAGAGGAGGAGCGGGAGGTCAGAGAGAGGCTGCTAGAGGAACCCCCAGTGGTCGAAATAGAGCCAGGAGAAGGCCCAGAGACCCTCCAAGTGGAGCGTAGAGAAGGGGAAAGGAGAAGGGGAGAGCGACGGGCGGATCTCCCCTGGGCCAAGGCCAGCGAACCAGAGGAAGCCAAAAGGGCGTTGCCCCCTGAAGAGAGTCTTTTAGATGAAACAAGGAGGTCAGAGGTGGCCGAGAAATTAGTGGGAAGGGTATCTCATTACTACAACCGGATCGGCGTGGCCGTAATCGAGATCACCGACACCATAAAGGTGGGGGATACCATCCGCATCAAGGGCGGCATCCGCGACTTCGAGCAAACGATCGACTCCATGGAGATCGAGCACCAGAAAGTGGAGGTGGCTACCAAGGGACAGTCGATCGGGCTCCAGGTTGTAGAGAAGGTGCGGGAAACCGACCTGGTATATAAGGTCGAGTAATTAGATCCCGCCACTTACAATCTTTGGATCTTGTACTATTCGGGGGAAAACTTCAAGCCCCTTTCTCCCCAGGAAGGGGCTTTTGTGCATCAAGAACCCTAAAGCGCGGAGTAGGCCACATCGCCATCTGCTGGCTTATGCTATGCCAAATATTGTGTTCCACCCCTTTTCATGCTATATTGTAAATGGACTCCTCCACTGATTCGCTTCCCGCCCTTTCCTCACAAGCAACTGCAGGCAGGCCATCATGACGATCAACGAGAACGAAATAGCGAAACTTCTTAAGGTTTGTCTTGAACACATCGGGTACCCACCGCCCGGGCCCATTGAAATTCCCTTTCTGTCACACCGCAGGGGAGACCGAACCTTATCGCTCGTCGATGAAGGAGTGTTTGCCTACCATAGGACAGTGGGCCAGCTCTTGACCCAACGTCAGATCTCTGACAGGTATTCCGAAGAGGCGGTCCACGAGAAACTAGACCTGGTGCTACTGGATTTGCTTGAACTAGGTCAAGCTAGCCTCCGCGAAGCAACGTTGAGAGCCTCGGTTGACAAACTGCTTGCCAGTTTCGAGGAGGAACTTCCTGAAAGACGGTACTTTCTTGGCATCGCCAATGTCCACCTAGAGGATAGATTGGAACTCGGTCCAGTCACCATTAGGGCATTCACGGAGCAAGAATATCAGGCGTTGCTCGCGCGCATGGATTCAATCATCGATGGGAGCCAGTACTATTCTGAGCGGGAAAAGGGTTCCTGGAAGCGCCACTTCACAAAGTTCCTCAAGCAATGGAAGGGCCACGCACTGGCAGAGACAACATCTTCCGTGGAGAGGCGAAGGGGTGCCGAACTGTCAAGGCGATTTCTGGAGGAGGCCCTTCACGTTCTCCGTTTTCTCGGTGGGTTTGTATATACGGAGAAAGATGCTGCCTGGATCGGGGAAGTGGGTGAGGTTCAAGGAGGCATGCGCCAAATATTGGAGGTAGCTGAAGGAGAATTCTCCTGGTACTCTTCTCGAACGGGCCCGTTGCGCTCCTTTGAACTGACCAACGAAATCCGGTCAAGGCTTGAATCGCTCGGATTGTTGGAACTGCAAGACATTCTAGCGAGGGATATCGCGCAAAGAACGGAATTGCAGAAGGCACTACTAAACGCTGTCGTTTGGATCAGTCGCGCCCAGAGCGATGATTGCACTGAAGGGCGATTTGTCAAATTCTGTATCTCCATGGAGAGCATATTGCTAGACAAGGGCAAGTATCCGAAGGGAGAGACCATGGCAAGAAGATTGGCGACTCTCCTCTCCGGATGCCCCGAAGATAGAGATCAGATTATCAGCACGGGAAAGGACATTTATTGCATCCGGAATGATATCGTCCACGAAGGCTTTTCGGCTCAAGCCAAAGCTTACTCGCCCATAGCCCGGCATTACGCCCTACAATCCACTTCGAGAGTGCTAACACAATACGAGGCGCACGACTGGACTACTGTCGAGGCCGTGGCGAATTGGCTGGATCAGTAGGTGTGCAGTCATAAGTCGGATGGATGGTCCATTTTGGCGGTGAACCTGTAACTCCCTTTGACACCCCCCAGCAACTATGCTATCCTTCATGTATCCGTGGCAGAGGTGGAAGATCCCGGCGGCGGTGAGAACCGCTGCCTTTTCATAGCAGAGGTGATTTTGTATAATAGGAGATAGGTAATAACTTGCGTGCACATAAATTTCCCCAGGCTGCTATCGTTCTCCTACTCCTCAGCGCGGTCAGCATAACCCTTTGGGCGCTGCTGACCCCTTCAGCCGCCACAGGGTTTTTGCAGGTCACGTTCCTTGATGTCAGCCAGGGAGACTCTGCTTGGCTCAAGACCCCCGATGGCTGGGATATCCTCATCGATGGTGGCAAGGAGAGCGAAGGCCCAGGGCTGGTCTCTTACCTCCAGAGTCATGGGGTAACTGACATAGAGGTTCTGGTGCTGACCCACCCGCATGCGGATCACGTTGGGGGTCTCGTTACCGTCTTGGAGAACATGGACGTTGATGAGGCGTTCACAAATTGCCAGAGTTATGACTCTGCCACCTATCAGGAGTTCCAAGAACTCCTACTAGACAAGGGTATCCCTACTACCTGTGTTCGAGACGGAGACGACTTCACCTGGGGAGGCGTCTCTGCGGCCGCAGTGAACCCGCCTGAGCCCCTTACCTCAGACGCTAACAACGACTCCGTAGTATTGCGCATCTCCTATGGCACTATAGACTTTCTACTCACCGGAGACATCGAATCGCAGGCTGAGGCCCAAATCCTGGGCAGAGGTCGTATCATTGAAGCAGAAATCCTCAAAGTAGCCCATCACGGCAGCGGCTCCTCGTCGACCGCTCTGTTTCTGGCCCAAGTCGATCCAGAGATCGCCGTAATCTCGGTTGGCATCTCGAACCCCTATGGCCACCCTGACCCAGAAACCCTTGCGCGGCTACGTGATGCAGGAGCCACTATCTACCGGACCGATCGCCACGGCACCATAGTGGTCACCACCGATGGCACGGCCTATTCGGTGCAACCGGAAACCTCCTATCTTTACCTGCCCTTCGTTATGAAAGGCTGGCCGTCCACTCCTACACCAAGGACGACCCTCCCAGGAAGCCGATGGCACTTATGGGCTCCCTACCCTACCAGAGTGGTAGCCTGGCTAAGGGTATCCGGGGCCGCCCCATAGCCGTCCATTCCCGATCTAGAGCCTGCTAGTAGTTCTTGACCACGAGGGGGAGATATACCTTCCAACCTTGGAAAGTGAAACTGAGGTCGTCGAAGAAAACCGGGGTCGTGGGGTCGGGATTCTGGATGGAGGCCATGCACTTTATGCGGGCTATAGTGGCATCAGGCGGCGCACGCACACCTTCACCCTCACCTCCCTTGGGAATAGTGAGGAGTTGATATTCCTCCTCATCCCCCGTCAGGGGGTCAGAGTCAACCCACCGTCCCAGCGACCCCGAAGCGTTTCGCCACTCGATCCTTAATTTAACCCACCAAAAGTTAGAGTTAGATGTAGCCCAGCCGCTCAAGGCATAGGGCATACCTCCGATTATGCCCTCTACGTCCTGATAGATATAGATTTCGCCTGGCACCCCATCGGTCCTATTTAGGGAAGCAGCCCATTGGCCGGAGTGCACAGGTTCTGTAACGCTGTTGAACTGAGTGGTCTCGTGATCGACATGCCAACCCTCGGTGCTCTCCTCGAAACCCGGATTCTGGAGGAGGTTTGAACCGCCAGAAGCCCGCCCCGGAGAGGGTGAAAGCGGAGCAGCAAGGAGAAGAGAACAGACCCAGACAACGAGAGAAGCAATGAGTGCCCGTTTTGTCACGTTGTGCTCTAGGATACAGCACTATAACCCCGCCGTCAAGGGAAAAAAGAAAAACGGCGAGCCGAGTTCGGCTCCCCGTTACAAAGAGCGTGTTCCGAGTGAAGCAGTACTAGGTGAGGTCAAGCAGCCAAGAGGGCACCCAGAAGCGGCTATAGCCCAAAGCGCCGTCAATCACCATCTCTACTCTCCACCGATCTTCACATAGTCGATCTCCAGCCATTGTCGGTGGGGCACTGCCAACTGTCCAATCTCTAGCCCACCAGTAGGGGTCATAGAAGCCCACTGGTTATCAACCCAGGCCACGAAACCCAAAGGGAGCCTAGGAGGGTTGGCCACCCGATAGACCTCTCTCCCATCCACCTGGAAAAGGGCTACCTCCCGCCGCCAATGGAGAGAGTAGGTATGCCACTCTGTCATATCTATGTCCAGGAGCCTGTCGCCCATGCTCAGGGTACGGTAGGCCAACCCTAGGAACACCTTGCTAGTGAGGGGCATCCTCGTGACCAGATCGACCAGACCCATGAGCGGCCCCATCCCTTTGCCTCCATTGAGCATCGCTGCCTTCCAGCCGCATCCAGGCTGACCGGGGGCTAGAGAGACATCGGAGGGAGGAGAGGCGTAGAAGAACCATACCCAGTTGGGGGGCACCCCTATCCCCCCTTCCCAGTCGTAGGGGGCGTTCCAAAAACCGAAGCCCGCTGTTCCCAAAAGTTCCCCCGCGGGGTGGGAGAAGTGGGCTCTTACCTCCATACTCAAGGGGGGAGTCCAGGGGAAGTTCTCCCGCGCATGGTGGCGATGATCGTTGATCTCCGCATCCGAGAGTTCTCCTGCCCTGGCCCCCTCCAAGGAGAAGACCACCGTCTCAGGCGCGCGCTCTATCTCCCCCTGGCCCACAGCGAACCGCACCCAATATGGCGAGATACCGCCCTCAAAACGATCGATAACTCTCTCCTGCGAGGCCATAGCGCTCATGATTTTCGTAGAACCCAATATAACATACCTTAGCAAGGAGAGCGAACGGATAACCGCCAAGACCACCCTCCCCTACCCTTCTAACCCCCAGAAGAGTACGCGCTTACGCCCCTTCCCTCTAACCCTCCACCTTGACCGAAAAGGCCAAGTGCACTATACTAATGTTGCGGGGTGTAGCGCAGGTGGTAGCGCGCAGCGTTTGGGACGCTGAGGTCGTAGGTTCAAGTCCTATCACCCCGACAGCTGTGAGCGGGAGTAGCTTAGTGGTAAAGCATCTGCCTTCCAAGCAGAGGAGCGCGGGTTCGAATCCCGTCTCCCGCTCCAGGGGCCCATAGCTCAGTGGCAGAGCGGCCGGCTCATAACCGGTTGGTCCCTGGTTCGAGTCCAGGTGGGCCCACTCAGCGGTAAGAGCCCCACATTGCGGGCTCTTCTTTCTATCATTGCCTCGCCTCTATGAGGGTGATATAATCGAAAGAGAGAACCCCATGAAAGTAGTCACCTCTTCACAGATGCGCGAAATCGACGAAAAGGCCAACGCTGGCGGGCTCTCCACCGCCACCATGATGGAGAACGCGGGGCGAGCCGTAGCCGAAGAGATAGGACACCGCATAGAGATAGAAGGCCAGGAGATAGTGGTCTTGGTTGGCCCAGGGAACAACGGGGGCGACGGCTTGGTAGCCGCCCGCCACCTCCATGATTCCGGCGCAAAGGTTAACCTCTACCTCTGGAAACGCAAGACAAGGGGGGACGAGAATTTCGCCCTCACTCAAAAGAGGGGTATACCCTTCCTCAGAGCCAGAGATGACCCCGACTTCGCTGGCCTCCGCCATCTTCTGAACAAGGCACAACTGATAATCGATGCCCTACTAGGTACAGGGGTCTCGCGCCCCATCACCGGAACCCTAAAGGGGCTCCTGGATACCGTTCGAGAAGGGTTGAAGGAAAAGACGACCTTTCTCGTGGCCCTCGATCTCCCCACTGGGCTCGACTGCGATACAGGGGCCGTAGATCCAGCGACAATCCCCGCCCACCTCACCGTGACTCTGGCCTTCCCCAAGAGAGGGCTCTTCCTCTTCCCCGGCGCAGCCTACATAGGAGAACTGGTGGTGGCCGACATCGGCATACCTGAATCCCTAGCCCAAGAGATAGAAACCCACCTGGCCACCGCCGAGATGGTGGCCCAGATCCTCCCCCCCAGACCCCTCAACGCTCACAAAGGAACCTTTGGGAAGGCTCTTATCGTGGCCGGTTCGGTCAACTACACGGGAGCAGCCTATCTGGCTAGTGCTGCAGCCACGAGGGTGGGAACAGGCCTGGTCACCCTGGCCCTAGCCGAGAGCCTACACCCTATCTTGGCCTCCAAACTCCATGAGGTGACCTTCCTCCTTCTGCCCCACGATCTGGGCGCCCTAGTCCCCGACGCGCTGCCCCTCCTAGCCGAGAGCCTACCAGATTATGACGCCTTGCTCCTGGGCCCCGGTCTAGGCAGGGAGGACCAAACAGTGGATTTCGTCCATGGCTTCCTGGGGCTCCACGCCGCTGGGGTGAGGAGGCATATCGGCTTCATGACCGGAGAGGAGAGAGAGGAACTCACCTCCTTGGAACTACCCCCCCTAGTCATAGATGCCGATGGGCTAAACGCCTTGGCCCAAGCGCCGGAATGGTGGAAATCCCTCCCCAGCCCGGCCATCCTCACCCCCCATCCGGGGGAGATGGCCAGACTCCTCGACTCCTCAGTGGAGGAGATAGAAAAGGACAGGGTGGGAAGAGTGGTTAGTGCGGCCCAAGAATGGGGACAGGTAGTAGTCCTCAAAGGAGCACACTCCCTGGTGGCCGCGCCTGACGGTCGGCTCACCTTCAGCCCCTTCGCCAACCCTGGTCTAGCCACAGCGGGCACGGGCGATGTCTTGGCCGGGGCTATCGTGGGCTTCCTAGCCCAGGGGCTCCCTCCCTACCAAGCGGCCATCGCTGGGGTCTTCCTCCATGGCTTGGCTGGTGAGATGGTCCGTGAGGAGATGGGAGAGACCGGGATGGTGGCCGGCGATCTTTTGCCCCTCCTCCCCCAAGCCATAAGGAGCCTCAAATAGAAAAAGGGGGACGTTTCGTTCCCCTCCTCAATAGAGTTGGATCAGGATCAGGCTTCGGCCTTCTTCTTCCCTTTCTTCTCCTCTAACTTGGTTAGCAGTTCCCCTTTCTTCCGAGCGTGCGGCTACCGGGATAGTAGACGTGTGAAGCGCCACTGGCCCGACGTTTTGTCGGACCAGTGGTTCCCCTCGCACTCAGGTCAACAGCCGTGTTTACTCCTGTCGGCCTTTGTGGTGCACCATCTCTTCATGCAGACAGAAGATTCTGATTGTTCCTTCCCTTCTTTCCCTTCGGGTCATCCTTCTTAGTCGGACTTTATGAACGCGACCAGTGCCCCGCCAATGAACCAGACGGCAAGCATGATGACTACACCCACCGTCGAGGAGTAGGCATTGGTCATGAAGCCGACGAGTCCCCCGATGAGCCCGAGGGCGAATATCAGCCCAGCAGCGGCTCCTTTGCTAAATTGCATCGCTTTTCACCTCCTTCCCATGAGAAGATTCGCTTTTCAGAGTAGTCGTTTTCTGTTCGTATATGCCGGCACGGGTGACCACTCGAACGAGGGGCTTTCATCGAAAAGACGCCTCAGAGCTCATGGGCCCTGACATGCTAGTATGAGGCCGATTATGAGGCCGATGTGGAGATCACCCGCACGAAGGAAGACAGCCCCGCTGCCCGTCGGCAGCTCCAGTCCGTGAGCCCGCTTTCACCTCCTCTCACCAAAATTTGCCAAAAAACGACCTCTCGCCGACCGTGTACCCCGTGTGTTAGGCGTCTCCTCTGTGTAGATTGGTGTCGACAGCGCAAGGTCACGCCCAGCATACCATCTGACAACGCGAGTGTCAATAGTGGGCAGCCGTGTTCACCGTGCAAACCTTGTTTCATCCCCACTGGAACGCACAACAAACAAACTGGCCACCCGATCCCACCGTTCTAAAAGAGAGGTGAGACAGGGATGGTGGCCGGCGATCTTTTGCCCCTCCTCCCCCAAGCGATAAGGAGCCTCAAATAGAAAAAAGGGGGACCTACCGCTCCCCTTCTCAATACGGTTGGATCAGGCTTTGGCCTTCTTCTTCCCTTTCTCCTCCTTCACGTGCATGCTGTATTTCTTCATTTCCTCAGCAACTAGCCTTTGTCCATAAGAAAGTGGCGACAACCCGCTTCGGTCACTTGCTCACCTACCTCAACGGGTTTGGGGGGGAAGAGGATGAAGACATTGGAGTGCCTTCACCCTCCCCGTGTATTGCTATCAGGCGGTGCACAGCTTGACCAGCGTGACGCTTAAGCTGGAGCTTCTTCCTTGGGCTTGCGGATCCGCACCCACGCCAACAGCCAGACGGCTCCCAACCCGAAGAGGGTGACCAAGAAGCTGAAGAGCCCACCCAGGCAGGGGATCATCCTCACCACCACGAAGATGGCTAAGCCTATCAGCAAGGGTATCAGGCCCATCGCCTTCTCGATCCACGCCGGGGCGGTACGCTTCAAGATCAGCCAGCCGATGAGGTAGCTGAAGGCTACCTTGGTGATGTAGACGGAGATGATCGAGAACCCAACGACCAGGGCACCCTCGACCACCATAATGATGCCGGTGATGGGGCCTATCAACCCACCCAGGGTCACCAGGCCGACGATGATATCCAGGATGATCATCACTATGAACAGCAGTGGTACGACTATGAGGAAGGCCACCAGTGCCGCCACGCCCCACCCCAGGCTATGCAGTGGCTTCTCTTTCCAGTTATGAACCACTTCCTTGAGCCATTTGGGTACCAGCCACAAGACGAGGACGCCGATGATGAGCAGGGTGACGAAGGTCCGCACCGCACTCAGGAACCAGCGCAGGATGACCCCTGCTGTGATTGCACGGGCAGGGACTTCGGGGGCCGGCGGCACTTCCACCGTTATACCCTCCACTTCCTCCGGCACCGGGGTCTGATAGACGATGGCCCCACCAACCACCTCCCTGGGGATCTCAACCTCGACAGGGCTGGTATAGGTCAGTTCGCCATCTATCTGGGCTCCCTCGGCTATCCTCAGCCCCGGAGCTATCATCGCCGGCATGTACGGGCCCATCATGGGCACGAAGGTGCTCCACTGCTCGAACTGGGGATCCGGCTCCGAGACCTCGGCCGTGACATCGCCCGTTATATGGCCGGAGATCTCCAATCCAGCGAGGGCGGCTCCAACGTTCCTGGCGATATCCCCACCAAGGAGGGCCTGATAGCCCACCACGATGAGGTCACCACCTATGCTGCTCCCTGACTCGGCTGCGAAGCCGAAGCCGGCGGCGAAGAGATCGTCGCCAACCTGACCATCGGGACCTAACAGGAGGTCGCTACCGGCGAAGCGCACGTCATCGGTCACGGTGCCGTTGATGTGCAGCCTGCCTCCGACAGCCATGAAGTCCCCCTCCACGGTGCCGTTTATGGTTATCTCGCCACCCGCAGCGATCAAATCGCCATGGATCGTGGCGTTGACGGTTATCGTGCTTCCTGCAACGTACAGGTCATCGTCCACATCCTCGTCAATGACTATCACCTCGCCAGTCATAAATTCAGCGGCCAGCAGAGGCCCGGCCAGCA